>Ga0208373_1002003_pt1 | contig 24294 bp, 25 predicted proteins | sample RifOxyC2_FD_184036 | JGI IMG/M metagenome (GOLD analysis project Ga0208373, IMG submission 184036) | Soil microbial communities from Rifle, Colorado - Rifle Oxygen_injection C2 (SPAdes) | ecosystem: Environmental > Terrestrial > Deep subsurface > Rock core/Sediment | place: Rifle, Colorado... | reverse complement strand
ATCATCGTCCAGGCGTCTTTGGGATTCGGATCAGCCATTCTGGACGCGGCGGGGCTGAGTTTTCTGGGTTTGGGGGCTCAGCCGCCCACGCCCGAATGGGGGGCCATGCTGGCCAATGCCCTGCAGTTTGTCCAAAGTGCCTGGTGGGTGGTGACCTTTCCCGGCCTTGCCATTCTGATCACAGTGCTTGCCTTCAACCTTGCGGGAGACGGACTCCGGGACGCCCTTGATCCGAAAATGAAGCGGTAATTCACACCAACAGAGAAAAAATATGAATAAAATATTAGACATTAAAAACCTTTCCGTGGATTTTGACGGATTTAAAGCCGTTCTGGATGTGGACCTGTCCCTGGACAAGGGAAAGACTCTGGGGATTGTCGGTGAATCCGGTTCGGGAAAAAGTGTTACCCAGCTCGCCCTCATGGGATTGATCCCCTATCCCGGTATCATCAAGGCGGACAGGCTTGTATTCAATGGTCATGACCTCCTCGCCATGTCAAAAAAGAAGAAACGTCAAATCACGGGCAAAGAGATTGCCATGATTTTCCAGGAGCCCATGTCCAGTCTCAACCCCTGCTTCACCGTGGAGTTCCAGTTGACGGAAACCCTGAAAATCCATGAGGGCGGATCAAGGCGGCAAAGGCGGGAGCGGGCCGTTGAACTGTTGAAACAGGTTGGGATTCCGGCCCCCGAGGACCGGATGAAGAGTTTTCCCCACCAGTTGTCGGGAGGGATCAGCCAGCGGGTCATGATCGCCATGGCCATTGCCTGCAGCCCCAAACTCCTGATTGCCGACGAACCCACAACAGCCCTGGATGTCACCATCCAGGCCCAGATTCTGGACCTTTTGATCAGCCTTCAGCGGGAAAAAAACATGGCCCTGATCCTGATCACCCATGACATGGCCGTCATCGCTGAAACCGTGGAAGATGTGGTGGTCATGTATGCCGGACAGGTGGTGGAAAAAAACACAGCCCATAATATTTTTACCGCTCCGAGACATCCGTATACCGATGCCCTGTTGAGGTCCTTGCCGGAGCGCAATATCCATTCAAAACGGCTTCCCACCATTCCGGGGGTTGTGCCGGGCAAATACGATAAACCGTCAGGATGCCTGTTTCACCCCCGGTGCAGGTTTGCAAAAGAGAAATGTTCGACCCTGCGGCCGGCCTTGATAAAGGAAGGTGACGGTGCTTACAGATGCCATTTCCCATTGATAAACGGAGTCCCCCAGTATGAATGAAAAGCCGATTATCCAGGCGCGAGACCTGAAAAAATATTATCCCATCAAGGAAGGGCTCTTTTTTAAAAGGACTTCGACATTAAAGGCCCTGGATGGGGCCTCCTTTTCCATAAAACCCGGTGAAACCTTTTCCGTGGTGGGGGAGTCCGGCTGCGGGAAATCCACCCTTGCACGATTGATCACCATGATTGAAAGACCCACCTTTGGGGATTTTGAAGTGGACGGCATCAATGCCGTCACCAGTGATCCGGCCGCTATGAAAGCTTTGCGGGAAAGGGTTCAGATCGTTTTCCAGGACCCCTACGGATCTTTGAATCCGAGAAAAAAAGTGGGGGCCATCCTGGAAGAGCCGCTTTTAATCAACACCGGGCTCAATGCGGCTGAACGGCGGGAAAAAGCTCTGGCCATCATGGATAAGGTGGGTCTCAGGCGGGAACAATATTCCCGGTATCCCCATATGTTTTCAGGCGGCCAGAGGCAGCGGATTGCCGTTGCAAGGGCCTTGATGCTCAACCCCAGCCTGGTGGTGGCCGACGAGCCGGTGTCGGCCCTGGATGTTTCCGTCCAGGCCCAGGTCCTGAATCTGTTCATGGATCTCCAGGATGAGATGAACCTGGCCTATCTTTTTATTTCCCACGATCTGAGTGTGGTCCGGCTGATCTCGGACCATGTCATGGTCATGTACCTGGGCAGACCGGTGGAACAGGGGGAAAAGGCCGTTATTTTCGAAAATCCCATCCATCCCTATACAAGGGCACTTCTTGCGGCAACCCCCCATGTGGATCGAGAAGACCGCACCCAAAGGGTCCTTTTGACCGGGGAAATTCCTTCCCCGCTGAACCCTCCGCCGGGATGCACCTTTCATAAACGATGCATCCATATGACCGAAATCTGCAAGGAGGCAGTTCCGGAATTCCGGTCCGTGGGCGGCAGAAGGGTCACCTGTCACCATGCGGAAAAATTCTGCTGATAGAATTCCATTCAAGCGATAATATCGGATGAGCCTGCCTGTCCGGTTGAATTCCTGTCCGGTGATCAGGTAAGAATTCTGCTTGATCTATGCAAAATTTTATAGTAGTTACTGCGATAGTTACTATATACTGTTAATAGAAATCCATTTGCCGGATGAGGAATTCCATGACAAAAGAAGCACGGGATGCGTATAGGGCCGGAGTCCCGATATTTATAGGCTATGTCCCTGCGGCCGTTGCCTTTGGGATATTGTCCAAGGGCTGCGGTATCAGCCTTTTGGAAAGTTTTTGCTTTTCAGCCCTTGTCTTTGCCGGCGCCAGCCAGTTCATCGCCCTGAACCTGCTCATGACGGGAATGGGGCCGGGGGGCATCATTCTGACCACCTTGCTGGTCAATTTCAGACATTTTCTGATGAGCGCTTGTCTGTCCGTGAAAATAGCCAAGACGGCAAAAAAAAATATTTTTCTGATGGCCTTCGGGGTCACCGATGAGGTGTTTTCCGTCCTCTCCTTTAAACCGGGGCCCCTGTCTTCAAAATTTGTCCTCATCCTTGAATCGGCGGCCTATTCGGCCTGGGTGGGCGGAACCGTGGCAGGCTATGTGCTGGGCGGGTTCCTGCCTGAAATTCTGACAAAGAGCATGGGCGTGGCCCTCTATGCCCTTCTTCTGGCCATTCTCCTGCCGGAAATCAAGCAATCCCTGAAAGCCCTTCTTATAGCCATTGCTTCGGGGGCTTTGAATACCCTTCTCATTAAGCTTGACCTCCTTCCCCATGGCTGGAATATTATCGCCTGCATCTTTGTGACGGCCCTGGCAGGATCATTTCTGATTCCGGGAGAAGTGAAGGAACAAGCCTATGAATAACCTGATTCCCCTGATTCTGGGCATGGCGGCCGTGACCTACGGCCCCAGGCTGATCCCATTTCTGTTGATGACGGGCAGACAGCTTCCTCCCCGGCTGGATGCGTTTTTAAAATGTATCCCTGCGGCTGCCATCGGCGCCTTGATAATTCCCGGCGTATTCAGCGCCACCCCGGCCATGCCCCTGGCGGCGACTTCGGGCATGGTGTTTACCCTGGTCTTCGGCCTGTGGCGGGGCGGGATCATCATTCCCGTGCTGGGCTCGGTGGGGGTTACCTATTTAATTTTATTTTTTGCAGGATAAAAGGAAGCGATATGGATCAGGCCCTTCCGGTCATGAACGATATGAAACGGCTCGGTTTTTCCGAGTATGAATGCAAGGCCTACCTGAAGCTTTTGGAAGAATTCCCGCTCAACGGGTATACCCTCAGCAAAAATTCCGGTATACCCAGGTCCAGGATTTACGAAGTCTTGAAAAATCTCATGGATAAGCAGATGGTGTTTGAACAGACCGAGGAAAAAAACAAGGTCTATTATCCGGTGGCGCCGGATGTTTTTATTAAAAAGCTGAAAGAAAGCTATAAGGAATTGTTTTCCAATATATCCCGGTTCGCAGGCAGGTTGTATACGGAAAAAAAACAGGATGACAAGCTGGTGGTCATCCGGGGCCGCCGGAACATCCTCAGTTTTTTGAATCTGTTGATCAAAGGGGCTGAAAAAAGAATTGCCGTGTCCATCTGGGAAGAGGAAATGGAAGACCTTCTGCCGGAACTGGACAGGGCTCTGAAACGGGGGGTGGTGCTGAGAGGGATATTTTTCGGGGAAAAAAAGCCCTATGACGCCCTGGTGACCCATCGCCGGATCAAACGGTATATGGCCGAGAAAAAAGCAAGGTATATGTCAGTTATTATTGACGGGGCCCATACGGTGTCCGGCATTGTGTCCCGGGGGGAAGACAGCAAGGTGACCTGGACCCAGGATGAAGGGCTCATTGAAATCAGCGAAGATTATATCGCCCATGATCTCATCGTGAACCTGTATTCCGCATCCCTGGATGAAGAAGCATATTCAAAGTTTGAAGAATTTGCCGATAATGTTCACAATCATTATTTTCACTATTCAGATGAAGAGCTGGCAGTGTATAAAGGTCTGAAATAAAGTTTGGGGAAGGAGAAGATTCGGATGAGCCAAAAGGATAAGACCCTTAAGATAGGGGTGGTGGGAGCGGGAGCCATCGGCGGGATCTGCGCCGGGTGGATCAAAAATGCCGGATATGATGTCCGGGTGGTGGTCAGAACCCCGGAGCATGCCCGGCAGATCATGGAGGAAGGGATTCAGATCACGGGAATCAAAGGCGATCTGACCATAAAAATGGATGCCGTGAGCCGGGTGGAGGATATGGATGGGGACCGGGATATGGTCCTGCTCTGCGTTAAAGCCACGGAGATGATGGCGGCGGCTGAAAAGCTGAAACCAGGGCTTAAGCCGGGCGCCATGGTGGTTTCCCTTCAAAACGGGTTCTGCGAGGAAGCCGTTGCCGGTGTTCTCGGCCGGGAAACCGTTATCGGCTGTGTGACGGGCTGGGGAGCGACCCTGCACTCGCCCTGCCGGCTTGAAATGACTTCGCCGGGGGATTTTATCGTGGGCAATATTGATAACAAACCCGACCCTCGGCTGGAAGAGGTGCAGGCCGTACTGGATAATGTTCTGCCCACCAGAATTTCCAATAATATTGCCGGGGACCTTTATTCCAAGCTGATCATCAATTCATGTATCACGTCGGTGGGGGCGGTATGCGGCCTGTATCTCGGGCAGATGCTGTCAAGGAAAAAGGCCAGGCTGATCTTTCTTCGGATCATGGAAGAGGCCATGGCCGTTGCCAAGGCCATGGGCATAGAGGTGGCGGTGTTTGGCGGCAAGCTGGACTATTACCGGTTTCTTGAAAACAAAGGTTTTTTTGCGGACCTGAAACGGCATCTCTTCTTAAGGGCTCTGGGATTCAAATATCGGAAGCTCAAGTCTTCCAGCCTTCAATCCCTGGAAAGGGGGAAAAAGACCGAAATCGATTATCTGACAGGGTTTATCACTTCCAATGCCTCACGGTTCAATATCCGCACCCCGGTCAACACCCAGGTGCTGGAGATGGTCAAAAAGATTGAACAGGGAAAGGCAGGGATCGCTTCCGAAAATCTTGATAAGATCATTCTTTAGAAGGCTCCCCGGATGATTCAATATCTTACCATGGGAGTGCTTTTAGGGTTTTCCGCAGGCCTGACCCCCGGGCCGTTATTAACCCTGGTGGTGTCCGAGACCCTTTCCTATAATATCCGGGCCGGAATCAAGGTGGCGGTTGCTCCCCTGATCACGGATCTGCCCATCATTATTGTGGCCGTATTGATCCTGTCCCGCCTCTCGGGTTCCCAAGGCATACTGGGGGCTATCTCTCTCATTGGCGGGGTGCTGGTGCTGACCATGGGAATCCATGGGATGAAAACCAAGGGCCTGGCCATGGATATCTCAAAGGCTGCGCCAAGATCTTTGACCAAGGGAATCCTGGTGAACGCATTGAGCCCCCACCCCTATATTTTCTGGCTCAGCGTGGGCGGTCCGGCCATGACCAAGGCCGGAGATCGGCACATATTGGCCCCGGCAGCATTTTTACTGGGATTTTATCTTTTGATGGTCGGGTCAAAGATGGTATTGGCGGTCCTGGCAGGGAAGTCAAAAGCTGTTTTAATGGGGCGGGGCTATGTGTTGACCATGAGGTGTCTGGGATTTCTTCTGTGTGTGCTGGCCGTTTTTCTCTTCAAGGACGGCATCCGCCTTCTCTGGCCGGCGCCGTGAAAAAGAAAACCCGTCAGGAGCCATGACGACCCCTGACGAGCTTGGGAAAAACGGACCGCAGATTATTTCCAATCAAATTCCCTGGATGTCACCGTATCTTCCATCCTCTGGATGCGGCGTTCTATGTTTTCAAATTTCTTTTTGACCCTCTGGACGGCCGATTGCCTGGAATGGGAATAGGCATCATAGAATTCCGCATCGTTTTCATCTTGCAGCGGAGAAACCGGCTCCATTTTCAGGAAAAGCCCTGCAAGGATATACATAACCCCCACAGGCCAGAACCCGGTAAACAGAAATACCAAAAGGGTGATGACCCTGACCCAGAAAACATTGAAATTAAAATACTCGGCCAGGCCCCGGCAGACCCCCATGAAGATACCTCTCCTGGACCGGTAGATGCCGCGGCTGGCGGCAAGGGTCTCAAAGTGGCCCCCAAGCCTCTGGAAAATCCTTCCGCGTTTTTCAGATTTAAAATTGTGTTTATATCCGTGATATCGTCTCATTTGCCGAATTCCTTTTTCTGGCGCTCAATCAGTATGGTTTCCAGGGCTTCAACCCGTTCTTCCATTTTTGACAGCCCGCGATAGATGTCCTGGATCATCCGGGTTTCTTCTGCCTGGGCCTGTTTGTCTTTCCCGGACAGCCCTCCGGACTTGGAAACCCGGATGATGCCGATGATAACCAGTCCGATGGTGGCGATAAAGAGAATGATCCCGCCGATGGTGATGCCGATGATAAGTGCGCCCATCATGATAATAGTTCTCCGGTTGGGTTATGGGTTGATGCCTTATGCATCAATCTTACCACCATTTTTCAAGGATTGGGAAGATTTTAATTCATTGAGTTCGGCTTCGATTTCATCATCTGCCTCCAGGGCGTCCAACTGATTCTCAAGGGTCGAAGCCCTGCCGTAGTCCACAAGGTCGGCTTCCGCTTCCATTCTTTCGATCTGTTGTTCAAGTTCTTCAAATTTCTGCATGACTTCGGCGCTGTCGGCCCGGCGGATTTCCTCCCTAACCCTTTTTTTCCGGGTGGCCCGAAGGTGCCGTTGAACCAGCATCCTTTGTTTTTCCCGGGCGGATTTGAGCTTGTTCTCCAGTTCCTGGATATCCTCCCGGTATTGTTCAATCATGACACCGAGTTCGGTCACTTCAGCGTGAAGGGTTTCGGCTCTCTGGGTATACCGTCTTTTTTCCTGGAGGGCCTGGCGGGCCAGGTTGTCTTTGCCCTTTTGAACGGCCAGCTCTGCCTTTTGGTTCCAGAAATCTTCTTTTTCTTCGATTTCATCCAGGAACCGCCGGGCTTTTTTCTGGCCGGCAATGGTATTGGCACAGGAAGATTTTATTTCGATTAAGGTGTCTTCCATTTCCCGGATCATGAGCTTGATGAGTTTTTCCGGATCTTCTGCATTGTCCAGCATGGAATTGATGTTGGATGCCACAATATCTTTAAACCGTGTAAAAATTCCCATTTTATGTCTCCTTAAGTTTTATGATTTCCACTCAAACTCTTGCTTTGATTTACAAAGAAAGATAGCATTTTGTGTGCCAGTCAAGGATTTATATAAATTACCTTTTTATATTAATTAGTTATGCATATTGACAATTCGAATCAGGCCGTTGTAATATTGACCATATATTGGTTAATGTCCATAAATATGGGTTAGAATAACAATCTTGATTGTTTGGAGGGATTCATGATTTCACCGGATCAGGACAGGGGAAAATCCTTTTCCATGCCCGAGGCCTTGGGCCAGTCGGAAGTGTTTATTGAATTTCAGGAGCAGATATCAAAGGTGGCGCCCATAGACCGCCCGGTTCTGATACTCGGGGAAAGGGGCACGGGAAAGGAGCTGGCCGCCTCCCGGATTCATTTTTTATCCAGGCGGTGGTCGAAACCCCTGGTGACCTTGAACTGTTCTGCCCTGACACCGGGGCTCATCGGGTCCGAACTCTTCGGCTATGAAAAGGGGGCCTTTACCGGCGCCGCCTCCCGGAAGGCGGGCCGGTTTGAGAAGGCTGCGGACGGGACCCTTTTCCTGGATGAGATCGGCGCCATCCCCATGGAGGTCCAGGAAAAAATTTTACGGGTTGTGGAATACGGGAGCTTTGAAAGGGTAGGCTCCTCAGATTCTGTTTACGTGGATGTCCGGATTGTGGCGGCCACCAATGCGGACCTGGAAGGGATGGCCCTATCCGGAGAATTCAAACAGGACCTTTTGGACCGGCTCTCCTTTGAGGTCATCTATGTGCCGCCGCTTCGAAACAGAAAAGAGGATATCCTGATGCTGGCCCGTCATTTTGCCGGAAGAATGGCCTATGAACTGGGATGGGAAGATATCCCGAAAATTTCAGGCAGTGCGGTAAAAGCCCTTGAGGCGTATCCCTGGCCGGGTAATATACGGGAGCTGAAAAATGTGATCGAGCGGGCCGTATATAAATCTTCCAGCCATAAGATTGAAGATATTTCCTTTAACCCTTTCACATCTCCTTTTGGGGGTGATTTTAAAAACCGGGATCAGGGAGGGGCAAGGGTAACATCCGGGGTGCAAAAGGCCGAGCCGGCAGAACCGGGAGAAACAACAGAGGACTTTGCCGATATCGTGAACCAGGCCTTTAAAAAGCCTTTTAAGGAAGCCATGGGCGATCTGGAGAGAACCCTTTTGTCGAGAACCCTTAAAGATTGCCGGTATAACCAGAGGGTGGCCGCCAAAACCCTGGGGTTGTCCTATGATCAGCTCCGGGGGCTATTGAAAAAACACGGGGGCAGGGTGTGAAGGCCTTGGGAAAGGCCCCCTGCCCTGAGCGTGTTTTAAATCCGGATGACGGTTTTAAAGACCATAACGGCCTGTCCTCCCACCCGGGTCCGGACCGGCCTGTTGTCTTCAATATCCACTTCCACGGAAATGATGCCGGGTCTCCCCATGGCTTCACCCTGCATCCCCTTGAAACAAAAAAGACGGTGGTCATGATCCACAAGCCTGTGATGCACCAGGTAAGCGCCCAAAGGCCCGTTCCCGTTGCCCGTCACCGGGTCTTCATTTATCCCGATGGCCGGGGCAAACATCCGGGCATGGGTAAGGATGTCAGGATGGTCGGAATCCAGGGTGAACACAAAATATCCATTGCTTTGGATGTCTTTACTCAGAGCGGCAAGCCCGTTGAAATCAGGCTGAAGGGCATTGAGTGTCTGCCTGCGCCTGATCCCGATGATCACCTTTGAGTGGCCCGTGGAAACGATCTGCATGGGGCAGGCCGGGTCAAGATCTTTCGGATTCAGGCTCAGGGCCGCCATGATCCTTTGGCAGATGTCTTTTTCAAGGGGAGGTTCAATGGAAATCGGACCCTGGGTCATGGTCACCCGGATCTCCTTTCCCTGTTTTTCGATTTGCACGGGAAGAATCCCGGCCCCGGTTTTATGGAGAACGGTACAGGATTCCATATGATTTTCAACGGCCCTGGCATAATGGGCCGCAATGGTGGCATGTCCGCAGATGGGGACCTCGGTTGAGGGTGTAAAAAAACGCAGCCAAACATCATGGTCGCTGGAAACGGGCGGGAAAACAAAGGCGGTTTCGGAATTGTTCAATTCTTTTGCAATATCCAGCATCTCATCCTCAGTCAGCCCGTCGGCCTGCAGCACCACGCCGGCAGGGTTTCCCTTGAATTTCAGGTTTGTGAATGCATCAACCTGGTAAACCGTAACCGCTTTCATCATCATCCTATTTTTCTTTGGCTTTTCCGATAATAGGGTATTTGATCTTCTGCTTCAGTTGGAGCGAATTGAAATTGATTTCAGGATTGTATTTTTTTAAGAGCCAGAAGGGGACTTCCAGTTCATTCTCGCAAAGACGCCAGATATTATCCCCGTTTTTGATTTCATAGGTATCCACCCCATTTATGGAAAAGGATCCGAAAAAATCCTCTTCCATTTCCTTATGAAATTCAAACCGCTGCTCTTCAAACGCCTGGGCCGTCGTTTTTTTCAGGGGGATTTTGATCCTCCGGTCAATGGAAATGGGGTCATGGGGCTTGAATGCATTCAGTTTGCGGATTTCCTGGGCCGACACCTTCAGCCACCCGGCATAATGACCCAGGGTTTCTTCTGCTTCAACCTTGATGACACCAATGGGGAGAAGCCCTTTTTTTTCAATCTGAAGGATTTTAAGATCGCTCATGTCAATCCTGGGGTTGACGGCAGCCACATTGGTCGGGGGTTTGGCAATGGCATCAAACATCGGATCGATCGGGGTTTCATAGCCGGTGGACCGAGCCGTTTCAGTTGTGGCTTCAGGCCCGGCAACCGGTTTTGATTCCGGTTCCGGTGGGGCAACCGGCTCCGGCGAAGCGGCCGGCTCCGGGAGGGCTGATGGTTCCGGGAGGGGTGTTGGCTCGGGGAGGGCCGTTGGCTCCGGCTTGGGTTGAACAACAGTCTCGGGAGAGGGAGCCGCCGGAGCCTGGGCCATGGTTGTTTCAGCTTCCGCCGGTTTTTCCGCCTGAACCGGATTTTCAAAAATTGGTGACGGCGGTTCCGGGTTTATCTCTTTAGCCTTTGCCGGTTCTTTTTTGGCTGTGATCATGATTTCATCCCTGACCGGAATTCTCAGGTTCTGGCCGATAAAGATCGCCGCCTTGGCGCCCAAAGTATTTGCCCGGACCAGATCATTGAGCCGGACGGAGTGGAGCCTTGCAATGGAGCTGGCCGTTTCTCCTTTCCGGACCTTGTGGAACCGGCTGGGTTTCTGGCCGGATTTATAGAGCCCGGCCAACTGTTTGTCTATTTCATGAAGGGAAAAGGTTTTCGGAAGCTTGAGATGGAATCCTTTGGGGATATATTTCTGCTCGGTGAAAACCGGGGGCCGCAGGGACGGGTTAAGGGTTTGAATGTCTTCAACACTGAGATTAAACTGAGTCATCAGGTCTTTTGCCATAAGATATCCCTTTGTTTTCACCGTCTGAAAGGCGGAAGGGTTCTGAAAACTAAGGGTTCCAAAGTGTTTCTCATGATTTTTGGCAACAATCCGGGCTGCCAGAAATTCGGAATAAAAATTCCTTGAGGCAAATTTAAACGAGCTGCCCTGATAGGTTTTAAATATGTTTTCATAATTCCCGGCTGCGTTTTTGGCCCTCAGCATACCGGTCAGGCCGTGGTTATAGGCGGTGATGGCCAAAGGCCATTCACCCAGGACGGCGTAGTTTTTTTTCAGGAGCCGGGCAGCGGCATCGGTTGAAATATAGGGGTCACGTCTTTCATCCACCACATAATCGATATTCATATAGATTTTCCCGGTGTCATGGGTGAACTGCCAGATGCCTGCGGCCCCCAGCTTGGAATAGGCCTTGAAATTATAGGAAGACTCCACACAGGGAAGATAGACCAGATCTTCGGGAAGGCCATAGAATTTGAAAATCCGTTTAAATTCATCCAGCACGGCTCCGGCCCGGATAAGGCCTTCTTTGAATTCCTTACTGAGACCGGTCTGGCATCGTATATTGGAAGCGGCAAGCTCAAAATCCGTAGGGGTCGCCGTCTTTCCGAACAGGGCAGAAACCCGGATCTCTTCGTCTGAAAGAGGGGCTATCCCGTTTGCCAGTTTGAGTAGAATTTCCCGGTATTTCTGGGCCGCCGCTGTTTTGATGGTTTTGTTGGTTTTGGCGGCGCAAACGGTCTCCGAGGGGTCCAGGGTGACCACCTCATAGACAATGGCCAGATTGTTGATATCATGGATAACACCGTGGGCTTTTGAATATTTTGTGAAAATATTGACCCAGAAATCCACATTCGGCTTGATGGCCGGATAGAGGGGGAATTCAGCGTCCGACGAATGGGTGCTCTCGGTAAAGGCGGCAAAAACCGGGGAGGGACCTGCCGCAAAAAAACAAAGGACCCATAGCAAAAGCACGGCAAGGGGTTTTACCATCTGTTTTTTTGCCTTTGCCTTACACCTGTACCAACACGCTTCATTCATAACATCTCCCTGTTTCGATGGGTTGCCGGGCATGGATTTGTGAAAATGAAGGCTAACACAATCCCCAGGGTTTTGAAAGTGCGCGGATCAAATATTTAACTGGGTGCGGATGGTGTCGGCGAGCTTTCCTATGGCGGTCTCAATGGTTTTTTCATCGGCCATGGTATAGTTTAACCGCATGGTTTCAATCCCCTCTGCTTCATCCGTGAAGAAGAATTTTCCCGGCACAAAGGCGACGCCGTTTTCTATGGCCCGGTGATAGAGCTGGATCATATCAAAACCTTCAGGCCCTTTGACCCATAGAAACATGCCCCCGTCGGAGGGAGAGCAGGCAAAGCCCTCCGGGAAATGTTCCCTTATGGCGGACAGCATTGCCGCCTGTTTGGGCCGGTAAAGGCCGGTGATTTTCGGCAGGTGGGCCGCAAGATAGGGGCCCTCCAGGTATTCTGCGGCCAGTGCCTGGTTAAAGGTGCTGGTATGCAGGTCGATTCCCTGTTTCACCAGCACCAGCCATTTTCTTAAGAATTCCGGGGCCGCATAGAATCCGATCCTCAGCCCTGGGGCAAAAATTTTGGACAGGGTGGAGACATAGATGACATGGTCCTCGGCCATGGTTTTGATGGGCGGCAGATCCTCCCCCTGATACCGGAGGGCGCTGTAGGGGTCGTCCTCCACCAGAAGGGCATTGTATTTCCGGAGGATGCCGGCAATCCTGACCCGCCGTTCCAGGGTAATGGTCCGGCCCGTCGGATTCTGGAAGGTCGGCACCAGATAGATGAATTTAATTTTGTGGGTTTTCAGGGTTGCTTCCAGGGATTCCGGCACAAGCCCCTCATCGTCCATGTCCATGCGGACATAGGTGGGTTCGTAGGGATTGAAGGCGGAAAGGGCTCCCAGATAGGTGGGGGCCTCCAGGGCAATTTTATCACCCTTGGAGATCAACAGCTTGGCAATGGCATCCAGAACCCCCTGGGAGCCGGAGGTGATATGGACGGCGTCCGGGGGAGCGGTTATTCCCCTGGATTCCAGCAGGACCGAGACTTGTTCCCGCAAGGGTAAAAATCCTTCCGTCAGGTCATATTGAAAGGCCCCGGAGTCGTACCGGGTCAGGACCCGGTCCACCAGTTCCCTGAAAATTTCCATGGGAAAGCTTTCCGGGGAAGGAATGCCGCCGGCAAGGGACACCACGCCCGGTCTGGATACGACTTTTAAAATTTCTCTGATGGCATTGGCTTTCATCAGCGCTGTTCTGTCTGCAAGAAGGGATTGATAATCCATCATATTTTTCTCCACGGTTGCTTTTTATGAAGACCCGGAAAGGTCCGGATGATCAAAAAGGATCATGGGGGATAAATTAGCACAAGGAAAAGGAATTAACAGATACAGATTTAGAAAAAATCGACCATAACACAATGGACCTATAGCCGGTTGATGGGAATGTTGGCGAGTCGCTCCTCAAGATAGTCGTCCATGAGGTCTTTGGTTTTGTCTTCGGGATAGGGTGTGCCGCAGGACCTGCAGCAGAAGGATACCCGGGTTCATGTTTTTTTGATATAGAGGGCCCCGCCGCAGGAGAGGCATTTTTCTTTTATGGCTTGCAAGAGGTTTATCCTTTATCTTTTAATGGCGTGAAGCTAAAATAAGGCCAAATCGGATAAAAGTCAAAAATTTTAAAACAGATATAAAAGGAGCATCCATGGAAAAGAACGAGGACCGGTATAAGCGCAGCTATCCCATTTCCTGGGACCAGCTTCACAGGGATTCAAAGGCCCTTTCGTGGCGGCTCCATGATATGAGCCGGGATATGAACCGGGCCTGGAAAGGAATAGTGGCCGTCACCCGGGGCGGCCTTGTCCCGGCGGCGGTCATTTCAAGGGAGCTGGGGATCCGCCATATTGATACGGTCTGTATCACCAGCTACGAATGGCAGAACCAGGGCGAGCCCCAAATTTTAAAATCGGTTGAAGGATCGGGCAAGGATCTGCTGATCATTGATGATCTGGTGGACACCGGGTCCACGGCCCGGATTGTCCGGAAAATGCTGCCCGAGGCCTATTTTGCCACGGTTTACGCCAAGCCTGCGGGAAAACCCCTGGTGGATGCCTATGTGACCGAGGTGAGCCAGGACACCTGGATTCTTTTTCCCTGGGATTCGGAATCCCGGTTTGTTGAACCCATAGCCGGGAAATAGGAGGTTCCTGCCCGGAAAAGCCGTCGCGTTTTCCGGGCAGGAGAAGATTTATTTTTTCCGGTCCAGGATGTTTTTATGGGCCATGAGGCGGATGGCGTTGATCTTGATAAAACCCTCCGCATCCTCCTGGTTGTAGCCGCCGGCAATGTCCATGGAGGACAGGTCCTGGTTGTACAGGGATGAGGGGCTGGTCCTGGCGACGGGATAGGCCGTTCCCTTGAAAAGTTTCAGGGTCACTTCCCCGTCGATGAGTTCCTGGCTCTTGTTGATGGCCGTCATGAGAAAATCCATCTCAGGGCTGAACCAGAATCCGTAATACACCAGTTCCGCAAATTTGGCCGAGAGCATGTCCCGGAGCCGCATGACCTCCCGGTCCATGGCAACGCCTTCAATGTCTTTGTGGGCCGCATGGAGGATGGTCCCGCCGGGCGTTTCATAGACCCCCCGGGATTTGATGCCCACAAACCGGTTCTCCACCATATCCAGCCTTCCGATACCGTTTTCCCGGCCCAGTTGGTTGAGGTACTGGAACAGGTCCAGGGGATCGGTTTTGACGGTATGGTCCCCCAGGTTGGTCACCTTGACCGGGATGCCGTCCTTGAACTGGATCTTGATTTTGGTCGGCGTATCCGGGGCCTTTTCCGGGGACACGGTATGGGAATAAATGCTTTCGTCGCATTCATGGCCCGGATCTTCAAGAATCCCGGCCTCATGGGAAATATGCAGCAGATTGTCGTCTTCGCTGTAAGGTTTGGAGGCCGACTGCTTGGTGGGAATCCCGTGTTTTTCCGCATAGGCCAGAAGATCGGTCCGGCCCTTGAAGGCATCCAGAAAGGCCGCATTCTTCCAGGGGGCAATGACCTTGATCCGCGGGTTCAGGGCATAATAGGACAATTCAAATCTGACCTGGTCGTTTCCCTTTCCCGTGGCCCCGTGGGCCACATATTCGGCCCCCACTTCCCCGGCAATCTCGATCTGCTTTTTGGCGATGAGGGGCCTTGCAACGGCGGTCCCGAGGAGGTAGCGGCCTTCATAGATGGTATTGGCCTTGAACACGGGAAAGATATAATCCGTGACAAATTCTTTTTTCATGTCCACGATGAACACTTTTTTAGCGCCGACCTTCAGGGCCTTCTGCTCGGCTGCGGCAAAATCTTCTTTCTGGCCGATATCGGCCATATAGGCATATACTTCATATCCTTGTTCCAGGAGCCATTTCAGGATGACGGAGGTATCAAGCCCTCCTGAATAGGCCAGGACAATTTTTCCTTTTGACATGGGGTCTCCTTTTATCTTTGTCATTCTTACCAAGGTTTATTAATGAAGAAAATTCGATAAATAGTCAACCTTTGATCCTGAAGATTCAAAATTTGCATGGATGGATTTTAAGACTTCACGGATGACGGCGGTTTTGGGGCAGGGGGAAAGCATCTGGACCTCAATGGTCTTGATGTCCATGAGGAGTTCCTCCAGTTGGGGATATTGCATCCGGGCCGCTTCCAGGGTCTTTTTGATTTCCGGGAGGATGGTGTCCAGCGCTGTCCGGCCCCGGCCCTCCAAAACCCTGTCCGTGCCCAGGGACAAAGACGGCTCCGGTCCGGGATCGATCTTGATCTCCAGCACGGCTAGGCCCTCACGGGTGATCCCGATCCCGCCGGAAAGGGTTTTCAGCTCTGCCAGCCCTTGTATATAAAGACTTTCCGCCATGGTCCCGGCCTCGTTTTTTTCTAACCCAAGGGCCTGCCCCACCTCATACATGGAGACCTGGGCGTCGGGATTCCCTTCCGTCCGGGTATAGAGTTCATATAAAAAGGCTTTGGCTTCCGGACCCACCGGTGTTGTCATGGCGTTCTCCTTTAATTTATGGAATTTTCCAGGCCTGGATCATACCATGGATCATCGGACAAGGAAACTTAAAAACCGGCAGACCAAAAACATGAATTGAATTTGTCCGGCGTCTGACCTATAATACCCTAAGATTTTTTCCCATAGGGTCCAATGCGATCAACACCAAAACGGTCATCAGGAGGAAAAGCAATGGCACTGATACTCAGATCCGATGCATTTGCCGCCGGGCAGGAAATCCCTGTTCAATATACCTGTGAAGGAGAAGACATTTCTCCGGAACTGGTCTGGGAAGGGGTCCCGGAAAATACAAAAAGTTTTGTCCTCATCGTTCATGACCCGGACGTACCCAGCCCGGACCATCCCAAACGGATCTGGGTTCACTGGGTGCTCTACAATATCCCGTCATCAGTTCGGGGGCTTGTCCGGGATATTGCTTCCAGGGATTTGCCCGTGGGAACCCTGGAAGGGCTCAATGACTGGGAAAAGACCGGATACGGCGGACCCTGCCCTCCCAAGGGTCGGCACCGGTATTTTCATACCCTGTATGCCCTGGATACGGTCCTCAAAAAATTGCAGAACCCCACCAAAGCCAAACTTGAAGCGGCCATGAAAGACCATGTCCTGGCCAGGGCCGAACTGGTGGGAACCTATATCAAAAAAGCCTAGGCTGAGCCGGTAAAGGATGATGATGCCGACACGCTTCTGGGATCGCATAATGAAATGGATTTTTCCTGAGGCTAATCCGGAAACGGACAGTTTGTCCTTTTGGCGAACCCGGATTCTGTCCACCATGCTTTTCTTTGGCATTGCCTTCGGCTTTTTGGTTCTCCTTTCCATCCTTCCCATGGCCATTGAGAAAAGGCTCTGGGGATTGGTATTTCTGGATGCCCTCATCTGGTCCGCCGCTGTCTGCCTTTTGCTTCTTCCGCAGATTCCCTATACGGTCCGGGCGGTTTTTGCCTTGCTGTTCACCTATATCATCGGCCTTGCCATCATCGTTTCCGTCGGGCCCTTAAGCGGGGGCCCGGCCTGGCTTTTCTGCTTTGCCGTCCTGGCCGGAGTACTTCTCGGCCCCCAGTCCGCTGTTTTAGCCCTGACGGTCAACACGGTAACCATAGTCGTCATCGGGTATCTCCTGGTCCGGGGCACCTTCGGGGCAGACTTTCCCTTTTTCGATTCCAAGAGGCTCATGGTGGTGGCCGGGATCAATTTTCTCTTTTTAAATGCCCTGTCCGCCATTTCCGTTGCCGTCCTGGTCCGGGGCCTGACGGCTTCCCATGAAAAGGAAAAGCAACTGGCTGTTTCCTTGAAAAAAGAGCAGGCTAAGCTGGAGGCGGAAATACAGGATAAAAATAAGGCCGAGGCCTCCCTCCGCGAGAGCGAGGAAAAATACCGGAATATTCTTGAAAGCATTGAAGACGGCTATTATGAAGCGGATCTCCAGGGGAATTACACTTTTTTCAATGATTCCATGTGCCGGATCCTCGGGTATTCCCGCCAAGAACTCATGGGTCTGAACAACCGGGATTATATGGACAAAGACAATGCAAAAAAGATTTATAAGACCTTTAGCCAGGTATTTCAAACCGGGGTTCCAACCAAGGCCCTGGACTGGCAACTGATCCGAAAAGACGGAACCGCCTGTTTTGTGGAGACGGTGGTTTCCCTGATCAAAGACGCCTCCGGTCGCGGACTCGGATTCCGGGGGATTGCGAGGGATGTTTCAGACCGCCGGCATTTGGAGAAACAGCTCCGCCAGGCCCATAAAATGGAATCCATCGGGACCCTGGCCGGAGGGATTGCCCATGATTTCAACAATCTCTTGTATATCATCATGGGGAATACCGAACTGGCCATGGATGAGATCCGGGATGGGAATCCTCTGTCCACCTATCTGGAAAGGATCAAATCAGCCTGCCTCAGGGCCGCCGATGTGGTGAAACAATTGCTGAATTTCAGCAAGGAAACAGCCCAGGACTTAAAACCCCTGGATATTGTCTCTGCCATACGGGAAGAGGTCCGTTTCCTTAGGACCATGATCCCTTCCACCATTGATATCCGTCAGAATTTACCCAATGATAAAATATTCATTGCCGCTGACCCGGCCCAGATCAACCAGGTATTGATGAATATCTGCACCAATGCGGCCCAGGCCATGGAGAAAACCGACGGAAGGATAGACATCACGGCTGAGCTGACGGATCTGGGCCAGGACCAGGTCCCCCAGTATCCCAACCTTTTGCCCGGCCGCTATGCCCGGATTTTGATAGAAGACACCGGACCCGGGATTGATCCTGAGAATCTGGAAAGGATCTTTGATCCTTATTTTACAACCCGGGAGGTGGGGAAGGGCTCCGGCATGGGCCTTGCCGTGGTTCACGGGATTGTTACCCACCACAGAGGGGCCGTCAGCGTGCGCTCAGAAAAGGGAAAGGGAGCGGCCTTCACCCTCCTTTTTCCGGTGGTTCAGCCGGCCCCGGAAAATTCCGGACCCCAAAAAGAAGGTCTGAAATAGGAGAATCATATGGATGACGGGATTCATGCTCACCTGGCAAGGCATCTGTCCATGATGGGATTGCCCCTGACCGACGGCCTGGTGGATATTTTAAAGGAAAATTTTTCAGCAGAAGAAGCAAAAATCGCCCTCCTGCTTCCGGCCACGGACATCCCCTTAACGCCTGTAACTCCGGAAGAGCTGGCCCGGAAAACAGGCTTGAATCAGGAGGATGTCGCCGGAACCCTGGAACGCCTTGCCGACAGAAAACTCATATTTACGGGCCTGACCCGGAATAAAGAAAGGGGCTATGCCCTGCATCAGGCCGGGTTCGGCTTTCCCCAGTCCTTTTTCTGGGACGGGAAGACCACTCCCTTTGCCCTCAAAATGACAAAGCTCGTGCTGACGTATTTCAACCGTAAGGTTACGGCCGAAGCCTTTGGCGGAAAAAACACCAAAGCCTACCGCTATATCCCGGTTCACCAGTCCCTAAAGCCCGAGGTCCAGGCCGTCCTTCCCCATGACCGGATGGACACGGTGCTTGACCGTGCCGAACGTTTTGCCGTGGCCCATTGCACCTGCAGGGTCCAGGCAGGCCTCATGGACAGGGCCTGCGAGCATCCCCTGGAAGTCTGCCTCAAATTTGACGACATGGCCGCCTATCTCATCGACCAGGGCCTTGGCCGGGAAATCACCCGGGAAGAAGCCGGGCAGATTGTCCGGACGGCCGCCGAAGCAGGCCTTGTGCATTTTGTGGACAATGCCGTGGGCGGCATCAAGCACAATTGCAACTGCTGCGGCTGCTCCTGCTGGAATGTGGGAATGATCCGGAGACGAAAGATCCCCAGGGATGAGCTCATGGCCGTGTATTTTCTCCGGGAGACAGACCCTGATCTCTGCACCAGTTGCGGCGCCTGCATCGACATCTGCCCCGTGGCCGCCCTCACCCTTGGGGACGGGCCGGCCAAGGTGGATGAAAACTGGTGCATCGGCTGCGGGGTCTGCGCCTTAAAATGCGATTTCGACGCCGTAAGGATCATTTACAGGAAAGATCAAAACCCGGTGCCTCCGGATTTTGAAACCCTCCACACCACCATCCAAAGGGAACGGGACTGAAAATCTCCCGGCCAGGCCCGGGAATTGAACCGGATCACCCTGTCATGGTTTTGTATAAACAGGCTGCTTTTTTTCCGGCAGGCTATGCAGGCGGTGCAGTATTTCATATGGAGGCTGCAGACATCAATCCATTCGATGTCATGCCCGGTTGACAGGGGTTCCGTCACGGCCTTGAGGAGGGAAGCCACCGTCCCGCTTGCCCGGTTCCGCTCGATCGTCAAGTCAGGGGAATCGTACTTTCATCTATCACTATATCCGTCTCGGGACAAACTGCATTTAGCAACTCATTCAGTTTCTCTACGCTTGGAACAGAATGCCCTTGTTCGTATCGAGCATATGCATTGCGGGATTTTACACCCAATCGACTTGCTACTTGAGCAAGAGAAAGACCACTTAATTCACGTTTTCGTTGCAATAATAAACTTACCATGAACTTTGGATCTGAAGATCCGACTTCAAAATGATCTTTTTTCCCTTTAAATATTTTAATGTCACAGCCGTCTTTGTCGATCAAAGATTCGAGCATATCTGCTACCATTTCATAGGCTTCTTTCTTCGTATGACCTTGTGTCATTAAGTCTATAATGGGAATTTCCGCTAACCAGAATTTACCATCCTTATATATTTTTCCTGAAAATCTCATTATCAGCTCCTTCTTTTTGCTTTACGTAATATGGAACGAGCAAGCTTTTCATTGATTTCGCTGTGCCTCGGGATTGGCTCTTGTCTATCTCCATCTGTCCAAACATCATGATTTCCGCCGTGACGTAAAAAATACCAGCCAAACTTTTTCAATGCATTCTCAAGTTTGTTCCGTTTCATAAATAATAGCGTACACCGATATGTGTATTATGACAAGTTTCTATTTTCATTTCTAACTTTAAGCCAACCAGCCTGCGGCAACGAGGCAGGCTATGAAATGAACGCTTACTTCCGCAGGGCTGGTTTAGCGGCTTGTTCGCTTATTCGCCATTCCAACCTGATAAATTTCCTGCAAAAAAGGAAGTTCACGCATAGACCTTTTCTTCACATCTATTTCAAGAAATTTTTCTTCAAAATCAGGATAGCGAGCAGGATTGCGTGAAAGCAGAATGTGACCTTCAAATAGCATAAATATTCTCACATAACATGAAATGAGATCCCTTTGTGACATAACGAAAGCAATATGACATGCTTTATTGTTGCTCAAAAAGGGAAATTCTGATTCTCCAGCAACAAGCCTGATATTGCCAGTCAAACCAAGCCTAAGAGCATCTTCATTAAATGCAGCATTACTCAAAATAGCTTTACGTAGACAAGAGGCAACTGGATCATCATAATATTCGGCTCCAAGCCAATAGCATCCGAGCTCATAGCCTATCTTTAAGATGGCTTTACGGTATTTGTCTAAATCAATCTTCGTTGAACATCTAATCGTTGGCTTAAACTCTTCGCTATGGATTTGAAGAACCTCTTTAATTTGTTCGTCTGAAATGGAAGCATTATTCCTCGCTGCCAGCTTTCTCAAAATAGATGGAATTATATTTCGATCAGATTCGTCAATACTGAAAGAGACTTCAACTGCATTTTTTTTCTTATTTGCATCGATTTTCGGGATTAGGTAGGTTCTTTTTGGCTTTCCATCGTCAGTAAATTCATATCTGACTTGCTGCGTTGGATCATTTGCAAGTACACCCTTTTCCAAAGGGTTAGGTACTTTGCCGGATTTTCCTTTTAGGCCGTAGATCAATCTCATAAATGATACAAGTCCATGATTTACTAGATGAGAATCTACACTATGTCCGAGTCTATCGTTGCAGGGTTTACACACCTTGTCCTTTAAAATTAGAAGCCCTCCAATTGCATCTGGAAAAACATGTTCGTCAGCGTACTCAGACAATCCTTTTATTTTACCGCAAAAAATACACATATGATCCCTAAGCGAACGGTAAGCTGAGGGGCCGGGCGACTTGAACTCGGAACCCCTGGTAAACGTTTTTATTTTGTTAAACCACACACTTTTCAAAAAGCCGCGCTGTAAGCCCGGGCCCTCTCAAGCGTTTGGTTCGGCATTGTTCAGTGCAATGTTGGAAAGATAATTGTTAATAATCTTTACTCGACTGAAATTACCCAAAATTGTATTTATTTTGGCTTCATAGTTAAGCGAAAGCATAGGTATAGATATAGATAGTCTCCCAAGTTCTATCATCTCTACATGTTGTATCCACTCAGTATGAGGATGCCACTCACCATCAGATGATTTATTGAAAACTTCCGCCATAATTTCAACGACCACACCTTCAATTTGATATTTGCCAAAGAGAGACTTTATATTGTTGCTTTCCAAAAAAACCATTTCTTGAAGCACATGTTGTTTTAAAGATTTTGATGAAAGAATAGCGCATTCTCGTGTCATCAAAATATCAATATCTTCTGTTTCATTTATCATTCCTCTAGCGAACAATGAAGCACCGCCAGTTAATGCCCAAAAACCTTTCCAATCTTTTAGAACATCACAGACAATAGACAAAGCTTTTTCAAAATTTTTCCGATTCATTTTGCAGACTTGTTTTCTTTCTGGTTAATATCATACTCTAAACCACCTTTTGCGAGCTCTGAATCAACGGTTTCCCATGCCCACTCTTCGATATCTGGAGAACTATGATTGATTTCGCTAAGTTCTTGTCGATACGCTACAGCCAATCCAGCGAGGGCATCTGCATTAGTTATGTCAGGGCATTCGGTAGCCCAATTTAGACATTTTCGCCAAAAACGGTGATATCTCTGGGCAGCTTCACGGTGAAGGCGTGCTCTTTCCCCGAACCTATATAAATATAAAAAGGTCGTTGCAATGACGTTTGCCATCGCAAATCCGATAGGAATGGCATTTTGGGTAGCAGTGCGCCATGCGGGTCCTACCGAACCACCAAACGCTTCTATTAGAGAATAAATTTGAGTGGAAATAAACCAAAATACAACAATCCCTACGAAGGAAGCCGCACTTACAAATTGAAGCTTTCTTTCTAAAGCTTGGTATTTGTCTGTTATTTTAAAATGAGCGATTTTTGAAGTGGCAGCATCTTCAATGTGACGCGAAATTTCTTGAGAAGCATTTTCAAATTGTATTTGATCTATATTCATTTTTAATGCCCGATTAAATCTCTATTTTACAAGCCGAACAGTTTGAATAGATGGAAAAGTTTCTATATATTGCCTATATACAATAGAAAATATTCCACTTTTAACCTTGCAAACACGGAAAATCCCACATTGAATTTTCCGTGTTCCCATGTAAGTGTTCGATAACATGGAAAATACAAAGAAACAACAAAAATTTAAGCTTGAGCCGGTCAGGGCAAAAGGCAGATCCATCTTTCCGTGGTGATGACCCAATCGGAATCCGGGTGATAGCCAGTATGGGAGGCACACATCTGTTGATGGCTAAAATTCTCTATGACTGGTTGCCTTCTCATGACTCTGCAAACAGGCCCCGGGTTTTGCCGTCCTTGAGGTTCACCAGGCCTTCCTCGCAGATCCGGAGATAGGGGATGGCGGCCCCGGTCAATGTGACCAGGGTCAGGACCGGGTCCGGAAAACCAATGCCAAGCCCTTGGGCTGCGGTTTTGATGTCTTTGAGCCGCCGAGCGATCTGATCCACGGGCAGGTCTGAAATGATTCCGAAAACCGGAAGGGCCAGTTCACAGACAATTTTCCCCTGATCGCAGAGGACCACCCCGCCTTTCAGGTCCTGGATGCGGTTCACGGCCAGGGCCATATCGGCGTCGTCGGCCCCGACTACGACAATGCAGGAGGTGTCCCAGGCCGCGCTGCAGGCCAGGGCCCCGGAATTCAGGCCGAAATTTCGGATCAGGCCGGTGAACATCTCCCCGGATCCCCGGGTCCGGTCAATGGCCGAAATTTTGGATAGCCCGCCGTCTTTCGGGCAAAGGATCTCGCCATTCAGGACTGGCGCGTCCTCGATGAGTTCCCGGGTGACCAGGTCGGTGACCATATCCATGACCCGGACCCTGGCCACGCCATGGGTCCCATGGTCGGCCCTGATTTTAAAATCACCGGCCGTCAGCTTTTTGGGGAGCCGGATGGTGTCCAGGCTTTGGGGGGAATAGCGGTGGCGGCGGGCCGATACCTGCAATCGGCCGTCCTGTGAAATCACACGGCCGTTGCTGATGACATATTCAGCCCGGATGGTGCCTGGGTCCGGGATGATCACCAGGTCTGCCATTTTCCCCGGGGCAATCCCGCCGATGGCATGGTCCAGGCCGAAATGTTCGGCCACATTCAGGGTTACCGCCTGGATGGCCGTAACCGGGTCAAATCCGTATTCAATGGCCTTTTGGACCGGATACTCCAGATAGCCGAGGCTCAGGAGGTCGGCGGGAGAAACCCCGTCCGTGGTCACAATCAGCCGCCGGAGGCTGATATTCTGGTCCAGAATCCTGGATATGGCTTTTAAGTCCCGGCGGATGCTGCCCTCCCTGGCCATGACATAGAACCCCAGGCGCAGCCGTTCAAGGGCGTCTTCCGCGCTGGTGGGTTCGTGGCAGGAGGAAATGCCCATGGCGGCATAGGCGGCCAGTTTGTTGCCCCTGGCCCCGGCGGAATGGCCTTCCAGGGTTTTTCCGTTTTCCAGCAGGGCCTCAAAATGGGGCTGGAAAGCGTCGGGGGTCTGAAAGACGGTCTGCCAGTAGGATTCTCCCAGGCCGACGATGTCTTCCCGCTGGGCCAATTCCTCCATGATGCCGGGAGGAACGCCCAGG
>Ga0208373_1002001_pt1 | contig 24327 bp, 28 predicted proteins | sample RifOxyC2_FD_184036 | JGI IMG/M metagenome (GOLD analysis project Ga0208373, IMG submission 184036) | Soil microbial communities from Rifle, Colorado - Rifle Oxygen_injection C2 (SPAdes) | ecosystem: Environmental > Terrestrial > Deep subsurface > Rock core/Sediment | place: Rifle, Colorado... | reverse complement strand
AAGCAAAAAGCGAGACACTTAATTTTTTGCGACTTTGGACCCCGCCGCGGCGGGGCGGCTCCAACTGAGCAATAAAATTCAGTGTCAAGCTTTAATTATACTTTTTTTAAATAAAAATGCTTGCTTCCCGCTCTGGACTAACAGAAACAATTTTAATTTTAACATTTAAATATTTTTCTACAAATTTAATGTACTTTTGACAATTTACCGGTAATTTATTAAAAGATTTTATTTTAGTTATTTCTTCTTTCCAACCGGGAAAATTTTTATAAATTGGAGTTAATTTTTCTAATTCTAAATATCCGCATTGGCTAAATTCTATTTTTTTTCCGTTTAATTTATAATCAACACAAACTCTTATTTGTGAAAGTCCCGATAAAATATCAATTTTTGTCATTGCAATTCTATCTATTGAAGATAATTGACAGGAAAATTTCACAGCCGGCAAGTCTAGCCAGCCAATCCGTCGTGGCCGGCCGGTTGTCGTCCCATACTCATGCCCCTTTGCCCGGATATCATCGGCCGTTTTATCAAATAGTTCTGTTGGAATTGGACCGCCGCCGACCCTTGACGTGTAGGCTTTGACAACTCCCCAGATCTCATCTACTTTTTTTGATGCAATACCTGATCCAATGTTAACGCTACCTTCAATAACGTTTGATGCCGTAACAAAAGGATAAAGTCCAAAATTATTATCAAGCATTACCGCGTGTGCGCCTTCCAGAAGAATATGTTTTTTCAACTTAATCGCCTTCAGAAATACGGAAAAAGTATCTATTACCATCGGTCTGATCTTTTCCGCTAATTTTTTATAAATTGGTAGATAATTTTCTACAACTATTGGCGAAACTCCAAAGGCTACTAAAATTTTGTTTTTAATCTCTGATTGAAACTTGAATTTTTCTACAAATAAAGGCCAGTTCATTAATTCATAGATCCTAATTCCGTTATAGCTGACTTTATCGGCATAGGCGGGCCCTATTCCCCGCTTGGTTGTTCCTAATTTATTTTTTCCCCGGGCATTTTCGTAGGCAGTATCAAGTTCTTTATGATAAGGCATGATTAAATGACAACGGGGAGAGATTATTAGTTTTTTCTTTAAATTAATTCCCATTTTTTCAAAGACAATCATTTCTTCCATCAAGACATCTGGGTCGATGACTACTCCATTATCAATCACAACGATCGGTTTTTTTTGTAGAATTCCGGAAGGAATTAAATGAAAGGCAAACTTTTTTCCATTAACAACAACGGTGTGTCCAGCATTATTGCCGCCATGAAAACGGACAACCAAATCTGCTTTTTCCGCCATCATATCAACGATCTTTCCTTTCCCTTCGTCCCCCCACTGACTTCCGATGACAAGTTGGATCATATTGAATATATATATTATACCCTTTAGCAGACATTATTTTAAGCGGACTTGATAGAATTAGTCAAGGGATTAAAACATTAAATGTTAAACGGTTAAATGTTAAATAAACTGATAAACGTTAAACTATTAAAAGAAAACGTATTTAAAGTTTTAGGTTTTGAAAGTTTTTTTAACTGTTTAAGTTTTAACAGTTTAATATTTTTTTAACCTTTAATATTTAATCTTTGATATTTAAGTTATGTTAAGTATCTATATTCTTATTTTTGTTACGATATTTATCGTAATCTTTCTCTTTTCTTCTCCCAAGCTGTCCCCAATCCCCTACTTCCCTTCCCAGCCGGTTGATTTGCCTTTGATCGTTAAAGCATTGGGTTTAAAAAATAATCAAACGGTGATAGATCTTGGGGCTGGTGACGGAATTGTGATTTTTGAAGCTGCCAAATCATCATATCTGAAAAAATTCAATACAAAATTTATTGCTGTCGAAATCAACCCTGTTTTAATTTTGGTTCTTTATTTACGACGATTCTTTCACCCAAACAAAAAGAATATTCAAATTGTTAAAGATGATATCTTCAAAATTAATATCAAAAATAAAATATCAAAAATCAAAACGACAGATCAAAAATTAAATATAAAAACAATGAAGCAATTGAACAATGTAACAATTTATCTTTATATTTCTCCATGGTTTTTAGAGAAAACAGTCTCCAATATAAAAAGCCAGATATCGAAATTTTCCGTTGTTAGTTATATGTATCCTTTAAAAGTTAAGGACATCTTCACCAAGGTTTCGGCGGTTAAAGGAAAAAATAAGATTTTTATTTATAGCTAATTTTGCCAGTCTGTCATAACCTCGGAGGTTGAGTGTCGGTCGGCCAGGATGTGCTAAATGGAAAGTATTTTAAAAATTTCTTCTGGTTTTTTGACGATATAGTCAACTCCATTTTTCTTTAAAGCTTCAACAGTGTGAAGACCCCAAGATACGCCGATCATTTTGGTACCGGCTTTTTTACACGCCTCAACGTCACGAATTTCGTCCCCGATATAAATTACTTCGGATCTATCTAACTTAAAATCTTTAAGAAATTTCTTTAAATATCCTTCTTTTCCAAAAAGATCTGTTTTTCCATGGACAAAATCAAAAATGTCAATTTTGTTAAATTTTATAAATTTATTGATATTTTCTATTCTATTTGAGGAAATAATTGCCAATTTATATCCCTTCTTTTTCAGATCAAAAAGAAACTTCTTAACCCCTGTAAAAAACTTGATATTTTCCATTTCTTTTTCCAGCTCTATCTGCATATTTTTTATCATATTTACGACGTATGGAAGTTTGAGCCAGGCTCTTTTAAAACTCCCCTTTAGAAGTTCTTGATAGCTTTTTGATCTGATTTCTTTGACAATTTGCCTTTCACTAAGATCATTTAACTGTAAAGCCTTGGCAATCTCCAAAAATCTTTGGAAACTATACGGAAGGGTATCGGCAATAGTTCCGTCAAAGTCAAAGATGACGTATTTGATCATATTATATGGTTACATTGTTAAACTGTTATATTGCTTAATATTTTAATCAATATAACAATATAACAATTTAGCAATTAACAATATTATAATAAATGCTGTCCTATGTTAACCAACTTAATTAACTTTGATTACTCAATCACGAAGGTTTTGTCAAACCTATTTCCTCATATTCCCTTTTTTAATAATTTTTTTTCATTTTTCTCCCTAAAAGGCAGCTTAATTTTTGTTTGGTTATTGGTAATGTTAATTGTGCTAGTTTTAGAGGAAAGAAAAAATCCCGGTATCACTAAGCAAGATAAAAAAATTATTATTTTATTTTCTCTGGCTTTTTTAATTACGGTTTTATTTACCGACGTGATTTTTAAAAATATATTTCAACGTCCTCGTCCTCTTCTATCATCTAACATCAATTATCTAGCATCTTCCACCTGTCCCCGTGATTTTTCCTTCCCTTCCACCCATGCCGCCACTGCTTTTGCCTCCGCAACTATTTTGACTTTTTTCGACAAAAAACGCCGTTGGTTTTATTACATGGTCGCACTATTAATTAGCTATTCAAGAATATATCTCGGATGTCATTATTTTTTTGATGTAGTTTCGGGTGCAATAATTGGTTATTTAATCAGTCGATTATTTCTATTCTTCCCCTGTACATTCCCATCCCACAGGAAAAGTTGATGAAGCCTGTCTCAGTCGGAGTAAATTCTATTAGATTTTCTCCGGCATTTAAAGCTTTGGAAATGCTTAAACTGGGTACAACAAAATATCCCTGGCAGCCAAAGACATTTTTTCCGTCGATAATCCATTTAACTGGGATTCCCTTTTTGACGGTAAAATAATTTGGACGATAACCGCCGGAAATAACATCCATATTAATAATCTGTTTTCCGTTAATCACATTGGACTCATAGGACTTATTAGTCTTATTAGACAAGCCAATTCCATAAATTGCTAAAAAATTACTTGCATAGTAAAGACCTAGAATTAAAACTCCCACTGCTACGGTTTTCATAAAATACTGATAGAAAGTACTTTTTAGCAAACCTCTCAGGCTTCCCATAAATAATATTGCCGGAGCCGTTCCAATCGCAAAAACTGCCATCGTCAAAGCGCTTTGCCAGGGTGAAGCTAGGCCCAACGCATAAACCTGAGTCGCCTGGGTGAATCCACATGGTAAAAAATAAGTGATCGCTCCCAAGAAAAAGGCTGATTTATGAGGGTCTTTGATTAACATATGTTCCAGTTTCCTGAAAATATTTGAGGTCGCCCCAAATGGAATAATTGCGGCAAAAGAAATGATTTTAAGCATGTCAAGGCCGAGGAGGATCATAAAAACGGCCGCCAAAAGCGTCAATCCGGTTCCAAATTTTAGGTTGGTAATAATAATACTGCCAACAGCTCCGGCAATAAAACCAAAAAAACCGTAAGAAATAATTCTCCCCAAACTAAAATAGATTGCCTGTTTTAAATTGTTGGTTTTATTGCCGATTGTTGACAAAAACAAAGCCCCAGAAGTGGCCATGCAGGTAGAAATTGAAGCAACAAGACCTAAAAATAAAACTGTTAATAAATTCAAACTACCAGTAATATTGATGTCCGGAATTATATTTATTTCTTTGGCGGTCAAATAAATTAAAACTAAACCAACCGTAATTAAAAATGCCTCAAAGACCTTTTTGCTCATTGGTTCTTGAACTTCATTTTTATCTGTTTTATTCCCTATCTCATATCCAAAAGGCTGAATCTTTTCATTGATGATATCTTGATCTAAATGACCGGTAAAATATACTTCCGCCTCCTGTTTTTTAAAATTAGAACTAACAGTCGCGACATTAGGCATTTCCTTGAATTTATCGGTGATCAAGATCTCACACGACGGACAGTGCATGCCCTTAATATAAATCGTTTTTTTGCTGATTTTTGCCATAAAAAGAAATTATACACCACATCCGCCGCCTTGAGCCGGGGGTTTTTCCTGAATTCCTTTGTCAATCAGCCATTTTTTTACCGTCTGTGCCCCAAAGGCGGAAAAAATGTCTTTACTTAAATATACTTTAGGATCAATATCTTTGAATTCTTTTCCATCTTTATTTTTAAAATATAGGGCCGTGTCAAAGGCTGTCCCCGGAAACCAGAATGAGTTGATATATTTTCCGGCTTGAAACATTTCTGATTCCGTGGCTCCTTGTGCGGCCATTAGTTCAAATATTCCAAGTAGAGCCATGCCGTGGTTACAGTCCGGAAAAGCGGTGGAATTTCCGCAACAAGGACGATAGACTCCTGATGCAACTTTGTTAACCAGATCTTCTTGTTCTTTCGTCAAGGAAACTAGGGCTCTTTTTGAATAGTATTCCATCGAGTCACCGCTTTTTGTCAGACTCCAGCCACCGGTTGAGGCAAAACTACCCACCTGGCCTTCGCCATATTTAACCATATCCCCTTCTTCAAGAATCTTTGTCTTGTTGGCCAAACCAAACGCCCAAAAGAAATTCAAAAGAAAATAAGAGTTGTCAGGAGTAATTCTTATTTTCTTATTGGAACCTTTAGTTAAGATATTAAGCTGTTCCTTGGTCAGAGGTTGGCCTGATTTTTCATAAGTTTGTTTAAATTTATCAAGATCAATGACACCCATTTCCAGCATCTGGGGACCAATATCATTATATTTCGTTTTCATTTCATATCCTTCCGGCGGATTGATCTGGGCGAATATACCGGCCGACTGGCCCTGTTTAATATCTGCGGTCGTTGGCATGATCTTCTTCTGTGTTTCCAAACGCCAGGCTTTTGGCAGTCGAGGAAGCGTATAGACTATGGTGATAAATATAGTAAGTAACAAAAAGGGCAGAAGCTGAGGTAAAGTTTCCCTATTAATTTTAAGATCTATTTGGCCTTCTTTAAATGAGACAGCTTTTTCTTTTGGTACTTTACATAACCCGCTGTTGATCTTTGCGTATTCATATATGGTATATATAAGGAGCAGGGCAGATAATAATTTGACCTCTAATCCCCCAAATGGCAGGGCTGTCAATGATGCGGCAATTCCAAGAAGAGGAAGAAGAAAAGCGCTGCAGACAGAGCAACCGGTGACGGCCGCCGAAAAAAGCAGCGAGGCAGAAGTCTGTAAAAAAGAAGTCCTTGAGGTCTTTTTCTTTTCTTTAATTACTTCAAAAAGCATTGATAAGGAAGCGCCGATTAAGACAGCGTTAACAATGCTTAATACTATTTGAGACCAGCTATAAAAATCCGTATTTGACTGCCAGAAAGCCGCCCAGGTTGTTTTTTGGATTAACAAAAAATAATAAAGAAAAAGAACATTCAGGGCAATAAAAATAGTTAAAGCCCAAGAGTATGATTTTGAAAACGCTTTCTTCAAACCAATTATAAATATTTTCATATACTACATACTGTAGTAGTTATTGGAATCTTTGTCAAGGGGAAAAAAAGTTTTTAACAATGCTTGCTACAGTCGGTATTTTTAAGGCAGACAGAAGGCTTTTGGTTTTGATTGTTAGCTTGGGTCTTTTGCCAAGGAGAAAAGAAAAAACCTGATAAAATAATAAAAGAAAATAGGCTAATTAATACATTTCTTGGCATGAAAGAAAAAGAAAAGGATTTTTTTCCGAATAAAGCGTAAATGCGGTTTTCAAAATGTTGATCATTGGTAAAAGCCGAAGAATAGTTCAATAGATAAGAATCTTTGTTATCAAAATTCAATAATTTTTTAAAGGCAGAAATAATCGGTTGCTTTCGCCCTAATAAAATTACTCCGTAATGGTCAGCTTTTATTTCTTTCATCTTTATTAAACTATCAAAATAGTCTGTCAGTATCGGAAACGGAAAGAACAACTGTTTGATAAAATTAGCGGTTGCCAAAAATATATTATCTTTTTTTAACAAGTGGTATTTTTCATGGAGGATGATTGCTTCCAATTCCGGACCGTTCATCAGCTTGGTCAGGCCTGTTGACAAATATATCTTTGGCCTGAAAAAACCAAGACAAAAAGCCAAGGGTTTTTTATTCAATATTATTTTGACTTTACCCAACAATCCATATTTTGTGCATATTTTTACGATCATTTTTGGTAATGGTTGTACTATAAGGTTTTTTTTATAAAAAATAATTTTTAACAATATGAAAATCACTTTCAGGATGACTAAGGACAAAATTATTCCAAAAAACGTCGATGGACGATTTAAAAGCCGTAAAGTATCCAGACAAAGTCCGGCAATATGGCTAATGTTTAGATTCATATTCAGAAAGAATTTTTAAGAGATAATTTTTTTTATCTTTTGGCAAAGATTCAATGCCTTTGGCAAAAGAACTGATGGCAGTATCACCAAATGAATTAACTAAGGTTTTTATAAAGGTTTTTGATAGAGTTTTAATGTAGGAATCTTTGGAAATTTTTGGGTAATACCAATAACTATTCTTTTTGATTTTTCTATGGACTAGTCCTTTTATCATTAATCTTTGCAGGACGGTCGCTACTGTAGTATAGGCAATAAACCTTTTTTTCTGGAGGTTTTGAAGGATATCTTTGACTGAACTGTCTTTATTTTGCCAAACGAAGTCCATTATTTGCTGTTCAAGTTTACCCAAGATTCTTGTCTTCATATACTACAAAGTGTAGCAGCGGCATGACCGAAATACAATTTAAAAAACTAGCTAAGATATTGTTTCGGATCTTCGTCAAATTGTTTTTTACAATGCTCTGAACAGAAAAAGTAGGTTTTTTCTTGAAAAATACTTTTGAACTGAGCTGTTTCTGTATCAACCATCATCCCACAGATCAGATCTTTTTCTTTTCCCTCTTGAGAGAACATTTTTTTGATAAAGTCAAACATATTTTATGATTTCAAAAAATAATTATAAAGCTTGGCAAAAAGATAACCGATTAGCCAAGCGCCGATTGTTGAGGTTGTCAATCCAAGAACAAATGAACCTAATGATAGATTCAATTCAGAAATTTGGGTTAATTGGATACCGTGGAACCACGACTGGGCAATAGTCATCCCCAGATCTGGGAAAAGAGCAATTCCAATACGACAAACAATATAAACTATGGCAACGGTTACTGCCGCCGCATTAGCTGTCACTGATGGATTATGTTTCATATTTTTCACCTCCTAATCAAAACCTCTTTAATATTAATAAATAAAACATTAAGAAATTATTAAGGGTTTTACTTATTTTCATAGGTTACTTACTTCTATCAATTATGTTTCTGATAATTTCATCAACTTCTTTGGGTAAATTACCTAAGTTTGCTTTAGGAAAAAATTGTGACAGAATAATCGGCCGCATGCCAGAAATAAAAGTTTGCTTATCTTTGACATAAACATTTATCTTGCACGGCAGACAAAGACCAATCTTTATATCAGCTTGAAGAACAGTGTAGGCGCTTTTGGCGTTGCAGATTTCAATAATCTTAAACGGCTCAATTTTAAAATCCTTTTCATTCAAAGTGGAAGAGACATCGTGGATATAAAGAACACGAAACCCGACCTTTTTCGTTTCTTCCTCCACCGCTCTTACCGCTTCGTTAAACGATTTTTTTGTGGAAACAGTGTAATCAAAGTCCATATTATTTTTTCTTTCCGCCGTGGCCGCCGCCGCAACATCCTTCGTATTTCATAGGTTTATATTTTAGCTTTTTTTAGGAAAAGCGAATTGGTAACGACTGAAACGCTCGACATGGCCATCGCTCCTGATGCCAAAATCGGACTAATGAGTCCCATCATGGCTACCGGTATTAAAACTACATTATACGCGAAAGCCCAAAATAAGTTAAGTTTGATTGTTTTCATGGTTTTTTTGGATAATTTAATGGCTGATACGACTGATGTAAGATTCTTGTTGACTAATGTAATTCCAGCTGCTTCAATGGCAACATCAGTCCCACTTCCCATGGCAATACCAACGTCTGCCGCGGCTAGTGCCGGTGCATCGTTTATTCCATCTCCAACCATCGCGACCACCCTTCCCTCCTTTTGAATTTTTTTCACTTCCCTTTCCTTGTCCTGCGGCATAACTTCGGCAAGAACTTTCTTTATTCCTAATTTATTTCCTATTGCCTTCGCTGTTGCCAGATTATCTCCGGTTATCATGACGGTCTCGATTCCCATTTTATTTAATGTTAAAATGGCCTCTTTTGCGCTTTCCTTGATCGTATCGGCAATTGCTATCAAACCAACCAAGATATCATCAGAATAAACATATACAACTGTTTTACCTTCTTTATTTAACTCTCCACCTTTGGGGTAAAGCTTGGAGCCGAGAATTCTTCCAACATATATATTTTTACCAGCGATTTTTCCTTCAACTCCACGTCCAGTTATGGATTTAAATGCTGAAATTCCACTTAAAGTAAGCTTTTCTTCTTTTGCCTTCTTTACAATTGCCTCGCCGAGCGGATGCTCTGAATGTTTTTCTACTGACGCCGCCAATTGAATTAATTCTTTTTGATTTTTAATTTGTATATTTGATCTTTGATCTTTGATCTTTGATATTAAAATAATATCGGTCACCTCAGGCTGACCTTTCGTCAAAGTTCCAGTTTTATCAAAAATTATCGTATTGACTTTATGGGCAGTTTCCAGACTTTCGGCGTCTTTGATCAAAATTCCATGTTGTGCCCCGATTCCCGTTCCGACCATAATGGCCGTTGGCGTGGCCAGTCCCATCGCACATGGACAGGCAATGATCAACACGGCGATCGAGTTGAGCATGGCAAAGATCAAACTACCAGATGGTCCAAAAACATACCAACCAACAAAGGTGGTAATTGCCAACATGATAACAATCGGAACAAAATAGGAAGAAATAATATCGGCCAGTCGTTGAATTGGGGCTTTGCTTCCCTGCGCTTCCTCAACTAATTTTATTATTTGGGAAAGCATCGTATCTTTTCCGACCTTGGTTGCTTTATATACAAAACTTCCAGATTTATTCATCGTCGCTCCAATTACAGTGTCTCCTTTATATTTTGTACTTGGCATACTTTCTCCCGTCACCATTGATTCATCGATTGCCGATTCCCCTTCTACAATGACGCCATCAACCGGAATTTTTTCTCCCGGACGGACGCGGATAAGATCACTAACACGAATTTGATCAATGGGTAATTTAATTTCAATCATATATAAATTATTAAATCTTAAAGATTAAATATTAAAGGTTAAAGAAATATTAAATAGTTAAATATTAAACTGTTTTTTATTGTTTAAATGTTTAATCTTTAACAGTTTATTTAACATTTAAGATTTAATTTTTAACCTTTCGTCATTTTCTTTAACTAACACCACAGCTTCCTTTGCCTGAAGGCCAATTAACTTTTTAATTGCCTCTCCAGTTCCGGCTTTGGCTTGGGCCTCTAAAAACCGCCCCAATAAAATCAAACCAATGATAACGGTTGAAACATCAAAATAAGGCATCGCTTCAATATCCAAATCCATAAAAAAATTTGGGAAAAATGTCACGAATATTGAATATATAAAGGCAACCGTTGTTCCGATCACGACCAAGGTATCCATGTTGGCAATCCTGTGCTTGAGCGATGAAATGGCCGCCCTATATAAATCCCTGCCTGCCCAAAGTTGAACGATCGTTGCCAAAATAAACTGAAAGTAAAAATTTTTAAAAAGATTTGGGGCAAAATCCATAATTCCCGGAAAACTTCCCCAGACAATTAATGCTCCTAAAAACAAACTAACAATGACCTTGATTTTAAGATCTTTCAGTTCTCTCTTTTTCTCTATTTTTATTTTTTCATCTAAATCTCCTTCGTCATCAATCATTGCCTGATAACCAACCGACTTCACAGCATCTATAATGAGGTTATTTTTTATTGGCTCTTTTGAAGTTAGTGTAGCTTTACCATTGGTTAAATTTACGACCGCCTCAGTCACGCCAGGAAGTGCTTTTAATGCTTTTTCGTTGGTATAGACACAGGACGCGCAATGCATTCCCTTAATAGCAAAAGTTTGTTTATTCATATTATTTTGAAAAGCGCAGATACCTATTTTTGAGACTATCGCCAGGGGCCCCCATGGGGGTGTGGCGGTCGAAAAAATACGGTATCAAGCTTATCTAACTATCAACTTTCCATGAAACATCCCCATTCCGCAAGAAAAATCAAATTCTCCTTTTTTATCAGGAGTGATCTCAACGGTTATTTTTTCGTTCAATGGTAGTGATTTTTTTATTTTAAAATCAGACAAAATAACTTCTTCCAAACAACTATTACTATCTTTCCTTTCAAAAACAAGTTTGGTTGTTTGACCATAAGGAATCGAGATCCGTTCCGGTTTATACCCGCCGTCAACCAATATATTGACCCTTCCCTCTGCCTGGACCGTATTAATTTTTTTCATAAAAAAGAACCAATAGGTTAATAAAATTGATAAAAATCCGAAAATTAAAACAATGATTTTGTCCATTTTTTTATTTTTTGTTGACTATCAACTTATAAAAAACAAAGATTATTAAACCAAATATTAACAGATCGAGGACTGGATTTTGAAAATACCTTGATAATTGAAAGACTAATAGCCTTAATGGTTTTGTGTATTCTTCCATTTGATACATCTGAATTTTGTTTAGTGCATCAAAGATTATTACTAATATTCCACTAACTATAAAAATGAATGCGCTTAAATATTTAAAAATACTGTAGATTTTTTGGCGATTGCTCCCTGAAATTTTATCTGTCAATTTTTCATAAAATAAGGACATGATAAAAAGCGGGAAAACGATTCCCAGAACATAGGCTGAAGAAACAACTATTGCTTGAAAAGTGTTGGGAGCCAAACTGGTCAAGGTAACAGCCGCAAATAAAACCGGAGCACAACAGGAAGAAGACAAGCCTGACATTAAACCTAAACTAAACACGGAAAAAACATCAATTTTTTTATTTAAGTCGGGCTTTGTATGGAATAATTGAGGAATAATAAACAAAGGTTTAATTGTCATAAAGCCCATAAATATTAAAAACAGTCCGCCTAAAAAATATATTAGCTGGTGAAATTGGTCAAAGAAAAAAATAAAATAACGAAAACCCAAGGCGACGGGAATTAATATGAAAGATAAACCTAGAGCAAAGATTAACGTATAAAACATGACGTTTTTACGCTCTTTAAAAATAGTTCCCAGATAAGAAGGAAATAAAAAAGTAATGCAGCACGGGGCAAATAAAGCCAGTGCTCCGGCCAAGAACGATCCTGTCAAAGAAATTCCGAAGAAAAAATTGCTATTCATGTTGTTTTAAAAAGCGAAGACACCTGTTTTGAGACTATCGCCAGGGGCCCCCATGGGGGTGTGGCGGTCGAAAAACACGGTGTCGAGCTTCTATTTAACCGTTGCTTTAACTTTAAATACTAATTTTGGATTTTCAGGATCATTGGTATTGACATAAACTTCCCTCCCCACCACCCCATAGACCGGCATGATGGAAGGCCGGTAAGTTGCTTTAATGATCGCTTCTTTCCCCGGTGGCACTTCTCCGGCAAAATCCGAAACATTGTGCATTCCGAAAACTTCTGACTCACGACCGTCTATAACAACTTGGCCAAAAGTACAATTACAGCTCGAGGAAACATTGTTTAGCTGCAATGGCTTCTGCCCAATATTTTTTATTTTGAAGTTGGCTGATCTGTCTTCCGATACTTTCATTGTCCCCAGATCTGAAAAAGTGGTTTTTGCTTCAACTTTCGGTCTTTCTTTATCAGAAACGGAATAAGAAATAATTTGTATTTGTGGTTTTTGTCCACCAACTAAAATAAAATAACTACCAATGATCGCCGCAAGTGATAATATTATTAATCCGATTATCAACACTTTTGACATATATTTATTTCCTTTTAAAAACTTCAATTACTTCTGCCACTTTTTCATCAATATTCTTTCCGCTTTCTATTGATTCCCTTACACAGGTCTTGAGATGATTCTCCAAGATAGCCTCGTCGACCTTAGAAAGAGCCGATTGCACCGCCTGTGATTGCTGGATAACATCAAGACAGTACTCCCCCTTCTCAACCATATCGATAACTTTCTCTAAGTGACCTTTGGCAATCTTCATCCGGTGCAATAATTTTTTCTTATTCTTGTTTTCCATTTTTGATATTTTTTCCATCCTCCCCCCCAGGATACAAAAACTCATATATTTTGTCAAGCGCAATTTGACTATTCATTATTATAGGTATATAATATGGAAAATATATGGCTGCAGAAATAGGATTAAAATTCTTGGAAGGAATATTAGGTGGAATGGGTTGCTTGAAAAAAACATATGTTCCAATATTAATTTTTTTTGCCGCATATACTGGTTTATCTGTTCTTACTCATTCAGGTACTAATTCTCTTGATGTTAGTCAATATCCAACTCCAACGCCACAACCTGACTGTGTGCGAATCCCCCTAGGAGCGGACACAATTCAGATTGGTAATCTAATTAAACCTTTAGGACCTGATCATACCCTAATAAATGATATCGATGTTGTTGCTTTTGATTCAAAAGGAAAACCAATTCTTAATATTCGAGCACCTGATGTAGCAGAATCTCTTGAAAAGATACAATTTTCAGGGTCACCTCTTGTGTGTGAAAATAAATAATGTCTAAACCAAAAGAAGATAAAGAGGTTAATTGATTTCTGCTCCTTTTAGCTGACTTTGATCATTTACAATATCTTCTCCCGAAGTATTAATAATATTGGTTTCGTCGGTTTTTTTGGGAGTGTAAACGAATTCAATTTTGGTAGGTAAGCTTTTTTTCACCCGGAAGCTCATTCTTCCAAATAATCCAATGTTTTGATACGGTTCGGTAAAAGCTTTTTTTGTTGAATCGTAATTTATTGCTGATAAATAGATCAGTCCGTTTTTATTATCGATTATCCTTGAGGACTCTGGATAAGTGGCCAGTAACCTAAAAGAGACGATATCGATCGCTTCAAGAATTTCTTGATCAAATTTTATTTTTGTATCAACGGCAATAATTTTATTAATCTGGGAGTTCAAAAGGATATAAACATAGAACTGCTCACCCTCTTTCCTCAACGGGATCTTGTCAGGCAGTAGCAACAAACGGGAGTTGTTCTCAACGGCCCGATTGATTTTATTAAGATAGATCAAAGAAGCGGCCAAAAAAACAAAAAAAATCAAAATGCCGATAGATATTTTAATGACCGATTTTTTCATAGAGTTTAAAATAATCAAAACCGTTGATAACTTTGTCTTGATTGAGATCAGCTTTTGAATCGCCAAATAAATAGTTTTTAACTAGCTCGTCCACATCAGACATATTTACCAAACCATCATTATTCAAATCTTCCGGAATTTTTGACGGAGTCGGTGTTAACGTTGGTGTAGGGGTTTGATTTATCAAACCCGTTGGCGTTGGTGAAGATGATAATGTAGGGGTCGGGTTTCCCGACCCTGGCGTAATCGTCGGGGTCAAGCATGCCTGACCCGTACAAATTGCTTGGGTTGGCGTCGGTGTTGATGAAGATATATTAACATACTGATACAAAAATTCTGTCAATTTTTGATGGATATCGGCATTTTTTTGACTGATAATCCCATGGCCGACACCCTGGTAAGAAACTAAGTTAATGGTCACTCCTTTACTTTTCAATTTATCAGCGGTGGCGGTCGCCATTGTATAGGGAACGATCGTATCGACCGTCCCGTTAAACATGATCGTCGGCGGATCACTTTCATCAATGATCTCCAAACCGTCCGGCATGACCGCGCCGGCAATACTATAGACCGCTTTAATTTTTTTGGCATCCATTTCTTCGCTATAGGAAGTATATAAGGCCGTTACCGCTCCGGCGGAAGATCCCCCGAAGATGATCCTTTCGGTATCTATTTTATATTGATCCGCGTTTGTGATCAGCCAATGTAGGGCTGTCAGGGCATCTTCCTTTGAAGTATTAATTGGCTTATTGATATCAGGCGAAGCCGGTGTATAACCACCCGGATGGGTGGTATCCAACCGGTAGTTGATAGAAGAAACAATGTAGCCTTTTTTGGCAAGATTGATGGCATTTTCGCTGTAAACTTCTTTCGATCCGGAAACAAAACTCCCACCGTGGACAAAAATAATTAATGGTCTTATTTCGGTTCCCTCATCGTTCGGTTCATAAATATCAAGTAAGAGATTTTCATTTTTACCATCATACCCTATTGCCTGTCCGTATTTAATATTACTTGTAGTTTTTGTTGTATAAATTGGGTCCAAATATTTTGTGGCACTTATTGTTTTTTTCGAATTTAATAAAGCAAAAGATATTATTAAAACAAAAAAAGCAATAATAAAACCCTTACGATTTAAGGACATATGTACATTATAAAGGAGTTTATGAGAGATAAAATTATTATTTCTCAATACTGTAGAATTTTACCCGGTCGCCCCTAAACATCAGGTCCATTTCTCCGGTGGCACCATTGCGGTGTTTGGCAATATAAAGTTTTATCAATTTTTTGTTCTGGTCCAAGATGTCTTCAGACTCTTGTTCAAGATACAAAAACATAACCACGTCGGCATCCTGTTCAATACTACCGCTTTCCCGGAGATCCGATAATTGAGGCTTTCTCGTCCCCCGTTGCTCGACCGCCCGGGATAACTGGGAGATCGCCAAGACCGGGATCTTAAGTTCACGGGCCAGGTTTTTTAAATTCTGGGAAACAAAGGAAACCTCGTTCACCCGGGAATCAAACCGGCGGCCGGCATCAACCAACTGAAGATAGTCAACGATCAAAAGTTTAATATCTTTTTCCATCTTAAGTTTCCTCGCCTTCGTTCTCATCTCCAGGATCGAAGCCCCCGGAGTGTCATCAATGAAGATTGGAGCTTCAGAAAGTTCCCCCATCGCTTCGGTCAATCTTTTATAGTCGTCCTCGGAAAGCCGGCCGGTCTTTAATCTCCAGGCATCGATGTCCGCTTGACCAACAAGTAAACGATCAACCAACTCTTCCTTGCTCATCTCAAGAGAAAAAAATCCCACCGGGATTTTATTTTTTGTGGCCGCCTGAAGAGCTATATTTAAAGCCAAGGTCGTTTTTCCGATTCCTGGCCTGGCTGCCAATATCAATAAATTGGAGTCCTGCATTCCTGCCAGTTTATTATCAAGGTCAGCAAATCCCGTCGAGACTCCCCGAAGATGCGACCCTTTTTTCACAAACTCTTCAAGTCGTTCAAAACTTTCCGCTAATACTTCTTTCAGTTGGATAAAGTCGCGATGTAAATGTTCTTGGGATAACCCGAATATCTCCGTTTCAGCATCATCTAATAATTTTTTCACATCCCCCTTGGTATCAAAAGACTTCTCAACCAAACGGGAAGACATTTGGATCAATCTACGTTTGACAAAGTGGTTTTTAACGATCCGGCCGTACTGTTCAATATATGCCGAAGTGGGAACAGCGTTGATCAGATCGGACAAATAATTTTTTCCCCCAATTTGTTTTAACGAATCGGTTTTTTTTAGCTCGTCCTGGATGGTGACGACGTCGATCGGCTGTTGTTTTTCAAAAAGAGTGATCATGGCCGAAAAAATCAATTGATGTTCCCGGCTGTAAAAATGTTCCGACTTCAAAAATTCGGCCACCAGATTGATCGATCCGGAATCAATGAGGACGGCTCCTAAAACTGATTTTTCCGCATCAAGATCGTGGGGAGGGGTTTTGAAATTTTCATTTGTAGCCATAGTAGTTTAAATTTCGAGTACGACCACTTTCATTTCCTGCTCGATTTCTTCCTTTTTATAGACTAATTTTGGTTGCGGAACTGGATTATCCAAACCAAACTTTTTCGTAAATTCACCTACGCCTACTAATTGGCCAAAATTTTTTTGATTTAATTTTGAATGATTGTAGTGCATAGGAATGACAATGGCCGGTTCGACCCTTTTTACCAACTGGAAAGCTTCTTCGCTATCTATCGTGTAAAATCCGCCCGTCGGAACCATCAGAATGTCAACTTCACCGATTAATTCTAGAAAACTTTCTTCAGGAACGACCCCCAGATCTCCACAGTGAAGGACAGAGATTCCTTCCGACTCAAATTTGTAAAGAATATTTTCTCCCCGTTCTGTGCCCTGGGTCTTATCGTGAAAAGACTGAAACCCGAAAATCCTGACCCCCATTTTTTCAAATTCTCCGGGCATGTCAATGATCAATGGATCTGCCCCGTTAATTCCGGAAACGTTTTTTACTTGATTATGGTCCTTGTGACCGTGAGAAACGGTGACAACATCCGCTTCGGTTTTGGAAAATTTAAAACCGACCATATCCGAATCAAACGGGTCGGTGATGATCTTGGCCGTTTTGGTTTTAATTAAGAAGGACGCATGACCGAGGTATTTTATTTCCATATGTATTTAAATATTAAATCTTAAACGGTTAAAGGTTAAATAAACTATTAAAGATTAAACAGTTAAACAAAACAAAAAATGTTTAATATTTAACTATTTAATATTTCTTTAACCTTTAATATTTAATCTTTGAGATTTATTTTTAGCGTAAAAAGAATAACAAAATATAAATAAAAATGCAACAAAACTATTTACAAATTTGCTCTTTTATCTTTTCTTGCTGGTCTTTTGGAAGCTTGTCTATCTGGTCAACTACCTTACCAATGGAATTATCATAAATAACTGTGCTGACCAAAGATCCCGCATCTGAGGTAAGCTTATTTAAAGTATCGGTCGCCTCCCCCAAGACGACCCCGCTTACTTCTTCAACTTTTTTTATTGAATCTTTAACCAGATTATTTTTCTGAACTTCCTCAATTCTTTTTTCCTGGGTTGGCAGTTTTATTTCCTGGGTTTTTCCCAAAATGCTGGGTATTTCTTTTGATCTTTTCAAGATCACCTTATCCAGCAAAATGCCTGTTACGACCAAGGTAATTAAAAATGACACTTTTAAAAGTGCCGACTGATCGGGTTTTGTTTCCAGTGGTTTGATGATAGGCATTGCAATGGAGCCCTGAGTGAGAATCGAACTCACAGTCTAACCCTTACCAAGGGTTTGTTTTACCACTAAACTATCAGGGCGTAAGTGTCATTAATTATACATAAATTTTTTATGAAGATAAGTTATAATTTACGTATTGGTGGCTGTAGCTCAATTGGTAGAGCGTCGCCCTGTGGAGGCGAATGTTGCGGGTTCAAATCCCGTCAGTCACCCAAGGTTTTATTTTGTCTACAATTTGATCTTTAATATATTCTCTTTTTGCTTCTTCAAATGATAGATGCGCATATCCCATTAATAAATCAGCACTATCTCTTGTGAAATACTGAGCATGGTAAGGAACATATACTAAAAATGGTAAGGCTTTAAGTAGTTTTTGATTAGTAACTGTTTTACCAGATTTTTCTAGTATTTCTTTTAAAAAATTAATTAAATTAGGAATTTCTTTTGGGCCATGTAAAATACTAGCTCCAGCAACTTCCATATTTTTAATTAATTGTTCAGTTACTATACCGGGTAAAATTAGATTTTTTCCGAATATTCCATTTGCTCTAAAAAGTTCTCCAATCGAATGATGAAGATCTTCAAGTTTTAAAAAATCTTCTGTTTCAGAGTCAGTAACCATTACTATTCCCGACCCCGAAAGCCGAATTTCGTTATCATTCTTAAGACTGGAAAATTTTAGATTATTAGCTATATTGGTTGCCATATTATCGGCTTTAAGAAGAAACCCTTCGCCATCGTTTTCTTGACTCTTTGTAGAAATTACTCGTATCTGCCCTACCGTTGTTATATCATGAAAAACATTATATGGAAGATAACTCTTCCCGTCAGAATGACTTTTTTCTCTTTTAGGATCAAAGTTGTTTTGATAAAAATAAATTGCTGTTTTATGACCTTTTTTATCCTCTATAAGAGCAATTCTTCTTGTTAAATTATCTCTATCCTCTAGCCGCAACAACGTGATGCTCTTTATATTCAAGTTATTTTCTAATGTTAAGTTACTGGTTTCAATTACTTTGATCGGTCGCTTGCCTAATAAAGATTCAAAACCGAAATCATACGGTTTATAGGTATTTTTAGGCGCTCCAACAAGCCTTCTTTCTAGGTTTGCAGTCATATTATTTAAACAAATTTATCATAAAACCTTCTTATTGTCAAACCTATAGTGTTGAAAAAACCGTGAACTTCGTGTAAAATATGCTTTTACAAAATATAACAAATCTAAATGGAACCAAGATTAACAAGATTAACAAGAAGAGATTTCCTGAAACTCGCATTAGCTGCTTTGGGGGGCACTTTGCTATCGGGTTGCGCTCCTTATTTAGAGGGGGCAGGAACTCTTTCACCCGCGGCAACAAGTACACCTCGCGTATACGATCTGGACGGATATAAACAATATGAAATTGGTTCAGATATTCCCCCAGAAATTGCTTTCCTGTCCATGGCTTCTAGATATAGTCCTGATCAATTCAGATTAATCTCAAACCCCCTACATCGAGATATTCTTTCCGTAATGCTTCTTGAAAATGCCAAAGTGGCAAAAAGTGGATTCAGTCAACTAGTCGCCGAGGCTATTTACGATGGTAATGCCTGTGGACTGACTGGTTGCGGCGACTCAAGAGTTAATTTTCCCAAAATATTTCCAAATATACCAACTGCCGTTGGAGAGGTTAATGTTGTTACCGGCGATCTAGTCGGAATTCCTGTTTATCGGGTTGGCACACAACCGGCAGTTTTTCCAAAAGGTGTTAATATTAGTGTTTTTGGCCCTCATCAGACCGCTGAATGTTTACCCGGTGGATGTGGCGCTTGGGGTGGCATAGATACTCTTATTAATAATCCAAATGGTTTGACTCAATTGACAAAACATGGAGTCTCTCAGATGACAATTGATGAATTACAAAGACTCTACAATCAAGCTCTTACGGGTGGCTTAACTACTCCTGAAGAATGGTCCAGGGTTGGAGCAAGAATGCAGGCAGAATTAAATGCATATCAATGGGGAGGAACTCACTATACTGCTTACGGAGTTTACGGTCATGCTGATGATACTTTTCAGGTTGTGAAAGTAATTGATAATTTTGGAAACGAATATCCAATAGATCAATTTCCTAAACTTAAAGCTGTCACTTCTTATATTAATAAACCACATCCAATTATTGAAGAAATTGCCAAAGGCCAACAGCCAATAGTTATTGGAATTAATGGTTCAAGAAATCACACTATTCCAGGTTTGTTTGGAGATTTAACAAATGAACCGGGTCTTTTGTTTGCGTCTGACGTGGATAAAATTCCCGGATTACCGGTTTCGCCGGCTGAAGCGCGATCAGTAATAGCCGGAGCAGATTATGGAATTAATGTGTTACCAAATAAAATTTTGTTGTCCTTGTAGCTGATAATGCCCAGGATATGGCAGTTCTTAGAACAACGCTGCTGACCGAAGGAGTTGAAAAAGGCAGTATCCAAGCATTCTTTGAAAGAGGCGGAATAATTGTTGAAATGATGCCCGATAAAACTGGTAGATTTTCTGGCATTGCGTACGTTAGGACAGCCGAGGATTTAATGGGAGATGCGGCTAGAATTGATTTTGCCAATAGTGCCACGATGCGAGGAGCCATTGATCTAGATAGTACTTTCTTGGGTCAACTAGAATCAAGAACGCTACGTGATTTTGAATTAAAAGTTATCAATGAAGCGACTAAAACAAGAATAATGAATTTACTTACTTTCTTACGTAGCCCAGCATTGAGGCCAATCGGTTTATTAGCTAAATTAGGTCTCCAATTTATTGGTGATTATTATATGATTAAAGGATTTGTTGAATGGTTTTACGGCACACTTTTGGATGAAAATCTTATATACAAAAATAAATGGGATGGGTGGGAGTCAGATAATATAGTATGGCGAGATAAAACCGTTTTAACCACTCCAGAAGAAGCAAAAATACGGTCTGAAAATCCAGGAGCCCACCCTTGGCTATCTATAGGTCGCCTCGATCATATTAAAGTCAAACAAGATGATTTAGTCCATGCCCACGCAGGAGCGGTTAGGGCCTACTTAAAACATGGTCCTCTACCTTATTACGGTTGGGAAGGAGAGGAGGAACCTTGGAAGTTAATTGATAAAAGTGACTTGGGTAAATTAGTTACTCTGGAAATACCTCCACCAAATCCTTATGAAGGAGTTACAACTTTGGTTACTACTTTGGTTTCAAAACCCAATGATCAATATTTTGATGGTAAAGAAATTGAATATAATGACACTAATCCAAATCAACTAATGATGCTAGTTGACCAAACGACTGGGATACCGATTCTTGGAGATATTCCAGGTCAAGTGACCACTGTCGCTGCAATCGATCCCAATAACCCCAAAGTTCGATATTTCTTTGAGGTAAGCTCAGTCCCCAGTGAAAGAAGATTTGAATTTCGTTTAGTTGGAATAGGTTGTAACGCCCCAGAATATTCTGAAACACCAATCATTCCCGATAGTGATAATGTTTTTGTTCATAAGCCAGATTTAGCTGTTTTAGATAATTCTTAAAAGAATTTTACTACCAAAATTATCTGGCCGCTTTTTGGCGTCTCTTTAACTTCCTGACTGCTCCGCGCATTCTTTTTCGAAGCTTCTGTTTTACAATTTTTTTTGACATATTTATATAAACGAATAACGACTATCTATTACACTCCGCAATAGCCCTGTACCTCCCGACTAAGTCGGGATGGTACATGGGTTAAAATTCTTATTTATTAGAACGATCTTCTTTCTTCTCTTGGTTTGGCGATGTTGACAACGATTGTTCTGCCATCGACCTCTTTTCCACTCATTTCTAGGGCTTTTTGAGCGCTTTCAGGAGTAGCAAAAGTAACGAAACCAAATCCTTTTGATTTTTGAGTTTCACGATCCATGATGACAACTGCTTCAGTGACTTCACCGTATGTAGCAAATAATTCTTTTAAAGAATCATTGTTGATTGACCAAGGCAAGCTTCCGACGAAAATTTTATTTTTATCCATTTATATTTCACCCCCTTCATTAGTAACTGTTAACGAGTGACAACGAGTTTTACAGTTACTTATGTCCTCCGAAGCGAAGTTTCGACTGCGTGGACGTAGACCACGAGGTGAACCTGAGCGTAGGAGGATAGAAACTTTCTCTGGTAAATTAATTTTCATTTTTATATTTAAAACTGAGTTTTGCTCTAAGCAGCTTTTTATCTTTATGAAAGATTAATTCATTATAACAGGTATACTCATGTAATGGATAACAATGTTCTCTGCCCTGTCTGTAAATACCAAACCCAAGGCGACTGGTTTTTTTGTCCGAACTGCGCTAAAGAACTAAAAGAAAAAGTACCTGTCATTTCTATTTTAAAACAGATTTGGATTTATTTAGTCAGTTTTTTCTTCTCCCCTCTTGGATTGATCTGGGGAATTAAATACATACGCTCTCAAGATAAAAAAGTTAAAACTATTGGAATTATTGCCATTTCTTTGAACGTAATTGCAATTATTTTAATGCTTTCAACTCTAAAAAATTTTATTGAACAATATGCTAAAATACTAAATAACATTGTTCCGTCTTATTAAAAGTTTTTTTAATTAAATAATATGATGCGCTATTGGAATTACGTTCCGGAATATTATTCGATGAACTCCGGTTTTTCTATTTTAGGTTTTGTTTTTCAAGTTCTTTTCTGGGGATTGGTGATCATGTTGATTATGAAGCTGTTTAGATCTTCACATTCGTCACATTGCTGCCACAATAATGAAGAAGAAATGACTGAAGATCGAAGTCTTGAAATAGTCAAAGAAAGGTACGCCAAGGGAGAGATCGACAAAAAAGAGTTCGATCAGCTGAAAAAAGACCTGTCTTAGATTGTTATAGCCGACCAACACACAACCTCCGAGGTTATGACAGGGTTGGCAGTGCTAAATCTGAAGTAGGTAACGGTAAAACAAATTGAGTTTTTCATTATTTGGCAATATTATTAAGCCTTTTTTTTCCAAAAACTCCTTTGCTTCTTGATATTTTTTTTGCCTTATCAATATTCCAGTATAATTTTCATAAGCCAAATAATAGTTACCTCTCTCAAGGGATTTTTTATAGAACGACTCCGCTTTCTCAAAGTCCCCTTTTCTCTCATAGATCGCTCCAAGATTATTCCAATTTACCCACCAGTAAGGAGCTAGTTCGGTAGATCTTTTAATATGTATTTCCGCCTGATCAGCATTTCCGCTTCGGAAAAGAGCTACTCCCAAATTGTTTTCCAGGTCAAAAGAGATGTTTTTTTCTTTTCCGTCGTGAGAAAATAAAGTTAACTCGTTTTTCCAATTTTGATTTCTGATTATGGTTCTCGAGAATAATAAAACCAGAACCGTCCCTATCAAAATCATCACTAATGATCTTGGTATCCGGTAAAACTCTTCTTCAACTACCACTCCAATCATTCCTAGCAATCCCACCATCGGCAGATAAAACCAGCGTTCGGCAACCGTCATGTTAAGGGGAATTATTTGCAAGTGCGGCAAAAGAGAAATGATAAACCAAAAAAAGAAAAAATTAAATAGTTTGTTTTTTTTCCTTACGACCACAAAAACAGCTAAAAGAAAAAAAACCAAATCAATAAATAAGGGTAGATAAAAATTTTTTAGGTCCGGGGAAAGGACGACCCAATGCTGGGCGATCGCCAACTTCATGGGAAAAAAGAATTTCTCCAGATAGAAAAAAGTTATTTTTGGGACCGTCAACAATCGCTGAACGAAAGAAACCCTCATAATGGGAAATAGACCTTGCCCCTGAACATAGGTTGTTCCAAGCAGTAGCCGATTTAAAAAATAGATAAAGATAAATATGATGTTAATGACAGTGAAATTCAGCAGATCTTTTTTGTTGTGATAGTAAATATAAACGACCGCAATGGCCAAAAAAATAATCCCGGTCTCTTTGGTTAAAAGCGAAAGAAAAAATAGAATTGAAGCAAGAAAAAGATCGTTTAGATCTCTTTTTCCTTTTATTAACAAAAGTAGTCCGATCATACCAAACAAAAAAAACAGGACTTCCTGGGCGGCAGAAATAAATGATACGGCTTCAACATTGGCGGGATGGACCAAAAAAATTAGGGCCAGAAAAAAAGGAAGGGATTTTTTAAATTGGAAAAACTCCGAAAATAACAAAAAGATCAAACCCGTATTAATCAAATGTATCCCTACCTGAAACAGGCGGAAAAGCAACGGTTTGCCTCCTGAGGCAACGAACAAAAAACTGTAGACCGATGACATTATCGGCCGGTAATAAGCGCTGTTAGCCGATGATTTCCCAAAAAAAAATCCGGGGATGTTTTTTACCGAACGGACGGTCGGATTATTGACTATAAATTCTTCATCGTCCCAAAGAAAATTATTAAAAAAACTGGTAAAGTAAAGTAGAAGTCCAATAAAAAAAATCAATA
>Ga0208373_1001998_pt1 | contig 24354 bp, 17 predicted proteins | sample RifOxyC2_FD_184036 | JGI IMG/M metagenome (GOLD analysis project Ga0208373, IMG submission 184036) | Soil microbial communities from Rifle, Colorado - Rifle Oxygen_injection C2 (SPAdes) | ecosystem: Environmental > Terrestrial > Deep subsurface > Rock core/Sediment | place: Rifle, Colorado... | reverse complement strand
CTAGTCGTCTTTTTTTTCGCATCTATTAACCATACACATTTTTTTATTAACTTAAAATTCCTCTATCCCCTTATCTCCTCATATGTTATGACGTTTCTTGTTATCATTTTTACCCACTTACTTCCACGATGAGCGGTAATTTTAATCCAACATGGATGGCGGAAGGGGCAGAAGTATGGCTTGCAACGGATTACGAATGGTCTGCCAACACATTTGATCCTGATCCACCCGGTTCACCTTCACTGGACCTTGATGACAAATTAATTTTGCAGAAAGGAGGAGGACAGGGAGAGGGCAATTATAATCTGCCTTCAGTGCCATCAAATCCGTGGGCAAATTATGCCGTATGGTTTGACAGGGATGGAGTGGACCAATGGCAGGCACAGATGTGGGGAGCGATTGATGGAGCTACATATAACACAGGCGGAACATACGATATTGTTCTAACATTGCATGCAACAAGTAGTACGACAGGGGAGGCTTACATGACCATCAATGGGGAGCAACAAGGTTTTTATGTACCTAATTGGCATTCTGGCGCTCCAGATCTGTACCCGGCAGGAATGACATTCTCGGGAGATATGACGAAGATGCAAGTATTTTATGGTTTATATGGTTATGGTGCAACACACAGTGTAAATTTTAGCAATATTAATATTATTGGTTGTGAGAAGAAACTTGTGATAGATGGGTGCGAGACAGGTGTTTTGGATAAGATATATCAAGGACAATTTATATCAGAAATGATTAATGCATGTGCAACCAATGCTAAAAATCACGGTCAATTTGTTAGTTGTGTGGCAGAACTTACAAATACTTTAAAAAAGGCAGGTGTCATTACAGGTGCTGAGAAAGGTGCAATCCAGAGTTGTGCAGCGAAATCAAATCTCCCGTAGTTAGTATAAACGATTATGTAATTTTAATTTGGGAAAAGATAAAACTAAATAAAATTCAAAATGTGAAGCCCTCCATTTATTAATGGAAGGCTTCACTAGATAAAGTCAGTGGATTTAATTTCTCAGTTTTGGGTGGCTGGTAATATTTTTAACTACAATCGCCTCCTCTTTAAGTCCGGCACCTGCCGGACTTTTTTTAAACCATACCTGAGAAATACTCTATAAAAACTCTACTTCGCTCTTCCTTAAAGATTCATTTTGCCGTTCATCAAAATCTTCCGCCATATCGTTGGGATAAGTCTTAACTATCATTTAATTTTTGATAGTTTTTATCCAGGATTTTTAATGATCTAAAAATCCTAGACCAATTTTTCTATTAAATAATTTCGAGTCATCATTATGAAAAAATTAAATACCTTATTCATTTTCATTTTTGTTTTTCTTTTTTCTGTAATAAGCTTCGCACAAAAGAGCACAGAACAGGATTCTCTTAAAAACATTTCATTAACTGGACTTTCATTCAGAAGCATTGGCCCTGCCGTCACCGGAGGTAGAGTTATTGATATAGCTGTAGACCGATTTAATCAAAGTGAATATTATGTAGCATCCGGTCATGGTTCGTTATGGAAAACCACTAACAGCGGAATAACATTCTCTCCGGTATTTGATAATAACAAATCTTATGCAATTGGCTCAGTAGAAATTGATCCAACAAATCCGAATGTTGTTTGGGTTGGTACAGGTGAAAATAAAAATCAAAACAATGTTATTTACGGTGATGGTATTTACAAAAGTGAAGATGGCGGCAAAAGCTGGAAAAATATGGGCATTGGAAACTCCGAACATATTGGAGGAATTGCGATTGATCCACAAAACTCGATGATTGTCTACGCTGCTGCTTATGGTTCTTTAAGAAATGTCGGAGGAGATCGAGGCATCTTTAAAACTACCGATGGCGGGAAAACCTGGCAGAATGTTTTGAAGATCAGTGAATACACAGGATGTTATGAAGTTCACATGGATCCTCGGTACTCGAATATACTTTATGCAACTGCTCACCAACGAATGCGCAATTTGTACACAGGTGTTTACGGCGGACCAGAAAGCGGAATCTACAGAACTTTAGATAATGGCATTACCTGGGAAAAATTAACCAAAGGATTGCCTTCAGAAAATGTTGGAAGAATTGGTCTGGCAATTTCACCTGTTAATCCCGATGTGCTTTATGCAATAATTGAAGCCACCGATGACGACAAAGGTATTTATAAAAGTGTCGATCGCGGTGCAAGCTGGACGAAACAGAGCAGCTACATTTCTTCCTATCCATTTTATTTTCAGAAATTATACTGCGATACAAAAGATGTTAACAAAGTTTACAGCGATGATGTTTTCATTCAAGTAACAATTGATGGCGGAAAGACCTGGAAAAATTTAGGCGATAAATTCAAGCATGTTGATAATCATACTTTGTGGATTGATCCCACCAACAATGAGCATATGATTGCCGGATGCGACGGCGGCGTTTATGAAACTTACGATCAAGGGAAAAACTGGGATTTCAAAGCAAATATTCCGATTGCCGAAATTTATAAAGTTACAACCGATAACTCAGAACCATTTTACAATGTTTACATCGGCACACAGGACAACAACAGCTTAGGCGGTCCATCGCGCACAATAAGTTCTGCCGGAATATTAAATCAGGATTGGCTGTTCACAAATTCTGGCGATGGATTTGAAACTCAAGTGGATTGGAAAGATATAAATATTATTTATTCGCAATCGCAAAATGGCGGGTTAATTCGCTTTGATAAAAGAAGCGGAGAGAATCTCTTCATCAAACCGCAGGATTTTGTAGATACAGCTTACCGCTTTGATTGGGATGCCGCGCTTTTAATTTCAAAGCATGATAACAAACGACTGTACTTTGGCGGTAACAAACATTTACGAACTGATGATCAAGGAAGTACGTGGAGAGAAATAAGTCCCGATCTTACGCGTGGTGTTCCCCAAGAAATGCAAAGATTGATGGGACAAAGCTGGAGCATCGATCAGTTTGCTCGTAAAGGTTCGATGGCACAGATTGTAACTATTGCCGAATCGCCTTTAGATGAAAATATTCTTTTCGTTGGTTCTGGTGATGGCTTAATTCACTTTACAACTGATGGCGGATTGAATTGGAATAAATCCTCAGTTCCCGGTTTACCCGAATATGCACGAGTTCATCACGTCGTCGCTTCAAATTTTGATAAGCAAGTTGCTTATGCTGCTTGCCAGAATATGGTCGGTGGAGATTACAAGCCCTACATCTACAAAACTAATAACGGGGGTAAATCGTGGTTTTTGATCAATGCAAATCTTCCATCGAAGGGAAGTACTTATACAATTGCAGAAGATCATACTGATAAAAATTTACTTTTCTTAGGAACCCAATTTGGAGTTTACTTCACGAATGATGGCGGCGATGAATGGATTCCACTCAAGAATGGAATTCCTCCAGCATGTGTTATGGATTTGGATATTCAACGAAGAGAAAATGATCTTGTTGTCTCAACTTTTGGAAGAGGAGTTTATATTCTTGATGACTATTCTCCGCTGCATTATTTATCAAAAGAAACTCTAAAGAAGGATGCGGAAATCTTTCCTATTAAAGATGGGCTGATGTTCATTCCTTCTAATCCATTTGGCTTCAGAGGAATATCATTTCAAGGTGCGAGCTTTTATTCTGCGCCAAATCCTGAGGTCGGAGCGGTGTTCACTTATTATGTAAGAGACGAGTATAAATCGTTGAAGCAAAAAAGAAGAGATGAAGAAAAAGAGAAACAGAAAAAAGGTGAAGATGTAAAGTATCCTCCGTACAAAACTTTGAGACAAGAGGCAGATCAACCCTCTGCATATTTACTTTTTACAATTACCGATGAGCAGGGAAATGCAGTACGTAAAATAAAAACAGATGCTAAAAAAGGAGTGAACAGAATTGTCTGGGATTTCAGATACAGTATTCCAACACCGATTTCATTGGAACCGGTTGATGATTCAGTTCCATGGAATGAACCGGGTAAAGGATACATGGCTGTTCCGGGGAAATACTTTGTTTCACTATCCAAATTTGAGGATGGAAAATTTACAGAGCTTGTTAAACCGATGGAGTTTGTTTGCAAGCCATTGAATATTGTCTCACTCCCTGCAGAAGATAAAATAGCATTAAATGCTTTCAACCAAAAAGTATCTGAACTTACAAGAGCAATTACTGGTTTAGATGCTTATCGTAAAGAATTGGTTAATAAACTTTCTTACTTGAAAAAAGCAGTCATCGAATCTGCGGATATTCCTGCTGAAACATATCAAACTATCTTAAACATCGGGTTAGATTTGAAATCGCTTGATAGAAAAATAAATGGCGATCAACTTAGAACTCGTTATGAAGGAGCGGCACCAACCTCGGTTAAGGAAAGAGTTGAATTAATAACCGGCGCTTTATGGAGTACGACTGCAGCACCAACCACAACATTCATAAAATCTTATGATGCAGCAGCAGAAAAATTTGATGAACTAAAAAGCTCGATAAAAAATATAGATGACAACATAAAGCAGGTTGAAGTTACACTTGAAAGATTTAACGCGCCTTACACTCCGGGCAGACTGCCTTATTGGAAGAAGAGTGAATGAGTAGTTCAGACTAGTTTGGCATTTATATTTGTTCATATCACTTCAAAAAAATCGATCGATTATACATGCGAATACAGAAATGAGAATTAGTATTCAATGATCAATTAAAAATTGCGAATCTATGTCTTAAGGATTAACATCATCACTGTCGTATCAGGTTGAGATTCTATTTCGCCTTTTTTCATTCTTTATAAAAGCAATTTGTGATGTTATTTAGCTTCCAGAATTGTCAAATCAAATTCTTCATTTTACTATAATAATGTGATCTGCATCCTTTATTTATCAATCATTATTCACTATCTTACCCTATAAAGTATATCATTTCTGATAATTTTTAAACTCACCGATGGAGGACATACAATCAAGATTTTAATGTTATGCTATGAATATCCTCCTCTTGGAGGTGGAGGTTCAAAAGTAGTAGACGGACTTACCCGTGAACTTATAAGTCACGAACTAGAAGTCGATTTAGTTACAATGGGCTTTAAAGATCTTCCAAGTTTTGAGCATAAAAATACTCTTAGCGTATTCAGGGTAAAGAGTGCGCGATTAAGGAAAACAATCTGCACATGGCCTGAAATGATAACCTATATACTCTCGTCAATACCTGTTTTAATAAAGCTTTGTAAGCAGAATAATTATTGTATTAACCATACTCATTTTATTTTTCCCGACGGAGTCTTAGCATATTTTTTAAAAAAATTTTATAAAATACCTTATATAATTACTGCACATGGTTCGGATGTTCCTGGTTACAACCCTGATAGGTTTAAAATTCTCCACAAGCTGTTAATTCCGTTATGGCGTCTAATAACATCAAATGCAGAACTAATAATAATTCCTAGTGAAAATCTTAACCAATTAGTGAAAAAAGTATCTAAGAATAATCGTACCACTATAATTCCTAATGGGATCGATCTTAATAAATTCTCCCCTAATATGAAAAGGGAAAATAAAATACTTGTTGTTACAAGAATGTTCGAAAGAAAAGGAGTGCAATATTTTATTCAAGCGCTTTTGGGGTTCAATCATAATTTAAAAGTTAATATTGTAGGAGAAGGACCATATTTAAAAACGCTGAAAGTGCTTGCAGCGGAATCAAAATTAAATATTAATTTTGTGGGAAACCTTGATAATGAATCAAAAGAATTACGCGGGCTGTATGAAACCTCGAAAATTTTTGTATTCACATCCGAGGCAGAAAATTTTCCTGTAGTACTTTTAGAGGCAATGATTGCAGGTTTAGCAATAATTACAACGAACGATACCGGATGTGCTGAAGTGGTAGGCGATGGGGCGGTTCTAGTAAATTCCAAAAACTCGATAGCAATTAAGGAAGCGTTGCTAAAATTAATTAATAACCCTGATCTTTGCACTAAATTAGGAAAAATTGCCAGGAAAAGAGCGGAAGATTTATTCAGTTGGGAAACTGTTGCGAAGAAATATATTCATCTTTACTCCCAATTCTGCCAAAATAATTTACATAATTAATGAAATTCAAAATCAATCTAATTTGTTATGCAGATTCAAAAAGTCAAATTTAATTTTATGGTTGATTTTCAATGATCAGACAAAAGTAAAGTGAAGTATGAAAGTTTGTTTTATATGCATGGAAATTTTTGCTTGGAATAAGTATGGAGGTTTTGGCAAAGCTACTCGAATGATCGGAAGAGAGTTGGTTAAAAATGGAATTGAAGTATTTGCTGTCGTTCCCAGAAGAAAGAACCAAAAAGAATTTGAAATTCTCGATGGTATAAAAGTGTTTAGTTTTCCCAAATATAATCCATTCCTTGCAAAAAGAATGTTTAATAACATCAATGCTGATATTTATCATTCGGAGGAACCTTCATTCGGAACTTATCTTGCAATGAAGGCAATGCCGCATAAAATTCATTTAGTAACATCGCGGGATACGAAATTCTTTAATGATTGGGTCAGAGAATATATTCATCCCTCATATAATAAATTTCAGGTAATAGCTAATTATTTATATGAAGATAATTTCCTGGTAAAGCAGTCTGTGCAAAATGCAAACAAAGTTTTTTGTGCTGCAAAATTTCTTAATGGTAAAGTCGCAAAAAAATATTCATTAAAAAACGAAGTTGGGTTCCTGCCAACTCCTGTTGAAGTGCCGCAAAAAGAAATTGTAAAATCTGAGTTCCCTACAGTATGCTATCTGGCGAGATGGGATAAAAGAAAAAGGCCGGAATTGTTTTTTGAATTAGCAAAATCCTTTCCCGAAGTGAAATTTATTGCAGTTGGTAAGGGGCGCAATATTAATTTTGATAATTACTTAAGGAAGAGGTATTCCAATTTAAATAACCTGACAATGACAGGTTTCATTAATCAGTTTGAAACTGATGAAATATCTAAAATTTTAGATACAAGCTGGATAATAATTAATGCTGCAACAAGAGAAGGATTACCAAACGCTTTTTTGGAGGCATTGGCCCATAAATGTGCCATATTAAGCTCATTGAATCCTGAAGATGTTACCGAACGTTTCGGGTATTATGTTAAGGATGGTAACTTCATAGGGGGGTTGAAAAAATTATTGGATAATGATAATTGGCGAATGAAAGGTGAACAGGGACAAAACTACGTAAAAGAAAATTATGAGTTACACAGATCTATTGATCAGCACATTAAAATTTATAAAAATTTATTAAACAATTTCAATAACTAACATGTCATCAATAACTAAAAAACGACTTCTTGTAATCGCACTCGGCGAGGCAACTTTTGATTTAATCGTTCCATGGATGAATGAAGGTGAATTACCTACTTTTCAAAAATTTTTTGAGGAAGGATCTGTGGGAAATCTTAAATCATCTATCCCTATGATAACACCTCAAATGTGGGGAGATATAGTTACAGGAAAAAATCCAGGGTATCATGGATTATTTGATTTTTGGCAAAGAGGAAATGAAGGCAGATTTAAAGAAATAAATGGCTTGCAGGTAAAAGTAAAACCTATCTGGAAGATTTTAAGCGAAAACGGTCTAAACTCAGGAATCGTTAATGTTCCATTTACATATCCACCTCAAAAAATAAATGGTTTTATGATTTCGGGCGAAGATGCACCGGGTGCTCATCCTTCAATTGCTTATCCGAGTAAAATTTATAAGGAGATTGTAGAAAAATTCGGCAGGTATCGGTTAAAAGATATTTTTCCGGGTGGCAGAAAAAAGGAAGATTATCTGACCTTAGTGAAAGAAGATATTGAGAAACAAACTGAAGTTTTAGCTTATTTAATCTCCACAAAAAATTGGGATTTCTTTTTAACTTTTTACAGCGCTACTGCCATTACCCAGCATTATTTTTGGAAAGATATGAAGCAGGGGAATAATGAATATAAAGATGTAATTAAAACTGCATACAAATCTTTGGATGCTGCAATTGATCGTTTAGTTAAAGCTGCGGGTGAGGACACAAATGTATTTATTATTTCTGAGTGCGGGGCAGGTCCGTTGATTTCAGGAGTACAAATAAACACATGGCTGCAGAAAGCAGGTTTTCTTTCTTTTAAAAAATCAAATCGAGTTTCTTCCGAAGGAACGGCTAAAAAATCAACAGAAAAATCTTTTATACGTTCAAAAGTTGCCAGCTTTAGAAAAAATGTTCAGGGTTCTATTCCCAAATCTTTGTTCTTCTTTGCTAATAGAAATCTGCATTGGTTGAAAAGCTGGATCCAAACATTTCTTGCTGGCTCCGATATTAATTGGAATAAAACTTATGCATTTTCGAGGGGAAAAGAAGGCGATATTTTTATCAATCTTAAAGGAAGAGATCCAAATGGAATTGTAGGACAGGAACAGTACGAAAAAATAAGAGACGATATTATTGAAAAATTATCAGTATTGATTGATCCTTCAACCGGGAAAAAAGCAGTTAATAAAGTTTATAAAAGGGAAGAACTGTACTCTGGGCCTTTTATTGAATTTGCGCCCGATTTATTAATTGAGTGGATTGATAGTGCCTATATGCCAACCGAAAGTGATAAAGATAAAGATTCCGTCTTTGTAGAGAGATGGAGAGCAAATATGAATTGGCCAACTTCGGGAAGCCATAGAATTAATGGAATGCTTTTAGCTAAAGGACCTGAAATTACAAAAAATAAAAAAGTTGATGGAGCAAGAATAATTGATATGACACCAACCTGGCTTTATTTATTAAACCAAGAAATTCCAACAGATTTAGAGGGGCAGGTATTTACCGATCTATTGGATACTGAAAGTTAATTTTAGAAATTCTAACAATGAAAGATTTTACAACCATATTAATAGTATTTAATCTTTTTAATACAACTATATGATAGGGTTATAATAGCGTCGGATATATTTGATGAATTATAGAAAACTTGGCAATACAGACTTAATGGTTTCCGAAATTGGTTTTGGCTGCCAATCAATCGGCGGTGGGCTTTATTATAAAAATGATAGAGAGTCATTAAAAACTCTGCTTGAAGCATTTGATTTGGGAGTAAATTTTTTTGATACTTCCGATCATTACAGTCAGGGTGAAAGTGAAAAGTTAATCGGGAAAGCATTCAAAGGTAAACGAGATAAAATAATTATTGGAACAAAAGCCGGAACATTATACACACCATCAGGATCTGTTATACTTAAGCTTCGCCTGCTACTTAGACCCATAAGTAAGTTTTTGCAGCCAATGAAAATATCCTTTCATTTAATGCGTGCCAAACAAAAAAGATTCGACTTCTCTTTTAATTACTTAATCCAGGCTGTTGAAAAAAGTTTAAGAAGACTAAAAACTGATTACATTGATCTTTTTCAGCTGCATAAACCATCTAAAGAAATTTTAGAACGAGGGGATTTTATTGAACCATTGGAAAAGCTTAAGCAGGAAGGTAAAATTAGATATCATGGTATTTCAACTGCTGAAAATGAACATGCATTAATTTGTTTTAAATATCAGCAAATATCTTCTATTCAAGTGATGATAAATCTTCTCGACAAAAAGTGGGCAAAGGAAATATTAAATCTTGCAACTGAAAAAGGTGTAGGAATCATTGCCCGTAATCCTCGTGCTCATGGCCATTTGACTGATGAATTAGGTGATATTATGGCAGAAACATATGCTAAGAACAAGAATGAATTCGAATTGAAAAAAGAAAAAGCAGCGAAATATAAATTTCTAGTAAATTCAAACCGCACTTTAACGCAAGCCGCACTTCGGTATGTTTTAAGCTTGCAAGGAATTTCTACTACTATTCCGCGAGCAGTTAATCGTACCCAACTCAAGGAAAATCTCGATACATTAAATTCTCCTGAATTAACTGAAGATGAATTAAATAAAATTCATTCGATTGAAAATCTAATTAGTATCAAATAATTATTATGATTTATAGAATTTTTGGAAATACTGATTTAAAAGTATCTGCCATAGGAATGGGTTGTTCAGGCATTGGAAAAAGTCTTCATCATAGAAATGACAAGGAATCAATCGAGACTTTACGCGAGGCATTTGAAGCCGGGATTAATTTTTATGATACGGCACCAAATTACTCTAATGGAGATAGTGAGCGGCTTATTGGTAAAGCATTAAAAAATAACCGAGATAAAATAATTATTGCCAGCAAAGCAGGCATAAAATTTACAACGGTTGGAAAAATCGCAAAATCCGTAAAACCTTTTTTAAACCCCGTAAAAACATTGTTGGGACCAGCACAATCAAAATTGCCAAATTTATATCGGACACAGCGACAGAATGATTTTTCAAAAGAATTTATCATAAAAACAGTTGAAGGCAGTCTTAAGCGCCTCCAAACAGATTATCTTGATCTGCTTTTACTTCACCATCCAACAAACCAAATTTTAGAATCCGGAGATTTTTGTGAATCGTTTGAGTTACTGAAATCTCAAGGTAAAATAAGATTCTACGGAGTTTCGTGCGATTCAATTGAACATGCTCAAATTAGTTTGAAACTCAGCGGAGTTTCCGCTATTCAAATTGAACTGAATATATTGGATCAGGAAGCAATTACAAAAGTGCTTCCAATAGCATTTAAATATAAAATAGGAATCATAGCACGCCTCCCACTTGCTAAAGGATTGTTAACAGATCAAAGTTCAAATACAAAAGCTGAAAGATGGGCTTATGATTGGGAGTTATTCGAGGAGAGAAAGAATAAGGCAGAAATGTTTAAATTTCTTGTGAAAGAAAATAGAACAATGGCTCAAAGCGCATTGAAATTTTTACTTCAGCTTAATGAAGTGTCGGTTACACTAATAGGTTTTAATAATAGAATTTATTTGCAAGAAAATATAAAAGCAATTTCGGCACCAAATTTTACTCACGAAGAGCTAGAAAAAATTTCCGAAAGGAGTTCTCGAATCGATCTGCATGGGTAAGCATAGCAATCTAGCATTAAAGATTATTTTTTCAATAATTATCCTCGGCTATCTATTCAGCATTATTCCAATTCAAAAAATTTGGCTGGCAATTCAATCGGCAGATATAATTTTTATTTTGATTGGGATACTCCTCGCAACTCCTATCAGCTACCTTTCTGCTTTTGAAACTCAATATCTAACAAAAATACAGGGCATGAGTATATCTGTATTCGAAATCTTAAAAATACATCTTGCTACAAACTTCTATGGAATCTTTCTTCCGGGAACGTTGTCAGGAGGAGCTATAAAATGGTATAAATTTTCAAAACATGGTTCAAAATCCTCCGCTGCAGCAGTGGTTGTCTTCAATCGTTTTCTGGAAATTCTAATAATAATTCTATTGGGAATATTTTTCTCACTTCCTTCACTTTATGCTTTACAAAATAAAACACTGATTGCCTTTTGGGTATTGATATTTTTTTTCATGATTGCACTCTATTATTTTTTGTTAAATAAAACAGCATTAAATCTAGTAGAAAAGACTGTCTTAAGATTACCTTTACTCAGAAACTCTTCCATGTTCAAGAAGAAGGTTCATAAAATATTGGATGCAATGCACCAATTCCGGAATTTAAGTTTAAGGAACCACTTTGAAATTATTGGATTGATGTTACTGTATCATGGAATTGGAATTATTTCTTTTTATTGTTTCGCAAGATCTCTGAATATCGAAGTGAGTATCTGGGTAATTGGCTGGATTCGTTCAGCCATGTCCATTGCAATCATGTTCCCGTTCTCATTTGCTGGATTGGGAGTTAGAGAGGGAACATTGTTTTTTTTATTCGGTCAATATGGAGTGATGCCAAACGATTCAATGGCACTTTCTTTTTTGTTCTTCTTTCGAAATATCCTGACCTCTTTAGTCGGTGGTTTATTTGAATTTAAAAATTTTGCTTTCACAAATAAGAAAAAAGAAAAAGAATCGGGAGAAATAATTGAGGATAATTAAACAACTTTATTTTAAAAATTAATTTAATGGAACTTTTGGGGAATGAACCCGTCATGAATAATAATGATTTAGTTGCCATCATTGTTTTAAATCATAATAAAAAAAATGATATTCTTGAATGTCTTGAGAGCATATTCAAGATGGATTACGGTGAGTTTGAGGTAATTGTTGTTGATAACGGTTCTACCGATGATTCGGTGAAAGCTATAAAATGCAGGTATCCTGATGTTCACTTAGTAGAGAATAAAACAAATTTAGGAGTTGCCGGAGGACGAAATATTGGTATACGATATGCAAATGAAAATCTGAAATATAAATTTCTACTTTTTCTAGATGATGATATAACTATTGATGAAAGTGCGCTTTCGGAAATGGTCAGCTCTTTTAACGCAAATGGAAAGATCGGAATAGTTACACCAAAATGTTTTATGACGAATGTTCCAGGAGTAATTGGATATGCGGGGGGTATGTCTGTTAACTTATTCACAGGTAAAATATCCGATATAGGAAACGGTAAAAAAGATGAAGGGCAATTTAACAAATCTAAATTTATCACATCTTCGGGAGGCTTGTGCCTGGTTAGCGGTAATCTTATTAATGATGTAGGAATCTTTGATGAAAAGTTTAATCCTTATGGCTGGGAAGATGTTGACCTATCATTAAGAGCAAGAGCAAAAGGTTTTAAGATTTTCTATAACCATAAAGCAGCTGTTTATCACAAAGGTGGTAAAAGGGGAAGAGGTAAAGCCATTACTGAATACGAATTTTCGAAATCAAAAAATTATTTCTATTTGATAAGAAAACATGCAAACATTTTTCAGCTTTTAACCCTGAGTATGGTTTTACCGGTTAAAGTTTTGCTAATAATTACTAAAGAATTATTGAGAGGAGAATTTAAAACTATATCAGCTCAGTTTCGCGGTATTTTAAGCTTAATCAAATAAGATGAATTTAAAAGTTAATTCAAAAGATCAATCGCAAATTTTTTCTCCATTAATTTCTGTTATAATTCCTTTTTATGAAGACATAAAGGACTTACGTAATTGTTTACAAGGAATACAGAAACAAAATTTTAATAGCCCATTTGAAATAATTATAGTTGAAAGCGGAAATAGTCATGACGTGAAACAATTAGTTAACTCAATTCCAAATGCAGTTTTAATTTCTTCTTCTTCAATGATGTTTCCAGGGAAAGCAAGAAATCTTGGTGTGTCAGATTCGAAAACAAATTATTTAGCTTTTATAGATGCAGATTGTGTATCGCAGTCTAATTGGCTTTCTGAAATTTATTCAACACTGAAAAATGGTTTTGAAATTGTTATAGGACCCATAACCAATTTATATCCTTTTCATCCGATTGCGTCAGTTGATAATTTGTTACAATTTCCTGATTTCCAGAAACATCGATCATCGACTAATATTAGTCATTTCCCCGCATGCAATTTGGGAATAACTAGAGAGTTATTTAATAAAGCAGGAGGATTTCCGGAAGATATTGTAACCGGTGAGGATGTAAAGTTTAGCGAATCGGCAATAAGAAATTGTAGCAGTAAATTATTTTTTAATTCCCGGTTAGAAGTCAAGCATAGTGGCAGAAAAAATCTCTATCAATTTATAAAACATAATGAAAATCTTGGATTTCACAGATCATATTTAAAATTAAAAATTTCTTCAAGACGAAATAAATTTCAATCTACATTTCTATATTCATATCTATTTGGACTTAGGAGACTTGCTTATATTTCATTGCGCACATTGCAATGGAATCCGGTGAGTTTGATTAGGATTATTTTTTACTTTCCCATCTTAATTTTAGGTTTATCCGCATGGGTACGCGGATTTTGGAAGGGAAATCAAAAATTATTAGAAAGACAAAATTGAGTTCTAAAATAAAAATTGGATTAGTAGGTTGCGGAAGAGCTTCTGAATTAATTTATTTACCTGCCCTAGATAAATTTTCTAATGTTGAAGTTGTGGGGGTAGTAGACCCCATTAAAGAAAGAAGGGAATTACTTTCTGCAAAATTTAATGATTGCCGCCTGTATAATTCTGTTGAAACAAATTTTGTAGAGCGAATTGATGCGGCAATTATTAGTACTCCTCCGGATACACATGTTGCACTAGCTTCTCTATTGTTAGAAAATAATAAATATGTGTTAGTTGAGAAACCCTTGGCATTATCTATGGATGAGATCAACGATTTGATTGAAATTGAATCATTGTCAACAGCTTCACTTATGATGGGTTTTAATCATAGACATTGGCAGCCGCTAATTGAACTTAAGGAAATGCTCTCAAGGAACTCAAAAGTAAGTTCAGCAGAAATTATTTTTACAGGCAATTATAGTAATTGGAACCCCATCTCATTTATTAGTGATCCATTGAATGATTTAGGTCCTCATTTATTTGATCTGGTAAGATTCATTTTTAGTAAAGACATTAATTCAATTTCAGCTACAGCCATAAACGAGAACAGCATTAAAATGAAAATTAGAATAGCAGGAAATACTTTCATCGATTGCCATCTTGCACATTCTGATAAAACAATAAAATCTATAAATGTAAATTCCGAAGAAGTGAACTATTGCGTATTTCTAGGTTCGACCAGGATTCTCCCAATTCCAGGGACTAAAAGAAAATTTCTTGATTTAAGTGACAGGGTTAAAAGAAAGCTGCTGTTAAAAACTTCTCCAATTAAAATGTCTTATGAAATGCAGCTAAACAATTTTTTCAATTTCATCGGATCAAGCAAGCATGCTGAACCAGGTATCGAGGATGGGATATCCGCTATACAAGCGGTACTAACAGCTCGTGAGTCAATAAATATAAATGGAAAGGAGATTTATTTAAATGGAATCAAGTAAAAAAGTAATTGCAATAGGATTAGATGCCGCTGAACCAAGTTTAATTGAAAAATGGATGGCTGAAGGATATCTGAAAAACTTAGCCGCACTTCGTTCCCAAGGTGCATACGGAACATTATCATCGTCAGCCGATTGGTTAGTTGGTTCAACATGGCCGACATTCTATACTGGAACCCTTCCCGGTAATCATGGATTTTACCATTACCTTCAGTGGAGGAATGATAAAATGGATTATGATCGACCTAACCCTAAATGGATTTCCGCAATTCCTTTTTGGCGCGAGCTTGGTGATAGCTGTAAAGTTATTGCGGTAGATATTCCTTTAACTTTTCCTCCTACGCCTTTTAATGGAATAGAAATTTCAGGATGGGCTTCACACGATAGAATTTATCCAACATCTTCATTTCCAAAAGAAAAAATTGGTTGGGTCATAAAGAATTTCGGTAAACCGCCTATAAGCGATGAAGTAGGCGGGCTTCAAGAAATGAGTGAGCTATTAAAATTAAAGGATGAGTTAATCAATGCAAATCAAAAAGAAACTGAGCTTATTACATCATTAATTAAAAATGAGGAATGGGATTTATTTCTGTGCTGCTTTACTTCTACTCATAGAGGCGGACACAAATTTTGGACTCTTCCTGATGAAAACCAGGACATAACAAATGTAAAAGGTGAATTTTCTGAAAACCAAAAGCTCCAATTCAAAAATTCTTTAAAAGATATCTATCAGTCATGCGATGAAGCTATTGGCAAAATTATGGAATGCGTAAGCGATGATACTACGGTTCTAGTTTTTTCTCTGCATGGAATGGGTGCAAATATAAATTTATCGGACAAAATGCTACCGCAGATGATCTCAAACATTATGACCGGTAAAAAGGAGACAGCTAGTAAAGAAAATAATAGTTACATAAAAAAATTAAGAAACCTAATTCCATTGGAATTGAGATCAAACTTAAGAAAGCTCCTGCCATATTGGCTTCAGGATAAAATGACTGCTTATTGGCGCATGGGCAAAATAGACTGGTCTGCAACAAAAGTGTTTAGTTTAGTCGCAGATCTTCAGGGATATATCAGAATTAATTTGGCAGGCAGAGAGAAAGAAGGAATAGTTGGTGAAGGCGATGAATATAACCAGCTTTGTAATAAAATTAGTGAAGGACTAAAAACTTTTAAAGATGTGGATACTAATGAAACGATTGTTGATAGTATAAATCGGAAAGATCAGCTTTTCAATAAAGGAAATGGATTCAATAATCTGCCTGACTTATTAATAAAATGGAAATCCAAACCGGCAGCAAGCTATAGGAAAATAGTGTCAACTGAATTTGGCGAATTAGAATGGCCCATGCCTGGTTTGAATCCGGATGGCAGAAGCGGCAACCATCGGCCAGAAGGATTTTTAATTGCCAAAGGAAAAAATTATGCAGCCGGTTCTGCAATAGAAAATAAGCACATTATAGATTTAGCACCTACAATTTTAAAACATCTCGGTATACCAAAACTAAATGGTTTGGAAGGAGAAATATTTTAGCCTGAGTAAAAAACCAATCATTTAAGATTTGATCGGGTTTTGATGTGATATCTACTACGAAAACACTGATCGATTCAGCAAGATCATCAATTAGTAGATTGCTATTGCTCATATATTCATGGAATAAAAATCGAACGATCATTCATCTTTGTACCCCAAAGATGGAATCTCTGCATTGTACTTCGCCAGGAATTTTTGACTTTCATTAAAATTTATAGCAAGTTTTGAAATATAAAAAATAGTTCTACTCCGTGTGAGTATTACTGTTACATCACGCCAACAATACTCTCCGGAAGCAGATATATTCTATTCTAATAGGAAATAGGATTTATAGCTCCATTTATTAAAACTCAATAAAGTTTTTAATGAACTTTTATTAGAGGAATTCAATTATGAGAAAAGATGAAATATTTTTGAAAGATATCCTGGCTCTAGCAGATATCAAAATCAATGGCAACAACGCTTGGGATATAAAAGTAAAGAATGATAACTTTTACAGAAAAGTGTTAGCTCAAGGATCGCTTGGCCTAGGTGAATCTTATATGGATGGATGGTGGGAGTGTGATGACCTTGATGAACTCTTCTTCAAAATACTTAAAGCAGAGCTCGAACATAAAATTATTCCGCTAAAACTTCTTTATATGGTATTCAAGTCAAAACTATTAAATCTCCAAAGCAAAAAAAGATCTTCACGTGATGTTGGATATCACTATAATCTTGGTAACATACTTTTTCAGAATATGCTTGATAAGCATATGACATATTCCTGTGCTTATTGGAAAAACGCAAATACGCTTGATCAGGCACAAGAAGCTAAGCTAAAATTAATTTGTGATAAGATTTATTTAAAATCGGGAATGACGCTGCTTGATGTTGGCTGCGGATGGGGAAGTTTAATGAAATATGCCGCACAAAATTACGGGACAAAATGCACCGGGATTACTCTTTCACAAGATCAGGTGGAACTAGGGAGTAAACTTTGTGAAGATCTCCCCATAGATATTCAAATCAAGGATTATCGGGATATCAAGGGGGAATATGATCGGGTCGTATCAGTTGGAATGATTGAACATGTTGGTTCAAAAAATTATAAAACTTTTTTTAAGATTATAAACAACTGTCTTAAGGATGACGGACTATTTTTACTTCACACCATTGGAACCTTAAATCCCAAAACTGCAAATGCTGATCCATGGACAAACAAATATATTTTCCCCGGTGGAGAACTTCCCACTGCACAGCGTATAGCTAAAGCGGCAGAAGGTCTGTTTGTAATGGAAGATTGGCATAACTTCGGAATTGATTATTCTAAAACGACAAAGGCCTGGTTCGAAAATTTTAACAGGAATTGGGAGAAAATTAAATCTGAAAATTATGATGAAAGATTTTACAGGATGTGGAAATATTTTCTTCTCAGTCAATCAGGAGCATTTCGTGCAAGAAGAAATCATTTGTGGCAAATCGTTTTCTCAAAACATGGAGTTCAAGAAGGATACACATCGGTTCGTTAAAAAAGAATTCTTAGATATGTTGTTGAAGTAAATTAACTTTTTACCTCAAAAATTTCTCCTCATTCCAAATCGAGTAGAATTATTTTCAATACCTTCGTCATTGCTCTAAAAAAGCGCGAGAATTTTTATTTTTTCTATAACATTTGGTTTTCATTTCTCCATACTTTAAATTTGCTGTGTATGAATCGGGGTTCCTGCTGATAGCGGATATAACTCCTTTCAAATTGACATTTTAACGGGGTCGTAGTTCAGCTGGTTAGAACGCCTGCCTGTCACGCAGGAGGTCGCGAGTTCGAGTCTCGTCGGCCCCGCAGTAAACAAATTTTTAAATACGCAGGAGGTCGTCCCGAATAAAATTCGGGAAGTCTCGTCGGCCCCGCATGTTATTTTATATTGAATTACTTCTTGTCATAAATGTGGTTTACCTACATCATATATTCTACAACTATTGATAAATATTATGTAGGGGTAACAGAAAACATTGAATGGCGACTTGAGCGGCATAATCTTGGATGGGGTAGCTTTACTAAAAGAGGAATACCCTGGGATTTAGTATATTATGAAACATTTAGCTCTAAATCCGAAGCTCTTATGAGAGAGAAGGAAATAAAAAACAAGAAGAGTCGCAACTACATTGAAAAATTGAAATACGCAGGAGGTCGTCCCGAATAAAATTCTGGAAGTCTCGTCGGCCCCGCAAGTTTTTTAATTCTATTTTTTATTGGAAGGTTCACTCATTCATCAATATTTTCAACCATTAAAGACTATTACGTTCCAAAAACGCGATTTGCACATTGTAATTAATTTTTTAACCTACAGTTTACTTCATCGGTAAATCCCTTAAGTATTCTGAAATATCAATAAATAAAAAGAAGGAACTACATAATGAACATTTTCGTAGGTAATTTAGCAAAGGAAGTTACCGAGCAGGATTTGCAGACTTTATTCGCTGAGTGCGGTAATGTGCGAAGCGTAAAAATTATCAAAGATCTTTTTTCTGGAGAATCCAAAGGATTCGCATTCATTGAAATGCCCGGAGCAGCTGAAGCTCAAAAAGCAATCACAGAATTGAATACAAGAGACGTTAAAGGAAAAAAAATTGTGGTGAACGAAGCTCGTCCAAGAGATGATGACAGACGTCGTGGCGGTGGACATCGCGGTGGTGGCGGAAGAAAAGGCGGCAGCGGTGGTGGAAATCGCGGCGGCAGCGGCGGAAGAAGAAGCTGGTAATTTGATCTCATTTAATGACTTAACCCTTCATATTCGTGGAGGGTTTTTCATTTTAAATTTTTTTTTCAAATTGATTTAAAAATAATATTGCCAAGTGTGATTTAAGTCGTTGCATCATTTCATTTTAATTTTTATTATTCCATCGGTTAAAATAACACTCTACAAACAAGCGAGGTCAAATCATGTATTACAAAATCAACAGAGTAGATTATTTTTACACAACAGTCAAAGATCAGCCCGGTGAAGCATATAAGCTTCTTTCGGCATTAGCCGATTTGGGTGTAAATCTTCTTGCCTTTAATGCAATACCATTAGGAGCTGCTGGTGCTCAGATGAGTCTTTTCCCTGAAGATCCATCATTGCTGACAAGTATAGCAAAACAAGCAGGCATTCCGCTTGAAGGTCCAAACCCCGCATTATTAATTCAAGGTGATGATAAGATTGGTGTGCTGGCAGAAATTCACGAGAAACTTTACGCCGCAGATATAAATGTTTATTCTGCCAATTGTGTTACTACCGGAAAGGGAACTTTTGGATACCTGGTTTATTTAAGACCCGATGAATATGATAAAGCGTTAAGCGCACTAGGAATATAAAATTTCCTTTTTGAACTTAATCACTTTCTTGAGATGATAAGCCGGCAATATCCGGTAAATATTTTTCCGTACTGTTTCCTTGAAATCGTTTGTTGTACTGATCAAGAATATAATCGTAAAATTTCTGTCCGTAACTTTGCTTGATTAGTAAATTGCCTTCGCTTATTATTTTATATAATCGTTGAGTTTGTAGAATAAATATTTCTATTTTTGATTGAATGATTTGCGGAAAGGAATTTCCATCCGTTTCAATTGCTAAGAAGGGCAGATTCTCTATCTCAGAACTATAGTTCTTTCTTTCTATTTTTTCTGCCGCAGCTTTTCCCTCAATATTCAGTTCAGAATTAAGAATTGATTCTGCAACGCGCGACGGCATGCATCCGAAAGGACCAATTGATATCACTCCCGAAACATGATCAAGAATTTCACGCAATCCTGAACCAACAGTAAGAATTGCTTCCCCGGCTAATTCCGGGCTGATTAGATGTGCTGCTTTTTTTGCGACTTTATTAACCTGTACAAGTTCATTGTCACAAAATCCTGATCGGGCTAATATATTCTTTATCTTCCTTTCAATGTTCTCCTGAAATTTATTTTTGATTTTAAGCTTTGCAAGTTCTTTCAGACCTGGTTTACGATGACCATCGTTTCGAAGTGCGAGGTAGTTTGAATAATAAATGTACTCACCGATCGGTGCAACCTTTACGACAATATTTTTCTCAGCAAGCCGTTCAATCAAATCCATGCGTGAGAATTCATCATGGCGGACATAAATTTCACCAATGAGCGCAACTTTCATTGCATCGTCATAGGAAATTTTCTTTTTTTGGTTTGAAAGTTTTTCCGCCAATACTTCAAGCTGTTTATAAATTTTACTTATGTCTTCTTTTTCAATTATTTCTAAAATCTTTTTCCACTCCTCTGTAAGAACACTTAGTGCTTTCTTTTTGTTTTCTGCAATAACATTTATTGCATGAAACATATTTTGAATTACATCAACGGTTGTAGTTCCAATCCACCCACGCTTGAAAAATTCATCACCCAAGCCGCCATAAGAATCCTCATCGGATAATGTATAAACTCCGTAATCCTTCAACTCTTTTTTACGGATTATCTCTTCGAGATACACATGATACTGACCAAATCGACATGGACCCGTACCTTCCGCCATGAAGAAAAGTGTTTTTTCGTTTTCGGGTTTTCTTTCGTGATAATAATCGAGCATTGCACCGGCATTAAGAATTAGTGGAAGACATTCTTTACATGATGTTATTCCTCTTCCGCTTGTAAGTGTTTTAAATGTTGATACAGGTAATGGTTCAGAGTTAATACCCATAGATCTGAATACTGCTGAAAATACTTCCGCTGCATAATTGCCCATATTTGGGATTAAAACTTTTACTCGGCTATCAGTTAATGGAATTTCTTCTCCATCTGAATCAGTGATAGTCCAGGCGTTTTTAACTTTAAGTGGTCTAAAATATTTTTTGATTTCGGAGATCATTCCTTTTTTATCGAGTTCTCTATAGCTTTTAATAATGTCCAGTGCTGCTTCAATTCTTGTGTTGATTCCGGCATCTGCAGAATGGCTGTCGAGCTCAAGCGTAAGGGAAGGTTTGTTTCCCATAATATTTCGGAAATAGGTAATGATCATTGAATCAGGACCGCAGCTAAAATTTGTAATGTAAGTTCCGAATAATTGTGGATGATCTTTGACATATCTTGCTGATTGAAGGATTTGCTTTCCCAAACCCCAATACATGTGGCGGTAACTCTCGAGTGCTTCGCTTGGCAGAAAATCATGCGGGATAATCATCATATTTCTCGATGCAAATTTTTGCGGTATTCCAAGATTCGCTTCTTTAGCAAACGAATTATATGATCTGCCGAAAAGTACTATTGCAAATTTATCCGGATTGTTTTCAAGCTCTTCAATAACCGTCCGTCCTATCAGCTTAAATTCATTCAGCATATCTTTTTGAGTCTCAGTTGCATAATCATAAGCTGCTGAGGCTAACGATTTGTCTTTCCCAAGCTCTTTTGCAAGTTCGAGAAATTTCACTTTTGCATTTTCATACCCATCTGCAAAACTAATAATTGGTGAAAGTATTTTTATTTCACCCAAATCTTCCTTGAATGTTGCTTTTAAATAATAAGTTTCAGATTGAAGAAGCACGCAAGTTCTGTCAAAAAATTTACTATCGCGATTATAAACTTCCAGAACATGTGGGAGAAAAATGTAATCTACTTTTCTATCGATTAGATCCTGGAAAAATCCATGCGCCAATTCAACAGGAAAACAAAAAGCGGATTCTTTCTTTTCAATGCCAAGCTGCTTCACATTATCGCCTAATACTACTTTGTACTCAAGCTGCGTAAAAAAATTATAGTAAAGCGGGAAAAGTGTATTAGTGAGGAATGACTTTGGAATTCCAATAGTTTTTGCATGCCGAGGAAGATCTGCCGGGTAAAGATACTTACCAAATACAAGATCTTGTCGAAGGTTTATAAGGTTGTTATTCTTTATGTCATTATGATATTCTTCCTGGAGATTGTAATACTTATTGCAAGCGCCGCCAAATGGATATTTCTTTCCGTTGATGTGAATTAGTGATACGCTGCATTTACGATCGCATTTTTCTGCACCGCCGGCACAGGTAAACGATTTTCCGTAATCTACTTTTCTATTTATCAACTCTTCAAGATTAAATGTCTGCTCTTCCATCAAATTAAGTTCAATTCTTTTTTTAATTTCAAGAGCAACACCGAACGCACCCATCAAACCCGGATCGGGAGGAACAATAATTTCTTTACCTGTCAAAGCTGCCATTGCAACAGGAACCGCTTTGTTGTAGCAAACTCCGCCTTGCATGAAAATTTTATTTCCGGTTGGCCTGTTTCCTTTAACCCGATTGATGTAATTCAAGCAAATTGAATAAACCAATCCGGCAACAACTTCGTCCTTAGATAAACCTTCCTGTAATGCATTTTTAATATCGCTGCTGATAAATGCGGAACATTGATCATTAAAATTTGGTGGGGTGTTTGCTTTAATGGCAATATCGCCAATCTGCATATAGTCAACATCAAGAGATTCTCGAGCTGCCTCTTCAAGGAAGGAACCTGTTCCTGCTGAACATGCTTCATTCATTGCATAATCGGATGGAACACCTGATGTTATGTAAGTGTATTTTGCATCTTGACCACCGATTTCAAAAATTGTATCGACTTCAGGATCGAAAAAAACTGTTGCTGTTGCATGTGCGATAATCTCGTTAATTACGCCTTTGGTTAATGCATGAAGCCCGGAAATGTGCCTTCCTGAGCCTGTAACTCCAAGCCCCGAAATTTGAATTGGAACATAAATTTGATTACTTAGACTTTTGTAGCACTCGATTGAAGCGTTAATCGGATCGCCGTTGGTTCTCAAATATTCTGATGCAAGAATTAGATTATCTTTTTTTCTTAGTAATACTGCTTTGGTTGTGGTTGAGCCGACATCTAATCCTAAAATGCACTCATCATTACATTGTGCTGTTCCCCGACTTGACTTTTCGAATTTTACTTTATCAAGATGTTTTTTAAGATCATCATGAAAAGTAAATGAAGAATGATTACTTATGAATAAATTACTTTTATCAATTGTCAAGGTAGGATTATTTAAGGCAAAAACTGCAGTCCCAAGTGCTTCAAAATATGTTGAACCGGGGGGAATAGTTAATTCATCAAAATGTTGCTCTAAAAATCTTCTCATCGCTTTATTCCGTGACGCACCGCCAATTAAAGCAACTTTCCAATATTTTACTCGTGATGTTAATTCAATTATCTTCTGAGCCATCATACGTGATAGACCGGCTACAACATTTTCTTTCTCCACACCTTTGTTTAACGCATGAGTACAGTCAGATTTACAAAATACCGAGCACCTTCCGGAGATATTGTATGGCTCGCCATGAGTTCCTAAACTTATTGCTTCATCAACCGATAAATTCATTCGTTTAATTTGCTGAAGAAAAAATTCTCCGGTACCGGAAGCACATTTATTTCCTGTTATGGCTTTTGATATTTTCCCATTCTTATCAAGTACATAGAGAATGAAGTTTTCGCCGCCGGCACTGATTACAAGGTCAGGTGATAGGCCAAGATAAGAGATTGCATTTTCAATTGCTTCAGATTCTGATATAGAAGTGGCGTTTAAAAGCTCTTTAAATTTTCTTCCGGTAACAACTACTTTACCCGGAATGCCGTTCCTAAAAATTTCTTCAATAATTCTTTTGGGGCTTCCATGGTGAGGTAAACTGGAATGTTTTTCGATATTGATATAACCATTGAGTTCGGAAACCAGGACAGAAGAGACGGTGGACGCTCCAATGCAAACTCCAAGGGCTTTTTTATATTGAGGTATTGCTGTAGTTGAATTGTCCATGTAAAAAATTAGTTTAGCTGTAACTTTTCTATAGAAATCAATGAATTAAAACGATTTTAATAATTAATTACCTCTTAAAACTTAAACTAATTTAAAATATTATCATATAAAAGACAGATTCTGCTTGTTCTTTATGCCTTAAATCCGATATAGAGAGGTGAAAAGAAAATATTTCTGTGTTTTTAATAGGTGATTTGTCACGAAGTGCTTTTGACTGATTTTTTCTTATCGTACATGTGAAAAATTTAGTCTGAACATATACT
>Ga0208373_1001997_pt1 | contig 24359 bp, 24 predicted proteins | sample RifOxyC2_FD_184036 | JGI IMG/M metagenome (GOLD analysis project Ga0208373, IMG submission 184036) | Soil microbial communities from Rifle, Colorado - Rifle Oxygen_injection C2 (SPAdes) | ecosystem: Environmental > Terrestrial > Deep subsurface > Rock core/Sediment | place: Rifle, Colorado... | reverse complement strand
TAATCACTAAATCTTGAAAAGCATAATCAGCTCGCTTGTCTTGACCAAAAGTCAGAGTTTTACCAGAAAATTTAATTATTTGACTATTATGATCATCTTTATTTTGAATAAAGACACCATCGGCTGGTAATTTATCAATAAATTGCTGAAAATGATTTTGGATATCCGTTAAATCTTTATAAAAATCTAAATGATCTTCAGCTACATTGGTCAAAATAATTGTCTGCGGAGAAAGCTCTAGCATATGAGCCTGCCACTCACAAGCCTCAACTACCAAAATGTCTGATTTACCAAAACGAAAGTTTGATTTCCAGTTTGGCACCAAAGAACCGACGATCACTGTCGGATCTAGACCAGCTTTTTCTAAAATTAAACCCAAAAGTGCCGTAGTAGTAGTTTTGCCATTGGTTCCGGTGACGGCAATGGTTTTATAATGCTTGCTTAAAAATCCTAAAAATTGAAAATAACTTAAAGTTGGAATATTTAAATTTTTAGCAGCTACTAATTCAGGATGATCCTCTGGTAAAGCAGAAGTATAAACAAACAGAGAAAAACTATTATTTAAATTATCAGCTTTTTGTTTATAATGAATAAAAACGCCTTTGTCTTCTAGACGTTTTGTCACTTCTGATTTAGTCGTATCTGAACCTTCGACAATTTTTCCTTGACTCAAAAAATAATAAGCAATCGCAGACAGCCCAATACCACCAATGCCGGCTAGATAAACTTTTTCAATTTTAGCTAAATCAATTTCCATAAAAACTTGCCAACTTGTAAACTTTATAACTTGCTAACTTAATATATCCTCTATCACTTTTATATAATTGTCAACTGAATTTTTGGGAAATAAATTATATAAATTTTCCCCTAATTTTAGACGTAAATCTTTTTTATTTAATATTTTTTCTAAATATCTGGCCATGATTTTGTTAGATCCTTGGCGTACATAAATAGCAGCATTGTGACGAGCAAAAAACTCAGCATTTTTCTCTTGATGACTAGCTGGTATCGGGATCAAAATCAAGGCTTTTTTCAAAACAGCCGTTTCAGTGATCATCGACATACCTGCTCGAGAAATCACTAAATCAGCTTGATTTAGTAAATCTATCATCTTCACTGTCACAAAATCATAAGGGTGATAATTTGGCAAATTCAAGCTTTGATCAAAATTATTTTTACCTAAAATATGATGCACTTGAAAATTTTGCGTCAAAATAGGCAAAAATTCTTGCACAAATGCATTGAAAGCTCTGGCTCCTAATCCTCCACCAGTGATCAAAATGCTTGGTTGATGCTCAAGATGTTTATATTTTAATCTAACGGGATTTCCGGTAACAATTGTTTTTTTAGCTTTAAAAAATTTTACTTGCTCTGGAAATGTCACGGTGATTTTAGTCGCCATTGGCGCCATCAGCTTATTTGCTAAACCAATACTTAAATCTTGCTGATGAACTATTGTGGGAATTCTTAAAAATTTGGCCGCATAAACTACTGGTACCGCTACAAATGATCCGGCCGTTAAAATAATATCTGGTTTTAATCTACTTAATAAATATAAACTTTGCCAAAAAGCTAATTTTATTTTAAATAAATCTTTAAAGTTTTCTAAATCCCAGTAGCGACGTAATTTGCCTGATAAAATACTACGAAACTTAATATTTTTCTCTTTGATCAATAAAACTTCAGGGCCATTAGGCGTGCCCCAAAAACTGTAATCAGCTGGATACTTTTTAGTGACAGCCAAAAGTGGCATCACTGAACCCAATGTCCCACCACCAACTAACAAAATTTTCTTAAGTTTTGCTGACATTTATCTTAAATTAAATTCTCCAGTTAAAGGTACAAAATAATTATAATCGTGCATCACCCAACCAGACCAATCTGGCGTACCATTAACTTCATTAGAGCAACCATAATTACCATCACCGCTATAACAATCTTTCCCTCTAGGAAAATAAGCTTTCAAACCCTCAAAGTCTTGATTGTCAGGATCTGTATTATTAGCTGTTGGACAAAAAGACAAAACAGTGTTAATTCTTTCGTCTTGTTTTGATTCTTTTTCCAGTTTAGCTACCAAAACACTCATCGAACGAGTGGAACCATCACCGTAGCATAACCTACTAAAAGTACTCATGGAATAATAGACGAAACTGATTTCACCCGTACTAACATTATAATCACAATAATCATTATAACAACCGCTATTACAACAAGTTTCCCAATCCGGACAAGTGCCATCGTCTAGGTTTGGGCAATCTATAGGAAAATCACTAGGATCGATATCACCTATAGCTGAATAGTCACTCCAAGCAGCCCCATAATAAGCATACATATAACCATTATAACCACTGTCTACTTGATTAATCGGATCCTTAATCAAATCTTTGGTATAGCCACCAGGAACAGCAATGCTGCTATAATTTATACCACCACCTTGAGCAGGATAAACCATTTGTACATTACCACCATCCTTTAGAAATGGCATCAAACTTTTATCTGGATCAACAGAATTAGCGCTAACATAACTATTTGGTGGATACATACCATAGTCAGCTTTAAAAAGCTCCAAGGCTCTAGCGACTTCATTTAAATCAGCCCGACGTTTGTTATCACGAATAGTTTTGCGCACCTCTTGAATGCCGATATAGCTAACACTGGCTAAAATACCCATGATAGCGACCACCACCAAGAGCTCTACTAAAGTAAAGCCAAAATGGCGAGAAAATTTTATTTTTAATTTCATACTAACGATGATAATGATTAGTTAAAGTATATTTAGAAATATTCGCTATGATACCCATAGCTAACAGCGTGATAGCTAAATTACTACCACCTAAAGAAACAAATGGTAATGGCACGCCAGTCAAAGGCAAAAGACCAATGATGGAACCGATGTTTAAAAATATTTGTGCACTTAGCCAAATAGTGATACCTAAGGTCGCTAGTTTAGCAAAATTGTCTGGACTAGACTTTACTATTTTAAAAGCTCGATATAAAAAGAAAGCAAATAAACAAATAAATAAAGTAGAAAAAATAAAACCACTTTCTTGGGCAATGATAGCAAAGACGCTATCACCAGCTGGCTCTGGTACAAAACTTAATTTTTGCCGAGCACTACCAAAACCTAAACCCAAGATACCACCAGAGCCAACTGCAATTAATGCTTGTCTGATCTGATAACTAATACCTTGTGGGTCAAAGTCTGGATGCAAAAAAGCCGTTAAGCGAGCCAGACGATAAGGAGCAGCTTTGATCATCAATGCTAAAGCTAATAAACCAGCTAAAATAATAGCGCTAAAATGCTTAAAACGCATCCCCGCTGCTAAATACATCGCTAGTGCCGAAGAAATAATAATACTCAAAGTACCTAAATCTGGCTGTAAAATAAGCAGAAAACTAACTATGCCTAAATAAAATAAAAATGGCCAAACACCTAATTTAAAATTTGTTAAATCATCTTTTTTTTCTTCTAAATAAACGGCTAAAAATAAAACAAAAAATAATTTTACAAATTCACTCGTTTGTAAAGAAAATGGTCCAACATCAATCCAAGATCGAGCTGTAGCACCAGCTAAATTTAAACCAGGAATAAAAACTATGAGTAACAAAAAAATACAAGCATAAAAAAACCAACGTGAATACGCTTGATAACGATGATAATCAATACGTAAAGCCAAATAAAATAAAACTAAACCGGGTATCAAGCCGTGAGTGATTTGTTGTTTGACAAAAAAATAAACATCTTGTTCACGTTGACCAAAAGCAAGCGACGAAGAAGCTGAAGATAAAAATAATAAACCAAAAAATAATAATAAAGCAATGCTCAATAAAAACATTAAATCCGGCTGATGAGAAAATCTATCAGCTAAAAATGGTTTCATAAACCATCTTTTCCATTTATTTTTGTCTACTCCGCCTCTGGCGGATTGTTTATTTAACATGCTTTTTCACTAATTGATCAAACATTTTAGCGCGCTGAAACTCATTAGTAAACATATTAAAACTAGCGGCCGCTGGTGAAAATAAAAGAATTTTTTGATCTGTGCTTTGTTTTTTGGCTTCTAGCAAAGCTTTTTCTAAATCATTAAAACCAGTAAATAAATTAGCACTTGGATATTTGATTTTTTTTAGTTCTGTGATTAATTTTGCACTACCAGTACCGGCTAATAAAATAGTTTTAGCTACTTTATTTTTGATAGTTTTAGCTAAAGCTTTATAATCTAAATTTTTATCTTGACCGCCAGCTAACAAGACTATTTTTTTGTCTTGCATAGCTTCAATGGCCGCTTGAGCAGCATCAGGCGTAGTCGAAGTAGCGTCATTAAAAACTTGTAAGTTTTTAGTTTGTTTAATCAATTGCAAACGATAAGCCACACCTTTAAAGCTGTTCACCGCTTCATCAACCAAACTATTTTCGATGCCAACAATTTTCGCTACACAAATACTAGCGGCAATATTACTCAAATTATGTTGACCAAGTAATTTTATATTATTAATAGGCATTACTGGCTCTGTTTTTTTATCAACAAAATAAAAACTATTATTTTTTAAATATACTCCCCTGTTTACTTTATTTTTTAAAGAAAAATAATAAACTTTTGCTTTAGTAGCTTTTGCGGCTAGCTTGGTATGAATATTGTCCAGATTTAAAATCGCGACATCATTTTTAGTCTGATACTTGATAATATTTATTTTCGCTTGTTTATAAGTGTTAAAATTTTTGTAACGATTCAAATGATCCACTAAAACATTGGTAATCACAGAAATTTGTGGCGACAACTGATAATCACCCAAGTTTTCTAAATGCCAGCTAGATAGCTCTAGCACTGGCAAACTATCTTTTTTAAGTTTATCTAAAACCGCAAACATTGGCGTGGTGGCAATGTTGCCAGCGATCACATTAGTTTTGATTTTTTGCTTTAAAATATGATGAATAATGCTACTAGTAGTAGATTTACCGCGCGTGCCAGTAACCGCGATTTTGCGATAGGGGTATAAAGCAAAAAACATGACTGCTTCATTGACAATCGGAATTTTATTTTTTTTAGCAATGGTTAAATAAACAGAATTCGCTGGCACGCCAGGATTTTGGATCAACAAATCCTGATCTTTAAAATCCTCTACTCGATGTTCACCCAAAACAAACTTAATATTTTTGGCGCCAGCTAATTTTTTAAGCTGATCAAGTGTTGGTTTTAAAACTCTGGCATCTTTAATATCCGTGACTGTCAAAATAGCGCCTTTAGCTAAAAGCCATTTGACTACCTGAAAAGCACCTCCGTTTAGACCTAGACCCATGACTAAAATTCTTTGCTTTTTAAAATTGGTATTAAAACTTTTTACCATAAAGCTAAATCAATAATAGCGATAATTAAACCTAAGACTGAAGTAACGCCGGCAATGATCCAAAAACGCATGACAATTTTTGGCTCCGGCCAACCCTTAGCTTCAAAATGATGGTGAATTGGGGCTGATAAAAATACCTTTTTCTTTCTGATTTTTTTAGACAAAACTTGAATAATGACAGACATTGATTCTATGAGCAATAAAAAACCAATCACGGGTAATAGCAAAGGATAACCAGTCAAAACTGCGACAATACCTAAAGCTACACCCAAAGACATAGCGCCAGTATCACCCATAAAAAAACGAGCTGGGTTAACATTAAACCACAAGAAAGCTAACAAAGAACCAACTATCACCCCACAAAAAGTAGCCAAATTATAATTACCTTGCATAAAAGCAATCACGCCATAAGTAGAAAAAGCCGCTAGTACAATACCGCCAGCCAAACCATCTAGGCCGTCAGCTTCATTGACGGAAAAAGCCGTAGCAACAATCACAAACACAAAAAATGGGATAAACCACCAGCCTAAAGAAAAAGTACCCAAAAAAGGCACACGCACCAAATCCCAGTCTAATTTAAAATAAAACCACCAAGCACCAAACAAAGCAATTAAAGTATAAATCAATAAGCGATGCTTCATGGTCAATCCTCCGCCTTTGCCACCACCCTGACGAGTGACATTAAACCAGTCATCGAGTAATCCCACTAAAGCTGAGGCAACTAAAGCGCCCATGGGTAAATAAGTCGCTTCTCTGGTCAAAAAATTAAAACTAGCTAACCAAGAAGTCGGCCAAAACTCTTTGATCAATAAAAAAATCAAAGCTAAAAATAAAACCGTCATCCAAATCAGTAAACCACCCATAGTTGGTGTACCTGATTTTTTTTCATGCAGTTTAGAGAAAATCGGTGCTTCATTTGAGCTTCTGATACTTTTGCCTAAACGATATTTATACAAAAAATGAGTTAAGGCCGGCGTCCACAAAATAGCTAACACAAAAGCTAAGGTCGTTAGACTCAAAATTTTAATGACGGCAAAATTCAAGAGCATCATAAATTGTAATTTAAAATATTAAACAAATAGAAAAAAATGGCTATACTTAGCAAAAAACTAGCACTAACCAAAAAATGACTCCAAGCTGTTTTACGACTAAAAAAATACCAAGCCAACAAAGTGTTCAAAACAGAAGCTAATAAAAAGAAAATGGGTAATAAAATCAACCAATACCACGGCGCAATCACATCAAAACCAAAGTAAATATTGTAGTGCAAAACATTAATATTAGTCTGCACAAAATCAGTAATACTTAGCCAAATAAAACTCAATAAATAGGCTAAAATCGTGATATTTAATAGATAAAAATTCAAGCGATCTTTATAAAAGACCTTAAAACTATCAAATCTTTTCATATGTTTATTGTCTATATTTTAACATAAAGCGGAAAAAAAATCTATTTTGCTGAATATAGTAAAATATAGTATAATATATAAATAAAAATAAACTTTATGGCGGAAAACAATAGCCTTCAAGCTTTGATAAAAAGCAAAAGTAAAGCCGGAGAAAAAATATTTAGCACCATTTTAAACGATGCTTTAAAGAAAAAAGCTGAAAGTATTCATTTTTGTCCAAACGAAGATGAGCTCATCCTCTTTTATCGCCAAAATAAAACTTTGAAAAAAATCGCTAAACTACCGAATACTTGGCACAAAATTTTAAGCCAACTCTTAAAAAAAATTGCTAACCTAGACATTCAAGACAATATTTTACAAGAAGGGCGCTTTAAAATAGCTCTAAACAAAAAAATCCAAAGATTTTCTGTTTTTTTCTGGCCAACGGTCACGCAAGAAAAAATTATTCTCAAACTTCACAAAGAAGAAGATTTAAAAAATCTTGATTTTAGTCCAAAAGATTTAAAAAGTTTACAAACTATTTTAGACAAAAAAACTGGCTCGCCTCGCGGCGTAGCGGGCTTGATTTTAGTCAGTCAAATGCGTCCCAATGAAAAAAATCAAGTCTTTTATGCTTTATTAAAAGAATTAAATAAAGATGAACTGGATATTTATAGCCTAGAAGATTTTGTTGACTACAGTATCTTGGGTATTAATCAACAACAGCTAAAAAATTGGCATGACGAAACTTTGGGTGAATCGATACATAAAATCATTAAGCACGACGCTGATGTTTTAGCCCTAGGTAATATCAGTGGGCCTCTTGCTCTCGAACAAATAAAAAATGCTCTTGCTTTAGGCACTTTAGTGATTGCTTATTTACCAAATAATAATTATCAAGATTTGTTTAGCCAATTAGAAAACTGGGGCTTTAAAACTCCAGCTTTAAAAAAATATCTTAAAACAATTATTATCAAAGATAAAGATAAATTAGCGCTAAAAAATAATTAAATTGCTTCGACAGAATTAATTTCAGGCATGGCACTTTTTAGCTCCTGCTCTATCAAGTTTTTTAAAGTAAAATCAGAAATCGGACAATGTGCACAAGCACCTTGTAATTTGATTTTTACTGCACCAGTTTTATCATCAAAACTAACAAACTCGACATTACCACCGTCCATTTGTAAATACGTCCTTATTTTATCTAAAATTTTTTCTATTTTTTCCATAAAAATATCTTTAAATAAGCATTTTGCTGTCCGCCGAAGGCGGACAATTAGAAAATTCTATAAACTTACAAGTTTAGCTAAAACTTCATCCATCTGATCTTTAGCTTGTTCATCCACACCCCAATGTACTAGCGTATCATTTTTATAACGTGGGATAATATGCCAATGCACATGCGGAATTACTTGGCCAGCTATTTCGCCATTATTTAAACCAAGATTAAAAGCATCAGCTTTTAATCTTTCTTTTATTTCTTTAGCTAATCTTTGAACTACTTTGATCAAATCAGCAGACTCTTGTGGCTCTAGCTCTATAAAAGTAGCGGTATGTTTTTTAGGGATCACAATAGTATGACCTGGGCTAGCTGGACCAAGTGACAAAAAAGCTAAATAATAATCATCTTCGTAAATCTTTTTAGCGGGAATATCTCCTTTGACTATTTGGCAAAAAATACAGTTTTCCATGTTATTATTTTATTAATTTAAGTTCTTCTAATTTAAAATTATTGGCTAATTCGCTCACAAAGTTGAATTCAATGTCAGCTTGAGAAGCGACTGCTTTTTCCTTAAATAAATCTGTCTCCGCTAAATCATGAACGTAAAAAACCGGTCTTTGTGTTAATAATTTAGCAAGTCTTGGCCAAAGTGGCAAGTCACCTTGAGGTACGATCACTGGGTAGCTTGGAAAAAATATCTTATCACTCTTAATAGTTAAAATAATAGCGTCAGCGGGCACAAGATTTTTTACTTGCTCAAACTGCTGATAATAGATTTTAATATTTTTTTTCTGCGCTAACAAGCCGTCAAATGGGGCATAAAAAGCTAAATGTAAAGAAAAAATACTTAATAAAACAATTATTATCGTTTGATAAAAATATTTTCCCGCTACGACGCGAGGCGAGTTAAAAATAATCTGAATGCTTTTAGCAAAAATTGGTAGCCATAAAATATAAAGCGGCAAAAAATATCTGACATAAGAATTACTTATTTTATTATATTGCTTTACGCTCATGTCTGCTATGTCCCAATTAGCATAATAAATAAATAATAAAAAACTTGCTACTACACAAATAAGTAAATATTTTTTCCAAATATTCTCTAAAGCAAAAACTTTTTTTCGCAAAATAATTAAAGCTGTCAATACTAAAATCCAGTAAGGCCAAATCAATAAAATAAAATGATAAAAAATATTTTTTAAAAATATTTTTGTCTGCCAACCAAAAGGCAAAAAAATACTCTGCGCAGGTATTGCACTGCTAGTAGCCTGAAAATTTAGATAGCCAAAAGAAAAATAATTACCATAGACTAAGTTATTAAAATATAAAGTAATGCTAGTAAAAATTAAAAAAATAATTATAAAAGTAAAATAGTGTTTAATTTGAATTTTATTTTTATTAAAATAAATACTTAAAAGCAAAATACTAGCTAGCCATATAAATTCACTTGGTCGAGCTAAAACACTTAAGACAAATATAGCGCTGGCTATGCTAAAAATAATAAGCTTTCCTCTGGCGACAGAAAAACTCTTCAAGAATAAATAAGCGCTTAATAAATATAAAAAGATTATCAAAATACTGGGCAACATCACTAGATTAGCAAAATATAACCAGGGTGCAAAAAAAGCTAACAAAGCAGTGATTAAAAAACTTAAATTTTTATCTTTAAATAAATTTTGGCTAATAGCATAAACTAGCCATAAACTTAACATCGCCAAGATTGGGTTTAGCCATAAAATAGAAAATAAACCAAATATTTTAGCTAGACTTGCCCATAAAATAATCGGCCACAACCAAGACATGGGAACCAGAGAACCAGATAAAACATTGATACTTCTAGTGTGTATTATATTATCGGTAATAATATTTAATGGCTCGTAAAAACTCAAAGTATTTGTTTGTGTAAATAATTTTACAAAAAAATAATTAGCATTGGCATCTGGCCAATTAAAAATTATTTGTGGAAAAAAATCTAAATATTTTAGATAAATAAAAAATAAATCATGACTATAAAAAAATCCAGCCACTAAACTAAGTAAACTTAAGTAAATTAAAGTTTTATTAAATTTAATTTTCATTATTGAGTAAAGCTAAAATTTTAGCAATATATTTATCTAATGTATAGTCAGCCACACTCGCCTGACAATTAGCGACCAAATGTGCTAATTTTTCTTTCTGCTGATAAATACTCAAAATCTTTTGATTTAATACTTTAAAATCGCCAGCTGGATAAGTCCAGCCATTTTTACCCTCTCGGATCAACTCCGCTACTCCACCAATATCAGCGGCTAGCACTGGCACACCTAGCGCTAAGAGCTCATAAATAACTGTTGGGGAATTTTCATAACACAAAGATGGCACTAATAATACGTCCATGCGACTCAAAATCGGTAGCATCTCATGATGCGCTAACCAGCCAAAAAATCTAATCCTTGGATCAGCGCCAGCTAATTTTTTGGCTGTATTTAAATCTGGACCAACACCGATAATATTTAGCCTCACTCCTGGTAAAGGCAAATCTCTAAAACTTTTGATAAGCTCCAAAATACCTTTAGCACTATGCACTTGGCCTAAAAATAATAACTCTAGATTATAAGAAGCTTTTTTCTTTAAGGTTTTAATACTTTTGATGGGATTCGGCAAAACTATTTTTTTGCTTTTATTAAAAAATTTGAGCTTTTGATAATAGCTAAGCAAAAATTTTGATGGTGAAATGACAACCTCTGGTGAAGCAAATAAAACACGCATTAACTTGATGTAGCCAATGACTTTAAAAAAATTATGCTGAAAACTATTTTCTTTTTTAAATAAAATCAAACCAGACGGTGTGGCTAATTGCAGGTCATGCAAAGTATGTAAATGGCGAATATTTAATTTTTTTAATAAACGCGGAATCAAAAAGCCTAAGCCCATGAGATTATGAGTAATAATCGCATCAGGTTTTTCTTTTAATAAAATATTTTTGATTTGATAATAAGAAAAAATATTAAAAGTATCAAAAATATGCCACAGCAAGCGAATAAAACTCGGATATTTAAAATCGTTTAAATAATAAAAAATATTTAAAGGAAAAAAACGATAAACCAAAATACCATCTTCTTCGTTTTGACTAGGAGTCAAAGAAGAAAGACCTCGATAAGGCTTTGAACTAATCACAAACACATGCTGCCAAGCGTCTTTTAGGCCTTTGGCCTCGAGAGCGGCAATCAGCTCTGCACCACCACGAATAAAAGGTGGATATAAATTGGAAATAATACCTATTTTCATTTACTTCAAACAAGATTTAAACAAATGATCGAGTTTATAACCAACTGAATCCCAAGTGTATTTTTGTAAAACTTTTTCTCTGCCATTTGCTCCATACTGTTTAGCAATCCGTGGATTATCTAATAAAAACTTAATCATTTGTGCTAACTGTTCGACATTACCAGGTTTGGCTAATAAACCTGTCTTTCTCTTATCTACCACTGATCGCACTCCAGGCAAATCAGTAGCCACCACTGGCAAACCGGAAGACATCGCTTCTAAAGCCACGATACCAAAGGCTTCAGATTTATCGATAGACGGTAAAACTAACATATCAGCAATATTAAAAAGATTTGGTAATTCATTATCCGCTACAAAACCAGCAAAGATAATCTTTTTACCTAAACCCAAAGAATCTACTAAGCTCTGATAAGTGCTTTTCAAATCACCATCACCCACAATCAAACATCTGACATTATCACTATCTGCAAACTCTAGCATCGCCTGGATCAAAATATTTACCCCTTTAAAATAATGAGCTTTATCTAGAGCACCAACAAATAAAATCACATCCTTATAATCAAGATCATATTTTTTTAGTATTTCATTTTTTTGTGGACGTGGTTTGTATAAAAAATGATTAACTCCACAAGGAATTTCGACAAACTTATCTGAATCTATCTGTAAACGATTTTTTAAATCAGAAAATTTAGCATAATCCCTAGAGGTGACAATGATCTTATCAGCTCGATCTAAAATCCTTGGTAGAACATAGTGTGTGTGCCACTTAAAAAATTTAGCCAATACACCATCTCCTACCACATCCATATGATAAGTGACAACTAATTTGATGTCTTTTATTTTATCTAAAAAATAAATAATTTCTGCCCCACCAAAAAATGGATAATGTAAATGAACGATATCAAACTTTGGTAATTGCCATAACAATTGTGGCAAAACACCAGAATTACCATAGCTAAACCAAGGACGCAAACGTTTCACTTGAAATGGTAATTCTTCTTGGTTTTTTATCTTTTTATACCTAGGTGTAAAGACTGTCACTTCGTGACCCAATGTCGCTAAAGACCAGGCATTGTAATATGCGACATTTCCCATACCACCTTTATAGGGTGGAAAAGTTGAGGTGACTTCTGCAATTTTCATCCAGTTAGATATTAATAATTAATAATTTTTTCATAACAAGTTTTTAAACCCGCTAAGTATCTAACGGGATGAATAAAAAATACTTACCAAAAAATAAAATAACGGATTAACTTGAAATATATATTAAAAAATATATTAGCAATTTTTAATAGCGACGAATCAAGGGTTTGAAATAAAATTTTCCCTGAAAAACTAGCCAAAACTTCTCTATCACTTAATTTCCTTTTGGCTTGAATATTTTTTCTTTTGGCTCTTAAAATCCTCCACTCTTTGCTGGAAAAAATCCACTTATAAGCTTTAATTTTATTTTTTAAATAATTATTACGCCAAGCAAAATATAATTGCCCAAACTCCATGATAAACCAAGCTGGAAATAATAATATGATAGTTAATAATTTATAATTTTTTAACATCACCCACAAACGATTACGCTCAAACCAATAAACTTGTCTCATACTACGGGAAAATTCGTATTTATGATAAATCACACTTTCGGGTACTAAATAATTATCATAACCCAAAAGCTTTAATGACCAACCCAAATCTAAATCCTCTAGATAAGCAAACATTGTTTCGTCAAATAAATAGCCTAAGTCAGCTAAAGCTTTCATCGAAACCAAAACCCCTGCTCCAGAGGAATAATTTATTTTTGTTATTTTTTGATTATTCAAATCTATTTGTCCGCCACAACTGCCGTAGCCAAAACCTAAAAAATGAATCACATTGCCCAAAGTATTTATTTTATTTGTTGCAGGAAAAAGTCTAAGCTTTGATTGCAAAGTACCAAATTTATTATTGCGAGCAAAATCATATAAAGGCTGTAAAAAATTTGACTCTATCTCTGTATCTTGATTTAATAAATAAATAAAATTTGCTTTTACTTTTTTAGCATACTCGTAGCCAAGATTATTAGCGCCGACATAGCCAGAATTATTTTTACTTTGAAGCAAAGTAAAATCTGGAAAATTATTTTTGATAAAATTTACTGAATCATCTTTAGAATTATCATCCACAATCAAAATCTCTAAATCAAAATCTAGATATCGCTCTCGGGCCAACTGTGGCAATAAACTACGAAAATAAGCTAGGCCATTATAGCTCGGAATAATAATAATAATTTTATCTTTTTTGGACATTTTTGATAGCGTCTTCTCTGATTAATTTCGTCAAATCTTTATCTAACTTTTGTAAACGCACAAAGACCCTAAATACTAAATAAACTAGCACTAAAATAGCTAAATAAATTATCAAATCCGCCCCACGACCAATACCTAAAAAATTAGCTAAATAAGAGGTCAAATCTGGCTGCCAAAACACTAACAAAACCGCTAACCATAGTAAACACCATAATAAAAAATTAGCTAAAGTTATTTTTTCATTATGCCATTGTTTAAATAATTTGGCTAAAACTATTAAAACAAAGATGCTGACTAAAATTTGTAAAACTATCATTTGCTTATTTTACTAAATAATAAATCTCTAATAATTTTTAAACCACCGCCAAAATTTTGACCAAAGTGATGGTACAGGACAGTGATTGGCACCTCTTTGACTTTTAATTTATACTGAAAAATTTTGGCTAAAATTTCGCTACAATGTGCCATACCATCTTGCTCTACACTTAATTTGTCTGCCACCTCTTTAGAAAAAGCCCGGAGGCCACTCTGTGGGTCAGTGGTAGTGATATTAAAAAATAAATAGTTCACTAAGCGAGCTACAGGAAAAAATAAATATTCTTTTAATCTTGGTAGCTCTGATTTTTTACTCAAAAAACGAGAGCCTAAAACCACTTGATAATCACTTTCAATAATTGGCTTAATTAATTCTGCGATATCAGCTACTAAAAATTGGCCGTCAGCATCAAAATGAACGATGATATCAGCCCCATGTTTTAAAGCATATTGATTACCAGTCTCTAAGGCTGCCCCTTGATATCGATTTAAACGATGACGCAATAAAACAACTTGAGGAAATTTTAAAACAACTTCGCAAGTTTTATCTTGTGAAGCGTCATCGACTACCACCACTTGATATAGTAAAACAGCTAGCTTACTCAAAACTTGAGCAATTCTAGTTTCTTCATTATAAGCTGGAATAACAACAAAAACTTTCATTTATTTTTTTAAAAATGGTTGATAAGACATTGACTTCGCCCGCAAATAATTAATAGTTTCCTGTAGACCCTCTTCGATCGAGACTAGTGGTAACCAATTTAGTTCTGTTTTTGCTTTATCGATATTTGGTACGGCTGGTTGATTCAGATAAGCAAATCCCTCTTTATATTTAATAATAGCCTGGGACCCAAGTAACTTAATAATCTTTTCGGCAATAGCGGTCAGAGTATAAACTTGTTCAGCGCCTAAATTTACCGGATCTTTGATATCAAAATTCATCAAAGCCAAAACTCCTTGCACCATGTCGGTGATATAGCAAAAACTATAAGCTAATTTTTCATCGCCAGCGATCACTACTTCATTGTTATTCAAAGCTTCTTGGATATAGTCAGGAATTCTGCGACCACTATGCTCAAGCATACGTGGACCATAAGTAGAAAAAATACGGGCAATGCGGACATCTAATTTATAAAAGTCCCGATAAGTAGTCACTAGAGTTTCAGCAAAACGTTTACCTTCGTTATAGCAAGCGCGTGGTCCTAAAAAATCTAACAAACCATAATAATCTTCTTTGACTGGCTTATAATTATCCGGTGCTTGACCATAAACAGCGGCGGTGGAGGCTAAAAAATATTTAGCCTTATATTTACGAGCTAGCTCTAAACTATTTATTACCCCGACAGAATTTGAAGTAGCAGTTTCCACTGGCAGCTTAGTGTACTCTTTAGCGGAAGTTGGACAAGCAAAATTATAAATCTCATGAAAGCCAAATACCTCAACTTTAAATTTCACTAATTCTGGCAAAGATTCTGGCTCTAACACAAGATTGACATCATGGCGGATAAATTCAAAATTAGGAAACTCCAATAAGTCTTTGATATTTTCGACATCGGAAGAAATAAAATTATCTACACAAACCACATTGTGTCCCTGCTTGACTAAAGCTTCACATAAATGTGAGCCGATAAAACCAGCTCCACCCAGCACTAAAATATTTTTGTTTTCATTTAAAAGACTGTTTTTCATATATTTTTTATTTATATTTATTTAATAAATAATTTATCCTCACCTGAAAGACTTGTACTAAAGTTTGTAGATAGGCCAAAGATGTAACGCGAGAGTCTAAACGATTATGCCATATAACAGGAACTTCTTTAACTGAATATTTAAATATTTTGGCTAAAAAAAGCAACTCAAAATCAAAACCCCAGCGATTAATAATTAATTTTTCAAATAAAATCTTAGTCTGTGTTTGAAATAATTTAAAACCACACTGTGTATCATTAATTTTTAAACCTAAAGTATATTTGATTAACTTATTGCCTAAGCGACCCAAAAAAACTTTTATTAAATTTTGTCTTTTTAAAACTTGTGCCTCATCTATTGCTCGCGAAGCAATCACTACTGGAAAATCATTAATATAAACTTGCAATTTTTTTAATTCCGAAATATCAGTCGAGCTATCAGCATCCATAAATAAAATTAATTTGCCTTGACTGGCTAAAATCCCCTTTTTTACTGTATAGCCTTTGCCATGATTTACTAAATTTTGCAAAATCTTCACTTCCGGATACTTTTTTACTTCTCGCAAAGTATGGTCGCAAGAGCCATCATCAACAACTATGATTTCAAAACTAGCAAAATTTTTTACTAAATAAGCCAAAACTGATTTTAAAGTATCACTGATTTTGGCTTCTTCATTGTAAGTAGGAATCACCACGCTGATTTCTGTCATCTGCTTTTTTCTATTTTTTAAAAGTCCAATATTTTTGTAAGAAAAAATTCCAATTTACTACGACTAAAACTATCAAAATTTTTGCCCAAAGATCAAACCAAAAAAATTTATCTACCAAAATATACAAAAATAATTCTGTCCACATCAAACCACCTAGGGCAACTAAAAAAAAATTTAAATAACGCTCTTTTAATTTATCTTGAATCACAAAAGTCCAATAACTATTTAAAATAAAACTAGAAGTAGCAGCAATCACAAAAGCTAACAAAGCTGCTACTAAATAATGCCAAAATAAAACTCGTGTAAAAAAAACATAGGCAATTAAATCAATAAAAGTATTTAACAGACCAATCAAGCCAAACTTAATAAATTGTTTAATACTAGGGTATTTTTCTAAATTTGCTCTAAATTGTTCCAAAGTATACATAAAATCTTACTTATTCCTCCGCCGTAGGCGGAGGAATATCACGTCTTTTTTTATAAAGAATAAGCTAAAATACCAAACTGATAGCCATTTTTATCAGTGCTATTACTTAAATAAAAACTATCTTTTTCTAAACCTAAATAATCATAGACTTTCAAAACCGCTGCCGATCCTTTATGAGCTAAAGTCAAAATCTCTGGCCAATTATCGCCCGAAAGATCAGTCACTACCAGTTCGGCGCCAGCCTTAAATTGGCTATTATAAGCTAAAAATTGACCCTTAGCACGTCCTTTAGGACTAAAGAGCTTAATATCCATTTTCTGATTAACAGCTGGCGCGGTCACGATTTCTTGCCAAGTATCAGCGTTGACATCGCCGACGCTAATTTTGACGCCATCTAACATTTTCGCATCATAAGCCAAAAAATCACTTAACTTTTGGGCAGAAAAATTCCAAGTTTTTATTTCTGGTCTATACTTGCTGGCTGGTGAGGTCACTATTTCACTGCTACCATCTTGATCAAGATCGCCGACAGCTAAATTGACACCGCCGATAAATTTATCTTCATAAGCAAAAAATTGCTGACGCAAATTCCCTTGCCAATCAAAAATTCTGACATGCGGTCCACCGTTACTTAAAGGGGCGGTGATAATTTCATCTTTGCCATCGCCATCCATATCGCCGATAGCTAAATTGACACCGCCGGTGAATTTAGCATTATAGGCCATGAATTCTGATAACACTACCCCGTCTTTATTAAAAATTCTGACATGTGGTCCACCACCAGCTTTAGGAGCGGTGATGATTTCTTTGATGCCATCACCATTGACATCGCCGATAGCTAGATTGACACCACCAGTGAATTTTACATTATAAGCTAGCCATTTAGACTCTTCTTGACCTTTATCAGTCAAAATCTTAATCTCTGGCGCTAAACCTTTGTCTGGCGCCAAAATAATATTACGCGTGGCTGAAGCTTGACTTTGAGCTAGATTTAAAGCGGCGCCGACATCAATCAAGCCAGCACCCAAATCAGCTGAATTAGCGTTAGCACTCAAACTTTTAGCACTTTGTTTAATGATTTGATAAATTTCATTGGGACGAAACTGGGGAAACTGCTGCTTGATCAAAGCAGCGGTGGCTGCCACCACTGGCGCTGCCACGGAAGTGCCAGACCAACCACTGCTGTAATATTGATTAAATTCACTATAACGCGCATCGTGAAAAACCGTGGCATAAAAATTTTCTCCTGGCGCCGAAATATCAATACACTTGGAACCAAAATTTGAAAAACTAGCTAAATGTTTATTGCTATCCAAAGCAGCTACTCCTAAAACACGATTTATTTCATCTACTTCACAGACTGGATAGCGTGGATCAGTATTTAAATCAATGCCGTTCACCTCTTCATTACCAGAAGCAGCGACTATCATCACGCCACGATCATAAGCATTTTCAATCGCCTGTTTTAGCACATCATCATAAGCCCGACCAACTAAACTAAGATTAATCACATCAGCACCATTTTCCACGGCATAATTAATCGCTTGGGATAAAACCAAGGTATTACCTTGGCCATAGTCATCTAAAATACGCAAGGGCATAATTTTCACTTGTGGTGCAATACCCAATAAACCAAGATTATTTTTAGCCGCCGCAATAATACCAGCAATCACTGTACCATGATTAACTGCTGTCCGGTCATAATTCGCAGAAAAGTTTGGCTGTGGTGAATTATCGCTATCGATAAAATCCCAACCATTTACATCATCGACATAGCTATTATTATCATCATCTTGACCATTAAAGGCTATTTCTTCACTGTTCACCCAAACATTACTTAATAAATCAATGTGATCCAGATCCATACCCGAGTCTAGAACAGCTACTACCACTTCTTTATTGACTTTTATCTCCTCTGACCAAGTTGGGCTTAAGTTTATAGTGTCAAAATAACGCTGAAAACCCATACTAGCCTCTTGAGGCTGATAAGTCTGGCTGAAAGCCAGTAAATCATGAGGAAAACTAAGCAAAAAGCTAACAAACAAAAAAGAAGAAATTAGTTTTTTAAACACGAAATTTTTGTTTAATTTTTAATTAATTTGCTTAAATTATAACATAAAGACCTATAAAAATACAAGAAATAAAAAAGAGCTCCGTATCCACACAAGTTGTGAACACGGAGCACGGGAGACACGGAAGTATGAAAAGACTTGACACTCAATACTGCTCACTGTTAAAGAAAACCACAAAAGCAAAGCCTTCCTCCTCACGCCCCCAATCATCGCGATCAGTCTGATGATAGGCACTCAACCAACGACCAGCACCATCACAACCCAAAGCCAACAAAGAAGGAATACCGTGAGAGTCATAGATTGGTTGATGCATAACAATAATTCTCTTAAGCCCCATGGCTCTGATCTCCTCGTCTGAAAAATTGTCTCTAATCAAACAAGCTAGATCAGTACCAGGCGTAAAGAAGTGACAATGTGAGGCTCTAATACGAATTTTGTTACTGCTACGTTCACACTCTGCAAGCAATGAACCGCGGAAAATAGCAATCTCATAAGTACCATCGGGGCTAGCTTGAAAATTTTTAGAACGAAGTATTTCTGGAGCAACGCCGTCGATTGTGAATCTACGCCTCTTGAGATTTTTTAACCAATCAGAGCCGCTCGTACTGATACTACAAGATTTAACAGAAGAATAAATAATACCATCATCTCCAATTCGCCAACGAGCCACTAGTTCGCCGCGGAGGAATTTCTTCAAACCAGCAAGCCAGGTGTTGCCATCTGATCCAGCCAGCCTCTCCATAAGGTCATACATTGTGCCTAACATTTCTGCTGACAAATGCACGAGCTTTTGCACGATTCGACCGAGCATGGCTTCCATGGTCAGTCTCCTTCCTTGTTTAAGGTACAAACCCAGACCTTTCTGGGACATTATATTAAAATACTAAAATTTCACATTTCTGTCAAACAACCCGGCGGGTGACCCGTCGGGTTGAATTAAATTATTGGTTTATTTTTTAGCTAATATTAGATAAATTTTAAAACCAACCTCGCGGGTTGATTTTATGGCTAAGGTTAGATAAAAACAGATGACGCTAACGTAATTCTGGAGTCCCGCGAAGCGGGACGATAGAATCTTCTTTATAAATCAGCTAAGACTCTATCGCTTCCTGCCTGCCGGCAGGCAGGCGCTCCAGAGTTACTAGACTGCCGTGTCTCGCGTCATCTGCTTTATTTTTTAAAGGAACGTTTTGTTGACAAAATTAAATTATCACTGTATACTTTAGTCAAGTATAAATCCTTTATAAGTTGTTCTGGGTATTCCCATCCATCGGTTGGCTAGAGCCTAGACACTACAAATTTATAAGGTCGCTTCCCCGCAAGGGGCTTTTTGTTTTACAGAAATTGATCATCAAGTCTAACCTTTTTTGCAAACACCTCATACCACTCAATGTTTTTGTGTTCATATTTTTGAAATACACCCCAACAAAATAAATCAACCGCCTGCAAACCATAATTTTCATGAGACAACCAATGATAAATATCCAACGAAATACTGGGTGCCAAACGACTTTCTAATTCTCGACGAATATAAAAATTAAATTCGGCGATTTCTGGTTTAGCCATCGATTTATCTATAATCAATTCAACTCTATCGCCATGATTTTTCTCAAAAGGTATTTGATCTAGTACTTTACGAGCGATATAATTATAAACTCGTGATTTATTCTTTGATAATCGTTCAAAAACTTTCTTTTTATTTAAAGTAATTGAGTAAATGCCAAATTTGATATTTTTTGCTTTGTCAAAAAAATACTTCTTTATTTCTAAAGTAGTACCTGTCCCTTTTAACTCTTGTACTATTCTTTTTTGATGCTTAGTATTATTCAATTTGCGACGCAAAGTGATTTTGACTGCTTTGATCAATTGGCGATTAGCATCTCGACAGCTAAAAGCTAAGATGGTAATCGTAAAAAATTTTGAAGGTTTTTTATTAACAAAATCAAAACCTAAATCCCCACTTTCATCTAAATATAAATACCACATATTATCACTTTTCTTCAAAAAGTTAATATCACTATATTAAAACTATGTCGATCTTTTGTCAATGATTATTTTTTAAACAAAGTTTTGGCGATATCCCAATACTCTGGCTGACTATGGATTTTTTGCCAATACCACCACTCCACTCCCCAAAGATAATTTTTACTAAAACCAATATCTTGAGCATATTGCAAATTAGCTTTAAATTGCTCCACACTCATCGAAGCATCAATTTGTTTTTTTGATAAATCAATCATAGAAAAATTGGGATGGTCAGGATTAGCTGGCACCCAAGGTTCAACTTGTAATTCACTTAAAATCATATTTTCACCAAGCTTATTGACACGCTTAGCTTTCCAAGCATAAAAACTACTAGGAATAGGATAATGAGAATAGCGAAATATCGGATTCCAAACTACACGATAAACAGTGGTCGCTAAAATATCACTTACTTTTGCTTCTCTGGTCCACATACTCAACTCTCCAGAAGCAGAAATAATAACTGGTCTAGTTTTGTCTAATTTCTTTACTAAAGCAACTTCAGTTTGTAAAAAACTTAAATCACTTTTAGGGCAAGCACCAAACCAATTTACCAAGGGCTCATTTTCTACTTGCCAAGCAACTATTTCTGGTCGATCTTGATAATGTTTCACAACCGTAGCCAACATCTGCAAAGTTTCGGTTTGAACTTCATCGCTATTTTTAGTAGCTAACCATTTTGGCACGTGACACTCTGGCCAACGCGGCAGACGATGACCAATGTTGATAATAAATTTGACATCTCTTTTAGCGCCTGCGTCTAATAAATAATCATATTGCGAAAAATCAGAGCTACCCTCCTCTTTGGCTACTTCATCCCAATAAATTGGCAAACGAATTTGCTTAACTTGCAAATCATCTAAAATAGCAGTATATAAATCATTAACATCTAAAGCTAAATGTTTAGCAAATTTAGTAGAAAAAGTGACGCCCCACAAATCGGCATCTGATCTTAAAGCAATATTGTTTGGATAATGTTTAGCAAATTTAAATATATAAAAAACAAAGCCTAATAAAATAAGAGTCAAAATTATTTTCCAATGTTTAATAAAAAAATCCATATTAAAAAGCCAGAAAATACAAACCAATACTAATCAAAAGTACAGCTGTTAATTTTTGTATAACTACTTTAGTAGAAATATTTTCTTTTAATAAATTAGGATAAAAGACGGAAATCAAACCACCTAAAACTAACAAAAATGCATACTGCACGCCCTGCAAGGCATTCACTAGAGCAACTGAACCCAAAAAGATGGCATAGTTTTGTAATAAAAAGCCGACGGCCGCAATGGCTTGGTTAGTAAATAATAAAAAGCCTTTGCCACCATGAATTTTCTTTAAACCATGAATAATTTCTTTTCTTTGTTCTTTCGGTAAGAGCAAAGCACAGCCAGCTAAAAAAGTACCGATTCTTACCCAAATAAAAGCACTTAAAAACTCTTGCGCTTGATAAGTATATTTGGTACCCACAAAAAATATCGCAAATAATAAGCCAGCCCCAATCGCTGTCATGATGGCTTCTCGATTTTTTGTCTTCGCCAAACCAAACCAAAGCATCATATGACTCCAGAGGCTATGACCAGCTGGCATCAAGACCATCAAAACTGTACCGACCAATAGCAATAAAATTGCTAACCATTGACGTAAAGAAAAACTATCACCTAAAAATAAAATAGATAAAGCAAGAGTAAAAATCGGAATGGCCCCGCCGATCAAAGGAATAATTTTTGAAGTGTCGCCTAATTTTAAGGCTCGATATAAAAGTAAAAGTGCAAAAGGAAAAATAGCTCCAACTATTAAATTAATGACTAGCCAATAAAATCCCGGCCAATGTAAAGCCCAAGGAGCAACTATCAAAACTATCAAACCTAAACAACTTACCAAAAAAGTATAAGTTTTTGCACTAGGGACTATTTTGTCTAGCAAAAATTTATCAGCTAAATTCACTAGCGCTAAAATAAGATAGGCAAAAATTGCAATAATCAACCAATTCATAAAATTATTTTATTTTTTATATATTATTAATAATTTCTCGCAAAGGCGCCATAGTATTGCTAGCAAAATCATAATCGGTAATTAAACTACCGGCATTGATAGCATTTAGCGGTTTACTGTCATTGGTTTGATATTTTTTTGGATAATGACTTTCGATGGCACCATTTGGCAACACAAAAATATGATATTGCTTTAATTCCGTGATCATTTGATTTAAACCACGACTTTTTAAATTAATTTCCAAATGCCGTAAAACAGTATCTAATTGATAAGTCAAAATATCTTTATCTAATAAAACTAAATAATTAATTTTAAAAAATTTTAACAAATCAATATACACACCGACATTACCCTTGCCATGAGTCTGCACGACTTTGACATCTTTGTCACCAGTGTAAAATCTATCAATCAAAGCTCGCAATAAAATACGGTCAGAAACACCCTCGACTAAAATAACTGTATCAGCAAATAACATTTCCGTATTATCAGCGTCTAGTTCTTGCATCAAACGTTGATAACTATAATGTTGTTTTTGCATAGGCAAACCAAAAGCCCTAGTACTCTGATCATCTTTTACTACTCTTAATAATTGATTTAAAGTAATAGAATTAATAAACAACGGCGAATGCGTGGTAAAAAATACTTGCCCAAAATTACTATTTTGTATCGCCCACAATAACTTTTTGACCATCACCGGATGTAGATGTGTTTCCGGCTCATCGATAATCACTACTTCATATTCAGGATGAAAAATATACAGTAAAGTCGCAAATACTCGCCTAAAACCAGAACCCAAATGATCAATGGTCGCATTACGCTTACCTTCTTTGATAGCGGCTTTATTATAATCAAGCTCTAAAGCATCATTTGATAACTTTATTTTGGGAAAATGTTTATTTAAATTAGCAGTAAATAGTTTGACAGCTTTGGGATATTTCAAAAAACTTTGCCAATCTTGATCTAAATTATTTAAATCATTAAAAGCTTCGTAGTTTAAATGCTTGATTTTTTTAGCTAAAAAATTTCTCCAATTACCTTGATAATTGATAGTTTTGGTGGGAAAAATTAATTTACGCTGTTCATTTTGTAACGACAAAGTGGCCTTAATATCTGGCAAAGACCATTCGTTTTTTTCTTCGACTGTAAACTCCAATTCAGCTGTGATATCGGCTTTAAAATAAGCCAAAACATTAGAGACGCCCCGAACATCAAACAAATAATCTATCGCATATAAAATATTACTTTTACCACAATTATTTTGGCCGATCAAAATATTTACCAATTGCGGAGAAAATTGCAAAGGCTCTTTAATGCTTTTATATAAATTGATAGTAAAGTTTGTAATCTTCATGTTTTTCTAGTACCCCTTCTGTAACTTCCGCCTTCGGCGGAAGTTCCTTCTCCCCCTAATTTAGGGGGAGATAAGAGAGGGGGTATTTACAGCAGATGTATATCCTCTATCTCTTGGATTTTATTATTTAAGACGATATTTTCTATATGATAAGTACCTAATTTAGGCGCATCCAAAAAACCATGCATCGCACTTTCAGCCAGCCAGCCAGAATCCAGCCAATCAAACAACCATTCATCAGCATATTCCGGATTTTGAGAATCCACACCGGCGCCAAT
>Ga0208373_1001993_pt1 | contig 24384 bp, 23 predicted proteins | sample RifOxyC2_FD_184036 | JGI IMG/M metagenome (GOLD analysis project Ga0208373, IMG submission 184036) | Soil microbial communities from Rifle, Colorado - Rifle Oxygen_injection C2 (SPAdes) | ecosystem: Environmental > Terrestrial > Deep subsurface > Rock core/Sediment | place: Rifle, Colorado... | reverse complement strand
TGATGAGCAACAATTACAAAAAATTTTAGCTTATAATAAACGACTTCAAAATGATTTATATGTTCAAGCAAATATACAATTGCCATCATTATTAAATCTTGCAAGAGAGACAGATGGTCATACTCCATTGCATGTAGCAGCTACTAATAATGCAGATAAAACTACGCCACAATTACTTACTGCAGGTGCATCAGTTCATGCAAGAGATAAAAATAATTATACTCCATTGCATATGGCAGCTTTGTGTAATGCAGATAAAACTACGCCACAATTACTTGAGCATGGTGCAAATGTTCATGCAATAGATAAAGAGAATTATACTCCATTGCATATGGCAGCTTGGAATAATGCAGATAAAACTACGCCACAATTACTTACTGCAGGTGCATCAGTTCATGCAATAGATAAAGAGAATTATACTCCATTGCATATGGCAGCTTTGAAGAATGCAGACAAAGCTGCACGATATTTAGTTGCCTATGGTGCATCAGTGCTTACAAAAAGCAAGTATGGTGAGACTCCATTCGATCGTGTTGTACATTTACCTCAAATGAAACAGTTGTTGTTGCAAGGTCCGCAAGGACGAGCTGCTCGAAAAATAGAAGCTGTTTATAGTAAATATCAAGTAAGAAATTCTGGTGAATCTAATCGTAAAAAAAGAAAAATAGAATAAATGATAACTGTCAAGGGCAAACAGCTTTTGATTTGGCTCCGACAGAAGAAATGAAAACTTGGTTGTTATAAAAATAAATCGAAAGAAATATGAAGAAATTAGTAGGAATTCTGTTACTAGGATTGTGTGCAAATTTTATTACGTGCTCAGAGAAATATATAATTGTAGGTGTACCAACATTACATCAACTTTGTCAGCGCGCTGTAAAAAAAGATTTTTATAATAAAGCAGATCAATTATTTGCTATTGTAGAAAAAAAAGAATTGAATCAAGCTGATGAGCAACAATTACAAAAAATTTTAGCTTATAATAAACGACTTCAAAATGATTTATATGTTCAAGCAAATATACAATTGCCATCATTATTAAATCTTGCAAGAGAGAAAGATGGTTGGACTCCATTGCATGCGGCAGCTTGGAATAATGCAGATAAAACTACGCCACAATTACTTACTGCAGGTGCAGATGTTCATGCAAGAAATAATTGTGGTCTGACTCCATTGCATGTGGCAGCTTGGAATAATGCAGACAAAACTATGCCACAATTACTTGATCATGGTGCAAATGTTCATGCAAGGGATAATGATGATTGGACTCCATTGCATGCGGCAGCTACTAATAATGCAGATAAAACTACGCCACAATTACTTACTGCAGGTGCATCAGTTCATGCAAGAGAGACAGATGGTCATACTCCATTGCATATGGCAGCTTTGTGTAATGCAGATAAAACTACGCCACAATTACTTGAGCATGGTGCAAATGTTCATGCAAGAGAGACAGATGGTCGGACTCCATTGCATATGGCAGCTTGGAATAATGCAGATAAAACTACGCCACAATTACTTACTGCAGGTGCATCAGTTCATGCAATAGATAAAGAGAATTATACTCCATTGCATATGGCAGCTTTGTTTAATGCAGATAAAACTACGCCACAATTACTTGATCATGGTGCAGATGTTAATGCAAGAAGTAAAAATAATCATACTCCATTGCATGTGGCAGCTTTGAAGAATGCAGACAAAGCTGCACGATATTTAGTTGCCTATGGTGCATCAGTGCTTACAAAAAGCAAGTATGGTGAGACTCCACTCGATCGTGTTGTACATTTACCTCAAATGAAACAGTTGTTGTTGCAAGGTCCGCAAGGACGAGCTGCTCGAAAAATAGAAGCTGCTTGGTGTAAAATCGGATAGCTTATAATTATTGCACGATATCATAAAATTAGATGGTTTTATGGATTTTCTTTCTATAAGTTTCTTTACAACTTTCGTAATTGATTTAAAATTTAGATGAGTTTTATTTGTTGGGCGTTTTCACAATGCCCAATTTTTATATCAACGAAAGATTGATCATGAAGCAGTTATACAATAAATTTGAACAATATTTAATGACTGAAAAACGTGTGGCTGCAAATACAGTGCAAGCGTATAAATCTGATATTGAACAAAGTATCGATTTTTTTGAAAAAAATGGGTGTAGTTCATTTCATGATCTGACTGCAGATCTGGTGAAAGACTTTTTATATCACCTGCGCATGACGTTGAAAATATCTGCTCGATCATCTTCTCGAAAATTATCATCATTAAAATCATTTTCTAAATATCTGCAAAAGCATCATGGAATGAATGATTTTACTTTTGATGTAGCATTTCCAAAACTAGAAAAGAATTTACCTAAATTTTTAACGCAAGATCAAATTATGCAGCTTTTTGAAGTTGCAAAAAAAGATACAACATTATCTGGCCATCGCAATCACGTGATGATTACCTTAGCGTATGTTTGTGGCGTTCGAGTAAGTGAATTAATTGAATTGACCAGAACGAATGTTAATTTTGATGATAGATTGATTCATATTTCTGGAAAAGGCGGCAAGCAAAGAATTATTCCACTGACAGAATCAATAAGTTCTATGCTGCAAGATTATTTGCATAGATCACAACCATATCTTGTTAAAAATATGACTATTGATTCTGATTATTTATTTCCAATTTTGTATGCAGATACAATTAAACCAATGACTCGTCAAGCATTTTGGATAATTTTAAAAGATGTTGTTAAAAAAGCAGGGTTGCCAGAAATGGTATCACCTCATGTTTTACGACATTCAGTTGCTACACATCTTTTAAAAAAGGGTGCAAATTTACGATTACTGCAGATGGCGCTTGGCCACGAGCATTTGGAAACTGTACAAATTTATACGCACGTTGAAGTTTCTCACTTGCGAAAATTATATGATGCAAAGCATCCGCGAGCATAAAAATTAGACTGTTATCAACTTGGAAAAAGCTGAAAAAACGGTATACTCAATGAATACAAAAAACGTCTTATTATAAAATTTAATGGGTTATCGATGAGCAATAGATTTATTTTAGAACAAAAACAATTAGCGGCAACACTTGGATTTATGCAACCGATTTGTTCAAAAAAAACAACGATGCAAGCAACATCTTTGATTTTGTTTCATGTAACGGCAAAAGAACTCATATTAAAAGCAACCGATTTAGAAATTAGCTTGCAATACACTTGTGGTATTAAAGAAAGTAGTATCGAAAATCAACAATTTTTAGTTGCAGGTAAAAAAATATTTGATATCGTCAGAGAGCTTGATAATGATATTATTTTTACTCTTAAAAAAAATCAATTAGATATTCAATCAGGTAAAGTGCAATTATCATTAAATATTAAAGATGCTCAAGAATTTCCACCGTTACCAGAACGCATTGAAAATTTAATGCACATGGATCGTGAATTTTTATTGGACATGTTTACTAAAGTTTCATTTTTGATTCCTCAAAATAATGCGACACCATCACTTAATGGTTTATTTTTAGAAATTTCTCCAGAAGAATTTAAAATGACTTCGACTGATGGACATTGTCTTGCGCAGGTAAAATCTGATAAATATGTTTTAGCTGAAACTAAAAAATGGTTAACTCCTCGTCGAGCTATTTTTGAAATTAAAAAAATCTTAGAAAACTGTTCTGATGAAATGATCTTTATTGGTGTTTGTAATAATCAATTAGTGTTTTCTGGTGAATCATTTAATTTCTTTACAAAATTACTTGCAGATCAGTTTCCAGCATACGAAGCTATTTTGAAAAAAGATGGATTTACACCAGCTCGTGTATCTCGTGGTGATTTCATAAAAACATTACGCCGATCATCTTGTTTGCTATCAGGCCAATTTTTAGCAACGAGTTTTAATTTCAGTGCAAATCAACTGAAAGTTTGTCTGAAAAATAATGAAGTTGGTTCGATGGAAGAAACGCTTTTTATGGAAGATTATACAGCAGACGAGTTGGAAATGCGTTTTTACTCACCATATTTATTAAATGGTTTGCAGTCACTGCCAGGTGAGAATGTGACATGTTACTTAAAAAACAATACTCGTCCAATCATTTTTGAATCGATTGATAAAGATAATCAAATGATTTATTTAGTGATGCCGGTTTCTGCTACAAAATAAATATAACAATTATCTAGCTTTATATTTAATACGTAATAATAGCCGACGATTGATTTCGCTTTGCGATTTCTATTTACGCCGCCAAGGCTACGGCGAACACGGCGCTTCATCGTCGGGATCAGGGTGGGCGTCCATCGTCGACTGAAGGCTAATTCGGACTTACGTCACTGTAAGCATGAAGAAGCTCAAAGAGCGAAGAAATGCCGATTGCGCTAAGGCTACCAGCGATTAGGATTCTCAATATAATTTATAAAAAAATCGGATTAGGTCCGCAGGCCTCACCATTCCCGTAGTTTTCAAAGAAAACGAAGGGTGTATTGGTAGCTAAGATTTAAGAATCACACATGCGTTTAGAAAAAATTGAATTAAAAAATTTCCGTTGTTTTACTAAAGCGACTTTCGATTTCTCGACAGACGTTGTGATTATTTATGGTAATAATGGATCAGGAAAAACAACGATTCTCGAAGCTTTACATTATCTTTGTTATTTGTCTTCATTTCGATCGCGTTTACCAAGTGAGATAGCTCAGTTCGATTCAGAAAGTTTTTTTATTAAGGGTTTTGTAACTCAAGATGATCAAGAGCAAGTAGAGATTCAAGTTGGTTTTTCAAAAAAGCAAAAAATAGCAAAAATTGGACAAAACCCAATTTCGTCTTACAAAGAACTTTTTCCTTACTATCAAATTGTCACGTTAACGATTGATGATCTTGAATTGATTTGTGGTAGCCCAATCATTCGTAGAAACTTCATAGACCAGGCTATTTTGCTTGCAAACCCAGAATTCATGGAACCGTTAAAGCGATATAAACAAATTCTGCAGCAGCGTAATGCTTTGCTGCAAAAGCCGTTTAGTTATGAATCCTATATTATTTGGACTCGACAGCTTTGGGAACAAAGTAGGTTGATACAAGTAGAGCGAATAAAAGCTTTAGATCGTTTACATAAAAAAATATCTCAATTATTGATAGATTTCTTCGATCCTACCTACACTTTGGATATTCATTATAGTTATAAACATATTGCGCCAGAAGAGTCCCTTGAAAGCTTTTTAGAGCGTAAAAAGGGTCTTGTAGCCTACGAATCAATGATCAAGCGATCGGATTTTGGGGCTCATCTTGATGATTTTACCTTAAACTTTTGCAATAAAAAGCTCAAATCGTTTGGATCGCGCGGCCAGCAAAAGCTTTTGGTGCTTTTGATTAAAGTCGCTCAAATATTGAATTTACAAGAAATGAAAAATTATCCTATATTTTTGCTCGATGATTTTGTAACAGACTTTGATAAACAACGTTTAGAAAATATTTTAACGTTATTATTAACATTAAAATGCCAATTAATCATAAGCAGTCCAATACGCGAAAAGCTGCTCGAGGAGCTGCTACCCGCAATAAATGTTTCTACTATAGAATTGAAAGTCTCATAAAATTCCTTAAACTGATCAAATTGTAAGTTAACCCGCTTGACATAAGTGTCAAAATAGGATAATTTTATAATAGATTGAATGATTGCAGAATATAAACATTGTTCGCATCTGTAATTATTGATCGTTTAATTAGGCTTCATTACTACTCTCCTTTTTTCCCCAATGGCACTATTCGTAGTGCCATTGGGGTTTTTAACGCCTATTTTAACGCAGGGTGAATTATTTATGATAAATTATTGATTTACATTGTTTCAATTTGCAATAATTATAATTGAATAGAGTTTGAATAATTACGAAAAAGGGAAAGTAATGATGAAAAATATTAAAAAATTGATTTTGTTATGTGGCTTGATAATTTCAGGTCAATTCGTATTTGGTGAAAAAAAAGATGTTGTTTATATAATTAATAATTATGGTGAAGATATTTTTGTAAATCTTAATTGGTATCCAAAACCAAGTTCATGGTCTTTTTTAGGAAGTAATCAAGAATTTATTGTTAATGAATTTGATTCATATGATAGCGCTTTTAATCGTGAAGAATTTATTGATAAGTATCAACATAAATCACCTTATTCTAAATATTACTTAACAACTATTAAAGTAACGCCTGCTATTAATAAATTAGGACAAGCGCAAATGGCAGGTACTGCAATGAGTTCTGCTGCTAATCAAGGATACGCAGTTCTTCAACCGCTTAACGAAGCAACTGTTACATTTGATAAACCAAATAAATCAAGTTTGGTTTTTGTGATCGAAAAAAGTGATAGAAAATCACCTGTTTCTGGACAAAATCAAATTAAAATTATGAAATTTTTATCTCGAGAATCGTATCAACAATATTTAGAAAGATCTCAACAGTCTTCGATGTATTCAATGCCAATGGTATCGATGCAGCAGCCCGTTACATCAATTATGATTCACAAACCAATCAATCAAGATGTTTTACAACAAGAGCATGCGTATGAACTAGAGCAAGAAGATAGATCTGATGAATCATTTTATGCAGAATAAAATTAATACAATAAAAAAATGCGAGAGTAATATCACCCTCGCATTTTTTTATTATAAAATAGAAAACTGATATTTATGCGGCAGGAGCTTGTTGCGCTTGGATTTTTTCTATTTGTGCTTTAATTCTTTCTTCAACTTTTCTTAAATTTTCTTGTTTGTTAGCAGGTAACGTAGCAATTTTTTCTTCTATTGTTGCTAATTTTTCTTGCATGCGTGCTAATCTGTCTTGTTGATTGCTAGCCTCAGGTTGAGGTCCTTTTTGCTCACCTTTCATAGCACCGTTTCTAGGTTGATGCATCCAGTTTGGTCGAGCTTGAGCTTGATCATCACTTGCTACATCTTGTTGAATTTTAACATCATCATGATTTTGATTGCGATAATATTGCATACCAAAATAATAAATCAATCCACCAACAACAAGAGCCGCTACAACAATTTTCATTTCTTTGTGTTCCATCATACAATTTCCTTCTCTGAGTATAAAATTTTCTCACAAATTATTTTAGTAACCTAAATAATATTTGGCAAGAACTGTTTCTTTATCGATAAATTAACCTTGATCAGATCGTAGCTACCATACTTATGCGCTATTTTTTGCTTATCTATTGCATGTTATCACAAGACTCATGTAACGTAGAACTATGTAGATCGCGCTATTGGATACATATTTTTTTTATAATTTGTTGACTGAAACAATTTGAATAATATATAGTTATGAAAAATGATAACATCATTACAATTGTGAGGTTAAAACATGGCAAACATAGTAACATCCTCTATCTTTCAAAAGCATGATCATGATTTTAAAGCTATTGTACATGACAAACTCTTTACGCTTCCTTTTTCTGAGCAAGATGTTTTAGAGTTACAAGAAATTTTTGTGACGCTTGGTGTGCATACTATCAAAGTAAAAAATGTCATCGAAGGTCGTCAGATCTTAAAAATCATTTTAAATTCATTGAATTATTACAATAATATTGGCTGCGTGACTCAAGTAAAAGATCTACCAGTTCATGTATGCGACATTCTTAATCATATGATTTTAGAAAAAATAGAAAAGGGTGATCTGCTCACAAATCTAGAAGATTTCCTGGCGATTCACCCTTGTTTTGATTTTATTTGGATTGAATGTACCAAAAATATAAAAAAAGAATTTTCATATAAAGCTATCAAAAATAGTTTTGATATGTATCATGTTGAAGAGCGTATGCCCGTATTAATTTTAACATACGACGAAGAATAATAAACTTCACACAAGCGCAAAACTTAGAAAAATCACATAATTTCAAATCGCCGATAATGCGTATTATGTTAACACTTACTTTTTCGTGATGAAAAATGGTAATTCGAAATCCATGTCACCATCTTCAAAAATGTTTTGATTCGTTCTTTTTTCTTCTAAAATTATTCCGCAATACATTTTGTCGTGATGCAAATAAGGTGCAAAAAATTTTGTTTCTTTATTTTTATACAGTTGGATATTGCTTATAATTTCTGTATTTTTCATTGCAATATCAAAACTATACAATTTAAATTGTTCCAAATCATGGTCCCAGCTATTATAATAAACATAACCGCTACGTGTATAATTTGGTAAAAATGGTTCAATTGATTCGTATAACCGATCTGACCCAATTATATATTTTGATGGAATTGTAAAAGTAAAAAGCTTATCTGATAACCATATTGCATCATTTTGTTTAAAAATATAATAACAAGAAAATTCATAACAATCTTGTATGCTATCACTTTTATGAGTTGGCGCTTGAATATAAAAACCTTGCGTTTCATTGATCATTTTTAAAAAGCACGGTTGCGAAGCTAAATTTTGCAGAGCAATCGTATTGACCGATTCATTGCTTTCAAAGTTCCATGGTCTGGTAATAACACTCATGTTGTGATCAATATCGCGTTGCAGGTAAAACAGCTGCGACCCTATTTTTTGTGGATACAACGCATCAGCTAATTCATACGTTAATTGTTGAATATTCGCTTGCACATCACCTTGAAATATTTGAAAATAATCTCCCTGACGAGCTACAAAATAAAATGTTTCATCATCGATCCAATTCATATTCGAAAATAATCCAATTGGTTCGTAAATTGGCAATGTTCTTGCAGAGCGTTTTGAAAATTCTTTAATTTTTATATATCCCTGATCAATAAAGCTAAAACCTTTTCCCGATGGAAGCATACGTAAATTTGCAGGTGTTAAAAATGACGAAAGTCCTTTTACTGCCGTGTGATTATGACTATTCCAAATCCATAATTCAATATCGTCGACAGACTTTTGATAAAGTAGCATTATTTGATTTTTATCATCAAAATCACCTACAGGATAGACAAATTGCTCACTATAATTATTCTGAAATATGAAGCATGCCATTAAAAAAATATATTTTTTCATCAATTTTTTTCCTTTATAAGAATTCACCCTACGTTTTTTGCAAAAACTTCGGGGTTCGAGACCCGGCATTTCTATTGTAAAAGCAAAAGTTATTGCTCTTAGGATTGAAAAATGCCGGGTAATGCACTTTTTTGTATTTGAAAAAAGCGTTTTACGGCCGCCGCCGTCAACTTTCCGGAAATTGAGCGAAGCGAAATTGCAGGTGTATTATTTAAATTTCTGTAATGATACATGAACTTCGTGCTGCTAAAGCTCCATTAATTCTATTTTGAGATGTTGCAGGTAAATTGGTAAATAATTTAAATTTTTTATTGGGTAAAATAATGTTTGGTTTTGGCAAAATAACAATGAGATCATCGAGCAATTTTTTAGGACAATTTTTAATATCGCTATTTAATTTTTTAGGATTAATAATATCTACAAGTAATTGGCAGATATTATTAATCGTTTCAGATAATTTTGGATCATTCTTTTTAAAAAAGAAATCAATATCTATATTTGGTCGTTGTGATTGTACCGCCTTACTATATCCTGCAAAATCCTTAGCACAAGAAACTCCAATCACTTTTTCACAGCAAGTCGGCACATAATAATTTATGATATAAATTGCCTGTACGAGGCTATCAAAGTTTTTAGAAAATGAATAAGATTTTAATTCTGGTTTTTCTTTAATTTTTTGTTGCAATGCCTTAAGAACATGTAAACATAAAAGTGCACTGCGCATGTCGGGAGTTCCCAGTTTTATATCTTTTTGCCAACTATCTTCATGATTCATTTTTATAGAAAAAGCATAAATAACTTTTAAAATTTCTTCTCGACTAAACACATCCTGAAACTCTGCAGTCACCAAAGCTATAAAGCCGGTAATCACTGGCACTGCAATCGAAGTCCCCGACATAAAAACATACATAGAATCATCTTTCTGATCTGGCGTTAAACCAGAACTAAAAATATCTTTACCAGGCGCTGCAAATTTTGGACCGATATTAGTTTCTTTTTGTGTAAATGGGCACATCGAATATTGGCCATCATCATAACCAAAAGCACCAACATCAAAGGCAACACTATCAAATTTTGCCGGATACGCGAGCTTTGAAAGTTTTCCACCATCATTGCCCGAAGCTGCTACAACATAATCGATACTATCAATCAATTCTTTTAAAGGTGCATCAGTAACTTTGTCAATTTCATCAGTAATTTTTAAACTCATGCTGACAATAGGATTTTTTAAAGCAACCGCGCGTTGCAACGCAGCATTCAAAGTTGATTTATTTGTCATCCCATTATCTTTAAAAGCTTTGATCATCGTAACACTTGCGTGTGGAGCTAATCCAGAAATTCCACGATCGTTATTAATTTTTGCATTCACAACACCTTGCGTAAAAGTTCCATGCCCTGCTGCAAATTGACTACCAATATTATCAATTTTAGGAGCTGGCAGCGTTTCTAATAGAGCTTGTGTGTTATAAGGATCTTGTAGGTTAACAATATGGAAAAATGGATTCTTTTCTAATGGAACTATTCCTTCGTCGCCATATAACAAATCTTTTAATACGCCCTCACCTTTTTCATTAAGCTTGTGCAAACTTGCATCTAAGTAGCATTTTTTTGCGTGTTTTATAAAATATTGCTCTATTTGAATTTGATTTTTGTTTTTCACTAAATCTATTATCCACTCTGGAAGTTCTTTAATAAATTCTTCACTATTAAATTTTGCATGATCACAATACCTACCAAATTCTATAGTAATTTGCCGTATCGGATCAAGTCCATTTTCGCTGACAAGGTTGTAACCATATTCTTGTAAATTGTCTGGCGCGGTAATATTAATATTTTTTTTGTAGAGTTGTGAAAATTCTTTTTCTTGAGGATTAAAAGCTGATGCACCGGTATCAATAATTGCAACGTGCGCCCCTTCTCCTTTTTTAGGAGCAAGGTCCCACAATAAAAAATGCCAAGCTAGTGGTTTGTATTGTTCATCAATATCAAAATCACCGCCTGGCAAAAGACCTGTCGTTGGAATCTGCAAATGCCAAAAGAAAAACTTTTGCATTTCTTGTATGTTTTTTAAAGAGTTAGCGCCATCAGCATCATTATTATTTTCTAATTCTTTAATTTTTTTTTTAAAATCATTATCCGTCATATTTTTGTACAGTTCAAATTCATCAAGGCTTAAATAATTATTTTCAAACCCTGCTCCTGAATTTGTAACAACGACCAATTGATCTTTATGACAAGCAACTTGTAATCCATGCTTTTTATAAACGGTTTTAATGAATTTTACAAAATCATCGTATGGTATAAATGATGGTTTATACAACGTCCAACTATTAAAAGCATGATCAAAATTAACAAAAAATACGGTATTTTTTTTACGTGAATAATGATGATTTTCATTGATTGAATCTGTATATTGCTTCTTATAATAATCGATTATTTCTTCCGTAGCTTCATGAATTAGATTGTTACATTTTTTAAACTTTTTATTTTTTTTTGAAGGGATTTGTAACGAACAAATAACGTGATAACTTTCTACATCACTTGCATGAATAATATTTTCTAAATAAAAATTACACAAAAACAATACAATAATCATTTTTATTTTCATAAATAAGCTCCTTTTTAAGATTGCCTTGCGCGACAGATGTCTGAGTGGTTACAGTTTATAAAACAAGCTACTTGATTGCAATCGAATTATAAAAATCATTAAAAAAACTATTGCATTAGAAGATTATTATTTTTTACATTGTATAAAGAAATAAAAATTTATCTCAAAGGAATTGAAAATGAATAAAATAATTTTTTTACTATTATTAAGTTTATTATGTATTACAGAACAAATTGTTGCTGAAAATCCTAAAAATAAAAAATCTACTCCTGTTCATCAGCATATCGAGCAAAAATTATCTACAAATCAAAAAAAATCTAATAACAAACCAAAATCATCTGTAATCACAAAAAAATCTGATAATCAGCAAAAATCAAATTCTCAAGTTGAAAATTTAATTCAAGAATTTGTAAAATCTGCAAAAAATATTAAAGGTGATTGCAAATCAAAACCAAAATCAGACAAATCTGATAAAAAAGAAGATAGAACTGAACATTTCAAATCAGTTAACCTTGCATACGAAGCTTATAAAAAATTACATGAACATATGAAAAAAAATCCTAATATGACCATAACTAAAGAACAAGATGAAACTGTTAAAAAATCAGCTATAAAATTATTTGAATGTAAAAATGTGCAAAATATGGCTTGGAAGCCTCACGTACAAGGACAATCAAAAAAATAAAACTAAAGCATCTTTGTTATTTTTTACAATTCATATCGTTCCTGGGGGGATTAGAATGGATATCAAAAAAACAATCTTACTTTTTCTATGTATAGCCGGTGTAGCTTACGCTTACATCGCTATACATACATATTTTAAAATTCCATTCTCATCACAAATTATAGAAAATAATATTGCTATTCAAACTACTAGTTTATCTGATTCATGTACAGCAAATACTGATTGCAGTACTGGTTATTGTGATATTCAAGGAACATTAAAAACTGGTACATGCCAAACATGTGGTAATGCTAATGCAGAGTGCACAAGCGATGGACAATGTTGTAATAGTATTTGCGCTACTTCTGGTTCACATACAATTTGTTCTTGCGCCCCACAAACAAGTTGTCCGTGTAATGATGATAGTCAATGCGTTGGAATAGCTTCAAGTGGAATTAGTTATACTGGTTATTGTACTTCATCTGGTATATGCGAGCCTTGCCAAACTTACGGAGGATGTTCATCTGATTCTGTATGTTGCTCTGGATATATATGTTCGAGCTCTGGAGAATGTGTACAGTCTAATCAAGCATGCACAGAAAATAGTCAATGTTCAAATGGTAATTGTTACGAAGGAGCTTGTCAAAGTAGTTGTTTTACTGCAGATCAACCTTGTGAAAATAATGGTAATTGTTGTTCTGGTTTAACATGTATAGAAACATCATCAAATGCATATTATTGTATTGCATCATCTGGAATTGCTACAGGCTCTTTATGTACAGAAAGTAGTCAATGTTCAACTGGTAATTGTAATATTCCATCTGGCCAAATGTCTGGTACCTGTGTAACGAGTTCCTCAAATTGCTCAGGTTTTGATGAAACTTGTACAACAGATAGCGATTGTTGTTCAGGATATTCTTGCACGAAGAGTTGTAGTAATGGAACTGCTGATGTATTATGTTGCACCTTAACAAGCTGTTCTGATTCAAATGAATATTGTAATACTGCTTCAGATTGTTGCGATACTGATAGTTCTTGTTCAGCAAGTCTTTGTTGTCTATCGAGTAACACATCATGCAGTTCTAGTGATGATTGTTGCTCAGATTATTGTGATAGCGGGAAATGTTCTTGCGCTCCAACTACTGGATGTGCTTGCACAGAAAGCTCTCAATGTGATACCGGTTGGTGTAATGAAGGTTTATGTGAACCGACTGCATGTTCAACAACAGCTGACTGTGATACAGATTATCCAGGTTTAGGATATTGTTGTGTTGTGCAAAATAGTGGTGATGCAATTTGTACAAATTGCTTAGAATCTGGCAATTCATGTAATGCTGCTAGTTCTTGTTCATCTAATATTTGTACAAATGGTGTATGTTCATGCGCAGCCAATAATCAGTCATGCACCACAGATGCAAACTGTTGTAGTAATTTTTGTAATGCAACGAATGTATGTTCAGATCCAGATGATAATACAACTGCAACATGTATTCAAATAAATGGTCCTTGTAATGAAAGTCAAGATTGTTGTTCTGGATATGTATGTATCAATGCAACATGCCAAACATGTTTAACAAATAATTCAGCTTGTACATACTCACAGGATTGTTGCAGTGATTATTGCGATCAAGGTGTTTGTAAAAATCAATCTTCATCAACATGCATTGTCAATGGAGAAACTTGCACAAGCTTTAATCAATGTTGCTCACAGGTCTGCACAGAACAAAGTAACCATACTGCTATTTGTACTGCTAGTTAAAGGAAAGAATATTATTATGAAATCTAATATATTAATCATTTCAATCTTATTTATAACCATTAATTATCAATTACAAACTATTGATGAAAAAAAATCTTCTCAAGAGTTAAAAAAAACATCTGAAAAAATAAAAAAACATAATAATCCATCTGCAACAGAAGAAGAAAAAAAATCAAACATACAAGATTTTTTAAAAACGGTACAAGACATTCCAAAACAAACACCAAGTAATCATAAAGAATATAAAGAATCTATTGATAAAGCTCGAGCTTCTTATCAAAAGATGTATAAATTTGCAACAAAAAAACCTTTTGTTTTAACAAAACCAGAGTATCAAGAAATAAAAAAAACAAGAAAGCATCTCGATGAATTATATGCTCAATTAAAAAAAGACAATTTAAAAAACAATCCAACAAAATCTCAACAAACTGCTAAAAAAACCAGCAGTAACAAAAATTTTGTTAATAAACAAAATATAACACATAAAAATCACTAGATACTAAAGGTTACTATGAATATAAAAAAAATAATATTAATAATAATAGCTTTGTGTCTTAGCTTTTCAAGCTATGTGTTGTATCAAAATATGGACAATAAAAAAAATATTCATATTCAATCTATCTCGCAATCCGTAAATAATGAAGCTGCTTCAACAGATAATGTTATTATTCAAGAAAGTTGTGGATTAGAAAGTGGTTGTGAATGTTGTTGTATGGGTTTTTGTGGCGACCATTGTAGTGGAAGTTGTGCCTGTGGCGGCGATGGATGTAGCTGCAATACTTGTACCGGTAATTGTGGATGGTGTGAATATGATAATGAATGTGATAGTGGAAATTGTGTTAATGGAACTTGCTATATCACGAGTTGTGAATGTGGCATGGAAACTTGTGGCACTTGCTATAGTTGCAATGTAGGAAATTGTGGTATTTGTACAAAAGACGAACAATGTAATAGTGGCGATTGTAAAAATGGAATTTGTTATATCACTGGATGTGAATATGGTATGGAAACTTGTGGAACTTGTCAATCAGCGCCATGTACTGGAGATGGCTGTCCTTGCACTTCAAATAGTGATTGCTCAAGTGGTGATTGTTATGGATTATTTTGCACAGCCTGCGTTGAAGCTTGCAATGGTGTGATGTGCGACAACGATGGACAATGTTGTTCTGGTAGTAATTGTATTAATAATTACTGTTCTAACGGTGGTGATAATTGTAGTTGTGAGTCTAATACAGATTGTTCTAGCAAAAATTGTGTTGATGGTATTTGTCAATGTAATGGCAACGGTTGTCCTTGTGATGGTGATGGTGGTTGTGCAAACGGTAATTGTTATGCAGGGTTTTGTTCATGCAATTCGGATGGTTGTCCTTGTAACACAAATAGTAATTGTGAAAGCGGAAATTGTTATTTAGATTTTTGCTCAAATTGTATAATTCCTATGCCAAATGAAAATTCTGAATGGCTTGTTAATCAATATGCTGCTGATACAGGAAAAGATGTTGGAACAATTACACCCTACTGTGAAAATGTTGGGCAATGTTGTCATTGCGTTAATGGCAATTGTAGCGATGAAAATTATATTAGTTGCGAAAATTCGGTATGTATTTTTGAAGGATTAGGAATAGATAAAGGAACTGCGAAAGAAAGTTATAGTAATTTACAAGTCGTAAAAAGCAATATAGCAAAAGAAAAATCTGATTATCAAACAAATATGCAAACATGTACAAGTGATGAAGATTGTGCAAGTGGCAGTTGCTTAGAAGGTTATTGTAGTTGCAGTGATTCAGGTTGCTCGTGTGATGCTAACAGTGGTTGTGACACTGGTAATTGTACTAATAATTTGTGCTTTATTTGTGCAGAAGGCGGTATGACTTGTTCTAGTGATGGTGATTGCTGTAATAATCAATGTAGTAATGGTGTATGTGATAACGTAATTTCTACACCAACATGTACAACAAATAATAATTGCCCAAGTGGTATTTGTTATAACGGTAATTGTGCTACGTGTGGTGGTAATAATTGGTATGGATGTACCAGAGATGAAATGTGTTGCACGGGTACAAGTTGTAGCAATATGAGTATAGATGCAACAACTGGTATAAATACTGGAACTTGTTTAAATAATACGGATGGTAGCAGTTGTACTGCTGACAGTGATTGTACAAGTGGTTATTGTGCGATATCTTCTGGTGCAACATCTGGTACTTGTTCAGCATGTATTACTACCGGTGGATCTTGCCCTAATGATGATGGATGCTGCTCTGGAAATAGTTGCTATGATGGAATTTGTTATGATAGCACTGGAGGTTCTACCTGCGTTTCAAATAGTACATGCGCAAGTGGTAGTTGCGATATAGCAACTGGTGCAACATCTGGAACATGTACAACTTGCTTAAATAGTGGTGCATCATGTAGCGATAATGGAGTTTGCTGTGAAGGCATGACATGTATGACATATAGTTCGACACAAGAACAATCTTGCCAATCATGTGGAGATACAGGTTGGGAATGTTCTACCGCAAGTGATTGCTGTGAAGACATCTGTGTTGATGGAGTTTGTTCATGTAATTCTCAAGGTTGTTCTTGTGATGATAGTGATCCTTCTACCTGCTCAAGTGGAATTTGCGTTAACAGTCTTTGCTCTTGTAATGAAAGTGGCTGTGCTTGCACAGATGATAGCACCTGCAGCGCAACCTTTTCAGATGGTCTTTGTACCGGTGGCAGTTGTGGTTGTTTATCAAGTGATGCTACATGTACCGTTGGTACACAATGTTGTTCGGGAACCTGTACCATTGCTGAAGGAGCAACATCAGGCAGCTGTGCTAGTCCAACTATACCATCAAGATAATATAATATGTAAAAACAGGATGTGTATATGAATATAAAAAAAATAAGTTTCGGAATAGTTCTATTAATTGGGATCTATTTTGGTTATCAACAGTATACAAATAAACAAAATATCAAAGTGGATCACACTGAAAATGTAAAAATATGTAGTGATGGTAATTGTGATGCTAATGGCGTTGTTTGTAATGATAGCACCATATGTTGTTCTGGTAATTGTAACGCCGGTGTTTGCGAAGCATGTTATAAACTTGGTGGGCCTTGTTCTTCTGATGGACAATGCTGTGCAAGCAATTGCGCTTATGGTACCTGTGGTGGAGATTTACAGGGTGCCTTGGATGATTTACATACAGCAATTGATACTTTTCATGATGACATAGGCACTCCCATAGAAACAAATATTGAAGATTTTTATGAGGCGGGAGGCACTCCTACTGGACAATTTATAACTGAAACTGGTGGCAAAGATTTAGGTGAACTTGGGGGTGAATAATTTCATTAAAAGAAAAATGCCTATTCATTTGGTCATCAATCTGATTTCAGATATCTATAATTTAATAAATTAGGATGTAGTATGAATATAAAAAAAATAGGTATTGGAATAATTCTATTACTTGGAATATATTTTGGTTATCAACAATATAAAAATCAACAGAATATTAAAGTTGATTCTATTGAAAATCTTGAGAATGTAAAAATCTGTAGTGATGGTAATTGTGATACTAATGGCACTGTTTGTAGTGATGGCACGACATGTTGTTCTGGTAATTGTAACGCCGGTGTTTGCGAAGCATGTTATAAATTTGGCGGGCCTTGTAGTTCTGATGGCCAATGTTGTGCAAGTAACTGTGCTTATAGTATTTGCGGTGGAAATTTAGGACTAGAGTTAACAGCAATACAAGTAGCAGCAGAACAACTTGGAGCAACAATTGAAGAAGCAATTGATAAATATTTAACAAAAAATCCAGAAGCAGAAGAAGAATATGAAGAATTTGAAGCTGAATATGGCGCTGAAATTGCGACTGATGAAGAAGTAGCGTTAGAAACAGCTGAAACTGCAGTAGCTGACGTAACACCAGAATCTGGAGAAGTTGTATTTGGTCTTGAAGATGCAGCAGGTATGGGCATTGGTGAAGAAATTGTTGTAGATGTTGCAGTGGTTGGTGCAGCGGCTGAATAATCTAAAAAAATATATGCAAAATAAAAGGATGTAGTATGAATATAAAAAAAATAGGTATCGGAATAATTCTATTACTTGGAATATATTTTGGTTATCAACAGTATAAAAATCAACAAAATATTGAAGTTGATTTTGTTGAAAATTTAGAAAATGTAAAAATCTGTAGTGATGCAGATTGTGACGCTGATGATGCTGAATGTAGTGATAGTACAACATGTTGTTCTGGTAATTGCAATGCCGGACTTTGCGAACCATGTTATAAACTTGGTGGACCTTGTTCTTGTGATGGAGATTGTTGTGCAAGTAATTGTTCTGAAGGCACTTGTGGTGGAACCACGGGTGAAGAATTAGTATTATTGATAGAAGCTTTAAATGACTTAGAAGAAGAGTTTGTTGAATATCTAAAAGCAAATCCAGAAGCAGAAGAAACATTAGAGGCAGCAGAAGACGATGCCGCAGAAGCGGTATCTGACGTAACACCAGAATCTGGAGAAGTTGTATTTGGTCTTGAAGATGCAACAGGTATGGGAGAAGTTGCAGATATTGCTGTTGATGCCGCAGTAGTTAGTGCAGCCGCTGAATAATATAAATAATAACAAAGGAAACCTTATGAAAAAAAAAATAATAATATTGAGTGCACTGTTTTTAAGTATGATACAAATCGATGCATCATCAACACAAAAGAATTCTACAAAACAAAAGCAACAAACTTCTACTCAACAAAATGCAGAATCTCAAGATCAAAAAAACATGATACAAGATTTTATACAAAAAGTTGCAATACTTCCTATAAAAGATTCCCAAGTTACTAAAAAATCAAAATTTGAATACAAGCAAAATGTAGAAAAAGCATATCAAGCTTATAAAAAACTATTTGGAAAATCTAAAAATATAAAAGTAACTCAATCAGAAAAAGAAACAATCGATAAAGCTGTTCAAGATTTACGAGAATCAATGAAAAATCATACTCATAAAAAACCTGCTTTAAATTAAAATTCAGTAAATATATGTATTTCAAAGGAAAAAAATGAATATTAAAAAAATAAGTCTAGGAATTTGTTTTGGAGCTGGATTGATTGGCATGTATTATTTGGGTACACAAAACTATTTTGCAAATTCAGTGTTTTTACAAAAAATCAAAAACATTATTATAAATCTTACTCAAGAACCTACAAATTGTAATAGCGAAGATGTTGTTGAAAATGTACAAGAAGCACAACCTAGCGTTGAAGATTCTTTACCAGTAGCTATAGCACCTTCAAATGAAGTGATAAATATCACAACGCAAGATGCATTACGCGATCTTATAAAAGAACACAAGCAACCATCGATTATATTTTTCCACATGGATAGTTGTGGGTTCTGTAAAAAAATGGATCCAGTTTTACATGAAATTGTTAAAAATCCGCGATTTAATGCAATTAAATTTTATAGTGTTAATGGCAGAGATCTGCAAGCTCCTGCAATTGTCCAAGAATTAGTTGATCAAAAAATTAATGGCTATCCTTTCTTTTTATTCATGGATGAAAGTGGATACGTGAACAAACATGCTGGCTACAAACCACAACAAGATTTTGAGGCTAAAATAGCAGAAATCTTTGTGAATCTTGTTCCTGCTGATGTAAATCCTCAAGTTCAAATTCAAGCTGTACAAACAAAAAAGAATGAAATTTCAAAACCAAAAACCACTGAAAAATCATCTCAATCTCAAACAACTACCCCAAAAATAAAAGATCTCATTGAAAAATTTGTATCAGAAACTGATAAAATTCCAGGCGATTGTAAATCTTCAAAAAAAGAGCCTAAAGAAAAACAAGATGAAGCTACAAAAAAAGAAAAGCATGAAAAAATAGAACGAGCATACCAAGCATATAAAAATTTATATGATGAAGCTAAAAAAATGGATAATGAATTAGTTGTATCAAAAGAAGATAACGAAAAAGTAAAAAAGTCTGCAGTTAAATTATTTGATTGTAGAAATATTAAAAATATGGTTTGGCGCGCTTGGAAAGTAGAACCAAAACAAAAACCTCAGGTAAAACAAGTGAATGCAACCAAGAAACAATAAATATTATAATTAATCAATAATAAAGAAGGGGCGACTCGTACTTGAGTCGCCCCTTCTTTATGTATAAAAACTTTTACATATTTTTATGCACTTGTTGTCGATCCAGAACTTGATGAAAAAGCAGAATTGTCTGGAGTAGAAGTTGTAGAACTTAAAGGAGTAGGCATTCCAGGTTTTTTAGAAGCATTAGAACTTACTTGTTGCGTTCCTTCTAATTGAGCAGCCAGAGCCGTAAATAAACTGTTTTGAGTCGAAGCTGTTGAAGATGAGTCTGATGATTGTTGCGATGATTGATTTTGCTCTGCTTCCTCTGCACTCATAGCCGCCAATGCAGAAGTTGGCATTCCATCAGAAGTCGAAGGTTTTCGACTCGCTTTCACCGCTGCAAATTTAGACATTGGCGAAAATGAACCAGCACTCTTCAAGAAGCCAGAACTCGTTGTTCCACTGTTTGTATTTTGAGATTTTCCTTGCATTCTATTTTTCATCCCAATTTGCTTGTTGGTGACCGTTGCACTTTTGGTATCTGTGCTATTGGTTGCTGTGTGTGATCCATTGGTCGATGTTACCGTGCGACCTTTTGCTCCTGTTGTTTCTGCATTATGACCAGTTGCAAGCGAAGTTGAAGCGGTTCTTGATGCTCCTAATTTTCCGCCTGATGTTGCAGTAGTCAAGGTGCCTCCAGTTTTTACCGTACCTTGCCCAGTTGCTGTAGTTTTTGCACCACTCATTTTATATTTTCCCAATTTATTATTTTCTTGCGAACGATTTGGACGTGCGTCAATACAAATGCTTAATAAAATTGAACCTACTAACAATAATTTTATATTCATATTTTTTTTCATACGACAGCCTTTTTTATGAGCAGTTCTAAATATAATTTCTTAACGTTATAATATTATCAAACAGAAAACAAGCAATTCAATGGTTTTAAAAATAAATACAACTATCTTATTTGATTCATGTTACTTTCCGATTGCCATAAACCACACAGAGAAACTGCGATAGCATCGGTCACATCAGCTTTTAAAGGTTTTGGAATTGCTGGGAACAACATCGATAATACTTTTGCAACCTGTTCTTTATCAGCTGCGCCGTAGCCTGTGATTGTTTGCTTAACCAGTCGCGGTGCAAATTCCAACAAACTTAACTGATGTTGATTGGCTAAAAGATACAAAATTCCTCGTAAATAACCTAATTTTAAAAATGTTTGAGCATTTTTGCCTAAAAATGGAGTTTCGAGCGAGATTGCCGTGACATGATGTTGTTTAATTTTATCTGATAAAAAATCATAAAAAATACCGATACGAACTTCGAGCGGTTGCGTTGCAGGCAATTTTAAAAATCCATGATCTAACATCATGACCATGTTTTTATTTTTTTGTAAAATTGAATAACCAGTTACTGTAAACCCTGGATCAATGCCTAAAATGACCATATAAACTCCTTGTAAAGATGGATGAAATATAGTCTAGCATAAGCATGCGTTATAGCTAATTCATTGTTTTGTGAAGATTTAATATGTTAAACTATTTACAAGTTGTAATATTTCACCTCTCATAAAATAACAAAAAATCATGAATAAGAATTTATTATTTTTAGGATTGTTCATGCTATCACCCATCTGCGCAAAGGTTTCGAATGATAGAATTAAAGGTTGGTTACAGTTAGATGATATTCAAAAGAACGCGCAGGTGATGATACAAAAATATACTGAGCTTGATGCTCAATTAAAAGATGAAACTAATGATATTATGCAATCTGGTATTGATAGTGCTGATGAGATTGCGCAATCAGACCCTTACGCAGCTTTGATGATGTATCACAACATGAAAGAGCTTAAGGCGATTAGTGCACAACGTAGCAAAGAAATTATAGCGATTAATAAACGCTTTCAGGAATTAAGCGATTATGTTGACGCACAGTATAAAGAATTATTGAGGATTCGAGCAAAGCATATTCGTTTTCCGTATTGATTATCAAGGCCTATCCGACATTTAAATTGTTTGGTATGAAATTCCTTTTGACGGCCTGTCCGTCATTTTCCATACCTATTCTACATGTTCTTCCAAGAATCAAAAAGTATGTATACACAGGAAACTATATTCTAAAAATTTAAATGACGAATCAAAAAAAGAAGCCGCCTATAAATAGACGACTTCCCTTGCTTTAATACTCCCTATAATTATACATGATTCAAACTGAAATGCAAATTTAATTTCAAAATACACTTGCAGGCTTCAATCAAATCAGATCTTATTCAAAAAACCTCGCTCATTCTATCTATAAAAAATCCATGATCTCGTAATAACTTTCCAAAAAAGGAGGAAATTAATGATGAATTCGGCTTGCGTTATACGATTGTTAAGCGTTATGGTAAAGAAACTAGAAACTATTGCAGTTCAGACCCTTTTTTGGTACGCTATTTATATAATAAATTATGATGAAGTTTAATAAAAAAGAGATTAAATGAAACTCATACAACAAATTGAAGTTTATTTATACCGTGAAGAATCAGGTAAATCACCTGTTTATACATGGTTGCATAAATTATCTCAGGATGATCGTAAGATTATTGGTAGAGATATTAAAAAAATTCAAATTAGTTGGCCTGTGGATAATCAATTGGTAAAGCCACTTGGTTCTAAAATGTGGGAAATAAGAACTCGATTAGATAATCGTATAGTTCGAATAATATTTGTTTTTCATGACAGTAAAATTGTTTTACTTCATGGTTTTATTAAAAAAACACAAAAAACACCTCAGCAAGAAATAGATCTTGCAATAAAACGATTTAAAACCTTATGAAATCTAGAGGATTTTATGAATAAAAATAAACACATTGGGCAAAATTTTGATGACTTCCTACAAGAAGATGGAATTTTAGAAGAAGTAAATATAGCAGCAATTAAAAGTATAATTTCTGAAAATTTACAATTATATATGAAAACACACGCTATTACCCAAATGGCAATGGCTAAACAATTGCAAACAAGTCGATCTGGCTTGCAACGATTACTTAACCCTGAAAATTATTCAGTAACATTATTGACACTCAATAGAGCTGCGTCGGTAATTGGTAAAAAATTTGCTATAAATTTAGTTCCTGACTCTCCGTCTATAAAAAAATAATTTTACGTCTTATTATTCAATGACAAACAAAGAAAAAGCCATACTTTTTGTAAAGTATGGCTTTTTTAATTTTTTAAAAATAAGAAAAAACCTAGTAATGTGAATCTTGACCAGCACCAGCAGATTCAAATTTCGTCAACTCTCGAATAAATTGCAATGGAACCATACCGGTAGGTCCATTACGCTGTTTACCAATAATAAGTTCTGCAGATGCAGGATTTTCTGTTTCTGGATTATAAACGATATCGCGATACATAAACATGATGACATCGGCATCTTGCTCGATCGCACCAGATTCACGAAGATCAGAAAGCATTGGTCGTTTATCAACACGAGAATCCACCGCACGAGATAGCTGCGAAAGTGCAATAATCGGCACACCAAGCTCTTTGGCAAGGCCTTTTAAAGCACGAGAGATTTCAGAAACCTCTTGATGTCTATTTTCATGTTTTTTATTAGAATGTAAAAGCTGCAAGTAATCGACAATAATCATATCTACGCCACCACGAGCTTTGAGCTTACGCGCTTTTGCTCGTAATTCCATGATGCTAATACCAGCAGTATCATCGATAAAAAATTTCATTTGAGCAAGATCTGCTGCAACATGCGTTAACTCAATCCATTCTTCCGAAGAGATCGTAGCGTTTCGAATTGCTTGGTGATTAATTCCAGATTCTGTCGATAAAAGACGCAGGGTTAGCTGCTCTGCTGACATTTCTAACGAAAAGAATCCAACAGACATTTTATTTTTAGCAGCATTGACAGCTAAATTTAAAGCAAATGCTGTTTTACCCATCGAAGGACGAGCTGCCAAAATAATTAAATCTCCTTTTTGAAAACCAGAGGTCATGTGATCAAGCACTTCAAACGAACTGCAGACACCCGTAACACCCTTGCTTGAGCTTTTAATCGAAGATAAATGCTGAAATGTTTTGCGCAACCAAATATCTAATTGTACAAAATCTTTATTTGAAGTTCGACTTGACACATCAAATATTCGGCGTTCAGCTTCATCAATAATTGATTCGATATCTTTATCAGATTGATTATAACAATCGGTAATAATACCAACTGACGAACTAATTAACGAACGCAGCGTCGCTTTACCTTTAACAATTTGCGCGTGCTGTTCGATTAAACCA
>Ga0208373_1001992_pt1 | contig 24402 bp, 26 predicted proteins | sample RifOxyC2_FD_184036 | JGI IMG/M metagenome (GOLD analysis project Ga0208373, IMG submission 184036) | Soil microbial communities from Rifle, Colorado - Rifle Oxygen_injection C2 (SPAdes) | ecosystem: Environmental > Terrestrial > Deep subsurface > Rock core/Sediment | place: Rifle, Colorado... | reverse complement strand
GGGTTCGAAAAGATCACTCTCCTGAAAATTTTGGAATACTCCGGCATATGGCCATGAATCTGCTCAAACAGGAGAAATCACTCAAAGGCGGCATCCAGACCAAACGCCTCAAAGCTGCTTGGGATCACAGCTATCTGCTAAAAATCTTGGCTAAATAATTTCTACATGCGATTGCCCTGGCTTCGGTTCTGAATGCAGTTGCCTAAGTCGTTTCATTGACGTACAAGAAAACCCTCTAAGGGGCGGTTTTTTTAGAAACCGCCCCTTACGGTTGAACTATGAAGAAAAAATGAAGATTCTTCCGCCCTTCTTGCAAAGACGCCAAAAGGGTATTAAACAGTATGAATGAAGCTTTCGCACAAATTATTCAGCGTCCATCTTCTGGTCTCTTTTGTCCTTCTTCTCCTGGTGGGGGCCACCTTTGAATTTTATGCTTCCCGTCATTTTCAGGAAATGGGGGACCGGCTTGAAACCGAAATACTGACGGTTCTTTCCTATGAACTGGCCCTGGAATATCAGCGCAACAAGAATTGGGATGAATTTAAAAACAATCCCGGACGGTTTGATGAATTTATTCAAACAATTTTAAAAAATAAGGGATATTTTCCTAAATTTCACGCCCCTCCCGGCTCCAAAGTTCCCCCGGCGCCTCCTTTTCCCCCGGCAAACCTGACCCTTCCAAGCCCTCACCCCCCCATCGGGACATCGCCCTTTATGATGCCGGGAAAACCAGAATCGCAGGACCCGAACCCATGGATGCAGAGCCTAAATTCAGCCCCATCCGCCTCCATGACCAGACCCTGGGATGGCTGGTCCTTCATCCGGGCGAACGCCTGCCCCGCCCTGGAAAGGATAATTTTTTCAGAGATAAGTCTGAAATTTTCTATACCGTGGGGATAATTGTGTTCATCCTTGCAGGTCTCGTCTCCTATGGGCTGTCCCGCTATATCCTTTCTCCAATCAATAAACTCATGGCAGGCACCATGGCCTTGATGGATTTCAAGTTTGACACCCGTATTGAGGTCGTCACCAAGGATGAACTGGGGCCCCTGGCCCAGGATTTCAACCGCATGGCCAAGACCCTGGAAGCCTATGAGGCCTTGAAAAAGCAATGGGTGGTGGATATCTCCCATGAACTCCGGACCCCCCTATCCGTTTAAAAGGTGAAATCGAAGCCATCCTGGACGGCATCAGGCCTTTTTCTCCGGAAAGAATGGAGTCCCTTCATTCGGAAATCCTTTATCTTGAACATATTGTGGAGGATCTCCATTTTTTGTCCATGGCCGATGCAGGCGCCCTGGCCATGAAAACCGAACCCATCCAGCCCGTTGAAATCCTGAAAACCACCCTTGTTCTCTTTGAAACCCGGTTTGAGCAGGAAGGATTAACGCTTGTCAACCGTTTAACCTGCCACAAGGAAAAAATATCCGGAGACAGGGACAGGATCAGGCAACTGTTTTCAAACCTCATTGACAATTCTCTGAAATATACCCGAAAACCCGGCACCCTGACCCTGGCCGACAGGATCGAAAACCGGATGCTCATCATCGTCATTGAAGATTCCGGCCCCGGAGTCCCTCCCGACGCTGTGGATAAACTCTTTAACCGTCTCTACAGGGTTGACCCTTCCAGGAACCGGGGCGGAGGATCGGGGCTGGGCCTCTCCATCTGTAAAACCATCGTGTCCGCCCATGGGGGGGAAATTTCCGCCGGGACCACAAAGGGCTCCGGTCTGACCATCACCCTGAGGCTGCCGCTGATCTGAGCCATGGACACCCTGAACCCGCCCCATATCCTGATCGTGGAAGATGAGGTAAAAATCGCCTCAATTTTATCCGATTATTTCTTAAGCCGGCATTTTAATGTGTCCGTTCTTTACCGGGGAGACCATGTCCTCGCCTTTATGAAACAGCAGTCTCCGGATCTGATTCTTCTCGATCTGATGCTACCGGGTATGGACGGCATCAGCCTCTGCAGGGAAATCCGAAAAACCTCCAGGGTCCCCATCATCATGCTGACGGCCCGGGTAGAGGAAGCCGATATCCTTCTGGGTCTTGACCTGGGCGCCGATGATTATATCTGCAAACCCTTCAGCCCCATGCAGGTTGTCGCAAGGGCCAAGGCCGTTCTCAGAAGAAGCCGGGAAGATATTTTTACCCGGAATATTAAGACCGGGCCCTTTGTCCTGAACACCCAAAGCCGGGAGGTCAGAATCCACGGGGTCCTACTCAAGATCACGCCCAATGAATACGGCATTTTAAAAGCCCTGATGACGGCTGAAGGCCGGGTCTTTTCACGGATGGAACTGGTGGGCATGGTCCAGGGTTATGAATTTGAAGGATACCACCGGACCATTGACACCCATATTAAAAACCTGCGCAAAAAAATAGCCGAACACCTGCCGGACAAAGACGTCATCCATTCCGTCTATGGAACGGGATACCGGTTCAGCCTCGATACGGTCAAATTATAGCTGGATAAAAGATAAGTTGAACCTATCCTTTTCCGGATACCGTTTTTATGATTCAACTGGGTGAGTCGGGATGGCGACGGTGAATTCCGTATACTGGCCGGGGATGGAGTTGATTTTGATTAGGCCCTTATGCTGTTTCACGGACCGCTGGGCAATGAAAAGCCCAAGACCGGTGCCCTTGTTGCCCTTGTCGGAATAGAAAAGCGAAAAGACCTCTTTTTGATATTTTCTGGCAAGACCCTTGCCGTTATCCCGGATTCTGAAAAGGGTTTCCTTATCCTTGAGTTCCACACTGATTTTGATCTCCAGCTTATCCCGGAGGCCCTTAACCGCCACACAGGCATCCACGGCATTTTCAAAAATGGCCAGAAGAGCTGCGAAAAAGACGGTCTTGTCAATCCAGACGGCCGCATCGCTGTTGGGTTTCGGGGTATCCTGGATCAGGGAAATCCCGTGTTCTTTCATCCTGGGCGCCATGGTGGTGACCAGTTCCTGGATAAAATCAAAAACATTCACGGCTTTACGTTCCAGGGTGCGATCCTTCGAGTGATAGAGAATATCCAGGATCATGCTGCGGATCAGCTTTATTTTCTTTTTGGCGATGTCCCACCCGTCCCTGATCATCTCCGTATCCTTGTTTTCAAGACCCAGGGTGATCATATAATCACCCCCGTCCAGTCCTGATAAAAGCCCTTTGATGCCGTGGGAAATGGATGAAATATGGAGGCCCAGGGCCGCCAGATGATCCTGGAGATGATGGATGACGGTGACATCCGTGGCCATTTCCATGACATGGAGAATCCGGCCCTCCGGGTCTGTGATGGCCGAGGTCTGCACCAGCAGATTCCGGGTTTCGCCGTTTTTAAAGGCGACTTCCATTTCCGTGGTATGGGATTTTTTATCCCTGAATGTTTTTTTCACGGGGCAATCGGGCAGGGGTTTGCTGAGGCCCTGGTAGACATTGTAACAATACCTGCCGGCGGCATCGCCGTATTGTTCCCTGAACATTTTGTTGGCTTCGATGATCTTGAAATTCTTATCCACAATAATAATAAAAGAAGGCAATTCATCAAAAAGCTGGACATACCGTTTTTCAGATTCCGCCAGTTTCCGGGTCTTTTCCCGGACCAGGGTTTCAAGGTTCCGGGTGGACAGGGACAGCTTGATCCGGTTTTCAATCCGGTCTATGGCCCTTTTTAAGGCGATTTTAACGATATCGAGGATCACCGGTTTGGTGATGAAATCCACGGCGCCTATCTTGAGGCAGTCAATGGCCGGCTGCAAATCTCCCAACCCCGTGATCATAATGACCTCGATGTCCGGATAGTCCTGCTTGATCCATTTGAGAAGATCGGCCCCGTCCATTCCGGGCAACCGGATATCCGTCATGACAATATCCGGAGCCGTGGTTTTCACCTTTCCGGAGGCCTCGGTTCCATCCCCGGCCGTAATAACTTCATAATTTTCACGGCTCAGGAGGTCCACAAAAAATTTTTGGACCTCCTCTTCGGGTTCGACCAGCAGGATCCTCATTCCGACAGAATTTCCTTTGCCTTCTTGAGGACTTCATCGGCGTTAAAGGGTTTGGCGAAAAACGCCTTGGCCTTTGGAATGGAAAATTCCCGGCCGGACACGCCTGAAATGACAATAATGGGCGTATTAAATCCCTTGGCCTTGGAAATTTTCCTGAAAAACCGGGGTCCCCATTCTTCAGGCATTTCCAGATCCAGGGTGATCAGGTCGGGTTTTTCTTTCAAGAACACGTCCATGGCAACTTTCCCGTCTGTTGCAATGCAGGTCTCAAATCCGTTGTGCCTGAACATGATATCCAGAAATTTGGTCACGTCGGGGTCATCATCCACAATCATTATTTTCCGGGTCATTTTTTTTCCTCATTTTTTAATATGACATTGTCCGCAGAGGACCGGCCCCTTGCCTGAATCAAAATGGCATTCTTTGCACCGCGCATGAAACGCCCTTACAAGGGGTATACCGTTTTCCGGGCCGGATTTCAAGCCGTGGCAGTCTGAACAGGCCTTGTCTTCGGAAGACTCGCCTTCCACCAATTTTTTATTTTCATAGACATGATGGCAGAGGGCGCAGTTTTCAGAGAGCCCGGCTTTCTCATTGTGGTCATCATGGGAAAAAACCGCCCCCGGCCGGCGGGGCGTTTCAAAGGCGGAAGGGTCCAGCCGTTCCTGATCCTCCAGGGAAAAAACAAACCCTGAACCGCCCATGATCAGGATGAACACCATAAAAAATATCCTTTGTTTCATTTTACTCTCCCGGTTTGTAAATTTTTTTTTCCATGGTTTCAAAAAGAATATCCCCCAGGAATTTGACTTCCATATTCAGGTTATAATGATGGATGATATCCTCAAGGCCGCTGTGGCAGTTGTGGCAGGGCGCGATGAGGACCTCGGCCCCGGTGGCCGCCAGTTGCTCGGCCTTGGCCCGGTTGTTTCTCATCCTCTCCTTCTTGTAGGGGGGGCCGCAATTGATGACCCCGCCACCGGCGCCGCAGCAGAGATTGTGTTCCCTGTTGGGGGTCATTTCCGCAAAATCGGTACAGGTCGCGGCCACAATCCTCCGGGCCATGTCATGGAGCCCCCTGCCCCTGGACACATTACACGGATCATGCAGGGTCACTTTTTTGGTGAATTTTTCCTTGATGGTGATCCTTCCTGATGTCAGGAGTTCATGGTAGAATTCAATGGCGTGAACCACTTCAATGGGGGCCATGGTCCAGGCGAGCTGGCGGTTGCCCACATCATAGGTGGACCGGAAGGCATGGCCGCATTCGCCCATGACGATCCGTTTGACGTTCAGTTTTGCGGCGGTCTCAAAAAAGGTGCGGGCGATGCGGCCGGAGATTTCATTGTCGCCGGTGAACATGGCCATGTTGCTGTTGTCCCAGCCCGGCCGGGAGGGCATGGTCCAGTTCATCCCGGCGGCGTGCATGATGACGGCCGCCTGGTAGATGAGCCCGGCCTGGAATTTGGGTTCCGGCGCAATCACCGAATACATGATATCGGCCCCCTGCTTGTCCAGGGGTATCCTCAGATTCTCGAATTCCTCCCTGCCGTCTTCTTCCTGCCATTGCAGGGTGTCGATCCATTCATCTTCCTTGACCCACATCTGGTTCATGGTGACGGAATGGGAATTCACCGTGTCCTGGATATACTGGGGCGTGATTTCCAGCTTGTGGCAGATGCGCCTGACCAGGAGCATCATATAGGCGATGTCAATGCCGAAGGGGCAATACATGGAGCATCTCCGGCAGACATTGCATTCCAGGTGGGCGATGTGAACGGCCCGGCGTAGAAAATCTTTCGACACCTTTCCTTTTTTATCCAGCATCTCCCAGATGGTCTGCTTGACCTTGGCCGCCGGTGAAAAACGGGGGTCCCGGTCATTGGACAGAAAATAGCTGCATGCATCGGAACAAAGGCCGCAGCGCATACAGGTTTCCACGTAGGCTTTGAACCTGGCCCCGGTCTCCTTGTGAAGCACCTGGTTGATCACCTGGGATATTCTTTCCGGGGTCAAGCGTTCCAGTCCGTTTTCAACAGCCTCATCCGTGGCTTCTTCAATTATTTCCGCATCATTTTTATTCATGGGCGTATCCTGTTCTTCATTCTTATGGGGTTACCAGTCTTTTGCATGCCGGACATTGCCGAATTCAGATCCGGTATAGGCCCGGGTCAGGGGGGCCGTGATCATATGGGAGAAACGTGAAAACGGGATGATCATCAGCAGGATTTCTCCGGATAAGACATGGGCCATGACCATCCATTCATATAGAAATACCTGGTGATAGGCCAGAAAGCCGGTGACAAAGGGCAGAAGAACCATCAGAATCAAAAGGTGGTCCTTTGCCGAGGTCAGGAAACGGACATCGGGCTCCAGCCGTCTTCGAAGGGAAAAAAAGACCAGGGCCAGGATGACAACCAGGGTCAGGATGTCGGCTGCCCTGTCGTGAAGGGACGGCCAGGAAAGGTTCAGGGACTCGTCCAAGAGGACAATATGGGAAAACAGAAAGACCGGCAATACAAACAACAGGATGTGAAACAGATAGGAGACCCCGTAATAGACGGGTCTCAGCCGGGTGCTTCTCGGGTAAAAGGGAATCAGCCAGGCGCAGATGGATCTCAGGCTGTGTTTCAGCGTCATATAGGAGAGAAGATACTGTTCTTTTTCACGGACCTCTTTGATGATGGCTGCAAATTTAAATAAAAGGCCGGATATAAAGACCATGGCCGATATCCAGACCATGGGTCCCATGATAAAATCGATAAAAGCATTCATTTCGGCATCCTTTGCCCGTTGTTGCAACGGAGCATTTCTTTTTTCCTCAGCAGTTCAGGTTAAACGGAAAGAATCCGGCGTTTATAAATCCCTTTTTCAATGCCCTTGACCAGGATTTTAGACCCGTCCGGGCTGAAGACCGGGGCCGTCAAAAAATCGTAATTGCCGGCAATGATCCGGTTGTTCAGGGTCAGATGATATTTTCCTTGTTTTTCAATGACAACGGCCACCCGGGAACCATCCGGACTGATGCCGGGTGTAAATATCTTATCGGCCAAAAGAGTCCAGGGGGTCTGGTTCACGGCCAGGTCCCAGAATCCTTTGTGCTTAAATACTGCGGCCAGGCAGGACCCGTCGGCGGAATAAAAAATGTCGGAAATCATGGTGTCGCAGGTCAGGTCCCAGGCCCGGTCATTGACGGCCACCGTCCATTTGCCGAAGGAATCGGCCACAACGGCGGCAATGTCATCCTTTACCGGAGAAAGGGTGATTCTCCAGAGCTGATCATAGCCTTTTTTCCAGAACGGCTCATTGTCCCTGAACAATTTCCATTTACCGCCCTCCCTGACCGGGGCCAGCACCTTTCCTGAATTTAAAAACACCGGTTTCCATACCCCCTGGAATGTCCTGTCCCAGATGATATCATCCCTGGCAATGGTATAGGCCTCGCGGTTGAGCCGGGCTCCCCAGGCCAGGTGTTGGCCTGTTGCGTCAAAGCTGAGATCCCAGATATTTAAAAAACTATGGTCAAAGGCTGTTCCGTCCAAGGCAACGGAAAAAAGGCCTTGTTTAAACGAATCCACATCCGCCGCCTTCATGGGCGCCACCTGGACCACGGCCGCAGAAGTTCCGGTGTCCGACAGGGTCATGCCCGCCATATTGGTATACGTCCGGTCCCAGGGGAGATCATTGACCACCATCCCGTATTCCGAGTCTTTTTGAAAGGCAAGCCCCAGGTGTTTTCCGTCCGGGGTGACCTGGAAATCCCAGATAAAATCAAACCGGCCGGACCATTCCGTACCATTTTGGGTGAGGGTCCATTCCTCACCGTCATAGACCAGGGCTGAAAACCCGTTGTCCGGCAGGGATTTCAATCCCCAGATTTTTTCATATTCAGTGTCCCAGACCTCTCCGTTAACACAGATTTGAAATGCCGCTTCATCCACATTGACAATACTTGCGACGGATTCTCCGTCAGGGCTGACATGAAAATCCTCCACCCAGTTGAATCTTTCCTTCCATTCTTCAACCGGGATTTCTTTCAGATCCGTGTTCCAATCCCAGGACGCTTCATTTTCCATGTTTATCTCCGATTTGCCTCCCTTGTTTCGTTTATTGCTCTTGGTTCAGCAAAGAATGTGCCAGGTAATATTTTTTGGGCATGGTCATCAAAAATCTCTTTAAATTCAGATCATTAAAAAACCAGCGGTCTAAAAAAACCGAATGGTTCCGGACCGGGATTCAGACTTGATGCTTTTAAAGATTGCAAAAATGCGACCCGGTTATCCGTTGGATTTTGCCCGGTTGGATTTTGCCCGGTTGAAATAATTGTAAATTCATTATCCCCATGATATACAGCCAAGAAGGATATATTTTTATCAACCATCTGAATATATGAATGGACAGACCATGCCCCGTATCAAATTCCGCTGGATCATCCTGATATTGGTTATCATTGCGGCAGGCGCCGCAGCCTTTTGGGCCACACGCGAAAAACCCATCCAGGTGGTGGTGAAACCCGTTGAAAAAGGTCTGGTTGAAAAAACCGCAGCCAATACCCGGGCCGGCACCATCAATTCCTGTCGGCGGGCCAAACTGTCTCCCGGCATCGGCGGACAGATCATCCAACTGCCGGTCAAAGAAGGGGATTTTGTTAAAACAGGGGATCTTCTCCTGGAACTCTGGAATGAAGACCTCCGGGAAGAGGCAAATTTTGCCAAAAAAGAAGCCGACGCCATGGAATCCCGGTCCAGGGCCGCCTGTCTCAGGGCGGAAATCGCCCAACGGGAAGCGGATCGCTTTGGCGAGCTTCATAAAACCAATCTCATCTCCCTGGAAAAACTGGACCGGGCCAGGACCGAGGCCAAGGCCCTGAAAGCCGAATGTGAGGCATCCAAAGCCTCGGCCTTCATGAGCCGGGCAAGGATGGGCGTGATCCGGGCCAATTTGGAAAGAACAAGACTGACGGCTCCTTTCAACGGGATCATTGCAGAGATCAACGGGGAATTGAATGAATATGTCACCCCTTCTCCCGTGGGCATCCCCACCCCTCCGGCCGTGGATCTGGTGGACAATACCTGTTTTTATGTGACCGCCCCCATGGATGAGGTGGATGCCCCGCTCATCAGCGTGGGCATGCCCGCCAGAATAAGTCTGGATGCCTACCGGGACAGACATTACCAAGGCCGGGTCCGCCGGGTGGGGGTTTTTGTCCTGGATCGTGAAAAACAGGCCCGGACCGTTGATGTTGAAGTTGAATTCACGAATCCTGAAGACATGGGCCGGTTTTTGGCAGGCTACAGCGCTGATGTGGAAATCATTCTCCAGGTTCATCCGGACACCCTTCGCATCCCCACCGAGGCCATCCTGGACGGCAACCGGGTCTTTGTATTTGATCCGGCCCAGGGCAGGGTCCGGGAAAAAACCATAAATCCCGGCATTTCCAACTGGGATTTTACCGAGGTCCTGTCCGGACTTGAAGCCCATGAAACCGTGGTGGTAAACGTGGACCAGGCCGGGGTTAAAGACGGGGTCAAGGCCATTCTCCCCGGTGAGAAAACAGATGAGAAAACAGGTGAGAAAAAGTGATTCGTCTCTCGCATATCCACCGGATTTTCACGGTGGGAGAAGAAGAAGTCTATGCCCTGAAGGATGTCAGTCTGGAACTTTCATCCGGTGATTATATCTCGGTCATGGGACCTTCGGGCTCGGGCAAATCCACCCTGCTCAATATCCTGGGCCTCCTGGACCGGCCCACCACAGGCACCTATGAATTTGAAAAGGACCAGATCACGTCGCTTTCCAACGAGGACCAGGCCCTGGTCCGGAGAAACAAAATCGGATTTGTCTTCCAGTTTTTTCACCTCATCCCCAGGCTCACGGCTGCTGAAAACGTGGAGCTTCCCCTGATCCTGGCCGGGATTGATCCCAGGGAACGAAAACCCCGGGTCGCCGAAGCCCTGGGCGTGCTCGGGCTGAAAGACCGGGCAAAGCACCGTCCGGACCAGCTTTCCGGCGGCCAGAGACAACGGGTGGCCATCGCGCGGGCCACCATCATGCGCCCTTCTCTGATCCTGGCCGATGAACCCACAGGGAACCTGGACCGCCATTCCGGCAGCGACGTCATTGAAATCCTGGAAAACCTCAACAAAACCGGGATCACCCTCATCATCGTCACCCACGACCCGGCCCTGGGAGAGCGGGCCCGGCGCAGCATTGTCATGACCGACGGCAGCATCCTGTCCGATACCCGGAAAAAGCCATGAAAGCCGGGAATACCTTCCTTTTCAGCATGCGGGCCCTGTCCGGCTATCCCGCCCGGACCCTTCTGGTCCTTCTGGCCATGGCCATAGGGGTGGCATCGGTCATGCTCCTGACTTCCCTGGGGGAAGGGGCAAGGCGATACATCAACCGGGAATTTACCTCCCTGGGCACCCATATCCTCTTTGTCCTGCCGGGCCGGTCGGAAACCACGGGCGGCCCACCCCCGCTTCTCGGCCAGACCCCCCGGGACCTGACCCTGGAAGATGCCCTGGCCCTGACCCGGAACCCTTCCATTGCCAAGGTGGGCCCCATTGTCGTCGGGTCCGCCCCTGTTTCCTGGAATGGAAAAGACCGGGAAGTCACCATCCTCGGCACCACCAGCAATATGTTTGAAATCCGGCAATTGGCCATGGGACAGGGAAGATTCCTCCCCGTCCAGGACCCGTCCGTCGGCACAGGGGTGGCGGTGATCGGACATAAAATAAAAACTGAAATTTTCGGCAACGGGTCCGCCCTGGGGGAATGGATCAGGATCCAGGACCGGAGATTCCGGGTCATCGGCATCCTATCTCCCAAAGGCCAGTCCATCGGCCTTGACATGAGCGACCTGGTCATCATCCCGGTGGCATCGGCCCAGTCCCTGTTCAATACCTCGGCCCTTTTCCGCATCATGATCGAAGCCAAACACCGTGACGATATCCAGGCGGCCAAGGATGCCGTTCTGAAAATCATCCGGGAGCGCCACGACGGGGAAGACGATATCACCGTCATCACCCAGGATGCCATCCTGTCCACCTTTGACCGGATCCTCACGGCCCTGACCCTGACCGTGGCCGGCATCGCCGCCATCAGCCTTGCCGTGGCCGGGATCCTCATCATGAACGTCATGCTCATCTCGGTGTCCCAGCGAAAATCGGAAATCGGACTTTTAAAAGCCGTCGGCGCCACCGGCTCTCAGGTTCTGCGGGTTTTTCTCACCGAGGCCGCCATCCTCTCCATGACCGGGGCCGTCCTGGGTCTTGTCCTTGCCTATTCAGGCCTGGGCGTCATCCTCCGGCTTTTCCCGGATTTTCCGGTCCATATCCCGGTTTGGTCGGTTATTGCCTCGATTTTAACGGCCCAGATCACGGGCATCCTCTTTGGCGTCCTTCCGGCGAGAAGAGCGGCGGCCCTAGACCCGGTTCAGGCATTATCCAGACGATGAGGACCCTGCCATGAGATTTACGGATGCGGTCAGGCTTTCACAAAGCGGGGTTTTCAGCCAGAGGATGAGAAGCTTTCTCACGGCCCTGGGCATCGCCGTGGGGATAGCCTCCGTCGTGCTTTTAACCTCCATCGGCGAAGGAATTCACCAGTTTGTCCTGTCTGAATTCACCCAGTTCGGCACCAATATCATCGGCATCAGTCCGGGCGTGACCACCACCCACGGCACACCCGGCGCCATGATCAGCAATATCCGGCCCCTGACCCTTGACGATGCCCTGGCCCTGGAAGAAATTCCTGAAATCCTGGGGGTGGTCCCCGTGGTCCAGGGCAACGGCCCGGTGGAATATAAGGAAAAAACCCGGCGGACCTATATCTTTGGAGTGAGTCACCAGGTGCCCCAGGTTTGGCAGATGCGGGTTGCCGGCGGGCGATTTCTCCCGGATGAGGACCCCCGGTCGGCCAGAGCCTTTGTCGTTCTGGGGAGCCGGGTGAGAGACGAGCTTTTTAAATCCGAAAATCCCCTGGGAAAACCGGTTCGCATCGGAGGAGAGCGATACCGGGTCATCGGACTCATGGAATCCAAGGGCCAGATGCTGGGATTCGATCTGGATGACGCCGTTTATATCCCCGTTGCCAGGGCCCTTGCCATGTTTAACCGGGAAAGCCTCATGGAAATCGATCTTCTCTATCAAAAAGGCATCCCGGCGGAACAGGTGATCCGGAAAGCCAAGACGATTCTGACGGGCCGTCACGGAATCGTGGATTTCACCTTCACCACCCAGGAAGACATGCTGGATGTCCTGGGATCGGTGTTGAATGTCCTGACCCTGGCCGTGGGAGCCCTGGGCGGGATTTCATTATTTGTAGGCGGCATCGGCATCCTGACCATCATGACCATTGCCGTCCAGGAAAGAACCGCCGAAATCGGCCTGCTGAGGGCCATCGGTGCGGGCCGGAGCCAGATCCTGCTCCTCTTTATCGGGGAAGCCATCGCCCTGTCGTCCGTGGGCGGGCTGGCCGGCCTGATCCTCGGCATGGGAGGCGCATTTATCCTGGGCTTTGCCGTCCCTTCCCTGCCCACCCACACCCCGATTCTCTATGTTTTCCTGGCTGAACTCCTGGCGATTTTCATCGGCCTTTTATCGGGTGTGGTTCCGGCCTGGCGCGCCTCCCGCCTGGACCCTGTGGAAGCCCTGCGAAGCGAGTGATTGTCCGTTAAAAAACCGCTTGACAAATTTTTCGCATTAATACTATTCTGTCGTAGAAAAAGCTTACCAACAGCTTATTTGGCAATAACCGATCTGATTTTGTTTTGATTAAATTCACAAAAAAAATTTGGAGGCCAGCATGAAAAAGACATTTGTAGCTGCGTTATTGGGTATTTTTGCATTAGTCCTGTCGTCCGGCGCTTTCGCCGCAGACAAGGCCACCCCTGAAGAAGTGGTGGCAAAGGTGAAAGAAGCCGTAAAACTGATCGCAGAAAAAGGTGAGGCTGCATACCCCATCATCCGGGACCCGAAGGGACCCTTTGTCTGGAAGGATTCCTATGTGTTTATCCAGGATATGGAAGGAATGATGCTGGTGCATATAAACCCCAAATTGGAAGGCAAAAATCTTATGGGGGCCAAGGACGCCAGCGGCAAACTTTTCCAGGCTGAGATCACAAACGGCGTAAAAACATCGCCTGCGGGAAACTGGGTGGAATATCAATGGGTAAAGCCCGGCGAAACCAATCCTTCAAAAAAAGTCAGCTACACGGAAGCTGTCCCCAATACAAAAGTTTATGCCGGTGCCGGTGTTTGGGATGTAACCCTTGAAGAGATTAAAAAGGCCGGTTTTTAGAATTTTTCCGAAACAGAACAATTAAACCGGCGTGTTGTTTTCCGCACGCCGGGCCTTCCTAAATAGAAAGGGGCATCATGGACTTTTTTCAGACCATCAAAGCAAAAATTCTGGCGTTATTGATTCTGGCGATGATCATTGTGGGGCTTAATGCAACGGTAACAAGCTATACCAACCGTCTGAAAAATCTTAACAACGATATGTCCCGCCAGGCATCGGCCATCCAGATCAATGTTCTTGAGAACCTGATGCTTGAGGCCCAGTACATCAGCAGCCGGGATCCGGGATTCCTCACAAGGATCGCTGAAATCGATGCCCGGTTTAAAGCGGTCCTAAAGGCAATGGAAGGACTGTCCTCAAATAAGGAGGCCCAGGAATTCATCAAAAAGCTGGATACAGCCTATGGAAAGCACCAAGGTGTTTTCAAACAGATCAGCGCCAGCCTGACGGCCCTGGATGAGGCTAAAAGAAAGCTGACTGAAACCAATTCACAGATGAGCGATGAACTGGTCGCCATCACCAAGAGCATTGAAGACAAGGCCATTAATCTTTTGATGCAGGGCGAAGACCTGCCCGAGGGGTTCAATACCCTTAAAAACCTGGTCAAGGATATGCTGATCTCCCTGAACATCAATGACCGCAATATCCAGAACCTCCTGGCCGGCGGGTTGAGCGAGGAATATGACCAGAGGCATGAAACTCTGGGCAAACAGATGGACCTGGATGAAAAGAACATCCAGACCAATATTGACACGGAATCCAAGGAATACAGCGACCTGTGGAAAAAAGTCAGGGTCAGTTTGGCCCTGTCCCATGAGCTGGAAGAAACCATCACCACCCAATGGGATATCAGCAAAAAATTGGAAAAAGACCTGGCCAACGCCGTTGCCGAGGTCAGGGATCTGGCCAAATCCCTGAATCAACTGACCGAAACTGAAATCCTGCGGTATGAAAAGATTGGGGCAAGGCTGACCCTGACCTTTCTCGCCGTGGGTCTTCTGGCCTTTATTATTATCGGCGGGCTCATCGCCAATTCCATTGTCAAGCCCATCAACAATGTTGTCCATGGTCTGAGGGATGCGGCCGAGGGCGAGGGAGACCTGACCAAACGGATTGATATCAAAACCAAGGGAGAGGTTGGGGAACTGGCCCGGTGGTTTAATGTTTTTGTCGAAAAAATCCAGCATGTGATCGCGGAACTGGCGCAAAATGCAGGAGAACTTTCAGCGTCCTCCGTCACCCTGGCCGATATTTCAACGGAAATGGCCAAAGGTGCGGAAGAGACCTCTTCCAAGGCCAAAACAGTTGCACATAATGCCGAAGAAATGAGTTCGAATATCCGGTCGGTATCTGCCGCCACGGAAGAAACCGCCACCAATATGAGCACCATGGCAAGTGCTACCGAAGAAATGACCGCCACGATCAATGAAATCTCCAGAAACACGGAAAACGCCCGCAGGATAACCGATGAAGCAGTGTCTCAGACGGCAAGGGCCACCAAACAGATCACGGATCTGGGAAATGCGGCCCAGCAGATCGAACGCGTCATTGAAACCATCACGGAAATATCGGAACAGGTCAGCCTGCTGGCCTTGAATGCCACCATTGAATCGGCCAGGGCCGGAGAAGCCGGTAAAGGGTTTGCCGTGGTGGCTTATGAGATCAAGGAATTGGCCAAACAGACCGCCAATGCCAGCGGCCAGATCCGGCAGAATATAGAGGCCATTCAAACCTCAACCACAGATTCCATCAAGGAAATCAACGCCATCAGCCGGGTGGTGGATGATGTAAATCAAATCGTCTCGACCATTTCCGCCGCCATTGAAGAGCAATCCATCACCACACGGGATATCTCCGAAAACGTGGCCCAGGCTGCCAAAGGGATTAACGAGGTCAATACCAACGTGGCCCAGGCCTCAACGGCCGTCAACGATATCTCCAGTGAGATTTCAATGGTCACGGCCGCCTCCGGTCGCATGTCGACCAGCAGCACCCAGGTCAATTCGAATTCAATGGAGCTTTCAAAATTGGCCCGGCAACTGAATACCATCGTATCCCGTTTTAAAATCTGATCTGAGCCCAGAGGGTTTCAGGTCATCGCCCCATGGGAGCGGCGCCGGCAAGGATCAAAAGATCAGCCGGTGCCGGATTTTTTTGGGCAGATGGGAACAGACCGAGGCAAGGACAAAGGCGGTCACCACCAGAAAGCCTGCCCCGATCCGGCCGTGAACGGCTATCCCCAGGAGTATCAGTTTGACGATGGTACTGACGCCGATGAGTTCCCTGAAAAACTGACGGTGCCGGATTCCTTCCGTAATCGAAAGCATTCCGCCGGTCGCAAGGGCAAGAACCAGATAAAAAACCGGCAGGGTCATGGTCTCCCTGAAAAGAAAAGACGCGAGGAATACACCGGCGCCGACCTGGTGGGCTGCCCGTATCCCTATGGAAAGCATCAACACCCAATAGGGGCGGTCCGCTGTTTTTCCCATCCTCACCTCTTCCTTTGGATTCACAGGCTCATTCATTCTGTTTTTTTTTCAACGCCTTTCCCGCATTCCATGCCCCAGCCACGGGTTCGCCGATGGCCCAGTATTTGAGGGAACTCATGTCAAATAAAAGGGGGTCCACCTTGGCTATATCAATTTTGGTATTGGCCAGAACCGCCTCATCAGCATAGGTGGCCACAATTTCCCCGATGAAAATATCATGGGTTTCAAAATCAATGGTTCTTGCCAGTTTGCAGATCATGTTGACGGGGCAGGCCTTCAGCAGGGGGGCGGCCTCGTATCCGTCTATGACCGATGTTTCCATAACCCCTGATTTGTCTGTATTTTTCCCGGTCATGAGTCCGAAATAATCGGTTTCCTTCACCAGGTCCCGGGACGGGATATTGACGCTGAAGACCTTGTTTTCAAGAATCCCCTGGTTGGAAAAATGGGCTTTGGACACCCCAAAGGACAAATACTGGGGATCACCGTGATTCATGATACCCACATGGGCAATGGTGATAAAATTGGGCCGGCCCTTGACCGTGGTCCCGAGAATCGTGGTCAAAGACGGGTAAAGCGCATTGGTCTTGCCGATCTGTTGTTTCATGACAGCCTCCTGTTTTGAACGTTAAAATGTTTAACCCTTTGTCCCCAGTCGGGTGCCGGCATCATGATGCTGTAAAAAGCCGTTTCATAAAATCCAGATAGATCTCTGCCGCGGTCCGGACCTCCCGGAAGGACACGGATTCATCCTGGGTATGGGCTTTTTCAAGATGTCCCGGCCCAAGCAGGATGGGCCTTGCGCCCGAAGCAAACATCTGGTTGGCATCGGAATGGCTTCGAAAGGCATCGGTTTTCCAGGGCAGACCGTGATCGGAAAGAGCGCCCCGGAGGCAGTCCAAGGCGGGGCCCTTTTCAGGAATCTCATATCCGGCGTCAATGGTCTCTGTCCGGAAAATGACCTCAATCCCCTTATGGGGACGGCTTTGCAAGGTCACAATCTCTTCCAACTCCGTGATGATTTCCCCCGGAACCGCCCCGGAAGGCAGATGAATGTCTATCCAGGCTTCCGAATACTCTGGAACGGCAAAACCAGCCGAGGAGGTATAGATATCCCGGATATTATAAATCAGCTCCGGGTGGGTGTGCTCAAAAAAATGGGTCACCTTGATCAGCCTTTCCAGAAGGGTTTCCACGGCATTTTCACGACGCCCGGCCATGGAGGCATGGAGCCTTCTCCCACGGGCGCTGATCATGGTTTCAATGTACCCGTGGACCTTGAAGCAGGGCACGAGTCCCGTGGGTTCGCCGATGATGGCCCGGGGAAACCGGAAGTCTTTCATGAGCCGGGCCGCGCCGTCACCGGTTTCCTCCTCCCCCACCACCAGGCACAGGGCCAAAGCCGGAACATTGGAGCCCTCCCCGGCAAAGGCCATATAGGCTTCCATCATGGCGGCGCACCCGCCCTTCATATCCGCCGCTCCCAGCCCCAGGATCTCATCCCCTTTTTCAACGGCGGCGTAGTGCTCCAGATCATAGGCCGTCACCGTGTCCAGATGCCCCACCAGGGCCAGTTGAATATCCCCGGTTTCCGGAGCCAGGATGAGATTATACCGGTTGTCGTCCACGGGCTGGGCCTGAACATTGAATCCCCTTCGTTTCAGATATCCTTTCAAATACTGAAGCAGGGCTTCTTCCTTTCCCGATGGACTGTAAATGTCAATCATCCGGAGAAGCAGTTTTTTAAGGCGAAGGGGATCAATCATGGCTTTTGTTTCACCTTCCGCCGGAGCCCCGGATCAATGGTATCATGACCATACAATCCGGCCCGGCCCCCGTTGGCCTTTTGTTTCATCCGGTGAAGATCTGCATCCAGGTTCATGGTCATATACACGTGGGGCATGGGAACCCCGAACCCCATTTTGTTGAAAAACCGGATGGCCGGGGCGTTCTCCGCAGAGGTATCCACCATAAGCATCCGGCCCCCGGCTTTTAATATCAGATCCTTGAACCGGTTGAACAGTTTTTCCGCCGTTTTCCCGCGCTGGTATTCCCGGCAGACCCCGAGCCAGATGAGATATCCGTATTTCCAGGCCGAATGATTTTTGGTGATGGTGGTGCCCAGGGCAAATCCGATGAGGGTGTCCTCGTCTTCGGCCACCAGGCAGAATTCCGTGTCGCTGTTAAAGAGGGTGGTCACCTCGAAAGGGTCCCAGGTCCTGTACATGGTAGGGGTTTCATCGGCCTTGAACAAAATTTCGCCCAGATGAAACACCGGGGCGATGTCGTCTATTTCCATTTCCCGTATCCGGATCGGCGAGCGCCTGCATACGGAGGGTTTGCTGCTGCTTATCATAAATCCTTTCCAGGGCAGACACCGGAGGCGGACCTTCTTTTGCCGTGTCTTTCCTGACAAACGCCCGTCCTTTCCGGTCAGGGCCTCATGCTTTGAATAAAACCAAAATCCGCCTGATTCTGTGTAAAGAAAATCCCGGATGAAGTCAAGGTCCATTCCATGCCCCATCTGATGTTTTTTAGCCTCTTTTGGACTTATGCCGGGTTCACGGTATCTTTTTTGGGGGGAATGGGCTATCCTGTTTGCAACGGCAGGAACCCTTTTAACCGCAACCCATTATCAACGCAGAAAGGCTGACCCAAAACAACACATGATGGCCTGGGAAAAAATCGACCGGGTTGATATTCCCGGACAGGAACAAGACCTGACCCTTCAACGGCGCGGTGAAGAGTTTTCCATCCGCACAGCCGGAGTGGAGCTGATGAACAGCCGGGTTCACGGATCTGAAGATGAGTTGGCAAGGCTGACCTGCCAAAAGCTCAAACACCGGACCGGCCTGAAAATTCTTATCGGTGGGCTCGGCATGGGATTTACCCTGGCGGCGGCCCTGAAACACACGGGAACCGATGCAAGGATCACGGTATCGGAACTGATTCCTGCCGTGATTCAATGGAACCGGGAATTTCTGGGCCATTTGGCCGGAAATCCCCTGGATGACCCCAGGGTTGAGGTCAAACCGGAAGATGTGGCAAAAACCATCCGGGACCGGACATCCTTCTGGGATGCCGTTCTTCTGGATGTGGACAACGGCCCGGAACCCCTCACCCATAAGGACAACCACCAACTTTACACCCTCTCCGGCCTCAAAGCCTCCTTTGATGTGCTCCGCCCCGGCGGCATCCTGTCGATCTGGTCAGCCGGGGACAATGAAGCCTTTACCCTTCGCCTCAGGCAATGCGGCTTTCATACGGAAAAGAAAACCGTGCGGGCCCGCCATTCCCAAAAAGGCAGCCGCCATATCCTGTGGCTGGCCCAAAAACCGGAAAAAACCATCACGCCCTAACCAAGCTGTTTGCCCTTTAATAAATCCGCCAGGCCTGCAAAGGCCTGAACCCCGGAGCCCTTCTCCCCCGGCCGTCCGGGCGAATCCGAATCATAGGCATCGGCCACCTGGTCCCGGGAATGTTCATTGTCATGGCAGTAAATGCACAAGAGTTCCCAGTTGCTCCCGTCGGGCGGGTTATTGTCATGGTTATGGTCCCTGTGGTGAACCGTGAGTTCCTTGAGCCGCTTGCCGTCAAATTCCCGGCCGCAATGGCCGCAGACCCAGGGAAAAAGCTTCAGGGCCCGTTCCCGGTAGGTGTTCTCCCGTTCCTTTTGGGCGCGCAGGGCCTCATCAAGGCTTATGCCGCCTTTTTTATTATGATTTGAAGACATATCCGTTCTCTCCTGTTGTATTCTTTGTTAAACCGTAAAAACGTCAACCTGCTTTTCTCCAGCAGTTTCCCATCTATCCCTGATTTCAATAGTCTTCGTCATCTTCGTCCCAGTCCTCGTCCCAATCCGGGTATTGCTCCGGGTTCTCACCCTTGGCTTCCACCACACGGGGATATTTAATGCCCCGTTCCGGCGCCTTATCCTTACGCCGGGTCTTTGTAACCTGAAACAGCCAGTTGTCGCCGAAATCAAAAAGGTAAAACAGCTTCATCCCCTCGGGAAGAGGCCATACCTCTTTCAGACGGATGCGGCCATAGGTTTTAACAGGGTCAAAACTATCCCAGTCCGGCTCTCCGCCAATGGGAAAGGCCCGGCTTCCGGGATTCCGCCCAACATAGAATTCAAACATATGGTCATTTCCAAAATCAACGGCCTCTTGTATGGCATCATGCAGGGCAAGAAAGCTTGCACCGGAATCGATTTCAATGAGCCGACTGCATTCCGGCTGCATTCCACATACTTTTATTTTCAGAGTCCAGATCATGTTCGGGTTCCTTTCTTTTATATTACTCCCAATGCTTTAAAATAGGCTTTAACGCAATCCTCCCTCATTTTCCGCCCTACTCTGCCTCTTTTTCAATGGCTTTCTCATGGCTGACATTTTCAAACAATTCGTGCAGTTTTCGTTGGAGCTGTTTTTTATCGGGCAGTTTCAAGGTATAGTCGGCGATTTTTGCAGGCGCAAGAGAACGGCTGAGGGCATATTCAACAACTTCCTCGTCTCTTCCCTTGCACAACAGGACACCGATACTAGGGTTTTCATGGGATTTGCGGATATCCCGATCAAGGGCCTCAAGATAAAAATTTATTTTCCCCAGATATTCCGGTTTGAAATCCGTAATTTTGAGTTCAAAGGCAATCAGGCACTGCAATTCCCGGTGATAAAACAGAAGGTCAATAAAATAATCGTGCAATCCGACCGGCACTCTGAACTCTTCCCCGATAAAAAGAAAGTCTTTTCCCAGTTCAAGGATAAATAATTTTAAATTTTTGATTAAGGCTTTTTTAAAATCACTCTCGGAATGATCTTCGGGCAGCCCTAAAAATTCAAAAACATAAGAATCTTTAATCACAATATTATGCCGGGGGACACTATCCGGAACAACACTTTTCCCTGACAGCATGGTTCTTTCATACACTGCTGCATCCAACTGTCTTTCCAATTCTCTTTTCGAATACCGCTCTCTTATGGCCAGCCGAATATAAAACTCACGCTCCTCAGGCATTTTAGCTTTTGAAAGGATGAGCAAATGATGGGACCAAGCCAATTGTGTCACCAGTGGAGACACAATTTCATTACCGCTGTATGCCTCGTAAAATTGTCTCATCCGGTAGAGGTTTCTCCGGGTAAATCCATTGTAGTCCGGTCCGCAACTCCTTAGATATCCTGCCAGTTGATCTATTTTTTTATCCCCCCAGTGAGACTCCGAAAGCTTTTGACTGATAAACCCACCTATTTTCCAATTCAGTTGAATCAACTGGGTGTTGACATTATTTAGGGCTTCTCTGCGGGCTTGATCAATCAATTGTCTGATCTCACCAAAACCGGCGTCAATATCCGGATGCGTCATACGGGTCCTCTCTTGCTTCTTCTAAGGGCCAGGGACCAGATGCAAGTATCTGCAATGACTTTCATTTGATTTGTCAGTGCGTCGGTTACCACTGCTTTTTTGGTTTTATGTTTTCCAAGAAGCTGGGCTTTCTCAATCAAATTATCGTCAATTGCTAAACTGGTTGCCATTTTACACCTCCGCTCACACATTCTTCATAAAATTATTATGTGTCGATTGGGCTGATTTGACAAGATTTTTTTAATTGTATGCCGCAACCCTAATGAAACGCCGTAGCAATAAGCTTGCGGGTGTATTCCTGTTCAGGCCGGGAGAAAATTTTTTCCGAGGGGCCGGATTCCACAACGACCCCGTCCTTCATGACAATGATATCGTGGCAGAGGGACCGGACCACCTTGAGGTCGTGGCTGATGAAAATATAGGTGAGGTGGAATCCCTTCTGAAGGCTTTTGAGCAGCTCCAGGACCTGGAACTGGACGGACCGGTCCAGGGAAGAGGTGGGTTCGTCCAGGACCATGAATTCGGGTTTCAGGATCAGGGCCCTGGCAATGGCGATGCGCTGGTGCTGGCCCCCGGAGAATTCATTGGGATAGCGGTCCCGGACGGCCGGGTCCAAGCCGACCTTTTCCATGACCGCCATAATCCTTTCGTCCTCCTCCTCCGGGTTGAGGCCGGGGGCGTGGATGGACAGACCCTCGCCGATGATTTGCGCCACGGACATCCTGGGGTTGAGGCTGCCCAGGGGGTCCTGGAAAATGATCTGCATCCGTTTTCGAAGTTCCCGGATCTGAGTGCCGGCCATGTCGTTGAGGCTGTTTTCTCCCAAAAGGATTTTTCCCGTGGAATTGTTGAGTTTCAGGATGGCAAACCCGGCCGTGGTTTTGCCGGACCCGCTTTCACCCACGATGCCCAGGGTATGCCCCTTTTTCAAGGTGAAGGAAATGCCGTCAACCGCCTTGACATGGCCCACGGTTCTTCTCAGGATGCCCTTCTGGATGGGGAACCAGACCTTGAGGCCGGAAACCTCAAGAAGGGTTTTGTCCCCATCATCGGCCAGGTCGGGCCCGCCCTTGGGTTCCGAATCGATGAGATGCCGGGTATAGGGATGGGCCGGGGCCTTGAAGATCAGATCCGGGACATTGGTTTCCACGATCTCCCCCTCCTTCATGACCGCCACCCGGTCGGCGATCTTTTTCACAATGCCCAGGTCATGGGTGATAAAGAGCATGGCCATGCCCAGCTCCCTTTGAAGGTCCTGGATGAGATCCAGGATCTGGGCCTGGACCGTCACGTCCAGGGCCGTGGTGGGCTCGTCGGCAATGAGGAGGTCCGGCTCGTTGATGAGGGCCATGGCGATCATGACCCGCTGGCGTTCCCCGCCGGAAAGCTGGTGGGGAAAGGCGGACAGTTTTGTTGCCGGGTTTTTCAGGCCCACCCGGTCCAGCCAGGCCAGCGCCTTTTGATCGGCTTCGGACCGGCTTATTGTCTGGTGAAGAAAAAGGGTTTCCCGGATCTGTTTCCCAACCCTGTGAAGGGGGTTCAAAGAGGTCATGGGCTGCTGAAAAACAACACTGATGCGGTTACCCCGGATTTTTCGGATATCTTCGTCTTCCATCCCGAGGCAGTCTTTCCCGTTAAAATAAATGGCCCCGGATGGATACACGGCGGACCCGGGCAAAAGCCTTAATATGGACATGGCGGTGACGGTTTTGCCGGACCCGCTTTCGCCCACAATACCCAGGGTCTCGCCTTTTTCCAGATAAAGGCTGACATTTTCCACGGCCTTTGTGGTCCTTTGTCCCATTTGAAAGGACACGCTCAGGTTTTCGATGGTCAGCAGGGTGTCCTTCATTTTAATACACCTTCCTCGGGTCAAGGGCGTCTCTCACGCCTTCGCCGATGAACACCAGAAGGCTGAACATGAGCGACAGCACGATAAAGGCCGACAGCCCCAGCCAGGGGGCCTGCATATTGGCCTTGCCCTGAGCCAGGAGTTCGCCCAGGGACGGAGACCCCACGGGCAGGCCGAAGCCCAGAAAATCCAGGGAAGTGAGGGTCGTGATGGACCCGCCCAGGATAAAAGGCATAAATGTGATGGAGGCCACCATGGCATTGGGCAGGACATGGCGGAAGATGATCCGCATATCGCTGAGGCCCAGGGCCTTGGCCGCCGTCACATATTCAAAATTCCGGCCCCGGAGGAATTCAGCCCTGACCACGCCCACGAGAGACATCCACCCGAAAAGGAGGGTAATGCCCAGGAGCCACCAGAAATTGGGCTGGACCACGGAAGACAGGATGATAAGGAGAAACAGGGTGGGAAGGCTGGACCAGATCTCAATGAACCGCTGGCCCAGGATGTCCGGGATTCCGCCGTAATAGCCCTGGACCGCCCCGGCTGTGATGCCGATGGCGGAGGAAAACAGGGTCAGGGTAAGGCCGAAGAGGACCGAAATCCTGAACCCGTAGAGCAGACGGGCCAGCACGTCCCGGCCCCGGTCATCAGTGCCTATCCAGTTGGTCCGGGAGGGCGGCGACGGAGCAGGCCTGCCCAAATTATAATTAATGGTATGGTAGGAAAACGGGATAAGGGGCCGGATCATCCAGCCTTTTGCCTTGATCAGGTCCATGACATAGGGGTCCCGGTAATCGGCCGGGGTTTCAAATTCACCGCCGAAACGCATTTCTGCATAGTCTTTGACCAGGGGGCAGAAAAATTCCCCGTCATGATAAATCAGCAGGGGCTTTTCATTGGCAATGAGTTCGGAAAAAAGCGTAACAAAAAAGAGAACCCCGAAGACATAGAGGCTGACATAGGCCCGCCGGTTGGCCTTGAACCGGTTCCATCTCTCCTGGTTGATGCGTTTCATCGGCCCCTACCTTTTTTCAAAATCAATCCTCGGGTCCACAATGGTATAGGTAATATCGCTGATGATGGACAGGATCAGCCCCATGAGGGTAAAGATGTAGAGGGTCGAAAACATGAGGGGAAAATCCCGTTGAAGCGTGGCCTGGAAGCCCAGAAGCCCCATGCCGTCCAGGGAAAAGATGACCTCGATGAGCATGGACCCGGTAAAAAACAGGCCGATAAAGGCCGAGGGAAAGCTTGCAATGACCAGGATCATGGCGTTTCTGAACACATGGCCGTAAAGGATGCGGTTTTCCGTGAGGCCCTTGGCCCTGGCCGTGACCACGTATTGCTTGCTGATTTCGTCCAGAAAAGAATTCTTGGTTAAA
>Ga0208373_1001991_pt1 | contig 24410 bp, 16 predicted proteins | sample RifOxyC2_FD_184036 | JGI IMG/M metagenome (GOLD analysis project Ga0208373, IMG submission 184036) | Soil microbial communities from Rifle, Colorado - Rifle Oxygen_injection C2 (SPAdes) | ecosystem: Environmental > Terrestrial > Deep subsurface > Rock core/Sediment | place: Rifle, Colorado... | reverse complement strand
CCTTGAGGTGGGGCCACAGGAGTGGCTCTCCGCCGAGGATGTCCATGGTCTCGAGCTCAGCGCCACGGTATTCGCGACAGAGGTCGAGAATCCGAACCGCCTGGTTGAGTGTCATTGATCCGTTGCCCAGCTTGTCACGGCGCACCATATAGCAACCAGGGCATCGGAGTTGACAGCGCGAGGTCACTTCGATGATGCCGTAGCGTAGGCCGGCCCCGGTCTTCTCTTCGTAGCGCTTGCTGATGTCAGTCATGTCGTTCTCCTTGGTTTTGGCACCATGCTTCCATTTCGTGCATGATGCGATTCCATTCCTCTTCGTTTCCTGAGCGGTGGATGTACTGGTAGTTGGGAGTATCTTCGACAATTTCTATTTTTTTCCGTATGTTCTCCCTTCTTTCTCGAGGTCGTTTGTCGTCCACAGAAGGCCAACATCGGTTGAACCATGTAGCGAATACCACTTCGCCGTCCTGTTTGAGGACAACGATGTCGTCGCCGTGTCCATAAAAGAGTACATTGACCTCAGTGGTCGGATCCTCTTTGATCAGACTAGCTACGGTTTGCCATGTCTTATTCAAGCTTGGCAGATCCCAGATGCTTTTCTTCATGTCGTACCTCTTGGGTTGTGAAATGAACAAGAATGGCCGCAGCTTTCTAAGCTATTGCCGTGCGGCACTTGTAGGTTCTGCCCCTGCAACTCGTTGGTTCACTACCACGTGTGATATCTTTTCACCAAAGTACCTTTTGTAAATAAAAAATCGCCTTTCAGCGATTGGACGACCTCAAAGTAAACTAACCCATTGGCTGTTTACCCGAGGCCTTTTGTGTGATGTAAATTATTTAAAAATATATAGTTCATAGTGTTATAATGTATTAACACATTAATACATATTTTATCTTATGTCAAATAAAGACTGTGGATAAAAAAGCGGCCATGTTGGCCGTAATTTATTTCTCGGAATCTAATGCTTTGGGATATCCTCCTTCTCCATGATGTAACCAATGTGCGATACGTGTCACTGTCGTGGTGCTCAGTCCTGTTTTTTGTGCAATATCTCTGTAAGGCACGCCTTTGTGTATCAGGTGTACTGCTTCCCAGCGTCGAGACATTTCTTCCAATTCTTCGAGCGTACATAGATCGCGCAAAAAATTAAGGATGTCTTCTTCTTTTTTCAACGAAAGAAAAGCCCGCGAAAGTTTTTTAAGTTGTGGTGTTTTCCAGGTTTTCATAGGGTGAAATTAAAAGTAATCCAATAATTCCCCAAAATAAAATTGCTAGGTCATTTTTCATGTATGGTGTGTCGACAAGACCCATGACTACTATAATTAGTATGCTGCTTATAAGAAAATAATTCAATGTTGGAATTTTTTTATGTTGTTTGAATATCACATATTGGATACCAGATATTGAAACCAGAATCCAGACAAAACCAAATAATCCAATTACACCAATATTTACCCAGAGTGAAATAAAAAGATTATGCTGGAGATGAAATATTTCAATATTTTCTCCATTCACTTGCGTGTGGTAAGGAACTATACGATCCACATACGACTGTAGTCCTGCACCGAGTATAGGTCTATCAGATAATAAGGCAAGCGCTTCACCCCACATAGCAATACGGATTTGGCCAGAACGATCTTGGGCAAGAACTTCTTGTTTTATAGGGTTTGATCCTGGAAGACTTACCAGACTTACAAAGCCCACAAGGCCTATTATCAGAGTTGGCCAGCGGGTTTTTTTGTATACGAGTAAAAGGATCCCGATTCCTGCGGCAAGACCTATGAGGCCGCCGGTGGATTTGGCGTAAAGAATTGCAAATATAAAGGAAAAAGTAGAAAGTAGAAAGAATAGAGTGTATGTATATTTTTTTACTTTATACTTTATACTTTCTACTCCTTTTATTTTATAAAAAAACTGTACTGCAAAATATAGCGTGAACGGCACAAGTGGTGTCACAAACAACGCGACCGCATTTGGATATCCATACCATCCTGTTACACGAAATGTATTTCTATTTTGCCAAAAAGCATAGGGGACCATCCATCCGGTGGAATGTTGGTAAATGGCTAAAATGCTTGTAGCAAGTCCGCAGAGAATTAATGCGAATAGAATATTATTAACATTGAGACATTGAGATATTGAGATATTTTTATTTAATTTATTTTTGGCCGTTGTAATAAGTATAAGAAATAACAAAAACGGTTCTACATAAAACGCTTTCCATTCACCGGCTGCTTCTTTTATATGTAGGGAAGAGAATACGGCGATTGTAGCCCCGAGCAAAAATACCGTGGATGCAATAAAAAGTGATTTATGACGCAAGAATAAAGATTTGAGATTAAAGATTATAGAACGATTATATTTTATTATCCATATAATACTTAAAATCCAAATCATTATTTCTAAGAGTGTTGTTGGTAATGGTCCAATATTAAATCGTATGAGATATGTTGGTAAGAAGAGAAATAATAAAAATAGACCATAGTGAAAGCGGTACCATGTGGTGAAGGTAAATAAGAGACAATATATGAGGATGAATATGTTCATATATATTTATGTCGCATACTTGGTAAGTGCTGGGTTAACTGATTTTCTTTTGATAGAAAAATATACCCCAATCATCATAACAATAATCCCTATCCATTGATATATGGAGATTGTTTCTTCACCAATAAAGAGAATTATAACCAAGCTAAATAGCGGGAAAGTCATGAGCAATGATATTGATTTTGAAATGTCTAGGTACTTGAATCCTTCATACCAAACGATTTTTGTTGCACCCATGAAGATAAGGCCAAATAATATTATATGTCCAAAATTGTTGTATATAGATGATATATGAAAAGGTTCTATACATAAACTAAGGATACACAAGAATAATCCTGCAAGTAAAAAGCGTATAAATAACACTGCGCCCGGAGCTATGTAGTTGAACGCCTTTTTTACATAAAAATTTCCGACAGGATATGTAATAGTGCTGAGTATAATTAATATATCGCCGTTATTTATTTTTACACCGTCATTGAATAATAGGAATGCTGCCCCAATCAATATCCCAATAACACCTATTACCTTATATAGATCATTTTTTTCACCAAAAAATGGAGTAAATAAGAGTGTAAAAATTAGTTCAGAAAGAAGAAGAAATGATGTGTTTGTCCCAGATGTTTCACGGGTACCTATAAATAGGAGGAGCATGGGTAATACAGAGACACATAGAGCGACCATGGCCATAGGAAACCACCCACGTTTGTCTCTGAGAGTGTGCAGCGTACGAGTGACTGCCGCATATATGAAAGCTACCGATGACCCTAACAATATGGTTAGCCCTGCAAATAGTATAGGAGGTATTGTAGCACCGTTTTTGTTGAGAATGACGGGGAAAGCACCATCCAATGCTGCGTAGGTGAGTGCGAGGGTGACGCCAATATTTTCTTTTTTCATAATGTGTTACTGACGTATGGAAATAATTTCCCTGATTGTTTTTCGGGAAATGGCCTGTGTTCCAATGATAGCAAGGCTATAAGATATCATACCTACAATGATAAGCAGGATTATATGTATATGTTGAAAAAGAAATAAAATTGACCCCATACATATTCCAGAAAGTATAATTTTTCCAAATGTTTTTATTTCTAATTTAATTTTTATATAATGGCGGATGACAAAGAACAAAAGAATGCCCGCATATAATTCTGAAAATACGGTCATCCACGCCGCGCCATACATTCCAAATTTTGGAATGAAGATGAGGTATCCTATGAGCGTGATAATGGCATCTGAGATATAAATCCACATAGTTTGTTTTTGTTTGTCTATGGCTACGGCGACATGACCGAATATACCTCCAACAAATACACCAAATACTGCAAGCGCAAGTATTTGTAATGGCTTTCCAGAAGTCGCAAATTCTTCACCAGCTATGAGTATCATAATTTTTTGGGCGAGCATGATCGTACCTACCATCATGGGGATAGCGAGTAACATCATGGCATCAAATGACATCTGATATCTGTGTCTAAATTCATCTTGCATGTGTCGTGACCATGCATATGCAAGCAATGGGAGCATGACGCCCATGATCATCATTGCAGTTTGAGCAAGTATATCTATAACACGGTATGCAGCCCCGTACATGCCGACCTCTGTCTGGGTTGTGAATAATGTCAAAAGTAACGTGTCTCCTTTTAGGTAGACGACATTAAAAATAATGGAGACAGTAATTGGCCACATTTTTGTCATTATTTTTTTCCAAATATCCCAATCAAAGCCAAGTTTAACCGGAGATTCTCTGTGTGCTCTGAGTATAAGCACGAGCATGTATGACACACTTGCGAGTGTGACAATCCCCATGATAGGCAAAAATGTTTCTCCATTTTTTATGAGTAACCACAATCCAACAACAAGTACGATACGCCCCACGACTTCACCTATTGCTTGTATATGCATTTTGAGTTTATGTTGATAAAAACCAACAAGCACCTGATTCATCGCAATTGCTATAAAAGAGATACTGGTAAATGTAATGGCAATTTTTACTTCTGGCGGGTAAGGGAATAAGAGCGCTGTGAATGGCATGATGCCAAGGAATACAACTGCGGTAGCAAATCGAAATCCGAGTAAATTTTTGAAGAGCTTCTGTTCTTCTATTTGATTTTCACCGAGCATAGAGGCAGTCACTGGCGTGAGACCGAAGTCTACGAGAATGCCGATAAATTGTAGAAATGTAATGGTCGTAATGTACCATCCAAATTGTTCCTGGCCTAGATAACGAGTCATCATACCAATAGCAACCAAACCAAAAAAAGTAGAAATAATTTTTCCTACAATTTGGTACGCAGTATTGTGGGCTATTTTTCGTGTGAGACTCACAAAAGCATTTAAGCACAAAAGCATTTAAGCATCCCTGTCTATGTTTGTTGGTGCCCAAATGCTGTAGTGCTTGCGTGCTACAGAGTAGTGATACTGTAGCATTTTTTGCTAAAATAAGCAATCCATTTTGAGATTGGAAGATGTATGTATTTGTGGTATACTTATCATATATTATTTTACCATTATGTTTAGAAAAACAATATTAATTTTGGGAACTGTATTTGTTGGAGCCGGTTTTTTATTATCCACGAATTCAGTTTATGCTGCACCGGACTATGCAAAGATTAAAGATGAAGGTTTCCACGCACAGTATATAAGCCAGTCTGTGTCTGATCCTGTAGCTGTTGAAGCCGGGGAGACCATTTCAGTCGTATTTCGATTCAAAAATATAGGTACAAAGACTTGGGATAGTAATAGCACGCATTTTGTCTCAGCATATACTATGAATCCACGATATCGCACTTCAGATTTTCGTGCAGACAACTGGCTTGATTATCGTCAGACCGCAAAAATTCCTGGTGTTGTCCGCCCAGGAGAGGTGGGAGAGCTTACTGTTCAATTCAAGGCTCCAGAGAAAGTAGGTACATACAAAGAAGAATTTTGGCTTGCGTCAGATGGGTGGTCGTGGGTAAAGGGTGGTTATTTTTTTGCTGAGATTAATGTAATTGCCAAACAAGAGGTCGGCACTGCACCAGATGTAGTTGAACAGCCTACCCAGATAGAAAATTCAGAAGAGATACAGACCAATTCTCTATATCAAGCAAAGAAGATAATGCAAAGCAAAAAAGAAATTTCTGCGGCTGGTGGTGAACGTGTCAAACTCGTAATTGGCTATCAAAATGTCGGAGCACAAGTATGGGATACTTATGCATTTGTCGTATCTGATGAGACGTCTCTAGCTGCTTCAGGAGATATTGTTAGTTTTGTAGATGAAAGTTGGAAAGATAATATAACGATAATACAAGTAGACGAGCCAGTGCCCCAGTGGGAGGCTGCACGTGGTAAATTTTATGTAAAAATGCCTTCTCAAAAAGGGTCATATACACTTACACTTGTGCTTCAAGTGGCAGGTGAAAAATTAGAAGATACGGTATTGCATATCCCCGTGAATGTAACAGATAGCGCGCCTTCTTATTTTTCTAATTCACAAACATCTGAATCAGTAGATAGACCTCGTCTTGAACAAGAACCAACTATTCGTGTTGGTGTATGGCGTGAACCAGAACAGGGTGTAGAATTTATATCTCATGACGATACATATATTGTATATGCAGGTACTGAACGCAAAGGTACTCTACCTCCTGGTATGCGTGCGAGTATGTTTTTTGGAGGAGGTACGTATCATTTTCAAAGTGACGGTCTCAATTTCATGTCTACACAATATATTCGATTGGAACCAGAATACAATAAACATGCGGTGTTTACGCTACCTAATTATGAGAGGAAAGTTTCGTGGAAAGGACCTCAAAATTTCAATGCATATCGTGGTGTCGCAGAATATCGTCGCACACAGGATGACGCCATTATGTATCTTATCAATGAATTACCATTTGAAGACTACGTGGCTGGTATTGCCGAGACATCAAATGCTTCACCTATAGAATATATAAAAGCGCTTCTAACTGCTGCGCGGACGTATGCTTATTATGTACAACAGACAACCAAACATGATGCGCGCAATTTTGATGTCGTTGCACACACTGGTGACCAACTATATTTGGGATATGAAAGTGAAAAACTTATGCCGCGTGTAAAAGAAGCCCAAGAAGCCACAAGAGGCTACATGATAACGTATGATACAGACAAAAATTTTGATACACAAAATGATATTGTTATCACGCCATATTATGCCAATAGCGATGGTCGAACTAGAAGTTGGACAGAAGTATGGGGTGGTAGTGCAAAACCATGGCTTGTATCAGTACCTGCTAAGTATGATGCGCGTGATGGCAAAAGTATGTACGGACATGGCGTAGGTATGAGTGCACGTGATGCCGCATATAAGGCAGAAGAAGAAAAAATAGATTATCAAACAATTTTGAAATATTATTATACAGGGGTTGGGGTAGAACGAATATACTAATTTGTGCCTAATTATTTGAACACCTAATCAAAAAAACCGGCTCGCGTGAGCCGGTTTTTTATGCTGCTTTTTTTTCATCTAGATCCGCATGTGTGCGGGTTTGTTCAGTGTATGTCGTATTAATGAGAATTTTTATCATGCTTATTATATCATTGTACAACTCGCCATCTTCCCTTTTTAAATCATCGAGTGTGCCTGTGAAATTATCCTCCTCGAGTATCTCTAGGCTACTTTGGAATAATTGAAGTGCCTCATTGATTAATTGTTCGTGAATTTTATCTCTTACTTTTTTTATATCATAGACCTTTTTCCCGCCTTCTATTTTTTTGATCCATTCTTGCAATATAATAGTTACTGGTCGGTTGTGTTTTGTTTCCATTTCTCTTAGCTCTGCTTCTATTTGAGCGATATATTCATCTGACGGCGATGTCTTTTCTTGTATATGGGTATCGTCTTCTGTTATATACCTTTCTGTTTTTGCATGTCGTATATATCTCTTAGTTTTTTTGATGAATTTAGCAATCGCTTGGATGATATCTTCATAGAGTTCAATATCTCTTTGTGATAGCTCACGCATTGTTATGTCGGGGTAATCCGATTCTATTATTTCCAACACACCGGTAAGACCACCCAAAATATTTGATTTTAGATGTATATCGAGATCTGACATATTAACTTCATTCAGCCAATATACCACTATAGTTTGTGCGTCGTACCCATCATGGTCATATTGCTCTTTCAATGTATGTTTGATAGCGCGTGTTATTTCATTTTCTAATTGTCGTTCAAATTCTTTTTTTTGTCTGAAATCTTCCTGCTTTTCTGTTTTAGTTTTGAATTTTTTATAATACAAATCATCGGGGTTGTATCCAGACTCATCTGGCTCATGGTAGTCTCCCCACTCTGTTGGCATATCAAAATAATTTAAGAGTTATGGAGATAAAGTTACTATTCTTCTACGTTTTCTTTTTCTCCCTCCATACCCTTTTCTTCTTCTGGCGCTTCACCGCGTTCTACTGCTTCCCAAATTTTATCGTTAATCTGTTTCATGAGTTTGGGATTTTCACGCAAGTATTGCTTTGCTTTTTCACGCCCTACACCAAGTTTTTCTTCATTGAACGTATAACTATTTCCAGATTTTTGTACTACTCTATGCAGTACACCGGTATCAAGCAAATCTCCAGATGTAGAGATACCCTCATTATACATAATATCAAATTCAGTAGTACGGAATGGAGCTGCTACTTTATTTTTTACCACTTTTGCTTTTACTCTGTTGCCGATTATTTTGTCTCCCTGTTTTATTTGTGCTGCGCGACGTACCTCAATACGAACAGATGAATAAAATTTGAGAGCATTGCCACCCGTTGTCGTTTCTGGGTTGCCAAAGAAGACCCCAATCTTCATGCGTGTTTGATTAATAAATACGACAACTGTTTTGGTTTTGCTGATAATGCCGGTTAATTTTCGCAATGCTTGTGACATGAGGCGTGCTTGGAGACCCATGTGACTTTCTCCCATTTCACCTTCTATTTCAGCTTTTGGTACAAGTGCTGCTACTGAGTCTACGACTACGACATCTACTGCATTTGATCGGACAAGTGTCTCCATAATTTCGAGAGCTTGTTCTCCAGTATCTGGCTGAGAAATATATAGATCTTTTACATTGACCCCAATTTTTTTTGCATAATCTGGGTCAAGTGCATGTTCAGCGTCAATGAATGCCGCGATGCCACCTTGTTTTTGGACTTCAGCAATAATGTGTTGAGCAAGCGTTGTCTTGCCACTTGCCTCAGGGCCGTATACTTCGATGATACGTCCTCGAGGAACACCTTTGACTCCAAGCGCGATATCAAGAGATACAGACCCTGTAGATACTACGTCTACATTGCTTGCCTTCGCCTCGCCAAATCGCATGATGGAGTTGTCGCCGTACTTTTGTTTTATTTGTTCTATAGCAGTTTGGGCCGCTTGAATTTTTGGATTTTCTTCTTTTGGCATATATTTTTAAGTTTGATTTTAAGATGGATTAGGGGTTTAATTTTTGTTTAAAAAAGAGAGGTTATCCTCTCCGTACACTCAATTGTACAAGGATTATCTAGAGGTGTCAAACTGTTCTCTCAGAGAGAATTGTTTATTTGTTTTATAAATAACATGCATAGTTTCCTCTGTAGTTTTTCCGTGTTTATTTTGGGCAGTTATCACGAGCGTGTTTATTCCGGGGGACAAATCTATTGTCTGGTTGAAATTGCCTTTTTCATCATTTTGTATGGGTTCGCCGTTTATAGTTATTTTGGTTTCTGGGGGCGTCTTGCCGGTCACTGCCACACTATTTTCTACAGTAATGAGTCCATTGCTCGGTGATATAATAGATAATTCAGGGGCTTGTAGAATATGACGTATATGGTTGCCGAGATATATGAACACGCTGAGTACAGCAGTACCTACGAGCAAAAATCGTATAATGTTAGGCAGATTACTAAAATGTGTTTTTTTGCATCCTACGCCAGGATGTTTGTTGCACGCATGCTTTAGTGTTGATTCTTCCTCAGTGAATTGTTGCAAGAAAGATTCGGGATTTTGACCGAGCGCTTGGACGTATTTTTTTATAAAATTTTTTTGATATACAAAAGCCTGTCCTACCTCATCAAAACGACATTCTTCCAGAGCTTGTAAATATTTTTTTTGTATGCGTGTGCGTGTTTCAAGCTGACACAAAGAAATACCTGCAGCTTCGCGCGCGGCTTTGAGTCGTAGACATACACGTTTGTTTGGGACCAAACACTTCTTTTTGAAGACAGCAACCATACACGGCTATCTAATTATACAATTATTTTTTCAAGTGGATTCATTAGAAAATGGATGTACCAGATGAACTATTTTTTCCTTCTTCATTATCAAGACCCTCTTCATTTTCTTGTTCCTCATTGGTATCTTCTTCTACTGAGTTTTCTTCATCTACGTTTTCTGGCTCATCAAATGTATTGAGCTCTCCTCCTGCATCCATTGTATCACGTACCTCTACTTCTGTCACGAGGATTTCACGTGGTTTTGCTCCTTGGGCAGGACCAATAATCCCAGCTTCTTCGAGCTCATCTAGTATACGGGCAGCACGCGCGTATCCTATTTTGAGTCTACGTTGCAAAAAAGATGCACTCGCTTTGCCTGCTTTTACCATAGCTTCTTGTGCTTCTTCGAATAAGGGATCTTGGTCATCACTCGTACCCCCAAACATATTGGCAGTGCCACCACCTTTGTGATGTTCTACGATAGATTCATCATATTCAGGTTCCTCATCGCCTTTGAGATAATCCACTACATCCTTGAGTTCTTCTTCGGAAATAAAAGCACCTTGAATACGAATTGGTTTACTCAATTCTGCTGTTTGAAATAGCATGTCGCCACGACCCAAAAGTTTTTCTGCGCCTGGAGAATCAAGAATAGTGCGTGAGTCAATTTGTGATGCAACAGAAAAAGCAATGCGCGCGGGGATGTTTGCTTTCATGAGTCCGGTAATGACGTCAACGCTCGGACGTTGTGTTGCTAGAATGAGATGTATGCCAACTGCACGCGCCATTTGAGCAAGTCGGATAATACCTGCCTCGACTTCATTTGCTGCAGATGCCATGAGGTCGGCAAGTTCATCAATAATAAATACAATGTGTGGTATCTTGTGGTCTGGATATTTTGTGTTGTATGAACTTATGTCGCGTGACCCGACGCTTGCCAAAAGTTCAAACCGTCTATCCATTTCCCCAATAGTCCATTTGAGTGCATTCACTGTTTTTTGTACGTTAGTAATAACGGGCGTTAGCAAATGTGGAATACCATTGTACAAAGTCAGCTCAACACGTTTTGGGTCAACCATAATCAGGCGCAATATTTCTGCGGTGTTTTGGAATAGTAAACTCATGATGATGGTATTGACACATACAGTCTTTCCAGATCCTGTTGCACCTGCGATAAGCAGATGTGGCATGCGTGGTAGATCACCAAACCATACTTTTCCTGCGACATCTTTTCCAAGTGCGATCATCATGCTGTGTTGTCGGTTTCTAAATTCTTTTGATTCAAGCAATTCTTTTACTGATACCAATGCCGCTCGTTCATTTGGTACTTCAATACCCACAAGTGGCTTACCAGGAATAGGGGCTTCAATACGGATCGGGTGTGCGGCAAGCGCGAGAGCCAAATCATTTGAAAGTCCGGTAATGCGTGATAGCTTGATACCCTTGTCAGGTTTGAGTGAGTATTGTGTTACGGTTGGTCCCACGCGTATTTCACCCATAGCCACACCAATGCCAAATTGAGAAAAAGTATCTTGAATAATTTCCGCGTTCGCAACTATGTCGCCACTTGTTGGTTTTCCTCGTTTGTCTGACAATAGTGTTAATGGAGGTAAATTTTTTATGATAACTCGTTTTGACCAGACATCACTTGCTTTTTGTTTTTCAGGTTCTTCCTCGCCCCCCTCAGTGTCTTCCCCATCGTCTTCTTCAGATGAACGCAAATGTTTTTTTGCGAATCTTTCTTCCACAGGTTCTTCGGATGTATCTTCATCCACTTCATCATTCTCATATATTTCTTCATCATTTTCTTCATCACGCGTATCTTTGTTATAGTCTCCTTTTATCTTGACGTGATTACCTGTAGGCAGGAATAGCTTTTTTATGATAGACACAAGTGATCTCCCAAACCATCCAAGTGCTGCAAAAAATTTTTTGTGTATGAGTACAAATGCGGCAAGTGTCGTATTGAAAATAAGAAATATAGAAATGATGACAATACCGATGAGTATGACATAACTTGCGACAACACCCAGGTATTCTTTCATAGGCCATGCAAGCATACCAAAGATGCCACCCCCATGACCTTCAAGTGCCTGGCGCCACATATCTCTCGTTTCAAATCCTAGATGCATGACACTTGAAAGTGATAGGAAAAATAATAATGCGCCGATGCCATGTGTAGGACGATAGTCGTAATCAATGTCTTTCAATAGAAACCACGCAAGAATGAGAATAATTGCTGGAGTAAAATAGCGAATAGATCCAAATAAAAAGCTCAATATATATTCATCAAGCATGGTACCTACAAATCCAGCTCTGTCAAAAAAACTAAGTATGATGATGGCTGCGAAAACAGCAAGGAGTACAGCGATGATACCGCGAGAAAGTGTAGGATCGAGGCGGGATGTTTTTTTACGTCTGGTCATAGATTATAGGTCATGCATTGTGAAACATGTAGCAAAAAATAAATACATATCAAATGTAATCATATTGTAACATATTTTTTTGTATTGAGAAATAGAATTTATTTTTGACTGTTGAACAAAAAATAAGGACAAATTTTTATACATATATTACTGAGATGAAAAATAAGAAGATATTTGGGATATTAAAAAACAATCGCTTTTGAAGCAATTGTTTTAATTATAACTTCCAGACCTTGGTACTCTCTGCAAATAAGTTACCACGTAAAGAAATTTTATTCCCACGTGGTTTACAAAGAATATGCAGGGGTCTGGAAGTCGGAACTTCATGCGCGCACCCCCGAGTAGCGCGCATCTCTTCAGACGCCGGTCTCTTCGTACCAGTGTTGCGCGACCGAGGCCGCGTGTTCGAACCGCTTGGCCAGATCCCCGGCCAGCTTCCTGCCCTCTCGGGACAACCCCCGCAGACGGGCGTGCAGCCTGAGCCGACTGGCCATGTTGTGGGTCAGCCGGAGGATCTCGAGCGATGAACCACTCTCAATCTCCGGCTTGAGCTGTTCACTGTAGAGGTTGTCTGCGTCGTACCAGATCGCTTTTGCGATCTTGTCATGACCGGCTTGCTCTACTGCTCGAGCGAGATCCTCTAGCCTCTTACAGGCTCTCTCGAGAGCTCTTGCCCAGCTTTTCACTGCGCCCTGATTCATGCTTGTTCCAATCCACCCCGTCGTGGGGTTGTTGTGGGACTTCTGGGTTTAGTTTCTGAGAACAAAACACGATAACATAAACATAAAGAGAGAGAGAAGTCAATGCTTATTATTTTAAAAATAAATTGTGGATAACTTTGTTAGTAAAATAAGCCAAATTTTTATTTAGAATTTTAATTTTTGCTAGATTAAGCTAAAAAGTAACCATGCTTGACAATTACTTATCCACCTGCTCAATGTTTGACATTGTTTTGTTTTTCCTGTATTCTAAACCTGCGTGTAAAACTTCTAGAAAACTGTCAAAAATTGCTTAAATAAGCACAATTCTGGTATTATCGTCCTCCATTCGCACTTGCAAGGGCGAATTATCCGGATCACACATGGCTAGAGATTTCTCCCAAAAATAACGTTTTTTCATTATCCTTTTCTTAAAAAGGAATTTTTTGTTATCTAGCTACATATCACTGGTATACAACATACGAAATATACAAAACGCGTTTTTTATCTTTCGTATTTTGTCTACATAATCTCTTTGCCCTATGTCTGTATACAAACGTCAACCGCTCAAGACGCTTGAGCGAAAGTTTTTTACTCCTTTGCGTGATGCTATCGAGACTCCGGATTTGATTGAAGTACAAAAGTCTTCTTATGCATGGTTTTTTGAAGAGGGTCTTCGTGAACTTTTTGATGAATTGTCTCCTATTACAGATTTCACTGGGCGTGACCTTGAGTTGTATTTTGAAGATTATTATTTGGACGAGCCCAAATTTGATGAGGTGGTGTGTCGCAACAAAAATATTACGTACGAATCACCATTGCGTGTAAATGTCCGTCTCACCAATAGTCGTACAGGTAAAAGTGAAAAACAGGAAATCTACCTCGGTGATGTGCCTCTCATGACTGATCGTGGCACGTTTGTTGTTAATGGTATCGAGCGTGTCGCCGTGTCTCAGCTTATTCGTAGCGCTGGTGCTTTTTTCACAGCAGAAGCTGTACGTGGTAGACGTTTTTATGGAGCAAAGATTATCCCTAATCGCGGTGCTTGGATCGAAATTGAAACTGATCAAAATAATGTACTGTGGATCAAGGTAGATAGAAAACGTAAAGTTGCAGCTACTTCATTATTGCGCGCTTTTGGATACAAGAATGATGAAGATATCAAAAAGTTATTTGAAGATGTTAACACACATCCTAATATTGATTTCATAGATAATACGATCAAAAAAGATGCTGCACGTAGTGAAGAGGAAGGTCTCATCGAAGTGTATAGACGTATTCGTCCTGGCGATCTCGCAACTGCAGACAATGCAAAAGGTTTGATCCATGCAATGTTTTTCAATTTTGATAGATATGATCTTGGTAAAGTTGGTGTATATAAATTTGCAACAAAATTTAGTTTGAATCTGACACAAGAACAGTATGACAATAAAGAAGAACGTGTACTTTCACCCGAAAAATTGGTCATGGTGCTCCGAGAAGTTGTGCGTCTCAATGTAACGCAAGATGAACCAGATGATATCGACCACTTGGGCAATAGGCGTGTCCGTGGTGTGGGTGAGCTCGTACAAAATCGTTTCCGCATTGGTCTTGCTCGTATGGAGCGTATCGTGAAAGATCGCATGAGTACCATGGAAATGGATAGTATTGTTCCGAACAAGCTTATCAACGCACGCCCTGTGATATCAGTCATGCGTGAATTTTTCATGAGTTCACAATTGTCTCAGTTCATGGATCAGGTAAATCCTTTGGCAGAATTGGAACACAAGCGTCGTATCTCTGCACTTGGTCCAGGTGGTCTCTCTCGAGATAGAGCAGGATTTGAAGTGCGTGATGTACACAAGACTCACTACGGTCGTATATGTCCTATTGCGACTCCAGAAGGTCCAAACATTGGACTTGTCGGTCATTTATCTACATTTGCAAAAGTGAACCGTTTTGGTTTCCTTGAAACTCCTTATAGAAAGGTAATACACGTGATACCAAATGAAGCTCGTTTTACTGAAGGAGAAGTTGCGTATGAAGATGTTGTACATATAGTCAAAACAGGCGATGTTATCACGAGTGCTCTTGCGAAAAAACTTGAACAAGAAAAAAAGATTGCACACATAAAAGTAAAGCCACGCGTTACTCATGAGATTATATATCTTAATTCATTTCAAGAAGAGAGAACTACAACTGCAAGTGCAACGGTACCTCTTGATGAAAAAGGATACTTTGTCGAAGATCGTGTGCCAGCTCGTGTGCATGGTGAAGCACAGGTAATCAAAGCTGAAGAAGTAGAATATGTTGACGTGGCGTCAAACCAGATATTGTCTCTCGCAACAAGTCTTATTCCATTTCTTGAACATGACGATGCGACCCGTGCACTCATGGGTACCAACATGCAACGTCAATCTGTGCCTTGTATTAAACCAGAGCCACCACTTGTAGGTACTGGCGTAGAACGTGCAGCAGCATTGAATAGTGGCTATGTGGCAAGGGCTCCTGGCGCAGGTGAAGTAACATATGTAGACGGTGGTAAAATTGAATTTACTGATACCAAAGGAAAAATATATACCTATCCTATTTCAAAATACGTACGATCTAATGCATCAAGTAGTATAAACCAACGCCCGACAGTTGTACCAGGACAGAAACTCAAAAAGGGTGATCCAATGACTGATGGTCCTTCTATCAAGGATGCAGAGCTCGCGCTTGGACAAAATGTGCTTGTGGCATATATGGTATGGGATGGATACAACTATGAAGACGCTATTATCATTTCAGATAGACTTGTTAAAGATGATCGCTATACATCAGTACATATTGAAGATTACACGACCGATGTACGAGAGACCAAGCTTGGTGAAGAAGTAGTTACGAGTGATATACCAAATGTGGGTGAAGAAAAATTACGCAATCTTGATGCAGAAGGCATTGTGCGTATTGGCGCTGAGGTACATTCAGGAGATATATTGGTTGGCAAGATCACACCGAAAGGCGAGACAGAATTGACACCAGAAGAACGTCTTCTCCGTGCTATTTTTGGTGAAAAAGCTCGTGATGTGCGTGATTCTTCACTATATCTCGAACATGGTGAAAAAGGAAAAGTTATTGATGTAAAAGTATTTTCTGCAGAAGCAGGAGACAAACTCCAACCAGGTGTTATCAAGCAAGTACAAGTAACTGTCGCAGACATGCGCAAAATTCAAGTAGGTGACAAGATGGCTGGTCGTCACGGAAACAAAGGTGTCATCTCTCGTGTCGTACCTGCAGAAGATATGCCATTTTTGGAAGATGGTACTCCTGTTGATATTATCTTGTCACCACTGGGCGTCGTGTCTCGTATGAATTTGGGTCAATTACTTGAGACTCATCTTGGCCTTGCAGCAAATGCGCTTGGTTACAAAGCGGCAACCCCAGTACTTAATGGTATACACGAAGAACAGATAGAAGAAGAACTCAAAAAAGCAGGATTCCCTGTAGATGGACAATTGCAGCTCTGTGATGGACGTACGGGTGAGCCATATGATCACAAAACCACAGTGGGGTACAACTACATGCTCAAACTCAATCATATGGTGGAAGACAAGATTCACCAACGTTCTATTGGTCCTTATAGTCTTATTACCCAGCAACCACTTGGTGGTAAAGCACAATTCGGTGGACAGAGATTTGGGGAAATGGAAGTGTGGGCACTTCAAGCATATGGAGCAGCACATACATTGCAGGAAATTTTGACGATCAAATCAGACGACGTACCAGGACGTGCAAAGGCGTACGAAGCTATTATAAAAGGTGAACCAATTACCAAGATCAATCTCCCCGAGAGTTTCAATGTATTGGTACGAGAAATGAAAGGTCTTGGCCTTGATGTGGAGCTTCTCAAAGATGTGAATGGCGAATATATACCAGCAGAAGAAGTAAAGATTAAGATGGAAGAGATACGAAGACAGGATTATGGTACGACACTCGAGACAGAAAGTACCAAACGTGGACAGACTGAAGAATAATTCTCCTCATCTTATAACCATAACCTAAACATCTAATAATCTACATATGGCACGTGATTCACTACACACAATGAACTTCGATGCACTCCGGTTGCGGGTTGCATCACCAGAGACCATACGCAAGTGGTCATACGGAGAAGTATATAAACCTGAGACGATTAACTATCGTACTCAAAAACCTGAAAAAGGTGGCTTGTTTGCTGAAGAAATTTTTGGGCCAACCAAAGATTGGGAATGTTATTGTGGCAAATACAAAAAGATTAGATATAAAGGTATTGTCTGTGATAAGTGCGGTGTGGAAGTAACACATTCGCTTGTTCGTCGTGAACGCATGGGCCATATTGAGCTTGCAACACCAGTATCTCATATTTGGTTTTTGCGTACTATTCCTTCTCGTGTTGGTCTTGTGCTCGATTTGTCTATACAAGCACTTGAAAAAGTAATTTATTTTGCATCTTTTATCATCACGCATGTAAATGAAGAAGAACTCAGGATAACTCATGACGCTCTCAAAAAAGAGTATAAATCAAAGAAAAAACAAATAGAAAATGAATTCAACCAAAAAGTGGCTCAAGCAGCAAAAGGAGACATTGCAGCATGTGAGAAGGAACGTGATAGAAAATATGAAGCATTGGAAGAAGATTTCAAACAGGCAGATGTAGAGCTCAAAGAAATTGCCATGCTCAATATTATTTCAGAGGCTCATTATCAAGAATTGTCATTGCGTTATGGCCATCTGTTTGAAGCAAGTATTGGAGCGGAAGCTATCCGTGGTTTGCTTGAGCGATTGAACTTAAGCGAAACAGTAGAGCGTCTAGAAAAAGAAATCAAAAAGAGTAAAGGAGCAAAGCGTGAACGTCTTTTACGTCGCGTGAAGCTACTCAAGAGTCTTGAAAAAAATGGTTTGCGTCCAGAGTGGATGATTATGACCAATATTCCTGTTATTCCACCAGATTTGCGTCCTATGGTTGCTCTCGATGGTGGACGATTTGCTACATCTGATTTGAATGACCTGTATCGCCGTGTGATTAATAGAAATAATCGTTTGAGACGTTTGCAAGAATTGAATGCCCCAGAAGTTATTTGTCGAAATGAAAAGCGCATGTTGCAAGAGGCAGTAGATGCTCTCATAGACAACAACGCACGTGCCACAAAGACGGTGCGCGCTTCCACTGGACAAAAACGTCAGCTTCGATCACTTGCCGATATTCTCAAAGGTAAACAAGGTCGTTTCCGACAAAATTTGCTTGGTAAACGTGTCGACTATTCTGGTCGTTCAGTTATCGTTGTCGGACCAAATTTGAAAATAAATGAATGTGGTTTGCCAAAAACTATTGCCCTCGAACTCTTCAAGCCATTTATCATGTCTGAAATTATCAAACGCGAACTTGCCCACAATGTGCGTAGTGCTTCTCGATTTATCGAAAGCAATGCACCTGAAGTATGGGATATACTTGAAGCATTGACCAAAAAGACTCGTGTACTTCTCAATCGTGCGCCAACATTGCATCGTCTTGGTATACAAGCATTTCGTCCAATACTTGTTGAAGGTAAGGCAATTAGACTTCATCCGCTTGTATGTCCTGCTTTCAATGCTGACTTCGACGGAGATCAAATGGCTGTACACTTGCCACTGTCTGAACAAGCAAAATGGGAAGCTGAAAATCTCATGGCTTCTGAAAAGAATTTGCTCAAGCCAGCTACCGGTAGCCCTGTGATTACGCCAGCTCAAGATATTGCTCTTGGTTGTTATTATATGACTAAATACAAGGAGTCTGATACGGCTGAGGTCAAGAAATATTTTGCTAATATCACTGAAGCAAAATATGCGTACAAGACCCGTTTCATTACACTTAAGGAACGTATCAAAGTGAGATTTTCAGATTTATCTAAATTTGAAGAAGGACAAAGTGCTATTGTAGAAACATCCATTGGCCGTATATTTTTTAATGAAATTTTGCCAAATAAGTTGGTGTATTTTAATCAGGTGATTACCAAGAAAGATTTGAGTAATATAATTCAGTCACTTCTTGAAATTTATGGACAGGAAGTTACTGCACACCATCTCGATAAGATAAAGAGTCTTGGATACAAATATGTAACTAAATCTGGATATTCACTTGGTAAAGATGATTTCCCTTCTCTCGATATGAAAGCAGAAGTGCTTGCTGCTGCAGATACCCAAGTACAATTGGTTCAAGAACAATATGGCGAAGGGTTGCTGACTGATTCAGAGCGTCACAGTAAAATACTTGAGATATGGGCTGAAGCAAAAGATAATTTGCTCGCACATAGTAAAGATGTACTTGATAAAGACAAATCAGTATTTGCAATGATTGACTCTGGAGCTCGTGGTTCATGGGGTCAGCTCGGTCAGGTGATTGCCATGAAGGGCCTCGTGGCTTCTCCAAGTGGAGACATTATCGAACTTCCGGTGAAAGGTAATTTTAAAGAAGGTTTTGATGTACTTGAGTTCTTTATTTCAAGTCATGGTACACGTAAAGGTTTGTCTGACACGGCTCTTCGTACTGCTAATGCAGGTTATTTGACTCGTCGTCTTGTTGATGTAGCTCAAGAAGTAGTAGTCAAAGAAGAAGATTGCGGAGATACTGTAGGTGAGCTGTTTACGAGAGAACAATCAGAACAAATGGGTGAAAAATTATCAGAACGTGTGCTTGGTCGTTTTGTCCTTGCAGATGTGAAGGCTGGCAAAAAGACGATTGTAAAAATGGGTGAAGTAGTGGCTGAAGAAGCGGCACGTATTATAGAAAAAGATAAAATTGACAATATTCATGTACGTTCAGTCTTGCAATGCAATTTGCCAAAAGGCGTGTGTTCAAAATGTTATGGATATGATTTGGGCAACAGGCAAGTCGTGAGGGTGGGCACCGCAGTAGGTACAATAGCCGCACAGTCTATTGGTGAACCTGGTACTCAGCTCACTATGCGTACGTTCCACCTTGGAGGTGTCGCAGGTGGCGATATTACTCAAGGTTTACCTCGTGTAGAAGAATTGTTTGAAGCGCGTAATCCAAAAAGAAAAGCAGTATTGTCTGAAGTAGATGGTGTCGTCGAGATTGAAGATGCTGATGGCAAGGTTATCACAAGTCCTACTGGTCGCAAAATATTTGAAGGACGACGTGGACAAAAAATTATCAAAGTATATCATGAGGGTATAGAAGAAGTAGTGTTTGATGTAGAAGAGACTGATGATGTGAAAGTAGAAGATGGGCAGAAAGTAAAGAAAGGTGATAAGCTCATCGTGAGAGGTGGTTCTGGCGAAGATATCAAAGCTGGTGATCCGGGTACTATCCGTCGTGATGGAGAAAAACTTATATTGGTTTATGACGGCAAGACGACCAAAGAATATGTCATCCCTATGGGATATAAACTCTGGGTCAAACATGGTGACACGGTGCAAAAAGGTGACCAGCTTACCGAAGGCGCTGTTGATCTTCAAGAATTGTTTGAACTCAAAGGTCAGGATGCTGTCAAGCGATATGTTCTCATTGAGATTCAGGAAATTTATGCGTCTCAAGGTCAACGTTTGAATGATAAACATATTGAGATCGTTATCAAACAAATGTTCTCTCGTGTCTTTGTTGAAGATCCTGGTGATACAGATTTGTTGCCCGGTGAGGTAGTAGAGCGCGCACAGCTTATTATCTCCAATAGGCAAGCAGAGAAAGAGGGTAAGAAGAAAGCAAAAGTTCGTGATATGCTCATGGGTATTAGCAAAGTGTCTCTCACGACACAAAGTTTCTTGTCATCTGCTTCATTTCAAGAAACATCCCGTGTGCTCGTAAATGCAGCTATCACGGGTAAGATGGATTATCTCGAGGGATTGAAAGAGAATGTCATTATCGGTCGTCTCATACCTGCTGGTACCGGTATATATGGTACTGGCGTACGTGTACCTGAAGAAGAATAATTTTGTAGAAATTTAAAAAACTCCCCGTAAAAGCGGGGAGTTTTTTGATTAAAATGGAATTTAGTGCTTGGAGACTAGAAAAGGTTTCATTAGGTTTTTTATTTTTATGAAGTTTTGGTTTGCGTTGACCTCGACTATATCACCAGTTTGAAAAAATTTTGTCGCTGAACCAGTACCCACGATACAAGGCACTCCGAGTTCACGCGACAGTATAGCAGCATGACACATTATTCCACCTTGATCTGTCACTATTGCCCCAGCCAACCTCATAGCCGGTACATATTCAGGGCTAGTCATGGTTGTAATCAACACCTCACCCTTTTTAATGTTTTTAATTTCATTAGCTTCGCGAATGATCCTTACTCTGCCAGTATAAGAACCAGCTGATGCTGTCACTCCCAAAAGCAAAGATTTTTTATTTTTTATTTCTTTTTTGTGCCCTACTAGGATTTTGTTTGCTTTTACACCTAAGAACATTTCTACTTTATTTTTATTAAAAACAAATAAGCTATTTTTGCTTCTATCTTTCAAAACATCTTCTCTCGTTAAGACATTGTTTAATAAGGCTGATTTCAATTCTTCTGGCAAATGATATTGTATCAATTCGCGCCTAGTATTTAATCTTTTGGAAATTTCTTCAAGCAAACCAATGATATGATAATGTACCAAAGTGAATTTTTCTTTTTTATAATCCTGTAAGTAAGATGCCAGACGCAAGTTATTAAATAAATTTTTATGTGTCCTGTCAACTTTATGTTTTTTTTCTAAATTTGTTTGCTGTTTTCGCAATTCCTTAGAATATTTTTTGCTAGTTAGTAAACGATTTTTCATGTCACCTTGTTTTAGAATACGATCTAAAATCACAAAAAAATATTTTTCATCCCACAAGTCTAAGCCATAATCATAAGGCACCCAAGAATATTTTTTAGTGTGTATTTTTATAGCTTCCGTCTGGTCCTTAATTTTTTTATTTTTTATTTTTAAAGCAATATTTAACAAATCATCCTCTTCTTCTTTGGCAAAAGATTTTTTTTGTGGTGCTGAAAGAATTGAATAGGTGGCTGTTAATTCTTCAGGATTAAAAATTTTTTTGCTTAAATATTTTTTTAAATAACTGCCTAATGATTCTTCCAAACCTAAAACCACCGGTTCACTCCACGGGTAAGCAGCCGTGTATAATGTAAAATACTTAGAAAACACCTGCCAAAGTTCCTGATTGGTCTTTTTACTTAGATTGGTTTTATAAATACTAAAAGCAAATTTATTTAGGTGTAACATTTTTTGATTATATTTTTTGATTATATTATCCAAAAAATTTTTATCTTTTTTAACTAATAACAAAGTTTGTTTGTTTACTTTATTTACTCTCGCTTCCGATGCGTACCAATACATTATGCCATCTACATATTGTACTAGGGTAATACCAAAAGACAAGCCGAGTGAATCTTTCATGTGTTCACTATAAGATTGAGCAATTATATAAGCATTAGGTATTAAATGAATCCCTTCTTTTTGCTGCATGAAAATATAATCCTTATTCATAAAATCTAATTATTGTTTTGTGGAGTTAAAATTCTAACTGTGCCATGATTGGCTCGCACGGCCACAATATCACCGGTTTTAATTTGGGTAGTGGCAGTATGAGTATTTATTATACACGGCTTACCAGCCAAGCGAGCGTTAATAGCTGCATGACAGAGCATGCCTCCAGCATTGGTCACTATAGCTCCGGCTTTTTTTATAATTTCTATCATAGTATCGTCAGTCATTTCTGCAATTAAAATTTCTCCAGTTTGAAACTTTTTTATATCTTCTTTTTTTTCTATCACCCGAGCAACTCCCTGAGCATAACCCTGAGCTCCAACTTTTCCCGCTACTGAATGCCCCAGTTCACTTTGCTGTAAAATTTCCTGCAATTCTTCATAAACTTTTTTAACCTCTATTCCTTCAATTATTTTATAATCTTTGCCTAATATAGAAAGCAATAAACCCTGATTAAATCGATTTTTCAAAGTCTGTTTTTTAATTAGACCATGCAACAAATTATCCAATTCTTCAAAAGTTAAAAAATATAAAAAATCTATTTCTATTCCAGTAATTTTTTTTAGTCGTTTAAATACTTTATTCCACAATTCTTGAATTTGCAAATTCACTGTTTGTCGATACTCACGCCATTGTCCCAATTCTTTAAAAAATTCCAAAGGATTGGCGCTTAATTTATATTTTTTCAAAATCGTTTTAATAAACTGGTGATGTCTCTTGGCGCGCGCCATTGTCTCTTTGGTACGCTGGCTTTTGTCCAAAATATTTTCACTAGTCAAAAGTTCGGCAATTTCTGCTTGAGTAAAATTATAAATCTTACCAATTCGCGCCACTTCTTTATTATCAAATCCCAAATCAAAGCTATCAATAAAAATTGCCGTGGACCAAAATTTTTTCAAAGTATTTTGCCACTGCTCTAAAAAATTCAACAATTCATTAACACCCCATTCTAACGGAAAATCAGTTGCGTATTCCTGGCAAAAGGCTTCTACCTTTTTGCCATAATCAAAAAGACTTTCTTTTAACTCAAAATGTCGCCGACTTAATTCTCCATATTCTTTATAAACTGCCTCTGCCATTTCTGCAAATGAGGAGGTAGTATGCCAAAAAACTTCACACACGCCATTTTTAAAATAAACATCGCAAGTGCCCAAACCCTCATCAAAAAACTTTGGATTAGGATGAATAATGCCTGCAATTCTAGGCCAAAAAATTATAGGACTTAAATTCAGTACTTGGCGATACATTTTGGGAACACTTCCTTCATTTTGTTTGGATTCAAATTCTACTATATCAGTAATATCAAGGCCATAACGTTCACAGAGCCGGTCTAAGGTAGAAAACCACACCCCATCGGCTTTGCCATGAAAAAGTGCTGTAACAGTATTGCGATTTATACCAGTTTCTTGGCTAATTTCAGAGATATTTTTACCCAGTTTTTTCGCTACAGTATGTATTTTTAACTTAATCATAATGTAAGTATTTATAAGCATATTATAGTATATTTATATAATTTTGTCAATATTTCACAGTTTTTGTAATGATTTCATTACAAAAATGTACATAATACCATTGAAAATTAGTCATCTTTTGATATTATATGCAGTTCCCTACACAGTGTCTGGGGGAAGATCTTTACAAAAGGAAAAAGGAGGAGGCCATGAAGGCTTTCATCGTTGCGTTGATCTCGGCGTTTTGGCAGCTGTTCGGGTCGCATGGGGTTCGGGTTGCCTTGATCCAGCCGGTGCCACGGCTCAGGTCAAAATCTTTGGGAATTTTCAAGTCCCCGGAGAGTATTCAGGCCCTCGCGGGCCAGCTCGAGGCATTCGGATACAACGTGCGGATGTACCACTCATCCACAGGCTGGGGCATGATGATCAGGCTCCTGTTATTCAACCCTAACGTGGTCGGGGTCAGTACTATGACCCCAAATTTCCTCGAGGGGAAGCGGATCGCTCAGCTCCTGAAGCTGTGGCGACCTCGTCTTCCCATTGTGCTCGGAGGCTGGCATGCCTCGGGCGCGATCCAGGCTCACCTCCATGGGCAGGAGAGCGAGAGTCTTGGGGAGATTCT
>Ga0208373_1001989_pt1 | contig 24417 bp, 7 predicted proteins | sample RifOxyC2_FD_184036 | JGI IMG/M metagenome (GOLD analysis project Ga0208373, IMG submission 184036) | Soil microbial communities from Rifle, Colorado - Rifle Oxygen_injection C2 (SPAdes) | ecosystem: Environmental > Terrestrial > Deep subsurface > Rock core/Sediment | place: Rifle, Colorado... | reverse complement strand
GTATTACCCCTCTATCCGTGGGGTAATGCCGGCCTATGCCTGGGGTAATATGGCAGGGTTGGTGGTGCAATACCCCTCTATGTCTACCGTATTACCCCTCTATCCGTAGGGTAATACCGGCCTATGTCTGGGGTAATATGGCAGGGTTGGTAGTGCAATACCCCCCAATATCTACCGTATGGCCCCTCTATTAGTAGTGCAATACGGTAGTATATGTCGTGTAATATGGGGGTATGTGTAGTCTGGGGGATGCCCCACCCCCTCCTGCCCTAAGTCCTTATCTATAAGGGGCATTATGGGGTGAAGGTGTTCATTTTAGATATTAAATACTGAATTTAATCCCACTGGGATAACTTATATTCCCTTAGCTACAACTCGTAGGGATGACCACATAACCTATGATGAAGTTCGCTTAATTCTTACTTTATGGTTAGTAATCACCCCATAATTCCCCAGGATTATTTCGCGTAATTATCATAGGCGTAGCCGGTCATATCGCCCACCGAATAGGGACCGTTACCTACCCCAATCGTGGTCGTGCTGGAATCTGATTTCAGAATCCGGGTGACATTATAAGAGCCATTATTTGCCACCCAGGCATAGGTCGCATCTAATGAGACTCCACAAGGTTGAGATCCGACTGCAATCGTGCTCGTGCTCGAATCTGATTTCAGGATTTTGGTAACATTACTTGAACCAGAATTTGTCACCCAGCAATAGGTGGCATCTGCCGCCACGCCGAAGGGATTAGCCCCGACGTAAATAGAGGTCGTGCTGGAATCAGATTTCAGAATCCGGGTAACATCGCCGGAACCATAGTTTGCCGTCCAGCAATAGGTCCCGTCTACCGTAATTCCATAGGGATTACTTCCCACGACAATACCGGTCGTGCTTAAATCAGATTTCAGAATCCGGGTGACAGTGCCAGCATTATAATTTGCCGTCCAGACATAGGTCGCGTCAACCGCGATTCCGACCGGGCCGCTTCCCACCGTAATCGTAGTTATGCTTAAGTCCGATTTCAGAATCCGGGTGACACTATTAGAACTATAATTTGACACCCAGCAATAGGTCGCATCCACCGCGACTCCATACGGGGAATATCCCACGTCAATCGTGGTCGTGGTTAAATCAGATTTATTAATCCGGGTGACATTATTAGAATTCACATTTGACACCCAAACATAGGTCTCATCTGCCGCGACTCCATTAGGCGCGCTTCCCACCACAATCGTGGTGGTGCTGGAATCAGATTTCTTGATGCGGCTGACATCATTAGAATAATTATTTGCCACCCAGACATAATCATCCACCGCGGTCGGCACATCCGCCTCTATCCTTGAATAATTGTTGTAGGCATAGCCGGTCATATCACCCAGCGAATAGGGATTAGTTCCAACCGCAATTGTGGTCTTGGTTAAGTCCGACTTCAAAATACGAGTGACATTATTAGAAACACGATTCGCCACCCAACAATAGATACCGTCCACCGCGACTCCAAAGGGACCATTTCCTACCATAATTGTGGTCGTGATGGCAGGGTCTGATTTCAGAATGCGGGTGACATTAGATGACCCATTATTCGCCACCCAGCAATAGGTCTCATCTATCGCAACTCCAACGGGGTTAGTTCCTGCCGTAATAGTAGTCGTAGTAGAATCTGATTTATTAATACGGGTAACATTGTTAGAATCATAATTTGCCACCCAGCAATAGGTCTCATCTACCACAACTCCAATGGGCTGAGTTTCCACCGCAATCGTGGTCGTGGTTAAGTCAGATTTCTTGATACGGGTAACATTAGCGGAGGCGGAATTTGCCACCCAAACATAAGTCCCATCTAAGGCCACGCCACGGGGGTTATTCCCAACCCCAATCGTGGTTGATATGGCAGTATTTGATTTCAGGATGCGGGTAACATTATTAGAACCATAATTTACCACCCAGCAATAGGTTTCGTCAACCGCGACTCCATAGGGGGTGTTTCCGACCGCAATCGTGGTCGTGGTAGAATCAGATTTCCTAATGCGGGTGACATTATTAGACCCCTGATTTGCCACCCAGACATAGGTCGCATCTACCGCGACTCCTTGGGGATTAGTTCCCACTGTAATCGTGATTGATATGGCAGGGTTTGATTTCAAAATCCGGGAAACATTATTAGAACCCATATTTGCCACCCAGACATAGTTATCCTCGGCATTTTGTATCTCGGTCCGGGCCTTGACCGTATCCTTCCTACCTGTGTCATTGGTTGAGGAGGCATTAACGCTGGCTTCCATAAATAACCCGGATGTAGAAGAAATAGCCGTGACATCTAACCTGATAGTATATGAGTTGCCCGGCGACATTGACGTAGTATAGAAACCAGCGCCGGTAACCTGTGTGGTAATCTCTGTAACGCCATCCCAGTATTTAACCTGCCAGAGAGAGTTCCCGCCCGTGCCGGTGATGAGGTAACTGTCCGTGTTAAGCCCGTCATTCTGGACCTTGATGAAATATGAGACGGTCTCCGGTCCGGTAATGATTCTGGTCCTGGTCTGGGTAATCGGATTAGATTCATAAAGATTATCGGTCAGATACGACGCATCCGAGCCGATGCCGGATTTAATCATAGCATCCGGCTGGTAATCAACCCCGGTCGGCCGATAGCTTACCCCTTGCACCGCCCGGTTACTATTCGAATCTAAAACCGTCAGATACCAATTATAATCCTCGCCGATAGTTAAACTCGGCTGGGAGGCCCGGCCATCCGCATTATACAAAACCGAGAGTTGCGAACTGGGCATAGACATATCCTTCGGATATTCCCATCTATCCGACCCAAAATTCCTGTATAAATACAAGGAATAGGTATAATATGCAGGCGGCTCTATCGGCGCTTCCCAAGTGAATAGCGGCGTGACACTGCCGCCAATTCCGGCCGGAGCGAGATTCAGGGCAAAACTATCCAGCACCGCGCTAACCGGAGCATTGACAGTTTCTGTGGTGGCATCGGAATAAGTGACCGTCACGGCATAGATATCCGAGGTAATCGGGCGGTTTAATCCGCGCTCCAGCGAATAATAATATTCCCGGTCTTTACTGATATCAATGGGTGAAGTAACTCCCGGGCCGGAAGTAATCGCCACCGCCACAACCAGTTTCTTGCCGTTGCCGGCAGTAATCCTAACGCTATAACTTTCGCCGGTATCCATCTTCCGATGCTCAGTCGTTGTTTCAGCCGCGCTGTTTGCAGTTGACAGGATTTGATTCTTATTACTAATGTCAGCATCATTTATGGTCACAGTCTCTCCGGAGCCGCCGTTGGTATTTTGAATGTCTCCGGCGTCGATGGCACCGTTATTATTCATATCCATAACCGCCCAAAGCATATAGGTGCCGTTGGCTATGCCTGAGACACTATATCCTTGAGAATTAGCAGCCGGCGATGCAATCCGGGTAAAGGTCACGCCCTGGTCGCCATAAACCCCGACATAGAGAGGCCCGGTCGGCGTGACACCGGTGTAGGAAACCGTGCCGGAGACCGTCCAATTGCCGGCTGGCGCGCCGATAATAACCGGCCCGAACGCGGATGACATATCGCTTTCAGTGACCCCGACTAACGCGGTGGCCGCGAAATAAAGGGCATTGCCATTTGTCAGCCCTGTAATTATGGCATTACCGTCATCTTTTGCCGCGACTGTTTTCACGCCGGTATATGACACTTTAGTCGGCGCCGACCCGACTTTCCAGTAGACCTTGTAGGACTCGGCTATTTCCGTATTCGAAATATTTCTGGCTGTGTCAAAGAAAACAAACGCCGAACTATCTGCCGGGAAGGCAGACAGGCCGGTGGGTGTAACCGGCGCCGGAGCAGATGGGTCAATCAGGGTAATATTCACCCCGGTAACATTACTGCTAACAACATTTATTATACCGGAGTAGCCATTAGGATTAGAGGCATTTTTCGCACCCTGTCCGATATGGTCTCTCCAGGCATAAAGCCGATAACTCCCCGCCGTAACGCCCCGGATAGTATATGCCCCGGTCGGGGAAATACTGGTCCCCTTATAGGTTTGATAACCATCAAACCCATTAACATTAATATAAATCCGGCCTGTTTTTGAACCTCCGTAACTTATGTTGCCGGAGATACTGTAATAACTGGGAATGGCATCTATCCGCGCCTTGACTATATCAACTTTTGACGGGTCGTAAGTAGATGATACGCCGACAACGGGTTCGACAAATGTGCCTGACGGGCTGGTAATATTCAAGGTAACATCTATTCTGATGGTATAGAAACCGCTCGGCGATACTGTCGGGGTATAGAAACCGGGACCTGTCATCTGCGAGGTAATATCTGACACGCCGTCATAATATTTAACCTGCCAATCAGCATCCGTATAAGTGCCGGTAAGACGGAAACTTTCCACAGTATTGCCGTCATTCTGGACCCGGACAAAATATGATATGGTCGCCAGGCCCGGTATCGCGCCGAGCTTAGTCTGCGAGATTGTCGGGCTGGACTGGTAAAGGTTATCGCCAATATAAGCGGCATCCGATTCGGCGCCTGACTTGATAGACGAATCAGGCTGATATATCGGCACTGTCTGAGTCATAAAGGCCCAGACCGTTCCGGTAGTCACCCCCGAAGAGTTTACTGAATCTATACGCCAATAATAGGTGGTGATATAATTCATCCCTCCGAAATAATAATTCGTACCGTTCGTATTCCCCCAATAAACTGGCGGATTGGCGGCTCCGAAATAGACATCATACGATGTGGCCCGATCAGCCGCGCCCCAATAAAGCGTGGAATAAGCATAAACATCTGTGGCGCCGTCAGCCGGATTGGGCGAGGTCACTTGAGCCGGAGGCGGTGGCGGCGGCTCATAATAATAATTAACCGAACCGGACCAATTACCGCCCGGAGAATAATGCCGAACGCGCAGATAATAGGTCTGGGTATTTCCGGCGATATAATAAAAAGTAAATTGATTATTCCCGCCGGAATCATCGTTATACGCGACTCTATTCGCGCCATCCGAATCGCTGTAAAGCTCGCCGTAGTTATCGCCGGAGCCGCCGACCGTGTTAAAATAATAGAAATAACCGGCCGTCATATTTATCCGATACCAATCATAGTAATCAACCGAGCTGAGCACATGCGGACTATGCGCCTGGGTAGTCGTAATAGGAGTCAGCCAGGTGCCGCTTATCCCGACATCATCCGCCGGGTCATACGGATCTATATTTGAGCCGGTGGTAAACGTCCAGCCTGTTCCGGTGGCTACCCCGACGTAATTAATTGAATCTACACGCCAATAATAGGTAGTGGTATAAGAAAGCGTCCCCGGATTGAAACTGGTACCGGTCGTATTCATCCAATAAGTTGGAGGATCAGCGGCGGAAAAATAGACATTATACGATGAGGCTCCGCTTGCCGCAGACCAGGACAGCGTGGGGTAAGTGGAAACATAGGTTGCGCCGTTAACAGGATTAGGCGAGGTAACCGGAACCGGCGGAAGGATTAGTATCCCTAATTGAGTCGGATTAATTCGGTAGTTTGTATCGCCCAAGCCCAATTGGCCGGAATTATTATTACCCCAGCTATACGGCGCTCCGCCTGCTTTAAGACCAGCGCTATGATACCATCCCGCCTCAATCTTTTTCCAGTTAGTATCAGTACCTACCTGGGCCGGCTGGTAACGCGGACTATAATCGTTTAACCCTAACTGTCCGTAACCATTATATCCCCAAGCCCAAAGAGTATTATTGGTCCTAATACCTAAAGTATATGCGCTTCCGCAGACAATCATACCCCAATTAGAATCTGCACCAACCCGAGTTGGTATGTCGCGCGGATTAGTATCATCTAACCCCAACTGCCCATCTAAATTATATCCCCAAGCCCAGAGTGTATTGTTGGTTTTAATCGCTAAAGAGTGATTGCTCCCGGCCGCGATCGCCCTCCAGTCGGTATCTGAATTCACCTGAACAGGTAAGGTGCGTGAAATAGCATCCCCTAATCCCAATTGGCTATCCGAGTTAAGACCCCAAGCCCAGAGTGTGCCATCTGATTTAAGAGCTAAAGAATAATCGCCTCCTGCAGCAATAGCCGTCCAACTTGTGCCTGTAATTTGGGTCGGCACTAATCTGGTATCATAATCATTCAACCCTAATTGTCCATACGAATTTAGCCCCCAAGCCCAGAGTGTGCCATCTGTCTTCAGCGCCAAATTATGATTATTATAAGTGGCAATAGCCGCCCAATTTGTGCCGGTCACCTGAGTCGGAACCAATCTGGTCACATTATCATTCAGCCCTAATTGACCATTCCAATTATAGCCCCAAGCCCAAAGTGTTCCGTCTGTCTTTAGCGCCAAAGAATGATACTCACCGGCAGCAACAGCCGTCCAATTTGTGCCTGTCACCAAGGTCGGGACCCATCGGTCGTCATAATTATTCAGTCCCAATTGGCCGTACCAATTAGCGCCCCAAGCCCGGAGCGTTCCATCGTTCTTTATACCCAGGGTATGATTGGAGCCGGCAGATATCTGAGCCCAGCCACTCATACGGCCAGTATTATATTCCGCCTGAATTACCCCGGAAACACAGGCGTAATTATAGATTTTGACATCGTCAAGCCATCCCCGATAGTAATAATTCGCCTGCCCGCAACCTATTTCCAGCAGAGATGAATTCTCCGGCATTGAACCCATAACATTCAGGCTGGCTTCCAAATTACCATTAAGATAAACCTGCATAACAGACCCATCATAAGAAACAGAGATAAAATACCATTGGTCGCTTTGTAAGGTAGTAGTGCCAGAGACCTCTTGCCTGACACCATTAATATAGGCGGTAAAGTACGCATTATAATTATAGATTCCGACAGACCAGCCATCGGCATCCGGGGTTCCCTTGTCCGCAAAACGAATATTAGCGGAATAGACATCGGGTTTTACCCAGGCCGAAACGGTTAATTTAGTTGCGGTGATGCCGGTTCCTGACGCAGTCACATAATCATCCACCCCATCAAACGAAAGTTCTCCGCCTGTCCAGGTGGCGCCGTAAACCGTACCGCTATTGCTAACGCCTGAATAATTAACGGCCGTTGTCCCTGACTCCTCGTCAAATTTCCAATAAACCACCGGCCGGGAATCATTAGTTTGCAGCTTAACTACATCCTTCTTTGAGTTGTTATTATTAGAAATTAATGTGACGATGGTATCGCGGAATGCGCCGACAGATGCGCTAATCGGTTTCACCTCGACTCTAATAGTAGTAAAATTAGTCGGAGTCAATGAGACGGTGGCATAAGTACCGTTTAATACCGCAGATGTAATATTTAGCCCGCCAGTCGGGGCGCTATAATACGTTACCACCCAATTGGCGTTACCCCCTGTGCCGGTAATCGTGAATTTATCTGAGAGATTACCATCATTTTGGATTCTAATCAGGTATGACACAACCTTATTATTGGAAGTAGCTTGTGAACTGGTCTGCGAGATTGCCGGACTTAACACATAGACGTTATCGCCGATATAATTCGCGTCAGAATCAGAGCCCGACCTAACCTGGGCATCAGGCTGGACCGATATAGTCGCGGAAATAACAGCGGACGGATTAGAATAGCCGTTATTATTCCACGCCCGAACACGATAATAATACGTTACTGAATTTGAAACCGGTAAATCATTGTAAGACGCAACGGCAGAGGTGAATGTCACCGGAAAAGTAATACCATCTAATGAACGGTTAACCTTGAAATCTATTTCATCTCCGGAATTATCGGTCCAGGTAAGTTGTATCTTATCAATTGCCTGCGGGCTGGCCGCCAGGTTAGTCGGCGCATTGGGCGGCGGCGGCGCCAGGGTGGTGGCTGATACAACATTAGAAAATCCGGACGAACCAGCGCCATTAGCCGCATAAACCCGGTACCAATAAGTAGTCATCGTCGGCAACCCGCCGTTAGTAAACGAAATTACATTGGCGCCCACCTCTGAGAAATAACTGAATGCCAGACCGTTGGCAGAACGTTCAATATAGAATTTCGTCTCGTCATAGGAATTATCCTGCCACTGGATGCCGATAGATGACGCGGTAACCGAAGTTGCCGTCAGCGCGCTAGGCGGATTAGGCGGCGTGCTCAGGGTGGTGGCAGATATAACATTGGAATAACCCGAACCGCCTCCGTTATACGCATAGACCCGGTAATAGTAGGTAATTCCCGAAGACAAGCCGGTATTGGTATATGCGCTAATATTAGCCGAAACCGTGTCAATATATGTCCATGTGCCGGTCACCGGTGTTTTACGTTCTATTTTAAACCCATCCTCGTTGTTGGAGTTATCAGTCCACTGCAGCCAAATAGATGATGAAGTCACTGTGGTGGTAATCAATCCGGTCGGCGAAATAGGTGCGGGCGGTTGAAGCGTAGTGGTTGACACTTCATTACTATAAGCAGAATTACCGGCTGTGTTATAGGCCCTGATACGATAATAATAAAGCGTATTGGCTGATACGGTGTTATCCGCGTAAGAAGTGGCATTAGCCGTGGGCGTAATAATCTGGCTATATGCGCCGACCCCAGTTTTACGCTCTAACTTAAACCCGCTTTCATTACTGGACGTATCGGTCCAGGTCAGGGTCACAGAATTATAAAGCGTTGCGGATATAGTCAGATTGGCCGGAGTAACCGGCAGCACTTCAAAGGTGGTAGCTGAAACGTTACTGGAATATTCGGAATTACCCGCGCCGTTATAAGCATAGACACGATAGTAAAACGTAGTGGCCGCAGTAATCGGAGTATCGAAGAAAGTGGTTGCATTAGCATTAAGCGTTGAGTGTAGCACGTAGGAGATACTGTCGGTAGAACGTTCCAACTTAAACCCATCTTCATTACCGGAGGTATCGCTCCAAGACAGGTTTATCTGGGACGAAGAAACGGCTGTGGCCGTGAGTCCGGTCGGAGCCGATGGTATTGCTATCAATGTTGTAGCAGAAATAACATTAGAATACCCCGAATTACCGGCAGAGTTATAGGCATATAGCCGATACCAGTATGGGGTATTTGCTGACAACCCGGAATCAGTAGTGGTAATGGTATTAGCGTTTAACGATGCTCGTAGAGTATAGGAAACACCGTCTGTGGAACGCTCAAGTTTAAGACCCTCTTCGTTATTAGAGGCATCAATCCATTGCAATCCTATATAAGAAGCGGTTACCGTAGTAGTAATCAGGTTAGTAGGCGCGGCCGGCGGGGCCATCGGGGTCATGGCCGAGGCCATATTAGTATAATCAGAATTGCCCGTTACATTATAGGCCCTAACCTTGAAGTAATAAACAGTATTGTCTGCCAGTCCAGTATTGGTATAAACGGTTGTATTAGCTGTAGTGGTGGTAATCTGGAAAAAAGTGATGTTATCAAGAGAACGTTCTATCTTGAACCAAGTTTCGTTACTGGAAGTATCGGTCCAACTGATAGTTATGGCTGTGGACGAAATCGCAGCAGCAGCCAAACCGGACGGAGCAACAGGCAATGTCGGCATAATATTAAATGAAGCGGAAGTCGTGGTAATCAGGCCGGCAGAGGCGTCTAATGAATAATTACCCTCTACCGCGATACTAAAATCATCAAAGGTCGCAATGCCACTGGCATTACTATTCTGAGTGAGCGTGCCATTTATGGCAGTGCCGTTAGTGGTGGTGATGGAAATAGAAACGCCCGACAAAATATTTCCGTTTACATCCTGAATATTAACTGTAATAGCCGGAGTGATGGTGACACTAACCGTGGCCGTAATCGGCTGCTGGATAAAGGTCAAGCTATTAGGCGCGCCCGGGACTACGGTCACTATTTTGCCGCCGGATTTAGCAGGCTCTGTAACTGATGTCGCCGTAATAGTTACGGTGCCTGAGATTACTCCGGTGAGTTTATCTGAATTACGATTGGCTGTGCCGGTATCATTTGAATGCGACCAGCTATAAGTATCTGAAACATTATTATTATAAGCATCCTTGGAGACGGCTGTGTATGAGGAAGATTCTATACCAGATGTAATCGGGGTCTCGCCTGATACGGTTACAGTTACCACCGCGGCCGGCGTAATATCAAAACTATTTGAGTTGGTCGGCCCGACAACTCCGGCCCGGGCTGCTAATTGATAATTACCGGTGGTGGTAATATACAAATCACTAAATGTTGCCACCCCGTCGGAATCACCAATCACTGTGGTAGTGCCGTTCAATTGAGCGGTGGTGGTCATAGAAACAGCCACAGACGGGACTAAATTACTATACTGGTCCCTGACCTGGACTTTGACCGCAATCATGGTTGAGCCGGCCATAACATCCATAGGCTGCACTGAGAATGTCAAGCTATTGGCCGAAGCCGGAGTAATATTAAATGAAGTGGAAACTATGGTGTTATAGGAAGTCGCCGAAGCGCTCAAGGCATAGTCATTAGCCGCTAAAGTAATACTCAAATCATCAAAAGTGGCAATACCGCCCGCGTCGCTGTTTTTGGAAAGCGTTCCAATTACCAACGTGCCATTGGTACTGGTCAGAGAAACTGTCACGCCTTCTACCGGGTTATTAGAGGCGTCTTTTACTGAGACCGTAACTGCGGCCATCGTCACCCCGGCTATTGTATTAGCCGGATGCTGAACAAAGGCCAGATTAGCTGCCGCGGCTGTAATATCAAATGTATTAGAAGTGGTCACCAGCGCGCCGGCGGTAGCGCTCAAAACATATCCGGTAGCGGCTACGGTCATACTCAAGGGCGTAAATGTGGCTATCCCAACCGCATTACTATTCTGAGTCAGCGTGCCATTTATAAGCGTGCCGTCCGTTGTAGTGATAGAAACCGAAACGCCGGCCACCAGGTTATTATACACATCTTTGACCCGGACCGTAACCGGCGGCGACATCGTGGCGCCGGCTGAAGTATTGCTCGGCTGTTGGACAAACGCCAGATTATTCGCAGTAGCCGGCGTGATATCAAATCCGCTGGAATCAACCGTACCCAGCGCGCCGCTTGACGCCCTAAAGACATATCCGGTCCCGGCCGCGGTCATGCTGATGGCGGAGAATGAAGCCAAGCCGTCCGACCCGCTGACGGCGGTGGCAGACACCACAGTACTGCCGGACTGATAAATCGCCAGCGCGGAATTGGTGGCCGTGATGTATACGGTCGTGTCCTGGACATTGTTGGCATAGACGTCCCTGACCCGAACCGTAAACGTAGTCATGGTCTGTCCGGCCGTGGCATTAACCGGATTAGTCACCCAGGCCAGATTATTCGCCGCGGCATATGTGATATCAAATGAGTTAGAGACGGCCGGAGTAAGCCCGCCTGAAGAAGCCGTGAGGATATAACCGGTATCCGCCAGGGTTATATTCAAATTATTAAAAGTAGCAACGCCGGCGATGGTATTTCTACTCAACGTGCCGTCTAACGTTCCCTTATTAATTGTAATCGTAATGGGAACGCCATCTAACGGCAATGGATTATTAGATACGTCCCTGACCTGGACCTGAACCGCTGTTATAGTCGCCCCGGCTACCGCGCTAACTGGCTGAACGGAAAATGCCAGATTATCCGGTGCGGCTAATGTGGCCGCGGTCAGAGTGGCATAACCGGAATCGCCGCCCCCATTATAGGCATAGACCCGGTAATAGAAAGTGGTCGACGGCGTCAGCGCCGTATCGGAAAAAGCAATAATACCGGCGGCCGTGGTCGTCAAGGTCACCCAGCCGGTCGCGCCGTTCGGTGAACGGTCTAACTTAAATCCGGTTTCATTATTAGAATTATCCTGCCATTGCAGGCCGATAGAGGAAGAGGTGATTGTGCTGGTAACCAAATTAGCCGGCGCGGACGGCGGCGGCTGGGTGTTGGTTGTCCCTGAAACCACATTGGATACCGCTGAAGAGCTAATGGCATTGGTTGCATAGACCCGATACCAATAGGCGGTTCCGGCAGTCAGTCCGGTATCGGTAAATACGGTGGCATTAGCCACGGTCGTGGTCTTGAGCGTATAGATAGCGCCGTCGGTGGATATCTGGACCTTAAAACTATCTTCATTATCTGAGGTATCGGTCCAGTTAATCCTGATAGAGGTGTCGGACAGGACGGACAGGGTAGCTCCGGTCGGCGCGCTGGGCGCAGCCTGGTTGGTCGTCCCATACGCGACTAATGTGTAATTAGAATTACCAGCCGCATTATATGACCGGACGCGATAATAATAAAGCGTATTATACTGTAACCCGGTATTAGAGTAAGAGTCAGCAACAGTTGTGGCAATTTGAGTAAAGGTTATGTTATTAGTGGAACGCTCTATCTTAAAGCCCGTTTCATTGTTGGAGTTGTCAGTCCAGGTCAGGTTTATCTGGGAGCTGGAAGTGGTTGACGCCGCTAATCCGCTGGGCGCCGTCGGCAGGTTGTCAGGCGTCCAGATATCAGCCGCGGCGAATGTCGCGGAGTTGCCCGATCCGTTGTAGGCATAGATCCGGTACAGATACCACGAGTTAGCCGTCAGCCCGGAGTTCTGGTAACTGGCTGTATTGGCGCTGACCGTGCCGATGACATTATAAGTATCACCGCCATCAACAGAACGGCGAATCTGGAATCCGGTTTCGTTGCTGGAGTTGTCAGTCCAGGTCATGCTGATATTGTTGGCGTCTATGGCCGTCAGTGTCAGGTTGGTCGGGGCATTAGGCACCGGTATGCTCGGGGTCTGAGCATTAGCGCTGGCTTTTCCCGAGCTGCCGTTGACATTATATGAATAAATGCGGTAATAATAAGTGGTATTGGCTGACAAACCGATATCATTATATGCCACCGTATTAGGATATTGGGTGGAAATAATCGTATAAGTAATCCCGTCAGTAGAGCGTTCGATATCAAACTCGTCTTCATTAGCCGAGTTATCCTGCCAGGTCAGGGCAATTTCAGAAGATGAAGTCGCGTTAGCTGAAAAACTGCTCGGCGCGGCCGGTAACCCGCCGACAGTCACGGTCACGCTATTGCTGGTTACGGCGCCGGTAGATGCCTCTATGGTAATCGTGCCGGAACCCAGGGCGCTGGCTAATCCGCCGCTATTAATAGATGCAATGGCCGGATTTGATGATGTCCAGGTAAAAGTGGGCGTAGGCGAAATGATATTTTCCGCAACGTCCTTAGCCACTCCGGAAAACTGCACGGTCGGGTTCTGGTCGGTAGTTAAATTCACCGAAGGCGCCGGCGTTATCCAGATAGAAGCCACCGAGGATGAACCGGCATTCAGAAGAAAATTCTCCTCCTTGGTCTGGCCTTGGGTCAAGGCCGCGATGGTCCTGACACTTGATGACTGATAACCGGATTTGCTGGCCTGCAATTTCAATTCCACTCCGGACGGCACTCCAATCATCCGATAATTGCCCAACGCGTTGCTATACGCCTCCATGGTAATTGACGGGTCCATCGAAACCGGTAATCTGATATCCGTGATTTGTCGTTGATAGAATCCTCCTCCTACATCAATCATTTTTGACATCAATCCGGCTGTAGCCGTAACCACCCGGTCATCGGACAAGGTTATCCCCAAATCCACCCGGTACGACCCTTCAGAAGTAAAACCTGATTCTGAAAAAAGACTGCTCAAAGTAGCCCAGTTATCAACCTGACTGGCCGATAGATAGCGCTGGCCGTTAGGCGCCGTTAAATACCAGCGATAGTAACGAAAAGCCGGCGGAGTAACCGAAAGCACATCATCCATAAAATCGGTCGCCGTTGACCGGTTATCATAGGTAAAAACCGCAATATACGGCTGGCTGGTACAAACCACCTTGGCTGATACAATGGGTTCATTATTGGATGCATCCTTAACCGAACCTCCCAGAATAGCCACCTCTTCCAGGGTCTCTAACGTGATACTGACATTATTGGTTATGCTGTTGGCCTTAACCGCGGCCACGGCCGATGCCAGTTGATAATTCGGCGCTATGGCATTGACCATAATCAAGGTATCCGCGCTGGCGCTCAAGGCAATCACCCGCTCCAGGGTATAATTACCTGAAGCATCCGTAGTGTCCGACGAACCGCCGCCAAAAACCATCGCTCCGGCAATAAGCGTGCCGGTGGTGTTCCTAACCGTCCCATTAATCGTGGCCAGTTGGGTGGTATAATAAACGAAACAAAACGGCCGGATGCCCTTTAGTTTAACCTGGTCATCTTCCGCGGCCGTATCATCCGGCCCGAGCATGCCCTGGTACGGACCGGAGGAATAATACTTGCATTTCCGGTCCTGATTACCGGCATTCTTGGAAATCACCCATTGCTTGACTCCGCTGACCTCTATCAACTCCAGTAATTTAATATTAGCCGCCACTAGTTCCGAAGCGCGTACAACTGAAGGCAGAACCAAATAGGGCTTGGCCTCCTTGCCCGCGGCAAAAAGCACGGTTGATGCCGCGCTGAAATCAGCGCCGGCTAATCCGATATAACCGCTCGGTATGGGCTGGGCCAGATTATCCAGCGAATAATACGGGGTAAGTTCCACCTCCGTATTGCTGGTTACGGCGCTTGCAGTAATCACTACGTGGCAATTCGGAATGGCCTCGCCTTTTTCATTCACGTCGTTTTCAGTATTGACGTCATTTTCCGTGGCGCTGAAAATGGTCTTCTTATTCTGGTTCTTGCGGCTGAGCGTTCCTTTGATGCTCGGGCTTGTGCCGGCCGTGTTAACGTTATAAACCTGGGTGGTGTGCCCGTTTTTCTCTATGGTAATCACCACATCCGCATTATCGCTGATTCCGTCAATCTCGTAGGAACCGTCTGAATTAGTCGTGGTTGATGCGTTGATGGTTATGGCCTTACTGTAGACGCCCAGGATACTCCTGGTCCCGCTCCATTCGGCCAACACCGTGGCGCCGCCTAAGGGCGCGATGACATTCTCCGAACCCTGGGAAAAAACCAGGCCCGAAACGCGTCTCTGGGCTGACGAACCGGATGAACTGCTGCTGCTGGCGGATGAACCGCTCAGGGCCGTGCCGACCAGCAACAACCCGGCCGCGCAACCCATTAATACCAGGCAGAATAGCGGAATAACAAAATACATATGCCATCTCTGCAAATACACCCCGAAAATTCTCATCTTAGTCATAAATAAATCTCCTCGCTTGAGTACTTAGTTGATATGTTGATAAGTTTATATGCTGATAAGAAACAAGTACCTTATTAACTTATCATCTTATCTACTTATCTACTTAATCCGGCAAACTATTTACTTCCGAGCTCTTTTTTGGTCTGCTCGGCTAATTTCAATAAGAATTGATCCTGGGCTAAAGGCAGAACCGTATCCTTAACCTTATTCAAATCATCGGGGCAATATTGCGGCGGAATGGCCAGGACCGCGAAACTGCCGGAGCGCTCCAGATAACTCATCCCGCCTTCTTCCTTGAAAATATATTCATACGAATGCAGCAACGTGGCGAAATCCTGGGACGAAGCCACATCCAGGAACGACACCTCGGCCACAATCTCCACGCCGTAATTGACATCCGCGCCCCAGAGCGATGGAATCCCCAGCATAAACCACATAGCCGTATTCCCCAAAGCCGAATCATTATTGCCCGTGCAATAAACACGCGCTTTTTTCAGGGTCACCCTCATCAGGAGCGTGGCCTTTTTAGCCCGGGCCTCTTTTATCAGTGATTTCTGTGAATTATCCTTGGGCGTTATCTGCATTATCTTACTAAAAACATTATTAGCCCGGAAGGTCTCGGTCAACTTAACGGCCAGATTCTTGGTGTCCATCTCCAACCGGCGTTCGGTATCCTCATTCGTTACCTTCTGCTTGGTGATTTCGGACTCAATCGGAGCCAAAGCCACGGTATGGTCCAGCAGATTCATGGCCCGAATACGCTGAATATTCCCTTGGTCTGTCACCAAAGCATCTGTCAGTTTCGCAGCGGAACAACCGCTGGCCCATACAGCCAGGAATAGTATTAGATATAGTAACCGACTTCTTTTATACATATATTTATTATACCCCATAATCACAAAAAGTCAAGAAGAAATTACAAAAAAATGTTATATTCTTAGCTTCACCAAAGCCCCGCTAAAGCTTAATAAACTCCCTGCCTACCGGCAGGCAGGCGCGAAGAATCTCAACTATCAGGTTGTACTGAGTCCAAAAGACGAAGAATCTCGTAGCGAATGCCAGCGAGACTACCCACTTCACTCAAAGTGAAACTGTTGACTTTGTCAGCAATCTCATTTTACCTGTCATTTTAACCTGGTTATCCCGTCTTTTAACCTCCTTACTATACCAAATATAGCAATTCCCGTGCCAGTTTACCTCAAAAACACGAATATTTTACAACCGCAAATAAACGCAGACAGGCTCAAATTTACATAATTTATTACATATCAATTAATTATCCATTTTATCCATGTTTATCTAAGATAAAAAATATATTGAATTTGTGTAACCTCTGGTTAAAACTGTGTTACATTTTGGTAACGACGTTACAAAAATGTAACATTTTTGTTACGATTTGGTAACACGCGTTACCTTTTGGTAACATCAACTGTGGTAATTTAACAACAGAAGTAGCACTACCTCATAAAACCGAGGGGTAACTAAGGGATAAACCACGATTAAAGGATATTTTAGCAAATGAAGCCAAACGACATATAACGCCAGGCTGTAAAACCACTCGGAAAAAGTTACCGGTTACCAGTTACAAGTAAAGCCAGTAAAGCCGGATATTAGCCACTGAATGCATTGCAAACGCGTATTCGTTACTTTTCCCCGAACTATTGTTTTCTGAATCTGGGAAGCAAACTGTCATTCTTTTGCATCTTTGAAAGAAGATACGGCGTAGTCTGTGATTTATCACTCCCGTGTTTTTGGATGAGCGCCTTTAATTCAGCTTGATGCTCTTCACTTGGGGAAACAAATTGTAATCCGGCCAGGCCGAAATTAGAGTCATTCAATAGTTTAATCCAAACCACCCGGGCTTTGACGCAGATAGGCTTATTCCGTCCGGACGGGATAGAAATATCCAGTAAAATCTCATCCTGGGTTTTAAACCCGCCTTTGCTAATAGCAAATTGTATCCCGCCTTCCGAAATATCAAGTCCGGGATATTCCTGGGTCGTAGGATTGCTTGATAACCCGAAAAGCGTTTTTTTCCGAACCCGGGCTCTTAGCCCCGCGATAACATAACGTTTCTGGCTGCGACGTTCTTTCTCCATATTAAATCATTCCTTCAACTCTTTAATTTATTAGCTGGCCCAAGCCAAAATTAACCGTTTTTATTAGGCCTGATTAAGCACAGTATGGCATTGCGCCGGTTATAGGATAACGCTATCATTAATATAGAAAGCGCGATATAAAATCCGCCGTAGCCCATCCGGGCCTTGATTTCCAGCGCCTGCAATTGCTCAGCCGGCATATTGGGCAGCAATGCCGGCATTATCAGCGGTATCATCAACTGGGTGGAAAAGAGCACCAATAAGACCAGCGCCTCAAACATAGAAAACTTAAAGTTGGATAGGACGAATATGGCGAAGAGAGACTGGGCCGCGGTCAGGAATATCTCCTCCTGCTGCATGCTGTCTAACTTCATACCCAGTATGCTCCCGCCACCCAGGGCAAAAGCAATCGGCAGCGAGGCAATCAACAATGTCCACTGATTAACCTTGGATGAGATAAGGGTGCCCAGGGATGCGCCGGCCATAGCCCGGGTGGCGAAGATGATAGCCACGATAAATTCCGGCGATTCGGATGCCAGGGGCGCCAGCCACTGGACCAGCACAAACTCATTCACGCCCCAGGCCTTGCCGCTGGCCAATAGCCCTTCGGCAAACGGCTCAGCCGAGATATAAATCGCATAGCCCGAAATAACAAAGAATAAGACCGTAATCGAGCAACGGAAAAACCTGGAGCCCTTGCTGAACAACTCCACCGGCCCTTCCAATTCCGGCTCTACATGGCGCATCCGGGCCGCGGCGACTATATAAAATATAAAAATGGCCAACAGCACCACCGAGTCAATCATGGTAATGCTCCCCTTGATAGGAATAAAGAATGAATAGAAGGTCGCGGCTAACAGCGCGAAGAGTTCTATCCGGTGGCTCGGCTCCAGCTCGATAGTCTTCTTGCGCGTGGCAAAATAATATGCGAACAAAACCACCGGCCAGCCCAAGCCGATAAGCAGTCGGTTAGCGCCGGTCATATTAGCCGTGGCATAGTGGATATAGTGCGGGTCAGAGCCGGCCGTCCAGGCAAAATAAATATCCACGGCGTATTCAGGCACCACCGCAATCAGGGCCAGGAACGCCAGGGCCAGTGACTGCGGTATTTCCATCTGGGCCAGTTCAGCCGCCCAGGAAAGGACAAAGGCCGCTCCGAAGATAGACAACCCCGGAACCAGCGCCTCCCAGCCCGGCCCGAGATGGACATCCATCGCCTTTAACACGAACTGCTGGGCGATAAGGGCGAACGCAAAAATAAGCCACAAAACATGCTTTATCATTAGATTACTCTACCACTTTTAATCACCCTATCAACCAGGTTAACGCCAAAGTGATAAGGAATATGCTTATACGACGGGCAATCCCAGATAACCATATCAGCCTGCTTGCCTGACTCCAAAGAGCCAATCAGTTCCTGCCGATTGATGGCGACTGCCGCATTGATAGTCGCGGCGCTGAGCGCCTCAGCCGGGGTCATCTTCATCTTGACGCAGGCAATGGTCATTATCATCGGCAATGACTCGGTGAATGACGTGCCCGGATTAAAATCAGTCGCCAGGGCCAGAGCCAATCCGGCATCTATCATCCTCCGGGCCGGCGCGTAACTCTTCAGCCCAAGCATAAAGGTCGTGCCGGGCAACAGCACTGCCACAGTTCTGTTTCCTTTAGTCGCCATCATTTTTATGGCGTTATCAGAAATAGCCATGAGGTGGTCAGCCGAAACCGCGCCTAATTCCACAGCCAGTTCTGCCCCGCCTAACGGAGCGAATTCATCGGCGTGCAGTTTAACGCCCAGCCCGTGCTTCTTAGCCGCGTTCAATATCCGCCGGCTGTCCTCTATCTCAAACACATTCTTTTCGCAGAAAACATCGCAGAACTCGGCTAATTTATGCTTGACCACCAGCGGAATCATCTCCTGGACAATCAGGTCAACATAGCCAGCTTTATTGTCTTTATATTCGTCGGGAATTTCATGCGCGCCCAGGAAAGTGGCAACCATTTCCGGACGCTCAACTCTCAACGCTCCACGCTCTACGCCGTTCAACTCTTTAATCGCCTCGAGCATTTTTATCTCATCTACGGTGGTTAGCCCGTAACCGCTCTTGGCTTCTATGGTCGTCGTGCCGCACCTGATAAAGCGCTCCAGGTATTTCAGGGCATTGGCTTTAAGCTCGGACTTGGCGGCCTGGCGCACCTTGCGGACCGTGGACTTGATGCCGCCGCCCGCAGCGGCGATTTGCTGGTAACTGGCGCCCATCAGCTTCAGCTCAAACTCATCCGCCCGGTCGCCCATAAAAACCGGATGGGTATGGCAATCAATCAGGCCCGGGGTAACGGTCTTGCCCCATGCCTTCATCACCTTAGGCGCGGAATATGATTTAAGAATATCATCGGTTGAACCAACGGCTACTATCTTATCCTTCTTTACGGCCACCGCCCCATCGTGAATAATGCCGAGCGCGTTCATGGCTTCCGGCCCGCGCCGGGCGCCCGCCGCCTTTGCCGTGCCTGTGAGCGCTATCAGAGCGCCATGGCGCTTCGGCGCCACCGGCAGGCAGGGAAACATGGTCACCAGTTCCGTAATCTCGGCCACAATTAAATCAACCCGCTTCTTCATATATCAAAATTCCTATAAACTGATTAATCTGCTTACTAATTTACGACAAATTTATATTATATCCTTGACATTTCAATAATAAAATATCAAAATATTTATCGATAAATGGCAATTCCCGTCCCTACGGACGGTGGGCAACCACCGCTGTTGAGCGGGGTATACTATATTAAGAAAGGACGACTCTATTATGAAAAAGCTTATTATCTTCTCTCTCATCTTTATTCTCTCATCTTTCATCTTTCTCGGCATCAACAGCTGCATCGGCAGCAGTGACGACTCGGACAGCGGCAGCAGCGGCGAATCAATCTTATACGCGCCCAGCAATCTGGTCGTGACCGCCACTTCAGCCACATCCATCACCATGTCCTGGATTGACAATTCAGACGAAATCAACTTCCTGCTGGAACACGCCACCCCGTCTGTTACTTTCAGTGTCGTCGCCACCATCACGGCAAACACGACCACTTATACCCATTCCGGATTATTAACCAGCACCACCCATTACTACCGGATCCGGGCAAAAAACTATGTCGGCGAAAGCGCGTATTCCAACGTAGCCGGAACACTAACTTCCTGGGCTACGACACTTGCCGACGGCACGGCGCCAACCTCAAGAACGAATCATACGGCGCTCTGGGCGTCCCCATACGGAATGATTGTCTGGGGCGGCTGGGACAGCCAAAATACCGTGAATACCGGCGCGGTTTACAGCCCAACCACCAATACCTGGATCAGCACCACACTGACCGGAGCGCCATCCAGCCGGACCGGCCATAGCGCCATCTGGACCGGCTCCAAGATGATTGTCTGGGGCGGCTATACCGTAGCATCATCCGATACCCAGACCTTAGACGATTGCGAAAGCAACTGGGCGCCGGCTACCACTACCGTGAACACCGCTCTCAACAATGTCATTACCCAGGAAGGAACCTCTTCGGTCAGCATGACCGCGACCGGTTTTGGCACCGGCCTAATCGCCTATCGCGACCTGCCCGTGCCGCTTAATATTTCAGCCCGGACCAAGGTCTCGTTTTGGATCAGGGCATCAGATGATATTCCAGCCAATGGCCTGAGTTTTTTAATCGCCGTCACACCGACTGTTTCCACGACCGTCGAAGACCTGTCTATAAATACTGCGCTTAATCCGGGCGCCTGGACACTGGTGACGATGAATTTCTCCAACGCGGCATTATTGACCAGCGTTAAATCCATCGGATTAAAAGCGAATCAACTGCTCCCTGACCCCGTAACTATTTTCATAGATGACATACAAACATCGGGCGGCGGCACCACCTATTGTAGCGACGGCGGGGTCTATGACCCGTCCGGAGATTCCTGGACCGCGGTCGCGTCCAACAACGCGCCGGAAGCCCGGGCATTCCACAGCGCCATCTGGACCGGCAATGTCATGATTGTCTGGGGCGGCAAAACCAGCTCCGCTCTCAAAAACGGCGGCGTCTATGACCCGGTACTGAACGAATGGCGCACCGGCTTCCAGCTGGATAACCTCAGAAACGGCACGCTGGCTAATAATCCCACCGCCCGCGCCAAGCATACGGCCTTCTGGACCGGCTCAGGTTCTGAAAGCTGGAGAAACAAAATGATTGTCTGGGGCGGCGACGGCGGCGGCACCTCCGGTGCCATCTATGACATCGCCTTTGACCTCTGGAGCCCGATATCTTCGGACAATGCGCCTTCCCAGAGATGGGGATTCTCCTCGGTCTGGACCGGCGAAGGCAGCGCCAGCTATAACAAAAAGATTATCGTCTGGGGCGGCTTCAGCGGCAGCGCGCCTCTGGCCGACGGCGCTATCTATGACCCGGATGCTAACACCTGGACCACGCTATCCACCAGCAATGCCCCATCCGCCCGGATGTATCACAGCGGCATCTGGACCGGAGATAAGATGTTTATCTGGGGCGGCGACGGCACCTCTCAATCAGGCGGCGCCTATGACCCGGTCTATTCCACCTGGGGACCGATTACCACCATCTCCGCGCCGGATGCCCGGCTCTACCATACCGGCATCTGGACCGGCACGGAAATGATTATCTGGGGCGGCTATAACGGAAATGCCTTCTTCAAATCAGGCGGCCGGTATAAGATAGAATCAATCAGCCCGTAAGCTGCCACTCATGAGCGCCATTAGTCCCACTTCGGATGGGATCGGCGCCACTGGCTGTTAGCTGGAGCCATCGGTTCACCCACACACCAATCCTTATAAGCAAACTTCTCAAGAGTAAGAAGGAAAGGTATGCTGCTGAGACGAAAATTTATTGTATGCTTCATACTGGATTGGTGTGGGGGTTTAGTATTCCCTTAAGGTCGCAATGGTGTGCGATTCATTGGAATAGAGATTTTGGCCGGCTCCGCTGACCACATAAGCCAAGACCAGACGGACCATTACCTGCCGCGCGCCGGTCGGACCGATTATCTGGATTTCCAGCCCGTGCGGGAATCCGGCGCCAACCGCGCTGCCTACGGCAAATTTGGGCACGATATCAGGCGTGCTAAAAATAGCTGAATTATTCCAGGCCACCGTGGCAAATCCCAGGCCCAGGTCATTAATCACGCTGCTGACCATAGCATTTCCCTGCGCGTCAATTCCGGTCGGAATGGTAAAAGACGGCTCGGGCAAACCGCTGACCGCGCCGTATTCATCAATGGCGTAAAAGGCGTTATTCTGGGTATTGCGCGGAACCCAGAGATACCTGATACCGCTATTTAAATAAAGGTCCATGACAAAATCAGCCTGTTCCGCGGCATTAGTAATCGCCATCACCTGATTATAATCGGCAAATTCCTGGCTGGTCCACTTAACCAGCCGAAGAGAAGTGGGATTAGCGCCGATGGTCTGGGTCACCGGCGAAAGATAATAATAAACTATTCGGTACATATCCACCCGGCGCGTGGTCGTCAGAGCCTGAGACACAAAAGGCATTGTATTTGTCGCATAGAGCAAGGCGTTACCGGTCCGGGTCGTGGTCGTCTCCGGGCCAAAAGTGCCGTTCTGGTTAATCACCGGTAGCCGGCTGGTCGTCAGCGCCGGGAAACTGGCATCACTTTGTAATTTGGATTTATAGTCGTTACCCAAACTGTCGTTCTGGTAAATGACGCAGGCCTGGGTGATATCAAGATTCATCTGGTCTATCGCCTTCTGGCTCCATTGGGTCAGCATATTCCAGGCATTGATTGTGTAATTAGTATTCTGCGACTGGGTCATAATCTCAAAGGTGGCAAGGGCAATCGCCGACAGGCAGACCATGGCAATTATCATTTCAATGAAGGTGGTGCCCCCCACCGAAGGCGAGGCTCGCCAAAGGCGGCGGCGAGGGTCGGAACAGCAGAATAATGGCATTGTTTTGGTACTTCTCTTCATACTACCTGTTTATATATATCCGTTGTTCATGGCAGGCATAATGGGTCAGCTGATTATTCCGGTATGCCTCCAGCCTGATAATATAATTGCCTTCCGGGAAATAGGCGGTATCAGACACATCCCAGGCATAGGTCTCATCGCCCTCAGGCGCGGCATCATTCAGCCAGAGCGACTGATTGGGTTCGCCCAGCGCCGCCGCCGGCTCCGGCTTGACCACATCATCATCTATCATATGCCGCCAGCTCTTGCCGTTATCGCGGGAATAAATCAGGGCGTATCTGACATCTGTAATGGTCTCAGCAAATGTATCCGAATACTCGGAGGTGTATTTCTGCTTGTCCCAGCGTTTCCAATCTGTTGACCAAATCAGATTAATGCTGGCCGGGTTCTCCAATTCGGTGGTGACATTGGGCTGTTTGATTTCCACCCGGGGCAGCTGGACAATTCGGCTGGGCGTGCCGGGCAATCCGGCGCTTAATAAACTATGGACCAGGCTGACCACCGCGTAGCGGGCGATATATGATGAACCGGTCTCCACGGTCTTATCCAGTCCGTTAACCACAATAAAGGCGCTTGGGACGCCGGCCAGTGAATCATTCTGAAGCCGTATCAAAGAGCTGCCCTCCCAGGCCGCGCCGCGCTGATGCCCATAGAATCTCAAGCCGCGCAACAACGAGAAACTGCAGCGCAGCGCCGGATAATCGCCAATGCTGAATTCTGTCGGCGCCGTGCCCCAGTTATAGGCCAGCTGGAAGGGACGGCTGATGCCGGCCGAAGTCGGCAGAGGAAACGCATAGGCATTGGCCATAGACGTGCCGGACACCGTCACGCTGCCGGTTTCGCCGTCATAACCGCTATGCCTGAAGGTTGCGGCGGTTGTCCCGCTGTTAAAGAACGAAGTGCACCCGTAGGCATTGGTCCGGCGCACGCAATCTATCGTGTACGCGCCGGAACCTGTTTTCTTATAAGTGGTTCCCAGCGGCAATGTGCCGGCTTTAGCCAATGGCGCGGTGCCGCTGGTTATGATATCAGCCCGCCTGATGCGGACAAATTTATTGGCGCCGCTGCCGCTGTTGAGATTGCCGTTGGCCGTCCATTGAGCCGAATAGACGCCGTCCGGATAGAGTTCCCCCAGCCAGGGCATGCCCCACCAGTAAGGCGTAACATTCTCCCTGATATATTTCACGC
>Ga0208373_1001988_pt1 | contig 24417 bp, 19 predicted proteins | sample RifOxyC2_FD_184036 | JGI IMG/M metagenome (GOLD analysis project Ga0208373, IMG submission 184036) | Soil microbial communities from Rifle, Colorado - Rifle Oxygen_injection C2 (SPAdes) | ecosystem: Environmental > Terrestrial > Deep subsurface > Rock core/Sediment | place: Rifle, Colorado... | reverse complement strand
CACGATATGTTTTGAGCCGATCTTCTTTTTTTACCGGTACCTGCAGTAGAGGATTTTTTTTGGATAATTTTTTCGTTCTCGTTTTTGTAGGCATACAAAATAAATAATGAATAGTTTACGGGTGGGCGATACTGGATTCGAACCAGTGACCCCTTGCGTGTCGTGCAAGTGCTCTAACCAACTGAGCTAACCGCCCAAAATAAAAAGCTCACATATTATATCAAATTTTTGCGTTTATGGCAAATCGCGCACCCTCTCAATTTATATTGCTTTTTCACGAAAATGACGAATTCTATACGCAATTTGGTACTCAACACTTGTATGCGGATAGGTGTCAAACACAGGCTGAATACTGTTCACGCGCTCGTGAAATAGCCGATCTCTCATTATGGTTGTATAAGCAAATCCATCTGTCATGCATTGAATCTCCTCATTATTTAATGTCTCAAGTTCTGCATCGATATGCTGCAGAATCATTTCCGATACAGAAGCAAATGGAGAATGCAGTAAATAATGAGCAAGACTATAAACAGTGTGTGATTGGGTGAGAGCATCTATTTGCTGTACTGTTTCTGTGTCACAACCACGCTGTATTTCTTGCCAGATTTTGGGTGAAAGTTTCTTTTTAAAATTTCCTATTGAAGAAACTTCCATCATTTCTGGAGCAAAAATTTGTTTACGAATATCGTCTGTTGCGCTCATCCATAAAAACTGCCCACTCATTACTTTTAAACGCGTTGCCCATTCTTCTCCACATGGCCCTTCTAATGGAAAAAGGTTACGCATATAAAATTCAATATGATGAAAAAAATCATCATCACCTGGGTGGCCGGCTGCTGCAATATTGATATTTTTTTGTGGATGCATGTTGGTTTTCAAACGCAAACCGTGTAAACCCACATCAAAACCGAGCATACGAATCACTGCTTCAGGGCCGACTAATTGTTCACGGTCAGCACGCTGAACAGCACGCGCCATTCGTGTTGCGCCTTGTCGTGGGTGCTGGTGCTCAAGAATAGAAAACACTATATGGTCTATTAATTTTTTTGGTATGGAAAAACAATTCAATACTCTGCGCGCAAAATGAAAGCTCATTTGTGGATGCACGTGCCCGATAAGACCGCCAATGGGTTTACCAAAAAAAGCTGGCTCTAATAGACGGCCAAAATCATGCATAACAGCACCCAACAAAAACAATCTTTCATACGGTCGCAATTCCTCTTTTCTTTCAACCGCCTGAACCAAACCCGACAACACAACCATATAAGTATGCCGTTCGTCATGACCAGGCAACCCATGCTGAGCAGTAGAAGTAATGAGGTGGAAAAAAACATCAACAACTTCTGCAATGATCTCACTTCCTTCTACGGAAAGAACCCATGTGTCCAATTGTTCTTTTTCACTTTCCGCAATCTGCGGCAATGTTTCTTGCGCATATTGTTCAAATTCTGTTGCTTCACGAGAGAAAAACTGCAGATGTGTTTGTATCTCTTGTTCACCCATTTTATTTTGTGGGTGGAGGAATTGTTGAATTTCAGTATGAATAGCACTCAATTTTTCATTCATGGTCATGCTCTACAGTATATCAAACAGCAGGCAAAAAATAAATGCCCGTTTCCAATCAAAAAACACCACTGTTCGTGATGTGTTTTGAAAGATGCCGCAGAATCGATGAACGCTTTTTTATGGCGAACATGAATGCGGCGAGAACCCGAGGCGCTGCGTTTGTGTGAACGCTTTGCCTGGTGCACATGAAGAGAATGCGTCTCACCAAAACTGTGCAAATTTTTGGTGAGGTGGTGGGTACCGGCGCTACGAGAGCGCGGCGAGCAATCGGGCAATGGCCGATAACGCTAAGCCATCGCCACACTTCGCAATCGCCTGTCGCCAGGGCAGGAAAACTACCTCAGCAGTCTTCCCACCGCCAGCGATAGCGATGCGGAGGTCTCCCTCGCTGTCCGACCGGAGGAGCTCAGTGGGAACCCATAACCCGAAGGCGTGGACCCCTTCCCCTGCATACAAATCGGCTTCAAAATAAAACCGATTGGAGATAAAGGGAAGACCAGAGAGCTCCTTGGCCTTCTCCAACTGCTGAAAAAGCTCCGGCGCTTCCTCAGCAGCTTCCCGCGTTCCTGCTGTAAAGTGTGACTCGCCGGGGTCGCGGAACCCCCCGACGGCGCACAGGGTGGGGACGTCTGCCATGTTCGGCCGATGCTCTCGCACTAGCCCAACCAGCAGCTCCCCGCTGTCAGAACGGGAGTACGGAATCACTACTGACCCGCCTCCCCCTTCTTCCTTGAATATCCAACCCACTCCGCCGTCGGAGCGGGCTCCAAATTGGAGCTCGCCCCAACGGGAGGAGATCCGGAGGAGAGTCAAGTTTCCCTGCTCATCCCTCCGAACCTCCTCGGTGGTCCAAAGTCCTCGCTTTTCAGCAGGAACTTCGGAGATAGATATACCCATCTTTCCTCCACCCACCTCACAGCTCAATTGCCATGAAGCGGTTGGCAATACCAAGCTTCCGCTCACGTTGATTGTTCTTGCACGTGTGTGTGCAAACACAAACCAACAGGAAGCTCAACATTTGTGACGCGCCATCAAGCGAAATCGTTTCAGCTTTACATGCGCGCAAACGAACGACAATTCAAAAAATTATCATTCTGTTGCGCTCATATAACTAAAAAAAGAAAGAGTGCGTTTTCTTTTTTTGTATTTGTGTAAATTGTTAGGCAGCTCGTGAATTTCGTCGCTGTAATTCGGCTTGTATCAGTTGTGTTGAGCGGTCATCACACTGTTCAAGCGCTTTTTGCAGCGACAAAATACCATACCCATCAATAACGGTTTTGTCAAGTGCTGCTGTGCGCAAATAGGACAGAATACTTTGTATATTACGTATATTTTGTGCAGCATTGCCTCTTGTAGATACATCAACACTCGCAACATGACGAGGTGTTTCTTGTGCTGGTTGGTTCGCTTCCAAAGTGACATCTAAATAGTTATCTAAACGAAATACTCTTGCATTCTTCCGAGAAAAAGCTTCTCTATGAAATTGTTGGTCTGCAGGAGAAATGACAGCTGCCATATGATTCACCATGTCCGTTAACTTTCTGCGTACCGCTTCCTCATAATTTGATGCCTTCTCATAATCCACTTCTGGCACACTCCACTGTAAAGATTCACTCGTTTTCTCAACCAATACTTTATCTTCAGCAACAAGCAAAACCGGTCGAACGTGTTTCATTGTTTCAAGCTCGCGCTCTAACTCTTCTATTTCATTCCGAATGATATTACGCATCTGTTCCCCCAACCCAATGCCATGAACAAGTGTTCGGCGAGCACGCCCAGCATTACCAAAATTTTTCCCTTGAATATCCGCTAAAGTGGCTGCAACTCGAACAGCAACAGAAGCATACCCTTTTGTTTGTAAATCACCCAACACTCGCTGCGCTACTACATACGCTTCTTCCTCTTGCCCTACGGCTCTGAGTAAATCAATTTTTCCCATTTCGGTTCGACCTCCACCCATAAACCCATCACCTAGCTGCATACGACTCTTTTCCAATTCATCAATACGCTGAATCAACTCATGGTAGGTTTCACGCAACTCCACTTCTTTTTTTTGTGGAGAAAGAACTAACTGCTGCTTGCGAATATCAATACTGCAATGCGTGTGCTTTGCAAATTGCCATTGTACATTTTCTCGCAGCAGGGAAGGAACTGCTGAGCTATTTGGAAATGCTTCGCGCAATAATTGAATGCCTGCATTATTGTATGTACGAGCTTTTTGATTGATAAGCTTTGCTTGTTCTATCTTTCCTTTCTTCATTGCTTGTGCTGCAAGTTCTTGATAGAACGATCCGAAGAAATTATGAATATTTGCTTTTTCTAATGGCTGAATATCTTCACAGCGTAAAAATGCTTCTGCAATTTTTTCCAGTTGCTGAAAACGAGCTGGGTCAGATTCACGATAGAAATGAAACTGCGCATTGAGCCATTCCGCAATTCCCATACCAGGAACACCTTCACGCAAAAGAAGAGAAAAATCCTGAGATGTCCATACTGTAGAAGGTTCACGGTGAATAAAAGTTGCAATATGCTCCACTGCACGTATTACCAGCTGCAACCGTTTTCCTTGTTCACCTTTTGTCACAATCATTCGCTGCACCAATTGGCGGCGTTCTAAAAAATCGTGAGCTGCATCCAAAGCTTCTGCAGTATTCTGGCCGAAGAGTTCAGTATACTGTTCTACGATAGGAGTAATATCTACAGTTGGGTCAGCAACAATACACAATTGCTCAGAATTTCGAATTTCTAATTCGTGTATTTCTACGCGTCCGTACTGTGGGCGAAGTTGTCTTTCTGACATCTGACATTTGTATAACTATTTTTCGTGTACTCCCGCTTGGACTTGAACCAAGGACCACCGAGATATAAGCTCGGTGCTCTAACCAGCTGAGCTACGGGAGCTCATCCACAATTCAGAAACTGAGAATAGCTGCTCACACCTGCTTTCCAGCCGAGCTGGAAACTCTGTGTGAGCAGCCCTGCGGGTCGCTCGTTTCCTTCGATTTCGTCCTCGACGTACTTCCCTGTACGCCTGCGGCGAAATCTTCAGTCCAACTTCGCGACTCTTCTTCAATTTCTGAATCGTGGTACATTGCAAACCAATAGAACTATCTTAAGAATTCATCAGCCGATATATTTTTGACTGTTTATTGCCTTTTGTCAATTGCAGAAACAAAAGTGTCCAATTTCCAAAGTGCCAAGCAGAAAAAATCAATGCAAAAATAAACACTAAAATCACTAATGCAACGATCATAGATAACGCATACAATGATAGAAAAATCTCCTGTTGAAATGTGGAAGCTCCAATCATACCAATAACATATACTGGTAACGTAATAAGCGCCGCACCAAGAATAGCCAATATATTCACCACAAAATACCCAACAAACATCAATACAGCAAGTTCAATTGAAACTCCTACATTATGCCAAAACAATTGCAATCCAGAAACGACTGCTTGACGAAATTGCATATTTTGTAGCACGGCATAATTCACCGCATACTTGGCTATGAGTGAAATCAAAATAATGATTGGCGCAACAATGAAAAATAACAACAACGAATATGCTACTTGAGAAAATTGCACACGGCCTATAAACATCGGCAAAGAAACCACCACTAATAATAGAAGAGATAATACTTTACTCACTACATTAATCGCAAATACTGTTGGAAGGTGTGTGCGACTCGTTTGTAATGCATCTTCCAAAAGATATTTTTTTTCTGTATTTTTATCTTGCTGCTGTGCATTTGCGCCAAAGGCATCCACTAAACCAATTTGAGAAACCATCATAATATATATAAGGAACATACCTAACGGCACAGCAAGAATCAACAAAAAAATCATATATTGACTCTGCCCGAACAGTGTGAACAATTCATTCCATTGCTGCATGTTCCAAAAGTCTGGTCGCAAAGGGGAAAACGGCATACGCAATACTTTTATGCTGGAAAAGAACGATTCAAAATCAATCCCCTTACCACCTAAAAATAACGCAAACAATCCAAACCACCACACTGCTTTCTGCTTTTTGGTAATATGCCATGATTGTCTAAAGATGTCTGTATACAGCTTCATAGTAGTCACCCGTCAGTTAATGATTAGTCATTATTATGTAGCCGCAGAAGGACTAGTCAGCGGACGTATTGAGCTTCTGCTTTTCTTTTTTTCTTCTTCTTTTCTTTCATGAGATGTTTGCCCTACAAATTCAGGAAATAATGCTTCAAAATCTTTACGCTCCAATGTTTCCACTTCTTTTAATTTTGCAACAATAGCATCAAGTCGATCCTTATATTTCAAAATAATATTCTTCGCAATGATATATTGTGTATGAATAATGGAATTAATTTCTACATCAATTTCTCGAGCCGTTTCTTCGCTGTAATCTTTCTGCTCATGAATTTCTTTTCCTAAAAAGACCATTTCACTTGTTGCTCCAAAAGTACGTGGCCCCATTTTTTCACTCATGCCATAACGCGTAATTAAGTTACGAGCGAGTTTTGTTGCTTTTTCCAAATCATTCGATGCGCCTGTTGTAATATCGTCAAACTGTACGTGTTCTGCAATATGTCCACCCAAAGAAACTGCAATGTCAGCTAAAAGTTCTTTCTTTGAATGCAGCTTTTTATCTTCTTCCGGCAACTTTAACGTAAATCCTCCGGCACGACCACGTGGAATAATGGAAATTTTATGTACAGGGTCAGAATCCGGCATAATATGAGCAACTAATGCATGACCAGCTTCATGATATGCGGTAATTGTTTTTTCTTTATCAGAAAACTTTGCGCTTTTCCGTTGCGGTCCAAGCAATACTTTATCAACAGATTCAAAACAATCTTCTATGGAAATTTTCTTTCGATTAAAACGTGCAGCAGAAATAGCCGCCTCATTCAAAAGATTCATCAAATCGGCTCCGGAAAAACCAATGGTACGTTGCGCCAATGCTGTCATAGTAACACCTGGTTGAAAAATTTTATTGCGTGCATGCACATTCAGAATAGCTTCACGTTCTTTAATGTCTGGATAATCCAAAATAACTCGTCGATCAAACCTTCCAGGACGCAAAAGAGCTGGGTCAAGAACATCTGGACGATTGGTAGCGGCTATCACGATCACATTTTCATCTGTTTCAAATCCGTCCATTTCAGTCAAAATTTGATTGAGTGTTTGTTCACGTTCATCGTGCGAACCGCCTAAACCCGTGCCGCGCTGTCTTCCCACAGCATCAATTTCATCAATAAACAAAATTGCTGGAGAGGCTTTCTTTGCCTTCTTGAAAAAATCACGCACACGGCTTGCTCCAACGCCCACAAACATTTCTACGAATTCTGAACCAGATATATGGAAGAATGGGACATTTGCTTCACCGGCAACTGCACGCGCAAGAAGCGTTTTGCCTGTTCCTGGAGGCCCCATGAGTAATACACCCTTTGGAATACGTGCACCAAGAGCAAGGTATTTTTTTGGATATTTAAGAAAATCAACCACTTCAGTTAATTCTTCTTTTGCTTCTGTTGCACCTGCAACATCTTTAAAGTTAATTTTTTGTTTTTGCTTCTCAGGATCACCTGCTTCATTTTTTAGCTGTCCAAACATCAGTGCGCGATTATTGGTGCCTTGTACTTGCCGCAGCATCATCCAAAAGAACAGAATAATGAATATAGCGGGTAATAGAATAGGAAAAATGTTCACAAGAAAATATTTCCATCCACTTTCTCCTTTGACAATAATAGTCGTTTTTTGCAGCTGATCCGGAGTCACTCCGTATGCTTGTAATACGGTTGGTAATGATTCAAATCCTTCTTTTTGAGATTTCACTGTCGTTCCCTCTGGATCGTTTAATTGAATCGTCAGATCTGCACCTTCCGTAATAGTAATATCTTTTACTTTTCCCTGCTGTACATATTCAACAACAGTATTGAATGGAACCTCTTCTGGTTTGCTCAAAGGTGAATTATAGATAGAAAGTATGGAAGCAAGAAGAATGAATACGAAGAGAAATACCAAAAAATTTCGAAAAACACTTTTAGATTGTTGTGGTCGTTTTGCCATGGTTGTCGTCGTTATCTTTAATACACAATAATAATAAATTTATAATCTAGAACTGTACACACATTATACTACATCAAGACTCAAATATCAATCAACCTCTGCAGAAAATTGCCCTTGCCAGGCACGAAACTGTTTGCTATGATGCGTATTGCATTTAATTTACAAGGGAGCGCGAGGTATATACTTCGTGCGAACACCCGCAAGCGTAGGTCACGCTTCGGCTAATATTTAAATATAACTATGGCCAAATCAAAAAAAACGACAAAAAAACAAAGTGAGGCAATGCAGAAACTGATGGGTGAACATGAAGTACACTTACCTGAGGTAGGACATATTATTGAAGGAACTGTTATTTCTGCGGTCAACAATGAAGTACACATTGATCTGAATGGAATCGCAACTGGTGTAGTTCGTGGACCAGAACTGCTAGACGAATCAGGAGTATATACGAATTTACGACCTGGCGACATAGTGCTTGCAACAGTACTCGAACCTGAAAATGAACTCGGCATTATTGAATTATCATTCCGTGAAGCAGGCCATAAGAAAGCCTGGGACGATCTCTCACAATTATGGAAAGACCAAAAGATTGTTGAAGCAACTATTATTGATGCAAATAAGGGTGGGCTACTTGCACGTGTGGGCAACGTAAATGGTTTTTTGCCAGTTTCTCAATTAGCCATTGAACACTACCCACGAGTTGAGGGAGCCAATAAAACAAAAATTTTACAACGCTTGCAAACCTATGTTGGTCAAGTGTTTAAAGCACGCATTATTGATGTTGATGAAGCAGAAAACAAGCTGATATTTTCAGAAAAGGCAGCACGAGAAGGAGAACAATCAGAAAAATTATCTGAATATAAAGTGGGCGATATTGTGGAAGGTATTGTCACAGGCGTTGTTGATTTTGGTGCTTTTATTGAGTTCGGTGAAGGTTTAGAAGGACTGGTGCATATTTCTGAACTGGCGTGGCAACGTATTGATAACCCAAAAGATATTATTGCAGTCAGCACAAAAGTAAAAGCACAAATTATTGCTATAGATAATGGAAAAATTTCCCTTTCTATGCGTCGTCTTCAAGAAGACCCCTGGAGAAAAGTTGCAGCAAAATATACAGTGGGTGATATGGTTGAAGGAAAAGTATTAAAAGTGAACCCATTTGGAGCATTTGTGGAATTAGATGATGACATCCATGGCTTGGCACATATCTCAGAATTGTCCTGGAAAAAAATTCAATCTCCGGAAGAAGTAGTAAAAGTTGGAGATTCATATAAATTTAAAATTGTTTCTATTGAACCAGGAAATCATCGACTCGGACTATCAGTAAAACAACTCACCGCTCGTCCCGGCAGCAAAGAGAAAGAAAAAGAAAAAGAAAAAGATACAAAGGAAAAAGAAGAGAAATAAGAGTATAGCCCCGCATAATTATGTGGGGCTATATTTGTTATAGGTGAAAAAATATGGTATAGTATACATATGAAATCTTTTAAAAAACAAAGTAATCTGTTACGAGAATTGACGCAACAGTTGGCCATGATTATTAGCGAAACAAATGGTATTAGTTTAGAAGATACGCTTGATTTACTGTCTTCAAAACACTTGCCACACATGAGCAAAGAAGCAATCCACGCTATAGATGAATTTCGTACACTTCTTACCAAATTCACCATCAATCAAACAGAAATAGAAGAGCTATTAGAACATCCGGTTTCTCATGCTCTGTATGAATTTTTTCGTCTTTTTCCATTAAAATATCGTGAAGAACACACTCATTTAACCGGTGCACTCAGTGCTGATTTTATTTACCCGCGATTAAAAAAATTACTTGCTTCTGCAAATGGAAAACGTATTCGGAAGCAAATTGAAGAAGTATATGGAAAAAAATATGCATCTATTCGTTCAAAAAAAGATGTAAATCGATTAATTCGATTAGCAAAAAAGGAACGCTTTGGACGCTATTTGCAAATTCTCATGCTTCCAAAACTCATTCTTACTTCAAAAGAAGCCCATGCAGCTGCTGCGTACCACATGGCAAATGATATGCATACTCGATATAACATTGGGCATATTCGATTGAAATTTATGATGTCTCGCAAAAATAGCACTCATGAATCGGAAATGATTCCAGGCATTGAACATCTTACTCCAGAAGATGTTGTGCTGGGATTATATGAAGGATTTGCAGCTTTTCAGCAAAAACACCCTGATTTTCAATTCATTCTTTCTCCCATTTTTCGAAAAGAAGAGGAATATTTTGATTCTTCTCGTTTTGCAACAAAACAAGAGGATATAGAATACCAAACAAATATCATGTTAAAGCTTATTGAAAAACATCCAAAACTGCGCCCACACTTATGTGAGATAGATACAGTCGGAGACGAAAAATATTTTTATCGCAAACAACATTTTTTAAAAATGAAAAAAGCGTTTCGAAAACTGCAGTTTGCTGGGTTTAAAATTCGCAGTCACCACGGTGAAACTTGGAAAACTCTACGTCAAGGAATTCAAGCAGTAGATAATGCAATGAATATTTGGCACATCGATACACTGGAACACGGGCTTGTGTTAGGTGTGAATCCAAATTATTATTTTCATAGTTTGTATCAACGTGTATTAACTTGGAACGCACATGGCAAACAGCTTGTAAAAGAAACTGCAGAATACAATGAAATTATGGACATGGAGTGGAATGAAAATGAAGCAGTATGTAATAAATTAGTTGCCGGGAAACAGCTCAACCAAAAAGAAATTCTCCAGTTTACCAAAGTAAAATTTCATACAGCCCGAGAGGTGGAACATTATCAACATGATGTATTGAATCGCATGATTAGCAAAGGCGTATCACTCGTTGCCCTACCTTCTTCCAATTTTCGGTTAACCCATGTTGTGCCTGATTATAAAGATCATCCATTTTCCTGGTGGGAAAAAAAGGGCGTACAGCTTGGCGTGGGAACAGATAATTACATCACACTCGATACCGACTATATTAAAGAATTGCTTATTTTGCTATTCATGGATCCGCAATATTTAAAAATTACCAAACTGTTAATGGTTGCAACTGGTGAACGGCGACGACCATATATTTCAAGCGTATTGTGGGATATGCGTAAATTAGTTGCAGGAAATCACGTATAAAATTATTTTTTATAATTTGGTGAAGCCTGAATACTGGCAAGTGTATGTGGATGAGATTCAGAAAGTCCGGCAGAAGTAATTTGAACAAACTCTGCTTTTTGTTGTAATTCTTTAATTGTTTTGACGCCATTATATCCTAAACCAGAACGCACACCGCCAGCAAGTTGAAATACAATTTCTTTTACTGAACCTTGATATGGTGTATAGCCAACAACACCTTCAGGGACGAGTTTTTGTTTTTCTTTTGTTGATTTTTGTCCATACCGATCTTTTGATCCTTTTTCCATAGCATCTATCGAACCCATTCCTCGATACATTTTTAATTTCATACCCGCTTCATTTTTAATAATTTCTCCTGGTGCTTCATCAGTACCGGCAAACATTCCTCCCATCATGACAACATGAGCGCCAGCTGCAAGTGCCTTCACGGCATCACCAGAATATTTAATACCTCCATCAGCAATAATGGTTTTTTTGAATTTTTTTGCTTCTGCGGCACAATGCATCACCGCGGTAAACTGTGGAACACCAATACCAGCCACAATGCGTGTTGTGCAAATAGAACCAGGTCCCATGCCGACTTTTACCACATCAGCGCCCGCTTGAATCAAGGCACGTGTCCCCTCTTTTGTTGCAACATTGCCACCAACAATCACGACTTTTTTCTGAAACGTTTTTTTGAGACGCTGTACTTGTTCAATAATACCTTTTGAATGACCATGTGCAGAATCAACCACTAACACTGCTGCTCCAGCTTGCACGCAGAGTCTTGCTCGTTCAAATTGTTCATCTCCTACAGAAACAGCAGCGCCAACAAGCAATTTTTTTCGTGCAACTTTTGCTACTTCCGCTGCCTGAGACCCTACTGACATATTTTTATGGATAATGCCGATACCCCCCATTTTCGCTAGTACAATTGCCATTGCTGATTCTGTAACCGTATCCATGGGTGCGCTCATAAATGGAAGTGCTAACTTCAACCATCCTAATTGCGTGGAAAGGTGAGTTTCCGTGGGCAAAATATCTGAATAATGTGGTACAAGCAACACATCATCATACGATAATGCTTGAGGAATATGTTTCATATGGTTAGCGTAAATAGATAAGTACTCGTATTGTATAAAAAAATTGATAAGAATTCAATAGCTTTTGAGTAGGTAAGATAGTTTTCGGGGAGGCTCCATTCAATTCAATGCAATAGCGTAAGCGTGCAGTGAATTGAATGGATGCTTCTGCGGGCGGCAGAAATACCAATGTTCAATTTTTTGCTTTCAGAAACTATTCTTGCTATGATTTTTCTATGAAGAATACATACATTGCCATTTTAGATTTTGGTTCACAATACATGCATCTCATTAGCCGACGCATTCGACAAATGGGGGTACTCGCAAAAATTTATCCAACAGATATTAATGCGCACGAACTAAAAGACGCGTTAGGCATTATTATTTCTGGCGGACCCAATTCTGTGAATGATCAAAAACTCGTCTACGATCCAGGTATTTTTGAACTCAACATTCCTGTTCTTGGATTATGTTATGGCCATCAACTCATGGCATTTCATTTGAAAGGTGTCGTCACGCCCGCTCATAACCGCGAATATGGAAAAGCGCAGGTACATATTGATACAAACAGTCCATTATTCAATGGGTTGTCGAAAACAGAACAAGCCTGGATGAGTCATTGGGATTCTGTAACAACAGTGCCACCTGGATTTCAGGTTATTGGAAAAACGAATGATTGTCCGGTTGCTGCAATGGCACATGAAAAAAAACGTTTTTATGGATTACAACTTCACCCAGAAGTTCATCATACAACAAACGGTTCGCGTATTTTGAAAAATTTTGTCTTCACTATTTGCGGCGCAACCCCAAATTGGAGTATGCAACAATACCTCAAACAATTAGAACAAGAATTAAAACGATTTGTTGGAGAGAAAAAAGTTTTTTTGCTTGTTTCAGGAGGGGTTGATTCTTCTGTTGCTTTTGCGTTGTTACAAAAAATACTGGGAAAAAATCAGGTGTATGGGTTGCATATTGATAATGGTTTTATGCGTTTAAATGAAGCAAAACGTGTATATGAAGCATTAGTACAAGCCGGGTTTGATGATTTACATGTGGTGAATGAATCAGTTCGTTTTTTAGAAGCAGTCAAAGGAGTAGCTGATCCGGAACAAAAGCGAAAAATTATTGGTAAAACATTTCTTCAAGTAGAAAAAGATGCGCTCAATGGCCTTGGATTAAATCCTGATGAATGGCTGCTTGGGCAAGGCACTATTTATCCAGATACCATTGAAAGTGGTGGCACAAAAACATCAGATAAAATTAAAACACATCACAACCGCGTGGACGAAATTCTCGAACTGATTAATGCTGGCAAAGTGGTGGAACCTCTTGCAGAACTTTATAAAGATGAAGTACGTGAATTGGGAAAACGATTGGCGTTACCAACGCCGATGCTTGAACGATGGCCATTTCCTGGACCTGGACTTTCTATTCGCTGCCTCTGCTCTTCTGGAACAGTGGAACCGATAGAACAAGAACAACAGATGAATGCTGCCATACAAACGTATACTGCTCCACACGATATAAAAGGAATGGTATTGCCCATGAAAAGTGTTGGTGTGCAAGGGGACATTCGTTCATATCAACATCCTGTATTACTGTATGATGCAAAAATTGATTGGAACATATTGGGAGAATTATCCACTCAATTAACAAATAAAATTGTCGGAATAAATCGCGTGGTAGTTCACTGTGGTGGGCATAGTATCCCTTCTGATTTGAAAGTGAAAAAAGGATATCTGACCACAGACCGCCTTGATATATTGCGCCAAGCAGATACGGCTGTAGAAAACATTATTCGTCAGCACAATCTGTATAATGCTATCTGGCAATTTCCAGTTATTTTACTACCCCTTTCCTTTCAAAAAGGTGAAACAATTGTATTACGTCCTATTGAATCACAAGAAGCTATGACCGTGAACTTTTACCCTATGAACACAACAATTCTTCAAGAAATAGTCGAAACAGTACTTCAAATTACCGGTGTGGATGCAGTCCTATACGATATTACTAACAAACCACCAGCAACTATTGAGTGGGAGTAATACAGCATCTTGATTCAAACCCTTACGTTTGACATACAAAGTACCTGCACGATACACTTCACGCATGAAAAAACACCAAAAACACGCCACAATGCCATTTAAAGTAGCTATGCTACTTCTTTTAACTACCTTTGTTGTAGGATTGTATTGGTACATGACGACCTTAGGCACTGTCGCAAAATAATTTGTGCAGTCCGTGCTCAGATTTGCGCCAGATTTGTTCAAAAAATTTCGAGGAATATCGAGATATTTCGAGGAATTTTTTGGGCAAAGATGGCGTGAAGATGAGTGCGGAATGCGTAAATTATTTTGCGACAGTGCCTTACGTTGACAACAGTTTCCCACTCGTGATATATATAGTATACACCCCTCAAAAATAGAGACGCTCACCACCCGTTATTTGGGTGTTTTTGTTACCCAAATTTTACACGATGGATGAAACGTTCTTTAAAATATGATATAATATGTGCGCTATGACGAAATCAAAAAGTACGGCAACACCCAAAAAAAAACGCGGAGAAATCAAACAAGAAGCTGAAAAAAAACAAGAAATAAAAAAATACTCCTGGGATGCACAGGGAGAAGATGTTCAACAAGGGCTTTTAGTTATTATTCTCTTTGCATGCGCTGCTATTTCTTTTTTAAGTTTCATTCATGCGGCCTCGGATGTTGGAATATGGGTGAATAGTATACTCGGACACATTTTCGGATGGGGAAGATATGTGATACCAGCTGTTCTTGCTGTGCTGGGATATGTCTTTTTACATCCAGAAACCTATCGTATTCGAATGGTAAATTATCTTGGATTGGCATTGTTTCTCCTGAGTGGTCTTGCGCTTCTGTATTTAACAATTCCTATATCACAGATGTCTGAAGCAATATCTGCCGGTCAGGGTGGTGGCTACTTTGGTTTACTATTCTTTTATCCACTCATGCGTTTTGCAGGTATTTGGGTCACCATTGTTGTGCTGCTCGGCATATTTATTGCATCATGGCTCATTATGTTCAATACTTCACTGAAAACATTATTTGAACATATACAACAAATCCGTTGGGTAGTAAGACCGCTGCAATGGATTCGATCTCGTGTGCATGCGCGTATACATGGTTATGCAATTGATACAAAAAAAGAAGAGCAAAATGATCTAGAAGAAACAGAGCAACACACAGCAAATGAACAAGAAGATGAAGCAAGTCAATTATTTTCTCAAAAAGAAATTGCCTCTTCCGGCGCAAAATCATATCCAGCAACGGAGAAAGATCTAAAACAGATGGAACTGATTCCAAAAGAACCAACACGTAAGAGACATCGAAAAATTGATTTACCTATTGACCTACTTTCTAATCGCAACGAAAAACCAACAAGCGGTGATATTGAGTTGAATAAAATAAAAATTCAAGAAACACTGCATAATTTTGGCATTGAAGTAGAAATGGGTGATGTGAGTGTGGGACCCATGGTTTCACAATATACTCTCAAGCCCTCACAAGGCGTCAAGCTTACTCAAATAACGAGCCTTCACAATGATATTGCTCTTGCTCTTGCCGCTCATCCTATTCGTATTGAAGCGCCGATTCCTGGACAATCACTCGTTGGTATTGAAGTGCCAAACAAAGCAGCCGCAACAGTTACTTTACGCGAAATTCTCACATCAAAACAATTCAAACAGCGAAAAGATCAACTGGCACTCTGCCTTGGAAAAGATGTATCAGGCAAATCATATACGGCATCCATTGCTTCTATGCCGCATTTACTCATTGCCGGTGCCACTGGTTCCGGTAAATCAGTCTGCATTAATGGAATTATTTTGAGCCTTCTGTACCAAAATTCACCGGATGATTTGCGATTCATTATGATAGACCCCAAGCGCGTAGAATTATCCGTATATAACGGCATTCCCCATTTATTGACACCCGTGATCACCGATATTGATAAAACAATCAACTCTCTTAAATGGACTGTGGCAGAAATGGATCGACGATACGAACTACTTTCTCGAGCAGGAAAAAGAAATATTGCTTCTTTTAACGCGATTGTCGAAGAAGATGAAAAAATGCCGTATATTGTATTTGTCATTGATGAATTGGCAGATCTTATGTCTGTGGCAGCAAACTCGGTTGAAGCAGCCATTGTACGTTTGGCACAAATGTCACGCGCTGTAGGCATTCATTTAATACTGGCGACACAGCGGCCATCAGTTAATGTTATTACCGGTCTTATTAAAGCCAATATGCCGGCGCGTATCGCTTTTTCTGTCACTTCTCTTGTGGATTCGCGAACGATTTTAGATTTTTCCGGTGCAGAAAAGCTACTTGGCCGTGGAGACATGCTCTATATTGATGCAAAAATATCCAAACCAAAACGATTACAAGGAGCATTGGTGACAGATGATGAAATAGAACGTATCGTAGCGCATCTTACTGCTTCTGGCGACCCTGATTATAATACGGATGTGACAGATAAATCAGTAAAAGTCAGTATTCCAGGTTTAACCAACATGGGAGGAGGCACCGAAGAAGCGAGTGATGACTTATTAGAAGAAGCCAAAAAAATAATTGTACAGGCAGGTAAAGCATCAGCATCGTTGTTGCAGCGCCGTTTACGTATAGGATATGCTCGTGCAGCAAGAATCTTAGATATTTTAGAAGAACAAGGATTTATTGGACCAGCTGAAGGTGCAAAGCCACGTGAAATTCTCATAAATAACGAAGATGGTATGGAAATACAGGAAGAACAAGCAATAGAAATCAGAGAACAACAAGAGGAAAAGGTGAATGAGGAATTTTCGCAAGAAAAATCATCTCAACCAACTTCAGAATCAGAAAAAAACCATGTTTAAAGAGCAGCCAATTCTTCGTCACAAAACAATTGGAGAACAATTGCATGCTGCCAGAGAAAGTACCGGGAAAACCACACGCCTGTTTGCTGAACAATTACGTATTTCTGAGCATCATCTTGATGCATTAGAGCGGGGGCGGTATAATGATTTACCATCACCTGTGTATATTAAGCATTATATACGATTATATGCAGAGGCATTGGAAATTCCATGGAGACGACTGCAAGAACAATATGAACAAGAAATTCGTGTATATCATACCAGTCAAAAAAAAGAGAGAAAGACGAACGCACATACTATTCACACGATTCAAAAAAAAAGGAAAGAACGAAAACAACGTGGCAGTACCGTATCACTATCTATGTCAGATGGACACAGCCAACGGGCATTGGTCATCTACCATTTCATAAAAATAGCAATAGTTGTTGTCGTCGTCCTTGGCTTGGTTATATATGTTGTGTGGGGTATTGCTCGACTATTTAGTCCCCCGCCTCTGCATATTGTACAGCCAGACCATGATCTGATTGTCACAGAATCCTCTACTACTATTAGTGGCATTACTGCTCCAGAAATGACGGTAACAATTAATGAACAACGGATTGCTGTAGATCCGAAAGGGTATTTTTCTGCAAATATTACGCTTCGAGAAGGGCTGAACACAATACGTATTGCGGCAAAAACAAAATTAAGTCAAGAACGTGTGATAATGCGCAATATATTGTATGATAATAAAAATGAATAAATTGAGAATTAAATAAATTATATGGTAGTAAAAAAAGTAACAAATAAAAAAGAGGAAAGCGGAAAAACAAAAGCTGCGGATCTCGCAATTGAACAAATTCGACATCGTTTTGGTGATGGCGCAATTATGCGATTTGGTGAATCACAAAAGCTCACTGTTGATGCCGTTCCGACTGGGTGTCTATCACTTGATCTTGCACTTGGTATTGGTGGCGTACCTCGTGGACGTATTGTTGAAATTTACGGTCCTGAATCTTCGGGAAAAACAACGCTTTCTCAACACATTGCTGCGGAAGTGCAAAAAAATGGCGGTACTGCAGCATTTATTGATGCAGAACACGCACTGGATCCGGACTATGCAAAAAAAATCGGTGTCAATATACAAGATTTATTAATCTCTCAACCAGATACAGGGGAGCAAGCATTAGAAATTTTAGAAACACTGGTTCGTTCAAATGCAGTTGATGTGATTGTGGTGGATTCAGTTGCTGCGCTTACGCCAAAGGCAGAAATTGAAGGTGAAATGGGCGATTCGCATATGGGATTACATGCTCGCTTAATGAGCCAGGCTTTAAGAAAGCTTGCTGGCATTATTTCCAAAACGAATTGTATTGTTGTATTCATTAACCAAACTCGTATGAAAATTGGTGTCGTGTTTGGAAATCCTGAAACAACGACTGGCGGGGTAGCATTAAAATTCTATGCATCGGTTCGTATTGAAGTACGTCGTGCAGCTCAAATTAAAAAAGCAGAACGTGTGATTGGAAATCGTGTAAAAGTAAAAGTGGTAAAAAATAAAGTAGCTGCACCGTTTCGAACAACTGAATTTGATATCATGTACAATGAAGGGATTTCTGTTTCTGGTGATGTATTAGATACAGCCGTTCAATTGGGAGTTGTTAAACATGCAGGAAATAGCTTTATTTATAAAGAAACTAAATTGGGTGTGGGGCGTGAAACTGCCAAAGAATATCTCACCCAAAATGCAAAGGTCATGCAAGAAATACGAAAAGATGTGCTTCAAAAATCTCACGAAGAGAAAAAAGCGCAGTAAATATAAAAACCCCGAAATAATATGAGAATATGGTTATTCGGGGTTTTTAATTAGATGTTTATTTTTTGAACAATCCATGTAATACCTGGGATTTGTTCCATTTTTCCATTCCATACAAGAATAATTCCGTATACTGATGCAATCATACAAAGCAAGAAAAGAATACTCCCTAACCACGCGAGTATAATTGTCCATGTGAACACAAGTGCAATAACTTCAACAATAAATAATGCTAAACCTTGTTTTGCATGAAATTGTGCAAAAGCACTTTCTTGTTTTAGCAATAGTGGAACAAAACACAACACAAAAATATAGGAAAGAAGAGCAATAAATTTATTTTCCGCAATATCTTGTGTGTTCGGTTTTGCTGTTATTTTTTTGCTCTGTACTTTACTGTTGCCTTTTTCCATGTGCATCACCTCCTTTCATAGAATAAATACTCATAGAGATCATTTGCACGCAAATGGCTAATAATCCCCCGGCTAATGCTGCAAATGTACCAAAAAATATCGTATGAGTAAAAAGCGAAAAAATCTGAACAAAAGAAAAAGCAGTAATCAGAATATAGACAGAAATAATACATGCCAATAAACCGGATCCAATACCACTAATCCACGCCGCAGTTAACCAAGAGGCACGTTGACGTGTACAGTACGCGACAATATATAAAATAAATCCGGCATACGTAAGATATGTCAAGACATCTTTATTCGGATGAGACAGAATAGATACATGAAATACCGTCGCAATAATAAATGGCCACGCAATATTTTTGAGATAGTGTGATATGGTATCATGAACATGCATAGTGGTTTCTGGAGGGACGGTAGCAGTCATAGATATATAGCATACCATACAAAAGTACAATAATCCAATAAAAAACCCCGAAAAAATCGGGGTTTTTTGAGCACAAGTGGACTACTGACTCTTACATCATACCACCCATACCAGGCATGCCCATACCTCCGCCCATGCCTGCAGGAGCTTCTGAACTCTCTTTTTCTTTTGGTAATTCTGATACCAAAGCTTCTGTGGTGAGAATAAGTGAAGAAATAGATGCAGCATTCTCTAATGCAGAACGCGTCACTTTTGTTGGATCAACAATACCGGCAGCCAACAAATCCTCATACACATCTTTTGCTGCATTGTATCCTTGATTTCCTTTCAATTCTTTAATTTTATTTGCAATGACTGCACCGTCTTTTCCGGCATTTTCAGCAATTTGTCGAACAGGCTCTTCAAGGGCACGACGCAAAATTTCTAAACCCACTTTTTCTTCGCCAGTTGCGCGAACAGTATCCAATACGTGGATTGCACGCACGAGCGCAGTACCGCCACCTACTACGATTCCTTCTTCCACTGCAGCTTTTGTTGCTGCAAGCGCATCTTCTACACGATGTTTTACTTCTTGCATTTCTGTTTCAGTTGCTGCACCCACTTTAATCACAGCAACACCTCCAGCAAGTTTTGCCTTACGTTCAGCAAGCTTTTCTTTATCAAAATCTGAATCTGCTTGTTCGTATTGCTTTGTAATTGCCTGAACACGTTCATCAATAGCTTTTTTATTTCCTTTTCCTTCAACAATGGTCGTATTATCTTTTGTGGCAATGACTTTTTGTGCTTGACCGAGATCTGCAATTTCTGCATTCTCCAGTTTCAATCCCACTTCTTCGGAAATAACACGCGCACCTGTTAGCACTGCAATATCTTGTAACATTTCTTTTCTACGATCTCCAAAACCAGGAGCTTTCACCACCAATGTATGGAATGTGCCACGTAATTTATTTAGAATAAGGGTAGTTAATGCTTCACCTTCCACATCTTCAGAAATAATGACTAATTCCTTCTTGCCTGATTGAGCAAGTTTTTCCAACAACGGAACAATTTCGGATACTGCACTAATTTTTTTGTCTGTAATCAAGATAAAACAGTTATTATACACTGCTTCCATACGATCTGGATTGGTGATCATATAGGGAGAAGCATATCCTTTATCAAATTGCATGCCTTCTACCACTTCTTTTTCAATGCCAAATGTTTGCGATTCTTCTACAGTAATAACTCCATCATTGCCCACTGCTTCCATTGCTTCTGCAATCACTTCTCCAATTTCTTGGTCATTTGCTGAAATTGCAGCCACTTGAGCAATTTCTTCTTTTGTATCCACTTTTTTTGCATTTTTCTTCAGCTCTTTAACGATAGCAAGCACGCCCTTATCAATACCATGTTTAATGGAAATAGGGTTTGCACCAGCAGCAACCACTTTATACCCTTCACGCGCAATGGCTTGTGCAAGAACGGTTGCAGTTGTTGTGCCGTCACCTGCTACATCATTGGTTTTTGTTGCCACTTCTTTTACGAGTTCGGCACCTAAGTTTTGATTGCTGTCCGCTAGAACAATTTCTTTAGCCACGGTTACGCCATCTTTGGTAATAGTTGGAGAGCCGTATCCTTTATCTAATACAACATTACGACCTTTGGGTCCTAATGTCACTTTGACTGCATTTGCAAGCATATTAACGCCGGCCATGAGTTGTTGGCGAGCTTCTTCACTAAAATGAATTTGTTTTGCCATAAAATTTGTTAATTAATTATTTTATCACTGCTAAGACTTCTTCTTCTTTAATAATTTTATATTCTTTCCCTTCGTATTCCACTTCATCACCGGCGTATTTTCCAAACACAACAACATCTCCTTCAGAAAGGTTTAATTCTGTCACTTTTTTTCCAGAACCCACGGCAATCACCTTTCCTTCAGCTTTTTTTTCTTTGGCTGAATCCGGCAGCACAATGCCGCTTTTTGTTTTTTCTTCGGTTTCGAGCACTGCTATAAGTACTCGATCTCCTAATGGTTTTATCTTCATACAACTATCATTAATTAATAATTAATTGTTTGTAAAATAAGTATACATTATTTTAGCACTCTTTGCTAGAGAGTGCCAATTCTTTCACAAAGTCATTGTAAATAAAGGAAAAAAATGAGTCAAGAGCGCGATTCAGAAAAGCCAAGCGTTATCCAAAATAACAATAATCCAATGTGTAAACTCCATAAATAATGATCAAAAAATCCAATAATGAGCAAAGCAATAATACTCATGCCCCATGCCATGCTATAGGGGTTCTGTTTCTGTATATGAATACCTACTGATAATAACAGAAGCACCAGGGCACTCAGCCCAAAAATTCCCAATTCAGAAAAAATAAGAAGATATATATTGTGTACTGGCTGATATGTTGTGCCTGGCTTTATGATATTATGCTGCTTGTCTTGTGAATGGATAAAAGCAGTATAGTTACCCATGCCAACACCAGTTGCCCAATGATTACGTACGATATCAACACTTTGATGCATATAGTGCTCTCGTTCGGTCACAGACCACTGCTCTAAACGAGTATTCATATGTATGCGTGACTCTAAAAGATGTGGATACAAAAGGCTGAGCACTGACATTGGGATGACTACACTCAACGTTGCAATGATGGCTACAGGTGAAAAAATACGCTTTACAAAAAATGTGTGCAATAGTATTCCACATAAAACAATTGCAAGCGCAATCCAGGCTTGCCTGGAAAATGTCGTCCATAATCCGCTGCTTAACAATAGTAATACCAACAACGCATACATATTGCGTCGATTTTTTTGTTCATGAGTAATACATAATACAAAACACAAAATGATAGCAATGACAAGAAACCCCGCAAGAATGTTCGGATGAGGCAAGGAACCGTAACTACGTAATGTTCTTCCTACCGCACTTTCAATGACTTGCACACCATACGTGTCCGGGTGTTGTGTTGAAATTCCAAGCCAGCGGATACCGACCACTTGTTGTGAAAAAAACTGAATAAGAGCAAAAATACTTTGCAGAACTGCTGAGATGATCCATGCAATGATTACTCGCTGTTTGTTAAAAGAACAGTGTGATACAACAATCATCAATACAATTCCTTCTGCTAATTTCCACCACCAAAATAATGCATTGATTTTATTCGCTGCAAAAGCCATAGAGAACAGAGCTATTAACAAAAGCAACAATGCTAAGACATGACTCAGAGAGAGGCGAATATGCTTTTTTTGCATCACAACATATCCTATCCAAACGCAAAAAAACAGAATAATCAGAATATCAAGCCCATATAAAGAAACTGTTCCATATTCCCACGGGCCACCATTTAATGTGCCCGTTGTTGTGACCCATCGAGTTTGAAATGGCAGTAAAAAAACAATTGCACACAGCATCCATTCCAATGCTTTGGGCAATAACACTTGTGATCGATGATGTACAATGTTCATAGACTTTGAATGAAGAAACTCATAGTATGTGCGTAGCCTGTCTCAAGGAAATGTCCATTCAATTTAATGCATCAGCCGAAGGCTGACGCTATTGCATTGAATTGAATGGAGCCTCCCCGAAAACCATGTCATCAACTCATATTCGTTGTTTCCACTGTGTATAATACCACATACGGGTATCATTATCATGCAGTTTTATTAACGTATTTGAAAGTATGACTCCACTATCTTTCTGCTGTGCTTTTTCTGTTAATCGGTTAGGCATAATACGTAATTGAATCCATTTTGCCAAAGGTTCACAACAAAAATAGGTAAGCATTTTTTTGAGGAGTCGTTCTCCCTTCACGAGGTGAATCATACGCCGTGGGATTGGGTGTGTCCATTCAATGCTTTGAAATATATTTTCTATCCATACATTTTTTTGCTGAAATGACTGATACAAATTTTTTGGATCATATATTGGATAAAATTGTGTTGCCCAAAATGCATAATGAATATCATATGGCAGGACTTTATATGGTTCAATATTGAGATGATCCTTCGCTATATACAAAGATAAACATAGTGCCTTCTCTGGTTGTTGTTCATATGGTCGTTGACGCAATAATTTCATGAGACCTGCAGTAAAAAAACGCGCAGACCAAATTTTTCCTGGTGTGGTAATAATCAATAAATCAATATCACTCTGCTGTCGCGCATTTTCCCATGCAACAGAATTTGCAAGCCAGATGGCTTCAACACCGGGCATCATGGCAAGCAGACGAATAAATGGTTTGGCGTGTTTCCATTTTGTATCAGTATATTGATATTTTTTCTTACGTATATTTACCAATTGTTCTCTGCCACGTAAAAAATATACTCCTTCTTGATGTTGAAAACGTTCGTCAGTGCAGAGAATTTGTTGAATATCGCTTATAGATGATGCTTGCGTATCACATTGTAATAACCACTTTTCAATATCCAAAAGCGTTGGCGCAAAATCAAATAAATCAAAATACACAATGGTACGATAGATAGCTTCTTGTAGAGAAATCATATTTAAATTTCCAATTCAATAATAACCGCAGAACGCGCACCGAGCCCTCCAAGGGAAGCGCTAGCATCGTACCAATGAACATTCACCTTGTGAAATGTCCGATCCCAAATCGCACACACATAGCCAGAAGTTGTTTTTGAATCTAACAACCATGAACAGTTTGATTTGTTTTCTGTATTTAAGCTATCCCATTGATGATTTTTATTGTTTTCGCATTCCTTGCGTTGTGCTAACAAATGTTCCGGAGTAGTCCAACCCGTAATACGCATTTGTTTTCCTTGAGCCTGATATGCATTATTTTTTGCTTGAAATATCGCTTCACATTCCGGAAAAGTTTTGCCCATAGTTTCCGGTTCCACACCACCAGTTTTGTATAAAATAAAATACGTTTTGTTCTTTGGACGATTTTGCGTTTTCGCCTGAAGAGTAACGTCTGGTTCGTATATACATGGAGTTCTATATTGCTCTTCTTCTGATAAACCAGCAACCGGCTTGGTGGCGCATTCATTCAATAATTTTGGAATATTTTGATTTTGTAATTCTGTGGGTGCCATGATCATGGCGGCATCATAGCCTTCGGCTCGGGCTTC
>Ga0208373_1001987_pt1 | contig 24426 bp, 21 predicted proteins | sample RifOxyC2_FD_184036 | JGI IMG/M metagenome (GOLD analysis project Ga0208373, IMG submission 184036) | Soil microbial communities from Rifle, Colorado - Rifle Oxygen_injection C2 (SPAdes) | ecosystem: Environmental > Terrestrial > Deep subsurface > Rock core/Sediment | place: Rifle, Colorado... | reverse complement strand
CCAGTTCCTTTTGCCGGCAATAATGCCTCCCTGCGGGCCGCCCAGTAATTTGTCTGCGCTGAAAGTAACAACATCAACACCAGCCTTTATGCTTTCTTGCACCGTTGGTTCATATGGCAGCCCATATTTCTGAAGTTCAATCAATGCGCCGCTTCCTAGGTCATACATCACGGGAATATTCCTGGTCTGACCCAGAGACACGAGGTCTTTTAAGTCAACCGTTTCAGTAAAACCAACGATCTTAAAGTTGCTTTGATGCACTTTCAGAATAAGTCCTGTATTTTCAGTAATAGCATTTTCGTAATCCTTTAAATATGTCTTGTTGGTTGTCCCCACCTCAACCAATATAGCGCCACTTTTAGTCATGACATCGGGCATGCGGAATTCCCCGCCAATTTCAACCAGGTGGGAGCGGGAAATGACAACTTCCTTCCCCCTGGCTAACGTGTCTAAAGCCAGCAAAACGGCGGCGGCATTGTTGTTGACAACCAATGCCGACTCTGCCCCGGTGATTGTACAAATGAGTTGCTCTATATTATGGTATCGCGATCCTCGTCTACCCGATAATTTCTCGATTTCAAGGGTACAGAAACTTTCTAAGACATTTTGTATCTGTTTTGCAGCCTCTTCTGCGAGCGGCGCCCTGCCGAGTCCAGTGTGAAGAATGATGCCCGTTGCATTAATCGCATGCTCGATACCACACAATTTTTGCTGAAGAACATGCTGAATTAAATCATGAAGTTTTTGCGGGGAAAAAGCAAAGGGTTGAGATGACGCTTTTATGTCTTCCTTTGAAACTGTTTTATCAGTCAATGATTGCCGAATGCCTTCCAAAACCTCTCTAATCGCATCGACAACAACCTGTCGCGGATAAAGGCCGGTCAATTTTGATATTTCTGGTGACTCAAGGAGTTCATTAACGGATGGAATTGTTCTGAGTATATTTTGATGCATACAGTAACCACAGATTGCGCAGATCACACAGATAAATAAAATTTTCCCTGATTATATTTTTAGCCTTTTGCGTTTGCAATAAACCGTTTCACTAACAACGTATCTTTCTTGCCTGGTGACGATTCTACTCCTGAAGATACATCTACCGCATAAGGCTTCACAACACGAATGGCTTCCCGAACATTTTCGGGTGTCAACCCTCCCGATAAAATAATAGCTCCGTATTTATGCGCCTGTCTGGCAATTTCCCATTTAAAGGGAACTCCAGTCCCTCCTGGGGATCCCTTTACATAGCTGTCCAACAAAAATGCATGAGGCCTGTAATTTGCCAGAGGTTTCAAGTCATCCTCTTCTTTTACCCTAAAGGCCTTTATAAGCGTGTACCCTTCCAATTCTTTTAAATACGAAGGTTGTTCATTGCCGTGAAGCTGCACCGTGTGTATACCACCGAAATCACAAATCTCTTTAATCATATCGGCCTTCTCGTCAACGAAGACCCCTACGGGAGAAACAAATGGAGGCAAATTTTTAATGATATCTCTGGCCTGTTCCTTTGTTATCTGGCGCGGGCTTTTTGCAAAGACAAATCCTAAGGCATCAGCACCATACTCCACAGCAGCCTGTGCATCTTCATTATTGGTAATTCCACAGATTTTAACCCGCATATTTTTCCCTGATTGGAACGCAGATTTCCACAGATATTGTTTTTTATTTATGAAGATTAAATGCTTCCGGCGATAAAGGTCTCGATCTCTTTTATATATTTAGGATATAGTTTCTCCGCCATCTTAACAGCTTCTAGAACTAACGAATGATCAAGCAAGTCGTATTCATGTACAAGCCTGTTTCTGAGTCCTGCAGATGGGGCAAGTTTTTCTGCAAGGTTTGAAGAGATTATACCCAGTTCCCCTACCTTTATAAAACTCTCATAATAATCATCAGGGGCTGTTTTGCTTGACTGGACTATCATATGGGAATTTATGTCAATTGCTGCCTCGATTAATTCCTGTAAAAGCCTTTCTGTGGCTTTTCTTTTATACACATCTTTGATATATTCTTCTTTAGTAATAGTCTCAATAGGCTTTAATGCCATAAGATTTTCAGCAATAATAGTAAGCTTCCTTCTAATAATTTCTACTTCTATAGGACTCATGAAAGTCCCCTTGACTTCAAGAATTGTTTAATTGAAACCGCCTGTGCGTCACGCAATTTTTTTGTATCAACATACATCCTGAAGGCAAGTGAATAAAATTCATTGAACATGCCCGGTTCTCTTTCATAAAGAGGTTTACCATGTCTTACAGCGGAATACTTTAAAAGAGGACTCGCACGTCTCAGGTCAATCACATCAATATTGTCGGTGCGAAGCAGTCTGATAACCCTATTAGTAAGCGCCAGCATATCTATAGGTTTATCAAAGAGGAACGCCAAGTCAATGTCACTTTTCTTATTCACTTTTCCCGTAGCAACAGACCCGAAAAGCAAAATAAGCCTCAATCCTTCATCGGCAAATAAAGGTGACAGCCTATTTCTAATCTCCTCAATAGAAATTATCACTTTTACATCTGACATAAACGGTATTTAAGAATATCAAGCCGTTTGATTTTGCAAAGCAAAATCAAACCCAATTTAATCTTTGCGAACTCTGCGCCTCTGCGGTGAATACTCAGTGCCTAAAATGCCTTTGTCCGGTAAATACCATAGCAATCCCGTGTTCGTCTGCTGCGGCAATTGATTCGTCATCTTTGTTAGAGCCACCAGGCTGAATAATCGCCACCACACCCGCCCTTGCCGCCACATCAACGCTATCCCTGAAAGGGAAAAAGGCATCGGATGCCATCACGGCGCCTTTGACCCTATCACCGGACTTCTTAATGGAAATCTCTGTAGAATCGATACGGCTCATCTGTCCTGCGCCTACACCCACCACCATCTCATTCCTGACCAATACAATGCTGTTGGACTTTACATGTTTACAAACGATAAAGGCAAAACGTAGGTCAGCCATTTCCTTATCAGACGGCTTTTTCTTTGTAACAATCTTGATGTTTGCAGGATCATATACCGATAAATCCCTGCCCTGTAAAAGCATTCCCCCTACTACCCTTTTCATATCATAGGCGCATGGGTCTATCAATTTTGCTGATAAAGTACCCGTTTTAAGAAGTCGTAAGCCGCTTCCCCACTTTCGTTTTGTCGTGAGAATCTCTACCGCCTCTTTTTCGTATTCTGGGGCAATAATCGCCTCTACAAAGTGCCCAGGTTCTGTAATAGCCTCTGCCGTTGCCACGTCAACAGTCTTGTTTAATCCCAGGATACAGCCAAATGCAGACACAGGGTCGCCGTTGTATGCCTTTGTAAATGCCTCAGCAAGGGTATCTGCAGACGCAGCGCCACAGGGATTTGTGTGCTTTATTACAATGGCTGAAGGTCGGTCATATTCCTTTACCAATTCCAGGGCAGCATTAAGGTCTATAATGTTGTTATAGGAAAGCTCCTTCCCGTACAACTGCTGTGCATTGGCCACGCAGGGTTCCTGAACATTTTCTTCTACATAAAATGCGGCCGTTTGATGCGGGTTTTCACCATATCGTAAAGATTGTCGTTTCAAATAGTCCAATGAAAGAGCCGTTGGATAGCCTCCCCTTTCTTTATCGAGGCTGTCAAAATAATTGGCAATAATCCTGTCATAACGACCCGTAGTCCTGAATGCCTCGACAGCAAGTTCAAAGCGCATCTTCTCGGAAATGTCATTGCGGTTTGCCTTGAGCTCTTCGATAATAAATTCATAACGTTTTGGGTTAACAACAACAATCACATGCTTGTAATTTTTAGAAGCAGACCGAATCATCGAGGGACCACCGATGTCTATATTTTCAATCGCCTCTTCCATGCTCGCACCCTTTTTTACAATCGTCTTTTCAAAAGGATAGAGGTTAACCACCACCATATCGATGGGTTTAATTCCCAGTTCTTTCATCTGTTTTCTGTGGGCTTCGTTGTCTCTTAAGCCCAGCAACCCGCCGTGTACCTTTGGGTGCAAGGTCTTTACACGACCGTCCATAATTTCTGGGAACCCCGTGTATTCGGAAATTTCAATGACGCGGACACCGTTCTCTTTTAACAATTTTGATGTGCCGCCTGTAGAAACAATCTCAACCCCTAAATGTTGTAACTCTCTGGCAAACTCGACAATTCCGGTCTTATCAGAAACACTGACGAGCGCCCTCTCTAATCTCGCCATCTTTTCCCCCTCGTTATTTTCGTATTGTATAACTTTACCACAGTGCGCACAGGGTGAAATTCAAATATTTATTTCAACATGCTGATGATACAGGAAACGGGTGGTTATCCATACCTCTTTTCTGCATCCTCTGGCTTCCCTTTTCGGTTTGTGATTTTAGCAGAAGGTAAAAATCAAGTCAAAAGAATAACTCTGTTTTGGACATACTATTCAAACACTTCTTGTTTACTAATCAGGCAGTATTTCAAACAAATACACACATATGAAACCGCCGTAAACATATTGCGATAGTAACATACGGTAAATTAAGTTGCAAAAGCTTAACAGGATAACCAAAAAGTTTGAAATGCCTTTACGTAAATCATGACTTCTATTGCATTACTATTATCGGCATATTTTTCATCTTATTTAGAATTAAACTTTAATAATTTTAAGTTTCCTCTTCAGGGCAATATTTCTTATAATCGTTACTTCCCAATAGCATTGGCGCTTTTCAATATTAAACGTGCCAAATTTTTTCATTGACTGTCTTCGTCTTTTTTGTTTGAATCCTTTCTCTGCAACAAATTTTTTCAACTTATTATGTGAGGGGTATTATGATAACCCATAAATTAAAGGTGTTTTGCACCCCATTTTGTCCAAAATGCAACCAACTGCTGGCTTATTTAAACAAGAAAAAGGTGGATTATACTTCCTACGATATTGATAAGGATGATAATGCTAGAAAAGAGGTGGTGAGAATTATAGGATCGGACGACATCGAATCGCTCGACAAGTTGCCAATCGTGGTCGTTGGTGATAAGGTGGTGTATGGGTTTGATAAAAAAGAGATTGATAAATATCTCCGCTGAATTTAAACTTAACTTTTGTTGTTAAAACATTTAGCCTTTTAAAGAATTTTTTAGAAACTAAGTTTAATTAGGCCTTTAACGGCTTTTTCAATGCAGCGCGAACTTCAGTTCGCTTACATCCTATACGAACTGAGGTTCGTGCTACAATTGCGACTTTGAAATTCTTGTACATTAGACTATGGCAGAACAAAACAATCTAAAAGAATTTACGAAGGGAATATTTCAATATAATCCCTTGTTTGTGCTGGTATTGGGAATTTGCCCAAGTCTTGCAGTCACTACCTCGGTGAAAAACGGACTGGCAATGGGCGGGGCTGCTACCTTTGTGCTCGTCTGCTCCAATTTTATTATTTCCATTGTGCGATCGTATATCCCTCGCGAAATCCGTATCCCTTGTTTTATTGTTGTTATCGCCGCCTTTGTAACGATGGTGGAATTGCTCATGAAGGCATATTTACCCCCAGAATTGAACGCATCGCTGGGTATATTTATCCCGCTCATCGTAGTCAACTGCATCATCATGTACCGTGCGGAATCTTTTGCTTACAAGAACAAACCCTTCGCTTCTGTTTTGGACGGGGCGGGCTTAGGATTAGGCTGGACACTTTCCCTCTGCCTTATTTCGTCCATACGTGAGATAGTTGGGTCGGGAACACTCTTTGGCTTAAAAGTATCAGAATCGTATCAACCAGCCTCGGTAATGATCATGGCTCCGGGTGCGTTTATTGTATTAGGACTTTTGTTGGGTTTCTTCAATTGGCGGAAACTCGGAAAGAGCGAAAAGTCAATGAAGGCTGTTATGAAAAATGATTAAAGAAATTGCATTAATTATTGTAAGCGTGGTTTTTGTCAATAACTTTGTCCTGGCAAAATTTCTGGGTCTCTGCCCTTTCCTGGGCGTTTCCCAAAAGACGTCGTCCGCCATCGGCATGGGCGCAGCGGTAACGTTTGTCATGACACTTTCTTCGGCAATTACCTGGATCGTTTATAACTTTGTCTTGCTGCCCGGTGATGCAAATATTATCGCAAAGGTTTTTCCATCCATCCGGGAATTGGGACTCATCGAAGTGTTAAAAACGATCAGCTATATCCTCGTTATTGCAACGTTAGTGCAATTAGTTGAAATGATGCTCAGGAAAATGGTGCCCGCATTATATGAAAGTCTGGGTATTTATTTGCCTCTGATTACAACGAACTGCGCTGTATTGGGTGTGGCGCTTTTAAATACGACCGATTCACCAAAGCACTTAGGTTTTTTACAAGCCACCGTTCAGGGATTTGGCGCTGGCATCGGTTTCATGGTGGCCATGCTGCTGATGTCGGGCATACGGGAACGTCTGGCGCTGGTCAATATTCCACCGTCACTACGCGGAGTCCCTATTGCCTTCATATGTACGGGTCTTATGGCGCTTGCCTTCATGGGATTTTCCGGAATGGTTCAATAAAGAAAGACATTAAAGCCACAGAGATCGCAGGAAAACCGGCGTATATTATAGCTTGATTGTATAGGAATTTTCATTTTATTTAAGCGGGTTACAGGGTGGCATAAAATCCCCCTTAGAAAAGGGGGCTAGGGGGTTGTAAACTTGTCCTCGTGAAAACGGGAATAGCCCAGAAAAAACACAACCCCCCGAATCCCCCTTTTTTAAGGGGGACTTAAAAGGACTAACTTGATTATGAATTTACAATAAGTATAAAATTTTTCATGACTTAATAGATTATATTATGCGACATGTCATTTCTATCCTTGTAGAAAATAAAGCCGGCGTCCTTGCCCGTATCACGTGCCTTATCAGCGGAAGGGGATTTAATATCGACAGCCTTGCAGTTGGCGAGACAGAAAACCCCGCCCTTTCACGCATTACTCTTGTTGTCAAAGGCGACGATGCCATCGTTGAACAGGTCAAAAAACAAATAGGCAAGGTCGTCGATGTGATCAAGGTGATCGATTTCACCGATGAGGCGTTTGTTGAACGGGACTTAATGCTGCTCAAGGTCAACTGCCCTGTTGGGAAACGGGGAGAAATCATTGAAATTGTGGATATCTTCAGGGGTAAAATTATCGATGTCGGCCTGAAAGACCTTGTTATCGAGCTTGCAGGAACAGAAGACAAACTAGAAGCAATGTTAAATTTATTAAGACCTTATGGAATCAAAGAATTAGTGCAGACGGGAAGTGTTGCCATTGCACGCGGTACAAAATAAGAAATAAGTCCCCCTTAACAAAGGGGGATTCAGGGGGTTGTAAAATAACTACGGAAAAACACAACCCCCTTTGCCCCCTTTTTTAAGGGGGATTTATACATCGCATATGCCATGTGGGCCACATAAATAAAATCCTATACGATTAAATTATCTTGAAAGGTAAAAGAAAAGGCTATGCTAAAAATTTATTATGAAAAAGATGCAGATATCAGCATTCTAAAGGGAAAGAAAATAGCAGTCATCGGATACGGAAGTCAGGGACATGCCCAGGCGCAAAATCTCAGGGAGTCCGGTATGGACGTGATTGTATCCACACGCACAGGCACACCGAATTATCAATTAGCCGTCAAACACGGTTTTAAACCGGTTACCGTGGATGAGGCAGCACGGCAGGGCGATTTTCTTCAAATACTCATGCCCGATGAAACCCAGAAGTCAGTCTATGAATCGCAAATCAAGCCGCATTTGAAAGAAGGGAAGACACTCTGTTTTTCACACGGATTCAATATCCATTTCGGTCAGGTCGTTCCTCCAAGCAATGTAGACGTTATCATGGTAGCCCCCAAGGGACCGGGGCACCTTGTCCGCAGCGAATTTGAAAAGGGAGGCGCCGTTCCGTGCCTTATGGCCATTCACCAGGATGCCACGGGAACAGCCAAGAAAAAGGCTCTCGCCTATGCGCATGGAATCGGCGGCACACGGGCTGGTGTAATTGAGACCACCTTTGCAGAGGAAACAGAGACAGACCTCTTTGGAGAACAGGCCGTATTGTGCGGCGGTGCGGCAGCCCTAGTCAAGGCCGGATTCGAGACGCTGGTTGAGGCAGGATACCAGCCTGAACTCGCCTATTTCGAATGTATGCACGAACTCAAACTCATTGTAGACCTTTTCTATCAGGGCGGTTTAAGCTACATGCGATATTCGATCAGCAACACCGCCGAATATGGGGATTTGACCCGAGGTCCGCGTATTGTTACCGAAAAAACCAAGAAGGAGATGAAGCGGATATTGACCGAGATACAAAGCGGTCAGTTTGCCAGGGAGTGGATATTGGAAAATCAGGCGGGACGGCCAGTTTTCAATGCCCTTGAGAAGAAGGATAAAGGACACCTCATCGAAAAAGTCGGCAGGGAATTGCGGAATATGATGAAATGGATTAATGCAAAGGAGGTATAAAGCCAGCGCATCACAAACAAACGCACATTTAAGAAGGGCGAAGACAAATATCTTCGCCCTTCTTTTTGCAACTTTTTAACCACAGAAACACAGAGAATACAGAAAAATATTACATAATTTTCATCTCTTTGCTTTCCACCTCTCCCTTTCTTCTTATTTTTAAAGTTTCTCTCCGTGTCATCTGTGCCTCAGTGCCTGCGCACGGCGACTTCCCGCTGATTGGCTCAAACGCTACGGTTATGCCCCTGTTCTGCTTGAAACTTTCTGGAGATTCAGAGTAGGTATACCTCTGAATAACAACGAACAAAACCTCGCTTCAGACCGATAAAAAATATTTAGAACTGTCGCAAAGGTCATTGAATTTATCGAATCAATGTCTCCTATTATAGTATTACCGTGTCTTTGTGGTTAAATTAGTTTTGGTTGAGGCTGTACTTTATTCTTTCTCAACATTATTTTTCACCAATTCTCTTTTTAAATATTCCACCCTTTCCCTCGCATGCACAATTTTTATGAAAATCAGACCTCCGATATAACCAAATATTTCGGTTGATTTCTGTTCGTCTATAATATTTGTATAGGCATCCATCGCCTTGTTGTAATAATGTGTCTGTTCTTTCTCATACAACATAGCCAATTCTTCATACAGATTGCCGATACGATATTGCGCATTCACGGGTGTTATCCCCTTAAACTTTTCTATTATCTCACCAAATTTTTTAATCGCCTCGTCATAATATATTTTTGCACCCTCATCATCGCCGATGTCATAAAGCGCCAGTCCCACATAATGATACGCCTCTGCCACTGCGTACGAATGTTCCTGCGCCTCTTTCTTGTATCCCTCCCTAAGCTCCTCCAGTATATTTTTGTATCTTTGTTCCATCGCCTCGACAAGACTAATACTCAGCGGGATATCGGCATCTTCCAGCTCATTCTGGCTTTCCAATATTACCTTTGGGAGGAGTAATTTCGACAGGCTTTCACGGCTCAATCCCATAACAAGATAGAGTTCGCCTACGGAATGAAATATCTTGTTTCCTCTCGCATAATGAAAATCAGATTTAGAATTCCTAAATGTTAAAATAGCGTCTATCTCTTCTCCGCTCATTCCAAATTCTTTATTCAGGAATTGAGACAGCTTGTAATTACTTGCTTGGTTCAATTTCTTGTATAACCGTAATAATTTGGTCAGAATAGCCAGTTTGTAAGAAGGCTTTTTCCCGTGCAAAACAGTCCTCCTGAAGAAGATAAGCCATGGATCTCTACTGGAAAAATTCAAACGCCCTTCGTAGTTATAAAAAACCTCTAAGGCGGTTCCAAGTTTAAACTGTTCCCAATCCTCAGATTCCTTGTAATTGAGTTCCTGGTATCTTTTGTCGACCCTACGAAAATATGCTTCCAGGATATCCCTCATTTGAGTACTATTTATCTTACGATGTAATTTCAGTTCGTGCGGACTATATTTTAGGGTCTCTTTATAATATGCAATAGCCTTCTCAAATTGTTGCTCGTGATAATGCTTGTCTCCCAGGTACTCATAATACCTTTTAATCATTCTCATTGACCTGATACCTACATCATCTTCCCTGGCTAAGCGGGATACCTCTTCGAAATGTTTTATTACAGCTTCTGGCACCTGAACAGGCTCGTGCGTGAGGGCATATAGTCCTTCAACATATTTGTAAATGGAATTATACTTCTGCAACAAATCCTCACTAAGGCGTTCGCACATCATGGCTTTTTGTAAGCATTCTTTTGCCTTTTGGCACATGCCAAACTCTGTATATGCCTTTTCCAGTTGGACGAGCATACCTGCACCTGTCTTGTCATTTATTTCACCATAATCCTTATATTGACCAGCGTATCTGTCAATCACGGTACGATAAATAACAGGAACGATCTCCATGGTATTGCCTGCAATACGAACTACATGTACGATTATTTCTCCTGTTTCAGGATCTATTTCCACCCCAGGCGCTTCTTTCCCATCAGGGAACCTTATCCAGGGAGTTTTTTTAATGACGCCGGCCGTAAAAACCATGTCTTTACCCCTGGCTAAATCCTTTGAAGTCCAGACCGTATCCCATGGCCTCTCGCCTTCTTTTTCTGTGCCGGGTCTTACAACTTTAAAATTCTTTAAAATATCCACTTCGTTCTTCCTGAAAAGATTCCAATTGTTTATCATCCCCGATAGTTTCTCATCCTGTGCTATGCCAGAAGGTAATATTCTTAAGCTCAGTTCACCACCCAATTTTTCGATAATAATTGCGCTCAACATTGCCTCAGGAATCCCCCCCACGCCAATAATCAGGTCAACTTCGCCCCTGGTAACTGCAAGGGTTGGCGTAAGGTCATCGTCCTTAACGAGAATTAATTGAGCGCCAAGCTCTTTAACTGTCCTAATAAGCTTCTCGTGTCTCGGCCTATCCAGGATAATCACCTTCATCTTTTTGATTTCATCACGAACATTTTGTGGATCAATCTCTTTGTTTTTACCTTTCAAGGTATTTTCAGCCATAAGCGTTAGATTTTTTGTAATACCACGAAGCACATTAACGCCTGCGCCTTTATACTTACTGCCCACAATCGTCTTGACCCCGTACATATCTGGTGAATTAAATAATCCTCCTCGTTCGCTGTATCCAACGGCAAAAATAGTCCCTCCGCCAGACGCCTGGTTGACTATGCACCGGTCATTTTCGAAGGCGCTCAGCACAATATCCGCCTCGTTCTCACTTCCTGTTGCCGTACCGAATTTTTCCCCAATATACAACATAGGCATTTCCTTCCGTTCGCCCTCTGCATTTACCACATAGGCCTTCCACCAGTTGAAGCTATTGTAAATATGCCTGAGCCACCAGACGGCCATACTTCGTGTACGGGAGATATTAAAGCCTTCGCCATTTGTGCCGAAATATTTCAGCGACCTGGCGGCAACGATCCCAACGGCATGTCTCAATTCATTCCTGTTTGCCAGTTGAAGGCCATCTCCCGTTGGCTTCAGATTGTACTCTTCTGGAATATATGCTTCGATAATGTAAGGGTCGTCTATCCTCTCGGAATCAAAACTCGTATCCTTTACAAATACAATGCCGTATTTTATCATGTTCAATCACTTCCTAACCCGAACAAGTCGGAAGAGTGCCAAAAGTTGGGCAGTGTTAAAATCTGCCCAAAAGCCTTACAGAAAGCGGAATACGAGACTTTGTAAAAAATATTTTTGCCGAAAATGTAAAAATTTATCTCTTAAGATACTAATCTCAATACGGTAACTCAAGGTTTTAGAGTGTGTGCAAAAATATGGTTAACGGCAGGAATAGGGAAAGTAAAATTATACAGAACAGGAGAAGAAACGCAAAGTATTTTTGATATACAAGTTGACTTTTTTAAGAAATTACTTATAATTTATTTTTTATAAGTTGATTTTTAGAGTATTTATATTATTAACCAATAAAAACTTCCTTTTTTAACAAGTTTTTACGAACCACAAAGGCGCAAAGGTCACAAAGAAAGGAAGTTAAATCTCTTTGTGTCCTCTGTATCTTTGTGGTTAAATTTGTTTTGATTGCGGCGTAGCCGCGCCAGGATGTAGTTTATAAATGCCGATGGTGAGCTTTAATTTGTGCGCTCGTAGCTCAATTGGATAGAGTGGTGGACTTCGAATCCAACGGTTGCAGGTTCAAGTCCTGCCGGGCGCGTTATTCATAAATATCCTCAACGGGTTCTGGTTGTATACTAAGAAGTGCGCCCTTAGCTCAGTTGGTAGAGCAATTGACTCTTAATCAATGGGTCGAAGGTTCGAATCCTTCAGGGCGCACCATATGTTGAGTTGAAATTGCCTTTTCATACTCATTGCGAGCAAGGGAGATGAAGAGGTATTTGAGATTCCGCCCAAAGTATTTATAAATTGCCGTATTGGGCGAGGGTGGCGGAACTGGCAGACGCGCAAGATTTAGGATCTTGTGCCTAACGGCGTGGGGGTTCAATTCCCCCCCCTCGCATTGTAAATTCAGTTGCATAATAGGCGGGTGTAGCTCAGTGGTAGAGCGTCACGTTGCCAACGTGAATGTCGTGGGTTCGAGCCCCATCACCCGCTCCATTTTTTTATCTTTGAGAAAAAAGTATTACAGGATATTAATACAATGAATGTGACAATTACAGAAGGCGGTCCTTGTAAAAAGGTTTTAAAATTCGAAATACCGAAAGAAACTATCGAAAGTGAATTTGAAAAAAAGACCGCAGAGGTCTGCAATACGGTTGAGTTGCCGGGTTTCCGAAAGGGTCATGCGCCGAGAAAATTGATTGAAAAACGGTTTGGAAATCAAATAAAGGACGATGTGAAACAATCGGTCGTTAGTGACTGTTACCAAAAGGCACTTGAAGAACATAAGCTGAATCCCGTGGGAAATCCCCAATTTGGTGAGATAAAACTGGAGATGGGACAACCCCTTAACTTCGATGTGACTTTAGAAGTATGGCCAATCTTTGAGTTGGGTCAATACAAGGGTCTGAAGTTAAAGAAAAAGCCCTCGAACGTTACGGAAGAAGATATGGGAAAGGCATTACAGGGCATGAGCTTCAGAAAGGCTCAGTTAATCGTTATACAAGATGGGGGTGTGAAAAGGGGAGACCACATTATTTGTGACTGTAAAGTGAAGGTTGGCGGAAATATCGTTTTAGAAGATGATGATGTGGAGATTCTTGTTGAGAACGGTGTTGCTGTTGCAAATACGCCAATACCGGAGTTGGTTACAAAATTGGAAGGGATAAAATCTGGCAAAGAGAGTGAGATCGAAATAAAGCTATCAGACAATTTTACTAAAGAGGAATTCCGTGGAAAAGATGCAGAATTGAAACTTACAGTGAAGGAGATAAAGCGCATGACCATGCCTGAGGTGGACGATAGTTTTGCTAAAACATTGGGTTATGAGTCTCTGGAAGACTTGAAGTCTTATTTACGTAAACGGATCGAGGGTGATAAAAAGAACTGGGCAGAAAATGACCTGAGGAATCAGATACTTGATATCCTTTTAGAGCAGACAAAATTAGATCTGCCTCAGGATTTTGTAAATTATCACACAGAACAAAGGATATATAAACATCAACTTGATTTACTAAAAAGGGGTATGCCTTTAGAAGAAATTCAGAAACAGACAAAAAACATTAAAAATGCATCGGCAGAATCCGTCATGCGGGAACTCAAGGCATCTATTATAGTGGACAATATTGCTGAAAAAGAGAAGATTTTTGTTACTGAAAACGAAGTAGAGCAGCGAATTGCTGATATTGCACGCGCATACAATACCGATGTCACACGGGTTCGTAAACAGTTGGAACGGCAGGGGAGTCTATCCTATTTACGAAATGAGATGCGTGAGAATAAGGTGATAAATGTGCTTCTCAAGGAAGCAAAGATAGAAGAATAAGATTAAATAGCATCGAATTAAGAGAACGATGTAAAAATAAATTAAAGGAGTTTGTGTGTATAAAGAATTTTTATCGCATTTAGAAAATGGTGAATTTCCTGCTGTAGGATCAATGAAGACGTATGGCAATCTTTTTATGCCTTATGTTGTCGAAAAGACGGGTTACGGCGAAAGGCATTACGATATATTTTCCCGGTTGCTCAAAGACCGCATTATCTTCATTGGTTCTGCAATAGAAGACACCCTGTCAAACCTCGTCATAGCACAGATACTATTCCTCCAGAATGAGAATAAAAATCAGGAAATAAGTATTTACATCAATTCACCGGGTGGTTCCATTACGGCAGGCCTATCCATTTATGATACGATGCAATTTGTCCAGTGCGATGTTGCCACCTTCTGTATAGGTCAGGCGTATAGCATGGCAGCTATCCTCGTTGCTGGCGGAACAAAGGGAAAGAGATATGGTTTGCCCCACACACGTATTATGCTCCATCAACCATGGGGTGGGATGAAGGGTACTGCGACGGATATCAGCATTCAGGCGGAAGAAATACTGCGGATGAAGAAATGTTTGAATGAAATCCTCGTGAAACACACGGGACAACCTATGGAACGTATCGAAGAAGACGTTGACCGTGATTTCTATATGTCCTCGCAAGAAGCAAAGACGTACGGGCTGGTTGATGAGGTGATAGAATCCTTACGAGATAAAAAGAAGTAAGATAACACAAAACTTAAAAAGTTGAAAATAGGGAAAGGACATGCAATTGCGTGTCCTTTTTTATTTGTACTATAACTACAATATTGTTCACGCCCAGATCTTTTTTGTGTTCTTTTTCTTTAATACATCTCTCTTATTCCAAATCGTTGATGAAATAGTATCGGCTTGTTAACGGTGGATATTTCGGCAGTTAAGAAAATTATGTATCTTTTTAGATGGTTTTTCAATTCCTGGTTTATACTTTGCAGACTCTATTGTGCATGCATGTGTTCCTTTGTATCAAAGGACGTTGGTGCAGTATTGAAAAACCTTTTTATAAGGAGGGTATTTTATGCGTGTAATAGATAAATCTTTTTGGGTGGTTATATTGGTGATCGTGATCGGGTCTATTTGGCAAGCAAGGTTTTGCCTCTCTGTCGAACAAGTCGAAGGAAAGGTAAATATAAATACGGCTACCGAAGCTCAGATTGCTTTATTGCCAGGCATCGGTCCCAAGCTGGCTACCGAAGTGATTAACTATCGCACGAATAACGGTGGCTTTAAAACCGTTGAGGATATTAAAAAGGTAAGTGGCGTGGGGGATAAGAAGTTTGAGAAGATCAAGGATTTTGTTGTTCTTGAGGGAGAGACAACCATAAAATCAACAAAACCTGCAAAGGGTGAAAAAGAATAAAAGTAAGAACGGGTAATTAGACTTGGAAGTTTTATAAAGATACTATGCATTTCAGAAAAGGGGATAGACGAAATCTATCCCCTTTTTTATTTGTGTTGCGTTTTCTAATAGTTAAGTTAAATGTTATTCAAGCCGTTGAAAAATATTATATTTAAATGAATGGGTTTTGTGTATAATTATTTACAAAAGTTCAGCTCACCGAAGAACACCGAGATCGCAAAACAACCCCCTTCGTCCCCCTTAACAAAGGGGGGATTTAGGGGATTGTGACTCTGCGTTCTTTGCACCCTTTGCGGTGAACTATTACAATTATTTTAAAAAGAGGATGTGAATTTTTATGCGTTTATACCCTAAATATGCATTCACCATAATACTGAGTTTGTATTTTACTTGTAATATGTCCTTCGCAAGCGACCCCAGGGAATGGTCGCCCACGTGGAAACTTCCTCCGGGAAAGAAACCTGCGAATATTGTCGATGAATCTATTACCGTTCCTGGTGAAGTTAAAAAAAGTCATTTCTTCAGTCCGATTTCCTGCGGCGCCTGTCATCCTGAGATATTCAAGATGTGGAGTGGTTCCACCCATGCCAATGCGTGGAGGAATCCGCTCTTTCAAGCCCTTTATAATCTGGGGAAGAAAACGGCAGAGGGGGAGTCTCAAAAGCGAAATATAGAATCGTGTGTGCGCTGTCACTTTCCTATTGGACACAGCAGTGGAGATGTAAACCTTCCACTGGATGATGAAAAGGGGGGTGTTATCTGCGATTTTTGTCATTCCGTTAGGGCAACTACAGGTATTGGAAATGCGCCTTACATATTAAGTCCAGGTAACGCTGAGGCTATGGATGGTGGCACGAAATACGGACCGTTTAACGATTCACCCGATACCATTCACAAAAATCAGTATTCTGAGTTGCATACACGCTCAGAATTTTGTGGAGGTTGTCATGATGTATCACACGCTGGAAATGATCTCCCTATCGAGCAAACTTACACCGAGTGGCGTCAGGGCCCTTACAATACGACAGATCCCAAAACAACCGTACACTGTCAGGACTGCCATATGAGGCAACGGCCGGGTTTCCCCTGTACCGGCAGCACAGAGAGGCCTGATAACCCTGGTTTTGCGACGCCTGAAATCATGGGTGGTAAAAAACGTCCGCATATATGGACGCACTACTTTGTCGGTGGAAGCGTTACTCCAATCTCCCTGCCGCCAAACTCAGAGGTTCAACCACAAATGGCTATCGATAGACTGAAGAATGCTGCGACCCTGGAGTTATTAGTTGATCCGGCTTCAAAAAAAGGCGATTTGCTGAAATTCCAGGTAAACATAAAGAATACGGGATGTGGACACTATCTTCCCACCGGCCTCACCGAGATGCGGCAAATGTGGCTGGAAATATCTGTTACGGATGCGGAGGGTAAGCTTGTTTATCAGAATGGGAAAGTGGATGAGAAAGGGAATATTGATTCTCATTCTACCATTTATCATACGGTGTTCGGAGACGAAAGTGGGAAACCGACACTTCATGTATGGGCAGCGACGCACATCATCTCTGATAATCGTATCCCGCCAAAAGGGCAAAAAGAAGAGCATTGTGTTTGTTTAGTCCCGAATGACACCAAGTTCCCGATGAAGATAAAGGCCGTGTTGCACTACCGAAGCGCACCACAGGATGTAGTAGATGCCCTTTTGGGAGAGAAGTCCATAAAACTTCCTATCATCGACATGGCAGACGTTTCTACGGAAATTAACTTGTGAGAGATTCCTTCTGATTCAGCATTCAAGAATTTCAAACTTTCTGGTTATGAGGATTTTCTGTGGTGTGGCAAATTGTTAATACACCCCCAGCCCTCAAAGGTAGGTCAGGCATCCTCGCCCGACATTATAATAATGATAAATGGGGACATCTTTCGGTTGGTTCAATCGTCCCCGATTGAACCGAAACGTTTGGCGTCATTCACGGTTTGTGCTGGTTTAATGCCCATAGCCCAGGCAAACCGTGTAGTTCAATCTTGCAGATTGAACCATCCCATAACAATGATCCGATAATCAAAAACATAACAGCTTCGTTATCGTGACACTGTCATAGTTTACTACCCAAACGTTGGTACCATCAAAGATCACTCCCCTTGGATTTAAGCCCACATTATAGGTGTCGAGTACTGTGCCGTCACTTACCCTTATTTTTATTACATTATTACTGCCAGTATTCGCCACCCAGATATTGACACCATCAAAGGCGATCCCGTATGGGCAAATTCCAACGGCATAGGTACCGATCACGGTTCCATCGCCCGCTCTTAGCTTTGTTACTTTACCATTGCCATAATTCGTTACCCAAATGTTGACGCCGTCAAAGGCTACCCATTTTGGTATCCAACCTACAGCATAGGTACCGAGTACAAATCCATTGCTTGCCCTTAGCTTTGTTATGCTGTTGCTGTTAGAATTTGCCACCCAAATGTTGGCGCCGTCAAATATCACTCCTATTGGGTTGTAGCCCACGGCATAAGTGCCGAGCACAGTTCCATCGCTTACCCTCAATTTTGTCACATTGTTACTGCCAGAATTTGCTACCCAGATATTTGCCCCATCAAAGGCTACGCCATCTGGATAGAAGCCCACGGCATAAGCGCCGAGTATGGTCCCATCACTTGCCCTAAGCTTCGTTATGTTGTTGCTTCCAGAATTTGCCACCCAAATGTTGGTACCATCAAAGACTATCCCCCTTGGAAGAGAACCGACTGCATAAGTACCAATCAATGCCCCATCGTTTGCCCTTAACTTCGTCAAACTATTGCTACCTGAGTTCGACACCCAAATGTTGTCACCATCAAAAGTCGCCCCATATGGGTAAAAACCCACGGTAAAGGCAGAACTACTGTGGGTTGTGGCTTCGTACCAGCGTTTGAGTTTATTAAATCGCGAATCCTCTTGTGCTTGATAACTTTTCTTACTATGGTCGTAGAAATCATTTGATTCGACATTTTCACTCGAGGCAGTGAGGAAAAAGAAAGGACGTTGGTTGTTTGGGAAAAGGAGAGGGGAAAGGGTTTCTACCGGAGTTATGGGTATTTCATTTGACTCTGCCCTGGCCGTAGTTACAGTAAGTAAAACTAACGCAAGGCTAAAGAAAATATCCTTAAAGACTTTCATTATGTATCCTTTCGCGTTATCGTCAAATCAACAAATGAATAACGGACACTAAATTATCAATAAGTTAGATATTAACCTCGGGCATATTCAATACTGAAGTGCCGATGTTGTTTTTTACCTTAGAACCTGCACGTGGTTAACGCCTGCTTTAACGATTTTTATTTCGTTTTCCGTTAGCTCATACAGTTGATAAACTATTTCATCTATCAGCTCATTCGTCGCTTTCTATAACAATCTTGTAAATTCATCAACGGATAAATGTGCTTGTTTAATGATATGGGATAATGTAGACCTCTTGATAGGATTGTGCGCTGGAACTGTGAGTTTTAGTGTTCTTTTTGTCGTGTGCTTTTGCAAACGTATATGACTGCCCTTTTGCCGGACAATTTACCCATCCCTCACGACGTAAGGCATTAATAACCTGTCCATAATTCAAATTCGGGACTTTTGTCATAAAGCAATTTCTAATACCTGTGCATTAGGATTAAACCTCAGTTCATCATCAACTGGTTCGAGATATAATTCGACGGCTTCTTTAATATTTTTTAATGCCTCCTTCTTGGTATTGCCTTCGCTTATACAACCTGGAAGCGAAGAAACGGTTGCCGTAAATCCTCCTTCATCGCTTGGTTCCAAAATTACTTGAATTTGCATCTTTTTATCCCCCAATGTTTTTTAAATTAACCACGCATATTTTATCCACATTATCACAATTAGGCTGATAAAAGTCAACCATTTGTCTGTTGCCTTAATTCTGGCTTTTAATGGATGGATGCTTTATTTCTATTCTTCTTGAGAAGTTCAATGAGTTAATCAAAGCAGGCATTCTATGTCAAGCCCTTTAAAAATCAGGGATCACAAAACCATAGACCAGGGAATATTTCTTGCTTTGAGATTTTGAATATGTAACGCTTCGTCATAGGTTGTACCGTTTAACCATACCGCGAAGAGGATTTTGATCCATTTTTTGGCGAGGTTGCGTATAATGGTAAAATGGCTCTGGTTTCTGGCTTTGTGGTAATCGTAATATGCCCTTGCCCAGGAGGAGTAGTTGATACTGGCAAAAGCCCAGTCATGGAATGTTCTTCTGAAGGATTTTACGCAGGCGTAATGGAGAGACACCTTTTTCCATTTCCCGCTCCGTCTGACAACGTGCGCACAGCCGTAGAGTTTTGCAATTTCTTCGGCAGCCTGGAATCGGTGGCAACGGTCTTTGTTGTTTGGACCAAGGGTTGCGACCAGTTCTGGTGCAAGACGTTCACCCACACTGGGCAGACTCTTGATCGGGTTTGACTCGGGAAGATTATCCAGAATGTTCTGAATTTCTTGTCCATAGTGGGTAATATGTTCTTTCAGGTTTTCGAGTTGATCGAGAAGCATTACCAGGCGAAGTCTTCCGGCACGGGCAGCTATTCTATCCGGTTGAAGGGCTGGAGATTGAATTGTCTTCCAGAGTTCTTCGACTTTACCCGGATACGGGTAGCGGTGTTTTTTGAGAAAGGCGAGAAAGGTTTTTCCCGTGCACGCATGCAGGGTATCAGGATCGGGGAATGCCTTGAGAAAGTCAATGAATACCTGCGAATTCAGGGAGAAAAGTTCCAGCGCCTTTGGAAAGAATTCCTTCAGGCAGGCGAAGCGCACCCAACATAAACCCCTTTTATATTGAGATGTGAAAAATCTCATGAGAACCGTTCTTGATCTGGACGTACATTATATATATTGAGGACTGGGTGACAGAATTGGGGATCGAGGAAATCTATAAGGAGATAAAAAGGTGGAAGACACAAGTATTTTCGTTGAATCACTTTTTCTGGAGATAATGATGAAAGGAAGCGGACAGGAAAGATTGAAGATGGGGTTTCCCATGTTTGATATGGCACGCAGACAGGTAATTGAGTCAATAAAGGAGGGCAACCCAAATGCTGGCATGAATGATATAAAGAAGGAAATATTTCTTCGTTTTTACGCGCAAGAGTTCTCCCCGGAAGATCGGGAGAGAATTCCGAGCTGCATCATTAAATTGTAATTGTTCACCACAGAGACGCAGCGAACACGGAGAAGGAGGAGGAAATGGGATAATAATGTACTTAGTTTTGTCTTTTTCCCTTATAATAACCTCTGCGCACTATGCGATCTTTGCGGTGAGCTGGACGGTTACAACAAATAATTTATGAATACAAACAAAAAATTGAATCCCGGCCTTTTAGAACTCGACCTCTTTTGTAAGGGGATGAAGATTGACGGGAGTTGTGAACTTGAAAAGGATGCACGGATGGTCACGCGTACCCGTGCTGGTCTTGGTAGCGGACTTGAGATCATCATCCCGGCTCATCCAGAAGATATTTACATGAATGTTCCGCTTCTTGAAAAATTCGTGAAGGACTCTCCCTACATGTTAATCAAAAGGAATGGACAATACATTATCATAAAAGAGGGAGAGGACGTTGCGGTTATTCGACTGCCCAGACAACCAGCTTTTTATACACAAAGGACGAGTAACGGCGCCCTTATGTCCCGTGTTGGGACGATGCAGGGCACCTATCTTGCAATATATCCCGCACAGGTGTGTGGTTATTGGAAACCCGAAGATAAAGTCAATTGCCGGTTTTGTTCAACCGGCTTGAATGTAGGGTACAGCGAAGAGGGCGAAAAGCGTGTGCAGGACGTAGTAGAAACGGCCATTGCCGCAAAAAAGCAAGAGGGCGTTACCTTTGTCCACTTTAATACAGGATATTATGAGGGCAATGAATTGGATATTATTGAGCCATACGTCAGGGCTATCAAGGAGGAGACGGGTCTTCTGGTCGGCGTGCAGTGCCCTCCATGCAAGGATTTGTCAAAATACAACAAACTCAAGGAGCTGGGGGTTGATCATCTTTCATTTTGTTTTGAATTGTACAATCCCGAATATTTTCAGAAATACTGCCCTGGGAAACACAAGACACTGACTCAGCAGGCGTTCTTTGACGCAATGGAATATACCTCAAAGCTATGGGGAAAGGGGCGTGTTTCCGGGGAAATCATTGCGGGAATCGAACCAATAGAGGATACCCTGAAGGCCATTGATTACATCACCAGTGTCGGCGCATTTCCTACCATTTGTGTGTTTCGTCCCACCCTGGGTACGGAAATGGAGGATTACCCGTCTCCAAAGTACGACGATATGGCTAAAATATTTCGCAGGATGTATGAAGCGCTCATCAAGAATAATATCCCTATCGGCATAGCGCCCAATATCCATGTGAGTCTTGTAGTGCAGCCTACAGAAGGCAAGTATTTTATCGAGCAAAAAACATTTGGCTATTACAAATATCAATTGAAATTATCGTTATTGAAAATGATTTATCGGCCATTATTCCGACTGAAAATAATGCGGCACAAGTAAAAATCTTTGCAGACACATCCAATAGGTGATTAAAAATGCTTATATATACTTTTGAAAAATTAGTGTTTATCTGTGTTCTTCTGTGTCCAGTCCAATTTTTCGGTAGAAACGACTAATTCATGCCTCTCCTTGACCTCACAGAAAAAAATCTCAACAAAAACATCTTTAAGCTGAGTATTCCCGTAGCTATTGAGAACGTCCTCCACATGAGTGTTTTTATTATTGATGCGGTTATGGTCGGACGATTGGGAACTGATGCCCTCGCCTCTATAGGACTTGCCGGCGCACTTTACTTTACCATTTCAATGGTCTTCTCGTCACTCAGTGTTGGTTCAGCCAGTATTGTTGCGAGGCATATTGGCGCAAAAGAAAAGGAAGCAGCCCAGGTGGTTGGAGCACAGGCTGTACTTATGTCACTTATACTGGGTGTTCTCGTTACGCCGCTTTTGCTGGTGTTTGCACAAAAAATGCTGGTTTTGATGAGCGCAGAGCCTCAGGTATCAGCGCTTGGTAAGAGTTATCTGCAAATTATTGGAGGGTTTTTCATATTTCGCCTGATAATCCTTGCGTGTAATGGGATTCTGCGCGGGGCGGGTGATACGAAGACGCCGATGAAGGTAACGATTATTATCAACTGTATAAATATCCTGTTTAATTGGCTCTTGATATTCGGTATAGGGCCTTTCCCAAGATGGGGTGTTGCTGGTGCGGCGTGGGCCACGGCGATTGCTTATACTATCGGTACGGTTTTACTCTGTACAAAACTCTTTACGGGAAGATGTATCTTGCGCATCTCGATACGACAGATAATTCAGTTCCATTTTGAATCGGTAAAGAGGATTATCCGTATCTCGATTCCTGCTGCTATCGATGCCTTTTTGACACAGATAGGGTTTCTGATCTTTGCCAAGATTGTAGCAATTCTCGGTACTATACCACTTGCAGCGCACCAGATTGCCATACGGATTGAATCGATATCTTTTATGCCTGGCTTTGCCCTTGCCGTTTCAACCGCCACACTGGTTGGACAAAGTCTTGGAACGAAAAACGTAAACCTGGCGCTTCTCAGCATGAGACGCAGTTGTTACTTTGCTATGGCGCTGATGGGTTTTTTTGCCTTTATCTTTCTGATATTCCCTGCACAAATGGCCACGATATTTAAGCCTGAACCCAGCGTCCTTTCGCTGGCAGTGGTTTGCGTGATGATTGCCGCCCTTGAGCAGCCAGCCCTGGCAATATATATGGTGTATTCAGGCGGTCTTCGAGGAGCGGGCGACACGATAAGCCCCATGATTATAACCATCGTCGGTACATTATGCTTCCATGTCCCCATCTCTTACCTTTTTGGTATCACACTTGGGTGGGGCTTGGCAGGAGTATGGTTCGGTTCTGCCCTGGACTGGATTTGCCGTGCCATTGCTATTTATATTCTTTATCGAAGGGGGAGATGGAAAAGAGTGAAAGTATAAAAACATGATTTTTACTTGATTTATAGGTCAATGGATATTAGCATACCTTTGCGATCTTTGCGGTGAGCTGAATCGTTACAAATAAAGTAATGCCGCAGTCATGCAGATAAATCGGTATAGAATATGCCAATAACATTTTCTGTGAAAAACAAAAACCTCGCAAACACCCTGTTTGCTTCCATCTTCATTCCATATCTCCTATTATGCCTGACGGTGGGAGGCTTTCATGATAGCATTTTTAGTGTCCGGCACTGTAACCATACGCTGGAATCTTTGTCTCATTCTGCCGATGATCAACAGATCAGGATTTCTGGAAATCCTTCGCAGCACAACTCAGAAACCTGTCAAATCTGTCAGTGGTTGAAGACGCCTTCAAACCTAAAACAGTTTCTATTACACGACATGCGATTTGATTGTATCTATATCAATCTTGTATGTCATTCCAATCCAATTCTTCCGTCTATATTCATCCAAAGATTTACCATCCGGCCGCCGCCTGCTTTCTCCTGTTTCCTATTTAATCGCATTAAATTACATTACATTGATTAGGACGCAGATTTACGCTGATTTCCACAGATAATAATTTTATCTATTCATTTCATATCCTGATAATCTGTGTTCATCTGTGTCCAAACAGCATAAATAAAATCATTTTACAGGAGAATCGCTATGAGACGGATAAGTTATATACTGTTCTTATGCATACTTGTTGTAGTTAGAGGTGAACGGCTTTTCTACCCTGACGTAGTATATGGCGAGGAAGCACCAATAACCGACAAAGAATTTTCAGGGGTGAATGCCGTAGAAGGAACGGAAGAAGGTACAAAAGAAATCCGCATTAGAAAAGATGAATTTGATGAGATTGTGGGTCAACTTCAAGGTATGAAGGCGCTTCTTGAGAGTATGAAGCAGGATTACGATACCCGCTTTAAAGAAATGCAAGAAAAGTTTGCCATCCTCGAGAAAGAAAATACAGAACTGAAAATAACACAATTAGAACCTGCAGGGGCAATTCATGAATTGCCCCTGCCTAAAATAGAGACCGAGTTTGCTGTTAGAGAGGTAAATTCTAAAACCCAGAAGGTTTCTGGGAAAAATGAGGAAGAAAAACCAATAGCATTTCTTACAGATACAGATTCTTCTCAACCATCTT
>Ga0208373_1001985_pt1 | contig 24436 bp, 13 predicted proteins | sample RifOxyC2_FD_184036 | JGI IMG/M metagenome (GOLD analysis project Ga0208373, IMG submission 184036) | Soil microbial communities from Rifle, Colorado - Rifle Oxygen_injection C2 (SPAdes) | ecosystem: Environmental > Terrestrial > Deep subsurface > Rock core/Sediment | place: Rifle, Colorado... | reverse complement strand
CTTCCAGAAAAACTTCGCATACCGCTTTTGCTAAAAGATATTGAGGGATTCAGTTACCAGGAAATTGCCGACACAGTTCAATGTGAAATAGGAACAGTTAAGTCCAGGATATTCAGAGCTCGTGAGAGCCTTCGTAATATATTGAAGCCTTACGAGGGTGAGTTATAGTTATGAAAAAATTTGATAAAGATATAGAAATTTTATCTGCATATGTAGATGATGAATTATCTCCTGAAGAAGTACGGGAACTTGAGGAGAAAATAAGTCTTTCACCGCAACTCAGGAAAAAGCTTGCCGAGATCAGGCGCCTGAAAGAATTAACCCGGTCATCGTTTAAGAGGATTTCAGAGGCTCCTTACTTTGAGACCAGGCTCTTTGCTGCTCTTGAGGAAAATTCTTTTAAGAGAAGAATGAAAAAATGGTTACCAGTAACAGGTTTTGTTGCTCTTACTCTTTCACTAATGCTTGTCTTAAAATTTAATCCTGAATTTCTAGAAAACATAGTCGAAGAGCAAAAATTAAACTTAGCCGGTTTCTATAAAGAAAACCTGAAGCCGCTTCTTTTTGCTGCCGATCTTACCAACGAAGACATTTTCAATTTTGCTTTTTATAATCAGCTTCCTCTCGATAACACAAAGAGCCAGTTTTTACAGCTTGGTTCCGATTCTTCCGGCAAAGAATATTTTGAAATTAGAACTGCCGGATTGGAAAAGGAAAATGATAATTTTGAAAAATTTGTCGAGACCCTGGATATGAATGATTTTCAGAAGAACAAGTTCGATTCGATTATGAGCGCTTATGCAGAAGAGCTTCAATCCCAGGTGCTTGTAAATGATAAAAACACCGTTGCAATTAATCAGAATCTTTGGAATTATCGTAAAGCAATAGCAGCCGATATTCTTAAGTTTGCACAACTTTCCAATGAGAAAGCTTTACAGGATGTTATGCCGGTTCTTTTCAGGTTTGAAACTCCCGATGTTGAAAAAATGGTAAACAGTGTTAAGTCTGTCAATGATAATGAATATATATTCTTTACTCCGGATACATTGTTCGTAGATACTTTTGAATTCGATAAAAAAGAATTCCAAAAGGATATGGAGGAATTCAGAAAAGATATGCAAAGGGGTGTGGAAGATTACAAAATAAATCAGGCAGAGATGAAGAAGTTTGGCGTGAAGCTAAAGCTGGATAGTACTCTTGCTAAGCTGAAGAGAGCCCCAAAGGTTGAAAAAAATATTAACATTTTCATAGACTCTAATTTATGCCGTGTTCATCTGGGTAATATAGTTATTCCCCCTATTCAACTTCCCAATATGGATAGCCTGGAAGCGATAATAAATGAAGCTACAAAACAGGTTCAGGCATTTTCATTTACAATTCCTAAGATCGATAAAAATATGAGCAAGTTTAAATATGATGTAAAAGTTCTCCCCGGGGATTCAATCCGGTCCTTCAATTTTGATGTCAGGATTCCTAATGTGGATTCTCCGGGAAGGAACCCCTTTCAAAATTATAATTGGAACCAGCCATTCAACAAGGATTCATTAGCTGAATGGTTTGAAAATTTCGAATCTGATAGTTTCTTCTATGGCAGACCGATGGAAATTGAAATTAGAATGAAGGAGTTTGAAAAAGAGATGGAAAAATTCAAGCACGAAATGGACAAATTAAAGAAGGAACTGAAAAAGGATTCTGTTCAGGTTAAGTCTAAAAAACCTGTCGAGGTGTGAGTGGAAATTAAGTGAGGCTCACCTTAAACCTGCCTCCGGTAGGCAGGGGTGAACCTCACATTGGAAAGATTTACTTCAATAGCATTAATTTCTTAACGGAAATATAATCGTTAACTTGTATTCTGTAAATATAAACTCCGCTTGCCAATTCACTCGCATCGAATTTTACTTCATATCTTCCCGTTGCTTTCTGTTCATTCACTAATGTTTTTACTTCCCTGCCAAGCATATCGTAAATCTTCAGCGTAACCAGTCCTCCATTAAGCAGTTGATATTTAATTGTGGTTGTTGGATTGAATGGATTGGGATAATTTTGAGCAAGGTCATAATTTTTAATAATTCCTTCGTCTCCTAAAGAAATTTTATTGTAGCTTTGCTTTTCTATGCTACTTCCTGTATTTCTGATATCTGCAAGGTTAAATTTAGATTCACCGCTGGTTTCAGTTCTTAATCTTAAATAATAATTCCCCGGCTGGATACCTGAGCAATCCACATTATAATGAATATTCTCGTAATCAAAAACATTCTCTTTGTTATAATTAATATTATCAAAGACTCCAACTAAAGTGTTATCTGTTTCTCTAACCAGCTCGAGATTGAAGTTAACAAAATCACCTTCTGTTAAATTTGATTGAGCTAATTCAGGGTAAATTACCATATACATACTGGAGAAATAAAAAGCTGAAGTTTCATCTAAATAAAACGAATTACTCCTTGTTGCATTATTCATTTCAGCAACAGAGTTTACAGGTATTGTATCGATTCGTTCTATAAATTTTATCTTTGCATCATTCAGGAATATATCTTCGATTGAAAAAACAAACTCGAGGCCTTTTTTATAAACAGCACCGGATCTTCCATAAGTTGTAGAATCATTTGCCAATATCTTGGATGGCGGAGCGCTGAAATCGTTAGAAGCTCTGCTTATGGTGTATGGAGATGTAGATGTCTTAAAGACTTCAGCCTTGAGATTATTCAAATTACTGCCTCCTGAAACCTGTACCTGCAAGCCGCTTTGATTCAAAGTGTAGCCCGTTATATAATCAGTATTGACTCTTTTCATCCACTTTGTACTTGCACCGTTATTCTCGCTCCAGGCAATTACAGATTGGCTCGACGGTCCTATTACAGAAGCGGAGTTTGAATAATTAACACCGCTTCCGGTTACCATAAACGTACTCCAGCTTCCTCCCGATTTGACTCTCGTAATCGTTCTGTAAACATAAACACCGCTTTCTTTTCTGCTGCCTGTCCAGCTTATGAGTGGGCCTCCATTGGCGTGAAGAGTTATCGATGGATACTTGCTGTACTGATATGAAGAACCTTCAGACGGAGTATAATAGTCATAAAATGTCATATTATTACTACTCCTGTAGCCGTATAGATATTTGATCTGGGATTCTCCTTCCTGCCAGGCAATATAAACATCATCATAGGATTCGTGCCCGGCAATAGTAGGATTTTTAGATGATGAAGTCGTATTTGGCAGATCGGCTTCTGCTGTCCAAACCCATTGCTGTGAAGTATTGAGATATTTTCTTCTGTATTTTAAACCACCCGATGAGGAAGTTCTGTAGATTATAAATATTTCTTTGTTAGTTCTTGAAACTACCGGGTAAGCACTTCCGAAATAAGAATTATCTATCTGGGCAACAAGTATTGGCTCGCTTGACCCGCTTTCCCAAAGATAAATAAAGCTTTCCTGGTAAAAATCTTCTCTCATTTCAAAAACAACGGCGAGATTATTATTATAATTATCTATCGATGGATTTTTGAATGAAACATCAGGTGGCCCATAAGGAATTATATTTTGTTCCGGCTGCCATTCTCCCGTAAAGCTTGTCGTTGTGCTTTTTGTTTTCCAGAGATTATTCATTGAAGTATAAACCGTATGATAGTAACCATCCGTATCTCTGATAAGCTTACGCTGGGAATTGCTGCTTAATCCATTTACTTCATTAGAAAGAAAATGTCCTTTGTAATTTGCATTTAAACTAGTCGATGTTGAGCTAATTCTATAAGTTCTAGGATTTTCCGTATTCTCATCAGACCATTTATAAAAAACAAATCCTGGTCCAGGAACAGCTTCTAGATTAATATAATCATCAACATAACCTGTTACTGAACTTTGTGTAATACCGTTAATTTTATATGATCCCCCTTGTCCGCCGCCTTCAGGATATTGTGGTGTAGTTAAATTTACTGTAGCAACACTTTGTATAAGCCCGAGTGAAACAGGCCATTTAGTTTGATCATAAGTACCATACAATTTAGTATAATTTGGTGTCAGGTTTAGTCTCTCCTGATATTGTTCAAATGAAGATGAAAATATTACCTTATTGTTTGAATTTTTGACTAACTCGAAATAATATCCCTTATAACCAGAAAGTTCAGCAAGACTGACTGAAAAAGGAAGCTCCACTCTTGTTCTTGCTGTTGTATTATATGCCAACGGATCATGATCAATTGTAAAAGTAGTCGAGGTCTTAAGAACATCTGAAGAATAATTTGATGAGCTATGGTCTTTCTTTACTCTTAAAGTTAAACTCTCTGAAGTGACATTTGAAGTATTATAAAGTTCTACAACAACTTTTACATTGGGATTATTATCGAAGACTTGTGCCTGTTGTGGCCCTGTAATTCTATTTCCATTAACTTCAAAATAAGCATCGTAAACAGCAACATTTGCATTTGTTGTATAAATATCAGGGATCAAATTATTTAGTGAAGTTAAAACTCCCCATGCCATTGAATGAGAGTGCCATGGAGACCAATCAGAATACCATTTTCCTCCGGGCCCAACTTCGTTATAAACTACTGTCCCTAAGTTTTTATATTCGTTCCAATACGCATTCAAAATACTTGTCGGGTTAGTAAATAAAATATTGTTCTTTAATCTATTATACTCATTAATATTTATTAAATCTGGTTTTGAGTTGGCTAGTAGATCGGCTTCATTCATATCAGCTAACATAATTGATACTAAAGATCTTGCATCTTTGGCTAAACTTGCATTCGTTTCAGCTAAAGCATCCGGATAAGCAATTCCCTCAAAGATTAATGACCTGATGTCAAAAACATCAAACATTGTTATAACTTGTCCAAACACTATAAGAATATCATAACCAGGAGTATAATCCAAATGATTAGCTATCCAATCAGCAAGTACCTGATCAAGTCGATCATAGCCATTAAATGGATGCCCTGCAACTGCAGGATAAAACCTGTTAACAAAACGGAAAACTGTTGCCAACTGATTTAAACCAGTTGCAGACATAGGGGGATTATTTTTCCTGTATGCGTCTTCTCCTGTGGCTGGCAAACCAAAAGGATTATTATAATACCAATCATTTAAGACAGCATTAAAAAATAATAATACAGGATTCATTTCCGGCCAACCTCCCTGTGCATCATAATATGTAGGCGTTGGACCATTATATAAAAGATGTGCATATCCTGTAGTAAAGTCCATTTGAGCTATAGTTGGCTCATACTGAGATCTGTTAACCCAGACATGATTATAAATAATATCAGCTATTAAATTATTATCTCCATAATAATGATCAATAATTCCTTCAATGATTCCTTCAGTTTGAGCATTTGGATCTTCAGAGAAACTCTGTGAATTCTTTATCAGTTCGAAATCTCCTAAATTCAATGCTGCTGTCAATTTAGGAACTAAAAAATCGTGTGCTGCAACATCCTCTGCAAGATGAGCATAATATCCAAGAGCAAAAGCAAGTTTCATATTTCTTGCATCGTGAGCTGGATTAGTTCCATTGCTCCCCGGATTAGGTCCGGGAGGATTTATTGGTGCACATTGCTGCAATAAATATTCTGCGAAAGCCATTCCATATTTATCGTTATGCGTATCTATTCCAAATGGGTATGGAACAGAACTTATATCCGGAATCTGATCCACCGAGATTTCGTATGTTAAACCTTCAACTCCATTTATATCTTCAATTTTTTGATATAAATCCAAAAGAGTAGATTTATAATTAGCTGCATATTGAATGTCAGGAAAAATAGAACCATAAATAAAGTATGGTTTATACCTCGGATCTTCAATCAAAGTTCTATATTGATCATTAAGAGCTAATATAGAAGAATAATGTGCGGCATGCGTTCCGAAACCATGTGAAAAAATAAGTTTTGAACTCGTGATTATAAAAATAATTACAAAGTGTAAGAACTGCTTTTTCATTTGTTACCTCATTCTGAGATTTGATTATTTATTATTAAGCAGTAATTTAATTTCGCAAATAAAAAACCCTGTTACAGTTGACCAGACTGTAGTAAAATGCGATTAAGGGATTAATTTATTTGCATTACGCCTTACCGGTACTGCGATTACCGGTAAGGATTTTTTATATACTAAATTTTCTTAAGTCTAACCTCCCATCATTGTTTTAATTTTCCCCTTACAGCATAGCCTACTCCAAGTTCATAGGCACCTATAAATATTTCATCTTCGAAAGGCATTATAGAATAAAAATCTACTATCTTATTACTAAAATCAGGAATCCTTGACCAAACATTATTATGAAAATAACTTATGCTACCATGCTCTCCTACATCAATTATTTTATTCGTCGGTGTTCCTTTAATATCTTTATGTGGATAATCATTCCAATAAACAGGGGTCCAATCCATTCCATTATATTTATATATTGCATTACCTGTCGAATAGATTTCATTTTCATTTACCCCAAACATTGCTCTATTTCCAAATTTATAACCTGTAGCTATTCCATCAATATTTACCAATCTGCAAGAATCCAAATCTTGCCAGATTCCATTGCTATATTTTGAAAAATAAAACATGGCAGTGTCACCATAAACTTTGTAGTTATAATATTTATTCATAAGAAAGACTTCTCCATTTGGTGCAACATATATTGGCCCTAAATCAGGAGGTTCAGATAACAATCCTAAATATTTTCTTTCCTCGAAAGATACCTTTACCCAGTTTCCACTGGTTTTATTATAAAGAGATCCATTATTTCCACAAGTCCAGATATTTGAAGAATTTTTTCCACTAATAAAAAGTAAAGCGTCACCCTTTAGGGGTATGCTCTCTTGTTGCCAATTACTTCCATTATAGTGCAAAATTATGCTTTCTGAATGTTGTACAGTGTCAATAATAATTTTATACCCAGCTATATAAACATCGTTTTCTGCAAACCCAGTAATTGCAGATAAATCATAATTAAATCCTAAATCAGGAGTTATTCTTGCCCACTTAATTCCATTCCAGTGAAATAGTTCACCTTGTCCCGCAAGATTAAATCCAGCAACCCAAACACTCTGTGGAGAACTTCCCCACATAGACCAAGGGACAACTCCATAACCATTTGGATTTTTAAGTGTGTCAACAGTCCATTCGTATTCTAAATATTGGTTATTGTTATCATCTGGCGGCGGCGGTTCGGTACTGCAGCCAAAGTATAATGTCGTAATTGTTATTGTAATTATTAGAATTATATTATTCATTTCTTATCCATTAATGTTAAATATATTTCAGTGCAGGAAACATCTTCCAGAGTCAAAGTCATTGTTCTTCCGTCAGGAGGGTCAACCGTATTGCAGGAGAGGAACGGAATTAAAATTATTGTTAAGTATAACAGAAATCGTTTCTTCATATTAATTCCCGGAGAAATGTTTTAAATGCAATATACTGCAAGTTAAATCGTGATTTGCCAAACTTAAAATTTTTCATCAATGCCTCCATCCACAAATTAAAACTTTAAGTACTCTGGAAGGATTCCCCTTTTATCAGAACCCCTTCAAATTACTTTCCCAAAAGCACAAGCGTAACTAAAGAAAATTTTTTTTTACTTTCAAGTTAATTCTTTGGTAAGTACCAAAATATTTTTTTATAGTCATCCGGTAATCCTACTTTACAGGTTGTTACAACGACCGTGAACAGTTTCTTTTATGGAAAGCCGATGGAGCTTGAATTAAGAATGAAAGGGTTTGAAAAGGAGATGGAAAAATTCAAGCACGAAATGGACAAATTAAAGAAAGAATTGAAAAAAGATTCTGTTCAGGTTAAGTCTAAAAAACCCGTTGAGGTTTGATTTACCAAAAAATTTATCTCTTTCTGAAAGTGGCATTTTAGCATTCGTTCAGCCATCCTGCCAAATACCCGCCTATCTATCTTTTCTTTACAAAAATCATATTTTAAGCTAATTTAACATTAAAATCGACAACTTACGTTGGAATTTTTATTCTTTATGAAGATTATAAAATAAGTATGAGAACTTTAAAGATAGAACATAATATCAAGCTTCAGCTATTTCTACTATTTGTAGTAATTCTTTTTGTTTATAAAATCTTTTTTTATTCAAGCGATTCATTTCTTCTCAACACTTTAAATGAAATTATAGTTTTCTTTGCTTTTTTGTTCCTCGCATTATATGCTAATGATGTTTTTGCAAGCAAAAAGTTTAACCCTATGTCCCTGGTGATGAACCTGGGTATTCTTAATGCAATATTATTTCTTGCAATTACCTTTTCAGATTCATTCCTTACTCTAATATTTGGAAAAGTAAGCGACACTCTGAAAAACCCCAATATAATTTTCTCGGTTCTCTCCTTTGTTTATGTAACAATCTTTGCAGCTATAATCATTCAGATGTTTTTAATCTTTAAGGAATTTTATTTTCTTAATCAAAAAAGAAGCAGCAGCGTTTATTTTAATACGATGGTTTTTTTCTTTCTGCTTGCTTCAGTTTCTTCAGTGTTTAATCTTTTTCCCGATCTTTCTTACATCAAAAATACTTTTGTAATTATATCCGTCATTTTAATTGTAATTAATTCAATCAGGATTTCCTGGATTGCTTTCATAGTTAAGAAAGAAAAAATTTCTTTGCTTTTGCTTTCTGTAATCATCTGTACTTTATTCATCGTTAACCTTGTAAACAGTACCGATACAAATACACATCACAGAATTTTCAATGAGTTTTCAGGCTCACTTGGCGCTTTCTTCAGAATATTGATGATTTACGGCTCAGTTTATTTTGCCGTTCTTTTCTTTACAACCTTATTTCACATTCCTACTGCAGAAGCCTTTGACAGGAAAGCCCAGGAAGTTTCATCATTACAATACTTCAGTAAACTGATTACCCGGGTTCTGGATTTTGATGAGCTTGCCGAAACCGTAACGGACATTGCGCTTAAAGTAAGCAACGCAGATGCTGCCTGGATAATCTGGAAGGAAGAAAAAACTTTAAGACAGCTTGCACATAAAAATATCGGCTATCTCGATGCTGAACTTATTACAAGCTACATCTTCAGGGAAAAATTTTTAAAAGATACCGGTACATTATTTACAGAAAGCCTCAGGAAATTTGAAAAAAGATCACAGCTTAATGAACAGTACTCTGCCGTAGCAATTACTCCTCTTAAAACCCACAATCAATTGAGGGGATTTCTTGTAGTTGCAAAAAAGGGAGATTTCATTTTTGATGATGAAGATAAATCCGCAATTAACACATTTTCCGATTATGCTTCAGTGGCAATAGAAAATTCAAGACTGCTTGAAGAATCTATTGAAAAAGAGCGGCTTGAGAAAGAGCTTGATGTTGCAAGAGAAGTCCAGAGAAAAATACTTCCCGCAAAGGATCCGGTTTTTGATAAACTTGCAGTATCATCGGTTTTTATTCCGGCATTTGAAGTTGGTGGAGATTATTATGATTTCTTTGAAATAGAAGGAAACATGCCAGGCGGGCAGGCAGGGAAATTCGGCTTTATCATTGCGGATGTATCCGGCAAAGGTATATCTGCTGCATTTATAATGGCTGAAGTTAAGGGAATTTTTGAATCCCTTTCAAAAACTATTGAGAGCCCAAAAGAGATTTTAACTAAGGCAAATCAAATATTAAAAAGGTCCCTTGACAGGAAAAACTTTGTAAGTGCAGCATACGGGGTAATTGATTTTGAAAAAGAAATTCTTTCCATAGCGCGCGCAGGGCATTGTCCTGTTCTTTTGGTAAGAGAAGGCAAAGTTGAAAATATTCGACCAATGGGTATTGGCTTGGGATTAAATTATGGTACTCAATTCCAGACCTCGCTTGAAGAAACGGAAATTGATTTAAAAGAAAACGATTTGATCGTGCTTTACACAGATGGAATAACTGAAGCCAAGAACCTGGAGATGGAAGATTTCGGGGAAAAGAAATTCGAGAATATACTTATAAAACATTCGGGTAAAAATGTTGATGAAATTTCCAATGAAGTGATAAAAGAGATTACTCTTTTCAGCAAACAAGGTACTCAGCATGATGATATAACTTTAGTTATATTGAAATGGAAACATAAAATTAAAAATGTCAGTCTCGGCGAGGTGCCGAGCCCGGACGGAATGGAGAAAAAGAATGGCTGAATTCAGCACCTCAATTAAAGACCAGAGTGGTGTAAGCGTCGTTTATCTGAATGGTTACCTCGATGCCCATACAGCCCCGATGCTTGAGAGTAACTTTTCTGAACTTATATCTGGCAGCAAGTTCAAAATAGTTGTGAACTTTAAAGATCTGGTGTATATCAGCAGCGCGGGCCTTGGTGTATTTATGGCTTTTATTGAAAAAATAAGGGAGAATGAAGGTGATATAAAACTCACAACTATGAATGATAAAGTTTATAACATTTTTGACCTTCTGGGATTTCCTTTACTGTACGAGATTTATAAGACTGAAGATGATGCTATTAAAAAATTTGTTGAGACGGATAAACTTGGGAAATAAAAGTAAAATAAAAGAAAAAAAACTTATCGTTAAAGGCAAAACCGAAAACCTGGCAAGGATAAGAACGTTTATTCAGAGTATTGCTTCTTCAGTAGGGTTTGCTCAGGAATCAATTGATAATATGATTCTTGCAGTAGATGAAGCCTGCACAAATATCATTAAGCATGCATATAAATCATACCCCGAAGGAGAAATAATTATCAAGGTTAAATATGAAGCTAAAAAACTGGTAATTACAATAATTGATTACGGTAAATCTTTTGCGCCTGACTCTATTCCAGAACCCGATATACAGGAATATTACCGGCAGCACAAAGTGGGGGGGCTCGGTATATACTTAATGAGAACACTAATGGACGAAGTAGAATACATTTCTATTCCGGGTAAGTATAACCAGGTTCTTCTCTCAAAAAGTTTAACTTCAACACGTTGAAACAAATGGACACGTCCGAAAGTTTTAAAGTAAAAAGGAATCTTACCGCCCTTGTGGAATTCAGCAGGGTGATAAATTCAAGCCTCGATCTCACTTTTATTCTGAATAATATCCTTTTTACATGTATGGGGAAATTTCTTGCCGTAAAAGGTTTGATTGCTCTTAAAGCTAACGACAATTTCGAGCTAAAATCTTTCAAAGGTATTTCGCAGGAACTCTTAGCAAAGTTTCCGGACATTAATTCCAGTGAAGATTTTTTAGATAATGATTTGCTGAAATCTTTTATGAATGAAAGCAGGCTGTTGATTGTAGAAAGAATCAGGTCTTCCGATGAATGTCTTGGGTTTATTTGCCTGGGTGAAAAGCTGAACCAGTCTCCTTATTCTGATGATGACAGGGAATTCTTAAGAACAATATTGAACATTTCTTCAACTGCTATTCAGAACTCCAAAGTTATTGGTGAATTGACAAAAGTTAACCGTCAACTTGATTCAAGAGTCCAAAGGCTGAATTCACTCTTCGAGCTAAGCAAAGAATTCGGTTTGGTTAATGAGAGTACAAAGGTTGCCAGGATTTTAGTTTACTCTGTGATAGGACAATTCCTCGTTTATAAATTTGCTGTTGTTACGTTTGAAGATGGTGAAATGAAAATTCTTGAATCCAAAGTACCGAACGAAGACCTCTTAAAAGCATTGAAAGAATATGATATTTCAGAAATAAACAGCTCTGTGAATAAAGAAGAGATTCAAAAAAAATATTCAGAATTCGATAAGCTTAAAATAGAGCTTATCATACCAATGCAAATTCAGGGCAAAACTAAAGGGATTATTTTACTTGGGAAAAGAATTAATAATCAACCATACACAATAGATGATATTGAATTTATTTCTTCTGTAGGAAGCCTTGCCATAATTTCACTGGAGAACCAGAGGCTCTTCCTGGAAGCACTTGAAAAACAAAAAATTGAAGAAGAACTTGAAATTGCGAGGGACATTCAGAAAAATCTTCTTCCACAGAGTATTCCTTCTTATTCACATTTTGATGTTGCAGCAGCTAATTTATTTTCAGGGCAGGTCGGCGGGGATTACTATGATATTATAGCTTTGGATGATAAAAATTTTTGTATTTCTATTGCTGATGTCGTTGGCAAAGGAGTTCCGGCTGCCTTGTTGATGGCAAATCTTCAGGCTTTCTTAAAAATAATCTGCAAGCAGGGAATGAAAATAGATGAAGCGACCGGTTTGATAAATGATCTTGTTTCCGAGAATATAACAGATGGAAAATTTATTACTTTCTTCTGGGGTCTGCTTAATAATGAAGATATATCGATTGAATACGTTAATGCAGGACATAACCCTCCTTTATTGATAAGAAACGGGGAAATTCAAAAGCTGGGAAAAGGGGGAATAATATTGGGAGTTATGAAAACAATCTCTCCTTATACTTCGGAGTTAATAAAATTAGAAAAAGATGATGTAATTATTTTGTTTACTGATGGAATATCTGAAGCTAAGAATATTAAGGATGAAGAGTTTTCGGATGAAAAACTTGAAAATCTTGTCTTGGAATTATCGCACAAATCAGCTAAAGAGATTTTAACTGTTATTCAAAAAGAGGTGCACACTTTTGCTTCCGGTGCGGTTCAATCAGACGATATTACCCTGATGGCAATTAAGGTAAAGTAAGCCAAAACTATCTAATTTATTATAGTAAATATGAAAGCTATAAAAGAATTCTTTATAAAGAACAAGAAGAAATTTATTATTAGTGTTTCGCTGATATTAATTCTTATTGCTTTAATCAATATATACTTTACCCTGAATGTTAATACAACATCAAATGACGAATGTTTATGGATTGAAAAGAAAAACAATAGAGACAGCGTTGAAATATTTTTTGATTTTGTTAAAGTGAAAGGAGTTACCTGGGAAGCTGGTATCAGGAATGGCGACCGGCTCATAGCAATTAATGGGATAACTCTTACCAACACCATTATGGCTCAATCAATATTAAACCAGGTTGAAGAAGGAAAATTTGCAGTTTATACTGTTGGACGCGACAAAAAGATATTCACTACAAATGTACAGTTAAAGAAATTTTTTTCTTTTCCCAATCTTGCACAAAGTGTATTAGCTTTTTTCTGGATATTGATTGGATTTGTAGTATTAATGGCAAAACCCGATGGAATAGTTCAGAAGCTTTTTTATGGAATCGGTGCGGCATCTGTTCTTCTATCATTGCAGGTTATTTTCCAGGCGGGAATTTTTGACAACTATCAATTTTGGAGAACTATTTTTAGTTTTATTTTAGGTTACTTCTGGGCATTAAGCTTATGTTTCCTTCCTTTCCTGGTTCTTTATTTTTTCTGGACTTTTCCTAAACCATTTAAATTCCTGGAAAAGAAATTTATAAAACCTGCTATATTTATTTTACCGGGAATTCTTTTCATATACACTTTTACAATAGAGCTATTGACCTTTTTGTTCCAGGCAATTTCCGTACTGGATTTTTTTAAATTCATAGCTATATTATACATTATTTTTTGGGCGGCTTATGTTGTTGCTTATATTTCCTTGGCAATCAATTATAGAAGGTTAAAAACAAAAGAAGAAAAGAAACCTGTTTTTATTATCCTGGCAGCTTTCACTTTTTCCATAATAGCTTCAGGATATACCGGTTTCATTGTCCCGGCAATCACGGATACTATATTTAATTCCCCGGAATATTATGCCCCTATTGTACTTGTAGTAATTTTCCCGCTTGCTTTTGGTTATGCAATATTCAAATACCAGTTAATGGATGTTAGTGTCGTTATCAGGAATACTATTATTTATGGTTCTGCAACTATTGCAATTCTTGTTTTATATTTTTTGATTGTTTATCTGCTTGGCCAAACAATAAGCCAGGCAATCGGCACAGAGTACCAGGGAGTTATTGCCGGGGCCGCGTTTATTATTTTTGCGCTAATATTTCAATCATCGAAAAACAAATTCCAGGATTTTCTTACAGAAAAATTTTACCCGGAACAGTTTGCTTACCAGAAAATTCTCTTAAGTTTCAGCAGCGAAGTTTCTACTTTGATTGGTCTGGATAACATTTTGGATTCAATGAAAGATACTTTTGTTGAAGGATTAAAGTTGAGAACATTTGGTATCCTTCTTAAGGATCGTGATTCGAGTAAAATGCGATTGGTCAGGAATGTCGGTTTATCTGTAGAAAAACTCGAGCTTAATGCGCCGGGATTAATTCTTTTTATTAAAGAGAAATCACTTATTTCACAAAATATTCATATTGAACAGAATAATTTTCCAGGTGTATTCCCGGAAAATTCGCAGCTACTGATAAATGAAAATGTTTATACAATCATCCCGATGATTGTAAAATCTAAAGTAATTGGTCTCTTGTTATTCGGGTTGAAACGCGCAGGCTCACAATTTTCAGGTAAAGATATTGAGCTTCTTACTGCATCAACAAATCAATCTGCTGTGGCAATTGAAAATGCAAGGCTGTATGAATCTGAAGCTGAGAAAGATAAGATTGAAAGAGATCTCGATCTGGCAAGAAAAATTCAGCAGGGGCTTTTGCCAAAGTGCATTCCTGAAATGAACGGGCTTGATATATGCGGACAAATGATACCTGCACAGCAGGTTGGCGGGGACTATTTTGATTTGATTCCAATCCCGGACCTGCTTAATGACAAAGCAGATAAGAAAATTTATGTTATAGTCGGTGATGTTTCCGGTAAAGGTCTTTCCGCTTCTTTATATATGACCAAGCTGCAGACAATGATGAGGCTTGCTTGTAAAACAGAACGCTCTCCGAAGGAAATTTTAGTTGAGATAAACAAAACCTTTTATGAATCAATAGAACGGAATTGGTTTGTAACTTTAACACTGGCTTTGTTTGATACAGAAAAAAGAACTGTAAAATTCTGCCGTGCCGGGCATATGCCAATACTTACTGCTTCGAACGGAATGGTGGATACTTACAAAACACAGGGGATTGGTCTTGGACTTGAGATCGGGATAATATTTGAACGGACTTTGGTAGAACAGGAAATATTACTTAAGGAAGGACAGATATACGCCTTCTTTTCTGATGGAATTACAGAAGCTATGAATGAAAGGAAGGATTTATTCGGGGAAGATAAGCTTGCCGACCTTCTTAAAAACCAGACTTCACTCAGAAGCTCAGAGATAATGGAATTAGTCTGGGATGAATTAACAGCCTTCCGGGGAAAAGCGGCACCCAGCGATGATATGACAATGGTACTGGTGAAGGTGAAATATTAATGATAAGAGTATATTCTTTATTAAGTTAGGTTATTCTCCTTATCACCGACATAACTCTTGGAGGTGTCTCACTTTCTAACACTATCATCTCTTGACTTAATTCATTTTTTATTCTAAGTTTTATTCCGATTGTAAGACTGAGTGAGTGGAAACCATTTTAAAAATGGAAGGTTAACACCGGATAAAAAATCAGTCATAAGCGGCTCCCAAAGGGGCAAGAGGGCGAGGGTATTAAATTGTTTTCTTATAGCATTCCTAAGTTATTAAAACATCACTTCGCCATTTTTTTAAGTAATTGATAAAATGAGTCAAGGGGTTAATGTTTGTTATATCTATATGATCTTTTTTGTTTAATTAAAACTTGTATTGTTTTAATAATGCTTCCTATAAAAGGGCAATAAAATATTCGAATTTTACATCTTGCAAAACAAAAATCATCGGTATAAAAATTGGCTTTACAATTAATTTTTTAGAATATAGAATAAGGATAATGGGGAAATTATAATGTTAATAAAAAATTCTCCAGGATTATTTTTATCCAACTTTTTTTCTTTTATTCTTCTTTTCTCACTTACAATTTTAAATAGTACTTATTCTCAAAGCTCATCAAATCTTGTTTCAAAGAAAGGAGGCATATGCTTCAGGACAGATGATAACCAGCTTATTTCAAGATATCTGGAATATGCAGCATTATTTAATAGTTATAATCAAAAATTTACTCTTGCCATTAACCTTGGTTTAAGTAATGAAATCACACCTGAATATGTTGTTGGCTTAAAACAGATTCAGGCAAGCGGACACGAGATAATGGACCATACACCACAGCACAGGACCAATTATTTTACAACAATTTTACCAACAGATTATTATATAAATCATCCAGGTGTTCAGAGAATAGCCGGAAATAAAATAGAGCTTAAGTATGTTAATGTTAACATAGCAAATGCCAAGAGAAGCGGTTATGTGAATATTAGCAGAGATACTGTAACCAGCACAAACGGAATATTCTCAAGCTTTTTAAAATCTGATTGTTACTTATACTTTCCATCATTGGGGCAGCTGGTATTCATCGATGAAATATTCGGCTGGATAGACCAGAACAGAGTAAAAGTAACTGATTTTTGGCGTAACGGAGTTGATCTTGGCACACGTCAAAATATTCAGTTTTATAATTTTGATTTTAATAACGTTCACCTTACAATTGATGGGTTAAAGGTATTAGGGGAGGAATCAATCAGGCTGGCTAACTATTATGGTTTGGAAAGACCATATTCGTGGATACAGCCGGGAGGATATTTCCCCCGTCTCTATAGGAATGAAGTAAAACAAGCCTGCGGAGATGCACTTGGTTATAAGTCGGCGGGTATTTTTGCAGACCCCAGTCTAAAAGTTTTTAATGAATACGATCCTGGTAATGATGAACAATATGGAATGAGCTTCAGTGATTTTAGAGATGATATCTGGACCTTAGAACAGTGCAAGGGGTATATAGCTGACCGGATGGCAAAGCATTATGTGGTTTTTGGAGGGAATCATTTTACAAATGGAGAGGATGGTTTATTAGGCGGCTGGAGTGGATTTCTTACCAGGACAACGGGATTGATCCAATGGTGCATCGCGAACAATATTCCCATCAAAACATATTCGGAATGGGCAGATATCTTGTATAATCAGGTACCTAACCCTGATGAGGATATTTTCCCACCATTAAATGTTGATTTAGACGGGAATAATATTCCTGATGGATATAATTCAGGGGGATATGGAATTTTAAGAAAGACTGATGGAATACCAACAATAAATGATTACAGTTACTCAACAAATACAGTTGGAGAGATATGTTCAATAAAAGATTTAGGGGGAATAGAAAAGGGAACAAACGATTTTGAGATATGGACGAAAGGAGCGCCGGGAGATTTTATTGAGGTAACTTTCAAGGTAGGGACACAAAATCAGGTATATAAGTTTCCAGCTGAAAATTCCGGGTGGATAAAATATAATTTAGCACAATCTGTTAATGGAAACACTTCTTTGAATATTCCGAATAACATATCACTTATTGATGTGACAATAAGATGTTCTAATTATTCATCAGGTGAAGTAAGAATAAGCGGAATGAAACTTGCGAAGTTATCTGGAGTTAGTGAATATTTAAGTGTTACACCTTCAAACCAGTCAGCAACTTATACTTCCGGTAATACAAGCTTCACTGTAGCATCGAATACAAGCTGGACAGTAAGTGATGATGCTGGATGGTTGAGTATAACACCGGAGAATGGTTCGGGCAATGGAACAATAACAGCCACATATACAGAGAATACAAGTACAACTCAGAGGGTTGGTACGATAACAATAAGTGGGGGCGGAATAACCAGAATTGTTACAGTAACACAAGCCGCTATTTCGTTTACACTTGCAGTAACACCGTCAGAGCGGGGTGTAGAACATACAGGAGGCAATACAACGTTTAGTGTAGCATCGAATACAAGCTGGACAGTAAGTGATGATGCCGGATGGTTGAGTATAACACCGGAGAATGGTTCGGGTAATGGAACAATAACAGCCACATATACAGAGAACACAAGTACAACTCAGAGGGTTGGTACGATAAGAATAAGTGGAGGAGGAATAACGAGAGTAGTTACCGTAATACAGGCACCGGTACCATTTGCTCTTGCAGTAACACCATCACAGAGAAGTGTAGAAGATAAAGGGGGAAGTACAACCTTTTCAGTTACATCAAATACAGACTGGATAGTAAGTGATGATGCTGAATGGCTGAGTGTTTTACCGGGGAGTGGTTCAGGTAATGGAACAATAACAGCCACATATACAGAGAACCCGAATACAGTAGTTAGATCAGGAACGATAACAATAAATGGAGGAGGGATAACCAGGACAGTTAAAGTGACACAGGCAGCACGGCCATTTGCACTTGAAGTAACACCATCAGAGAGAAGTGTAGGAGATAAAGGGGGAAGTACAACCTTTTCAGTTACATCAAATACAGACTGGACAATAAGTGAAGATGTGGAATGGATAAGTGCAACACCTTTAAGTGGATCTGGGAATCAAACAATAACTGTAACATATACAGATAACCCTGTTACAGTCCAGAGATCAGGAACAATAACTGTAAATGGGGGAGGAATAACCAGAACATTAACATTGACACAGGCAGCACAACCGTTTGCGCTGGAAGTAACACCATCAGAGCGAAGTGTAGAAGATAAAGGGGGAAGTACAACCTTTTCAGTTACATCAAATACAGACTGGACAATAAGTGAAGATGTGGAATGGCTGAATGGAACACCTGAGAATGGTTCAGGTATTGGAACAATAACAGTAACATATACAGATAATCCTGTTACAAATCAGAGGACAGGAACAATAACTGTAAACGGAGGAGGAATAACCAGGACAGTAACATTGACACAGGCAGCACAGCCATTTGCACTTGAAGTAACACCATCAGAGAGAAGTGTAGAAGATAAAGGGGGAAGTACGACCTTCTCGGTTACATCAAATACAGACTGGATAGTAAGTGAAGATGTGGAATGGCTGAATGGAACACCTGAGAATGGTTCAGGTAATGGAACAATAACAGTGACATATACAGATAACCCGGTTACAAATCAAAGATCAGGAATAATAATTGTAAATGGTGGAGGGATAACCGATACAGTATTAATTCAACAAGATGCAAAAAAATTCTTAACTATTTCCCTTCTTGACACGGTTATATCATCTACTTCGGGTATAATAAATCTAATGATTGATTCAAATACGGACTGGGAATTAAAAGAAGATTTAGAGTGGATTCAGTTAAGCAAATATATTGGAACTAATTCGGATACCATAAATATTAATTATGACACTAATGAAGAAATCACAGACAGGCAAGGTGTAATATCGGCTTATTGGGCTGGTGATTCATGTACCGTCATAATGTATCAAAGTGCCCGGGCTTATTTATTTGTTAACCCGGATAGTCAATTTGTTGATTCAGATTCCGGTAGTATTAACATTAATGTTGCTTCGAACATTACATGGCGTATAAAGGATAGCATTAATTGGATATCAGTAGCACAGGATTCGGGAATAGGGATTGTTTCGCTCACTGTTATTTATGATGCCAACATCGATTCATTATCAAGAAGTGGAACTTTATTTTTTACGGGGGACAGTCTTTCCGGTGAATTTGTTCTTGTGCAGGAAGGGTTAGAAACTTACATGATTATTGCTTCAGCAGATCCTTTAGAGGGAGGGACAACTTCAGGAAGCGGGTCATATTTATCAGGGGCTAATGTGAAAGTCTCGGCTTTTCCCTCTGAAGGATGGATCTTCAAAAATTGGAAAGAAGACAGTTTAATTGTTTCAGACGATTCCACATTCAGTTTTATTTCTTCGTGTCCAAGAACCCTTATGGCGAGATTTGAAAAGATATTGGCTGTAACTGAAAATGACAAAAAGATACCTGAAAATTATGAACTATATCAAAACTACCCAAACCCATTCAACCCATCAACAACAATAAAGTATTCAGTTCCGGAATTGTCTTTTGTGACACTTAAAGTTTATGATATTCTGGGAAATGAAATAGTGACCCTGGTTAATGGAGAACAACCGGTCGGTTATTATGATGTAAGTTTTTATGTATCGTCACTATCAAGCGGAATATATTTCTATTACTTAAGTGCTGGTAGTTACAAACAGATCAAAAAGATGGTAGTTGTAAAATAGCTAAAATTGTACTTTCTTTTTAGACCTGCTAACATATTCATAAACAAGAGCGCCTGCGACGAATATCGATGAATATGTTCCTATTATAATTCCAAAGAAAAGAGTGAATGCAAAAGCTCTTAAAACTTCACCGCCAAAAATTGTAAGAACAAGAAGTGTAAGCAATGTGGTTCCGCCCGTAAGAACTGTACGGCTCATAGTTTTGTTAACACTCATATTTATCACATCAAAGAGGGGAAGAGTCTTATGAATCTTCATATTCTCTCTTATCCTGTCAAAGATAACTACAGTATCATTAATAGAATAACCGATAAGAGTAAGGAACGCTGCAACAATAGTTAAATCAATTTCAAGATTAAGTCCCGGAATAACATTATAAAGAATGGAGAATAATCCCAATGTAATAAGGACATTATGAAACAGCGACATTACTGCTCCGAGTGCAAACACAAATTTAAATCTGAAACCAAGATAAATTAATATAACAACCAATGAAAGAAATAGAGCAATGACAGCATCCTCTTTAAGCTCCCTGCCGACTTTCGGCCCGACTTTATCTTCTTTAAGAACTTCAAAAGGATTATCAGGCATGCTCTCTCTCAGGTTTTCTTCTATCCAATCGGCAATTCCCACACTTACTATAATCTGCCTATTATCGAGTTCAACAGAAGCTTCAGCTGCCTCAAAACCTTCTTCATTTAATATTTCAACGAGCCTGTCTGTAGTATCAGGATTGGGTAACTGGTATGTAATTGAACTTGAAGTCGAATCTATAACTCTCTTTTCTAAGCCGGGGAAATTATCATTAATAGTTTTTTCTATATCACTAACTATTCGAGGATAAACTTCCCTGGGAATTTCCTGTAATTCGGTTCTTATTAAAACTCCAGTCTCTCCTCCAAAAGTTTTTACTTCAGCATCTTCCAGTCCTATATTCTTAACATTGTCCCTTATGTTACTTATATCAACCTGTTTACTGAACTGCAAAACGATTTCTGAACCACCTTTGAAATCAACGCCAAATTCAAGCCCTCTGAAAACTATATTAATAAGACCAAAAAGAAATAAAGTACCTGATATAACGTAAAAGAATTTTCTCTTACCTAAAAAATCAACATTTAAATTTTCAAATATTCGCATTTAGAAAAAAATCTCCTTAAAATTTTCTTAGGGGAATGGTTAGTTTATTAACCAACAGTAATTTTAGCTCCTTTATAAACCATGTAATCCAGTATTACGCGTGTAACAACAAGGGCACTAAACATACTTGCAACTATACCTATCATTAATGTTAAAGCAAAACCTTGTATAGGCCCGGTACCAAACTGATAAAGAATAATTCCCGAAAAGAAAGTAGTTACATTAGAATCAACAATCGCAGAAAGAGCTCTCGAAAACCCGCTGTCAATTGATGCTTTAATAGTTTTACCTACAGCAAGCTCTTCTCTTATTCTTTCATATATAAGAACATTTGAATCTATAGACATAGTGATTGTTAAAATTATTCCTGCAATACCTGGTAAAGTAAGCGTTGCATTAAATCCTGCCATCACTCCCAATGTGAATAGTACCGTAAAGATTAAAGCTACTGAACCAACAGAACCCGATTTCTGGTAATAGATAATTAGAAAGATGACGGTTATTATAAACCCGGCAGTTCCTGCTATGACTCCTTTATTAATTGAATCCTCACCAAGTGAGGGACCAACAGTTCTTTCTTCAATAATATCTACCGGGGCAGGAAGAGCACCAGCTTTCAGAACTATTTCAAGTAATTTGGCTTCCTCCATATTTTCCATTCCCTCTATCTGCGATCTGCCTCCGGGAATTTTACCTTTTACATTTGGAGCAGAGAAAACAACACCGTCAAGAATAATTGCAATTCTCTTTCCGACATTAGCTCCTGTTATTCTTGCCCACTGAGTAGCACCGTCGGAATCCATTGTCATGTTTACTATCGGGGCTGAAGTGCTCGGATCGATATTGGCATTAGCATCTGTTATTACTCCACCTGTTAATTCGGGATTTTTGTTAACAAGATAAAGTGTATAATATTCATTTCCATTATCTGCTATGAAGGATTTGGCACTAAAAACAAATTCTACGTTGTTAGGAATAACTTTCTGAACTTCAGGACGGTTCAGCATGAGTGTTATTTTATTTCTCTCATCTTCTTTAATAAAGGCGTCAGCTGTTCTTCCCTGAGGATTAATAATGGCGACTGAAAAGAAAGGATGTTCTTTTTTAAACTCTTCCTCACTAAGTTCTTTTGTCGTATCCTGTACTGTTGAAGTATCTTTGTTAACTTCATTGGAAGCAAGAGATGAATCCGTTTTAGTCGTATCATCAATTATCTTTCCTGCAAGCACTTTATCAATATTCTGCATAATGGCGATTGTAAATTCCGGGTCTTTCACGATTCGGAATTCAAGTAAAGCTGTGCCCTGCAGTAGTTGTTTTGCTTCTTCTTCACGGGCAACACCGGGAAGCTCAACTATAATTCTTCTGCTGCCCTGTCTTTGTATAGATGGTTCTGCAACACCATACTGGTCAACCCTGTTGCGGATAATTTCCATAGCACGCGAAACTGCATCTTCTGCATCAGACTTCAGGTTACTAATTATTGTGTTATCATCATCCCTGACGCTTCCGAAGTATCTGCTAAGGCGGATACCTTTTTCTTCAAAATTTCTTGCCAAAATATCAACAACCGGTTCATCCGAAAGGGAAGCTTCTGCCTGCGCTGAATTAAGGGCATCTTTAAAGGTTTGATCAGGGTCTTTTGCAAGTTTTTCTAGTAGCCTACCTGTATTTACTTCAAGAACAACACGCATACCTCCCTGTAAATCAAGCCCGAGTTTTATTCTCTTCTGGCGTGCCTCCTGTATTGAAGGATCGGCTGTTTTTATGCTGTCTTCAACAGTTCTTATTCTGCTTTTGAGCGTCTCACTGGTAACTTCCGGATCGGTTTCTTTTATTTCTTCTCGTTTTTTTTCCAGGATTTGTGATATTTCTTTTGAATTCTGATAATCTACATAGGTAGGGTAGAGTAAATAAATACTCAGTGCAATGGCTCCAAGTATAATAATTATCTTAAACCTGAATTCTTTCATACTGTTCTTTTTTCTTTTGGATTTCTAAAAATATAACTGCTAAAATTACCAGTATAGGCTAAGAAAGTCAATTAAAAGAAGGATTAATAGATATGGCTTTTCTGTTACTAAATCATAATAATGATTCTTTTCAAAAGCCTTTCAAATTTATCCCTTACAAGATTGGCGGTTTCGGTTACATCAGAATGCGAAAGCTTAGACTCGGAGATTCCCGCACCGTAATTCGTAATGCAGGAAATTGCTGAGGTTGTAAGCCCAAGGTAGGAAGAAAACATTGCTTCATGTACAGTTGACATCCCAGCTGCATCTCCACCCAACTTTCTTGTCATTTTTATTTCGGCAGGAGTTTCATAGCTGGGACCTTTTGAATACCAGTAAACACCTTCCCTGAGCTTTATCTTTTCATCAAGAGCAGCTTTCTTAATAATATTGTTAAAAGATTGTGAAGGCAAATCGAGAACCTGGTTTTTTTCTTCTATACCTGAAAGACCAATCAACCCGGTTAGTTCTTTTTTTATGTTAATACCGTTAAATGATGTTGCGAGCATTAGGTCACCCGGATGAAAATTAATATTTACACTGCCTGCAGCATTGGTAAGAAGAATTTTTTTGCATCCCGTTTTATGAGTAATAAAAACGGGCAAGATACATTTGGATAAAAGGTAGCCTTCATAAAAATGAATTCTTCCCTGGAAGAGCAATAACTTTTTTCCCGTGTACTCGGCAAAATGAATTTTTCCTGCATGTCCTTCAATTGTTGAAGCAGGATATCCGGGGATTGATGTTGTTAGAATTGTTTTGTGAGTTTTAAGACCCCCGGCAAATTCCCCCAATCCACTGCCGAGAATAATTGCAAGTTGAGGCTTAAAAGGAGAATTATCTTTGAGAAAATTTATAATGTCTTTGTATTTAAAATTTAAATCAAGCAATGGGAATTTTTAATTTTGGATTTTGAATGTTGAATTATTTTGAAATACTTGCCTGAGATGTTTTTACTATTGCAGTTAATATATTTATTATTTCATCTATGTTTTTGATATAACCCGTGAAATTATGTTTAACTTTCTGACTTTCCTGAAGATCTTCAGTGCAAAATCAAAACTCTTTCTCTGAACGATATTATTACTTTTCATTTATATTGAATTAAAAATTCAACATTCAAAATTTATAATTTCAAAAAAGTATCCCTGCTAAAGTTGCAGTAGTTAAAGTAGCAAGAGATCCTCCGATAACAGCTTTTATTCCCAGGCCGGCAATATCCGATTTCCTGTTTGGGGCTAAAGGTCCGATGCCTCCTATTTGTATGGCGATAGAACTGAAGTTTGCAAACCCGCAAAGTGCATATGTTGCCATAAATACTGCTTTTTCGTTGACTAAG
>Ga0208373_1001984_pt1 | contig 24445 bp, 18 predicted proteins | sample RifOxyC2_FD_184036 | JGI IMG/M metagenome (GOLD analysis project Ga0208373, IMG submission 184036) | Soil microbial communities from Rifle, Colorado - Rifle Oxygen_injection C2 (SPAdes) | ecosystem: Environmental > Terrestrial > Deep subsurface > Rock core/Sediment | place: Rifle, Colorado... | reverse complement strand
CTTAACTACGCCACGGGTGCAACGTCCTTTACCAACGATGTGGCCATCCCCAGCGGCAGTACGATTTCGGGGACAATCACGGCGGGAACGGCGTCAATCTACGTCTTCCTGTACACAGCCGATAGTCAGTTCGTCGGCAATACCCAGGCCGATGGTTCGGGGGTTTACAGTTTTACCGGCCTCGCGGCGGGGACCTACAAGGTTCTGGCCGTATCTGCAGGCTTTAACCCCAAGTGGTACGGTGGAACCTCGATCGGAACGGCAACTGCGGTCTCTGTAGGCGCCGTCAGTGTCGATATTACTTTAGCTCCTTAACCGGGGACACTTCCGACACCGGCGCCTTCAAGGGCGCCGGTGTCGGACAACCGAATCTGCTTTCGCAAGAAGGAGGCTGCATGAAGAACGCAAATATATGGAAGGGGAAGATAAAAGAGTGCTCCATAGTTCTCATTTTTCTATCCCTTTGGGTTATGGCGCCCGCTGCCTGGGCGGCCTACGAAGTCAGCCAGAGCGATATTACGGCCAACCTCCTGACCAATACGCCCACAAAGTGGACGGAGGATATGACGGTCGAATGGACGCAGCCCAGCATGGTTTCTGATATCTTGAACGGTTACTACTACCAGTGGAACAACTCGGCGTCGTCGCTCAATGTCGCCGATACGTTGTTCACCAGTTTTTCCGCATCAGCTGGGTACCCAGGGTGCAGTACAGTAATGGATCCGGCTTCTCCCAAGGTGGTCAAGCCCAAGGCGGAGCTGGCAGACCTCAATTCCGGGGATTTCCTTTATCTGCATATAATTACCTCTTACTTGGACATTGCGTCGGGTACGGGGGCAAGGGTCAGCGCCGATGTTGTTTACGGGCCATTCCTGATCGACAATGTCGCCCCCCAGGGGACCGTCCGAATTGTGGATGCGAGCGGCAACGATATAACCTCTACAAGCGATACGAATGTAAAAGTGAAAATGGCAGCATCAGCGGATACAGCGAAGGCTTATCTTAATGAGACGCCGGATATCATCTCTTCGCTGCAACTAACAACATACAGCACCGATGCCACATATCCATTTGCAAACACAACCCCCGGCCCCAAGACCATTTATGCCTGGTTTGAAGACGCTGTCGGTAACGTTACCCCAAGCCAAAGCCCGGCAACGTACAACATTACTCTCCTGGCTTCCACCACCATCAGCCCCAACACGTGGACCCTCGATCTTGCCGCCGGCGCAACCAAGGTATTCATTGTGGAAGGAACGGCAGATTCTTATTCATGGGCCATTTCAGATCCAACCGTTGCCGAATTCGTGGACGGAGTCAATACGGGGAATTCTGTAACAGTAAAGGCATTAAAAGTAGGCACTTTTACTTTGACAGCCGGCAGTTTAACAAGCGGCACGATCACTGTGGTGCAATCCTTCACGCGTGGTGATGTAAACAGGGATAAGGAAATTACAGCTCAGGATGCTGTAGATTGTTTCTGGCTTGCTTTTCAAACGTCATGGACATATGACGAACTGGCAACAGCGGACTTCAACCAGGACAACGAGGTAACATCCCAGGATGCCGTTGATATATTTTGGGAGTCTCTTAAATGACGATTTTTTTCACCTATAATAATTTTAAGGAGGATTGTTCATGAAAAAATCATGGATTACGCTGATTACCCTTTTGCTTGCTTTAGTTATCTCCCCTGTCATGGGTTGGGCTCTTAATGTAAGCCCTGGGAGTGTTGCAGGCGCGGGCGGGGCAACTATATCAGTCCCAATCAATATAAGTGACGTGGGAGGCGGCGTAAACGTTGATGCCTTCGGCTTTACAATTAGCTTCGATTCGAGCGTTCTCACCTTTGTTCAAGCTAAGAAGGATGGCACCCTGACTGCCCCCTTTTCTTTGGTATCTGGTTCAGTGGTTGCTCCCGGCCAGGTTAAAGTGAGCGGTGCGCTCTTTGGTACACCTGTAAACATCACAACTGCAGGGCTTTTCCTGAATCTTGAGTTTACGGTGAATGCAGCTGCCTCAAAGAATTCAAATCTAGTTTTAGCAACTTTTAAAGATGACATCAGCGCGGCCACGACTACCAACGGAACCTTCCAGCTTTTGGGTCTTCCTACAGGCACCATCACCATGACCGCGGCTCCCACATCAATTGTCGCAGATGGCACAGCCACGACGACGATCACCAGTGCGGCAATTAAGGATGCCGCGAATACGAATGTTCCAGACGGCACCAAAATTACCGTGGCAGCAAGCCAGGGGACAATTACCACGGCGGATGCCGATACGGTGACGGCCGGCACGCAGGTCCTGACCGCAGGCGGGGTCATCACCTTTACGCTCAAGTCCAATCTGGTGGTCGGTAATTCAACGGTCAACGCGACTTCTGTTACCGGAGATGCCACCGGTGCGGTCACGGTTCCCTTTACCGCCGTACAGGCGACAAAGCTGGAGGTAACCCAGATTGCCAGCACAGTTACCGCGGGAACGGTGGGCAATGTTCAGGTCAAAGCGGTAAACGCGGCCGGGGTTACGGCGACGGAATATACCGGTACCGTCCACTTTACCTCTTCGGATTCCCAAGCGGTTCTTCCGGCGAATTACACCTTTACGACCGGGGACGCCGGCGTCAAACTCTTCTCCGGCGGCGTGACCTTGAAGACCATGGGAACGCAAAGCGTAACGGCAACCGATACGGCGACTTCGACGATTACGGGCAGCCAGGCGGGGATTACTGTCAGCGCAGCCGCAGCTTCAAAGATCGGCGTGACGGCCACTCCTTCCATTATATCCAGCACGATCAAGTACATTTCCGAACTAGTCGCCACGATTTATGACGCCTTTAACAATATCGTGACCGCGTTTGTAGACATGGTTACTTTCAGTGCGGACAGCACGACGTATGGCGATATCAAAACCGGTGATGTTTACGGTACGTCTTCCGTCAATGCGGTAGCCGGTGTTGCGGCAAGCCAACTCGAATCAAAGGTTGACGCCACTGGCGGCAAGATTACCGTTACGGCCGCAGCCACAGGTCTTACCAGCGGAACGGTCGAAGTCACGACGCGCCCCTTCGGGATCACCCCGGCGTCCTTGCCGGATGATATCCGCGCCGCGGCTAAGCAGACCTTTGCCGCTACAGGGGGAACGGGGCCTTTCAGTTGGACATTCAGCGGCGGCTCACCGCTGACGGCGACGGGCCCCTCCGTTGAATGGACGGCGCCGGCAACTGCCGGGGATGTCAATATTTCTTTGGTAGATAGCAGCACGCCGCCTTTTACCGCTGCCGCGACGGTAACAGTTTATGTCCTGCCCGATCCGGTACTTACGAACGTGACGACCCCCACGAGAAACACCAAGCCGACCATGAGCTGGGGTACGGTGACGAATGCGACGGTTTACTATGTGCAGATTGCCCTCGCTGCCGATACCACTTTTGCCTCTCCTGTAGAGGTAGGGACGGTCAATCAGTCTGCTACCCCGAGCTTTACCCCGGTCAATGCATTAGCCGATGGAAGCTATATTTGGCAGGTGCGGGCAGTCGATGCAAAGCACACAACTCAGATGGTGAAAGGCAATACCTTCACCGTCGATACTACTGCACCGGCGGCCGTGACGGCTTTCGGCATAACGCCGCAGACAAGCGGCAATTTGAAGCTGGACTGGACCAACCCTACTGCCGACTTCACCGGTGTGATCGTGGTGGGCGCAACGGGCGCCGCACCGGTACTGGCACCAGTGGACGGCACAACCTATGCGTTAGGCAAGGTAGGTCAGGATGACATCCTCTACGTGGGGAACCTGCAAACCTACACGGAAACCCTGGAGCACGGGATCCATCGCTACTACAAGGTTTTCGCCTACGATGCGGTCAAGAACTACTCGCTCGCAGCGGAGGCTAATGCAACGAGCAGCGATACCACGCCTACTGCGGCGCCGACCGCGGCGACGGCCTCCGCCGGCAACGCCCAGGTAACCTTATCCTGGACGAACCCGACGGATGCTGATTTTGCGGGTATCGTGATTCTGCAAAAGGCGGTTTCCGCCCCGACGGGAGCACCGACGGCGGGGACGACATACGCCAAAGATGCACCTGTAGGCGACGCAACGGTGGCATACGCGGGATATACCAATAAAGCCGCGACCACCACCATTACCGGTCTTACCAACAGCACCAAGTACTACTTCGCCATCTATGCGGTGGACGAGCGGCCCAATTACTCCGCGACCGCCGCATCGGTAAACGCCATTCCCGGGCCGCCGATTATATCGGCAGTGCCGGCTCTGCCTGCGAATGTGCATGTTGGAGGAACGGTGGCTTTTACAGCAACAAGCGGGGTGGGCAGTTATGCCTGGACCGCGACGGGCGGATCACTTTCTGCGGCCACGGGCGCCACTACCACCTGGACGGCGCCGGCGACTGTGACCACAGTCCCCACGCCCTTTACTGTGCGAGTGACGAATCCGGACACAGGGCTCTTTGCGGAAGGCGTCGTCAACGTGTACAGCCGTGTGGCGATAACCGACAAACCGACGACTCCGCCGACCGTCCTTTCCGGGATGGACAGCGCAGCGTTCAGTGTCGCCGGCGGTGACAGCGCCTACACCTGGACGGTGACAGGACCAGTCGCGGTCACCGGTGGAACGGGGAGCAGCTTTACCTTTAAGGCTCCTACTACCGGCGCCTTTGCCGGCGAGTACACCATCGAAGCGGCGGACGGAAAGGGAGGCAAGGACAGCTTCCAGGTGCGGGTGCCCTTTACCCTTACCCCGTCCACCAAGGCGTTTAAGCAGAACAGCCCGTTGACCTTTACCGTGGGCGGCGTTACGGGGAATATTACCTGGGACATGATGTCCAAATCCGAAAAAGACGGAACATTCACCAAAATTACCACAACCGGGGACTATGGAACATGGGCAAACGCGGGCGCCAGCGATCCGACCAACGTCTTCACGCCGGCATCCACCATAACCACAGCCAAAGTTTTCTACCTGAAGATTTTGGTGGATGGTTATGCGTACGCGACCGCCGCAAACGGTCTCAACGAGCAAACCTTCGGGCCTTTCCAGATCAACCCCGTGTCCTTCTACACGGTGAACGTTTTGAACGGCGCGGTGGTGGCGGTTCGTGGGCAGTTAGATGCCTCTGGACAGCCGCTCAAGCAAACGGCAGCCGAAGGGAAGGTCACATTTGCCCTGCCCGACGGCGGAACATATTTTTATGACGTATCGTTGGCCAATTACGTTTCGAAGTCTGTTTGGTCGTCGGCAAAGACTGTGAACGTGACGCTGCAGTCCTCGACGGCGGCGATTGCCGGTAAGGTGACGAACAGCTCAGGCGGTGCGGCGCTTGTCGGGGCGGAGGTTACCGCCTACCTGCCGGCGACGCCGACGGTGCAGTACAATGCAACGACGGACGCTGCTGGCGCCTATGCGATCAACCTGCCGACGGGCGCTGCGGCGACGGGATGGACGGTTGCGGCGGCCTTAACCAACTTTGTAGCGGATACGAAGACCGGTATCGCCAGCCCGGCGGCAGGCGTAAATTTTGTTCTGAGCGCGATGGCGCTGGGGTCGCCGGATGTCAATGCCGGCGGCGGTGAAAAGACGTTGACGACTGCCGGCCAGACGGTCGATGTCGAGGTTCCGGCGGGAGGCGTGACAACGAGCGGCTACATTACCATTACCCCGTTTGCCAAGGTCGATACAACGGCCAAGGCTACAGCGGCGTCGCCCACCTATGTTTACGATGTTAGGGTGACGGATGCCAGCGGAACGCCACTGGCGGCGGCGGACATCAAGCGGATAGTTATCACCCTTCCTATCGATCTTGCGGTTCTGAAACCGGGCGATCTGGAAAAAGGAGCTTACTCGATCTACACGGCAACGTCGCGTGCCGACTTGGAAGCCGGCAAGGGAACGATGGTTCCGGTGGGTAACATCATTTCCACCGATTACATCGGAAACGGAATTCTCGGTTCGGTTACCTTCTGGGTTGATCATCTTAGCTTTTTCGGCATTGGTGTGGGCGGCGGCGGCAGTACATCCACCTCCGGCTGCTTCATCGCGACGGCGGCGTACGGTTCCTACCTCGAGGGTCATGTCATGATCCTGAGGAACTTCCGCGATTCGTACCTGCTGACAAACAACTTCGGTCGTGCGTTTGTCTCTTTCTACTATCGCACTTCCCCGCCGATCGCCGATTACATTGCGAAGCACGACAGCCTGCGCGCAATGGTACGACTGGGGCTCGCCCCAATCGTCGGCGCGGCTTATCTGACGGTCAACACAACACCCGTTCAGAAGGCGCTGATCCTGTTTGTCCTGATCGGGTTGTTGGTGGGAGGCGCGGCGATGATCCTGCGGACAAGGAAATTCCGCCAGACCATCGGGTAACCGGTTAATTTACTGAAGGCATTTTCCGCGCCCCGGTAAACACAAAAGGGGGCGCGGAAACAATTCCCAAGGGGGGCAAACCAGGCAGGGTTTGCCCCCCTTTTTGGCTAATATTACTCTGACCCCAATTTCTCTTGGCAATTATTATTGCAATTAGTGTCACTATATGAAATAGTGGTTGCATGAAGAACAGATCGTTTTGGATTGAACAGATAGGCAGGGCATGGGAAAGACGCTCGATCATCTGGCTTTCTGGCGTCAGGCGGGTGGGCAAGACCTTTCTTAGCCAGAGCCTGCGCGATGCCGAATACTTCGATTGCGAGCTTCCCAGGGTCCGGTTGATGTTGGAAGATATAGAGGGGTTTCTGCGCCCCCTCCGGGGACATACGATCATCCTCGATGAAATTCACCGCCTGCAAAATCCCTCCGAGCTTCTGAAGATAGCCGCGGATCACTATCCCGAGGTGCGGATTCTTGCCACCGGTTCCTCCACGCTCGGCGCCTCCGCCAAATTCAGGGATACGCTGACGGGCCGCAAGGAGTCCATCTGGCTTACCCCCATGCTGGCGCAGGATCTTGAGGATTTCGGGGCGCCCGATCTTTCGAAGCGGCTTCTGTTCGGCGGGATGCCGCCCTTCTATCTATCCGATGATTTTCCGGAAAGAAGTTTTCAGGATTGGGTGGATGGTTATTGGGCGAAGGATATCCAGGAACTTTTTCACCTCGAACGACGTCACGCCTTTCAGCGGTTTTTCGAGTTGCTCATGGGGCAGAGCGGCGGCATTTTTGAGGCGTCTCGCTTTACCGGGTCCTGCGAGGTCAGCCGGCCGACCATCGCCAATTACCTGTCCGTGCTTGATGCTACATACGTGGTTCATATCATCCGTCCCTTCAGCAGCAATAAATCCGCCGAGGTTATTTCTGCGCCCAAGGTGTATGGTTTTGACACGGGATTTGTCTGTTATTACCGGGGCTGGAGCATGCTTCGCCGGGAAGACATGGGCCTGCTCTGGGAGCATTATGTACTCAACGAGATGCAGGGCCGCCTGCAAATGAGGGATGTCATGTACTGGCGGGACAAGCGCGGCCACGAAATCGATTTTGTAGTCGCCAGAAGGGGAAAACCGCCGGTGGCGATTGAGTGCAAGTGGTCGGCGGCTGAATTCGATCCGGCCAATCTCAAGAGGTTTCGCGAACGGTATCCGGAAGGGGACTCGCTGGTTGCTGCCGCCGATGTGGAAAAGTCCTTTATCCGCAATTACAAGGGTATGGATGTGACCTTTGTGAACCTTGCCGGCTTGATAGACGCACTTCGCTAATATTCCTAAATAATCGGTGTCAGAGTCATATTTATGCGCTTACCAAGAATTAATCTGGCCGGAGTTCCGCAACATGTTATTCAGCGGGGGAATAATCGTTCTGTCTGCTTTTTTGAGGAGGCCGACTATGAATTCTACCTTAAATGTTTGCGGAAGGCGGTGGCGAAATACAAATGCGCCGTTCACGCCTATGTGCTTATGACCAATCATGTTCACTTGTTGCTGACCCCAGCTGAGGCGGGTTCTGTTGCTCGCGTAATGCAATCCGTCGGCCGAAGCTATGCAGGATATATAAACGCCGTTTATAAACGCACCGGGACGCTTTGGGAGGGGCGATATAAGGCCGGTTTGATTGACAGCGAGCGCTACTTGTTTTCCTGTTATCGATACATTGAGCTAAATCCTGTACGTGCCGGCATTGTCCAGAGTGCGGAAGATTATCCTTGGTCCAGCCACGCTGCGCACATAAAGGGCCTGCCGGACGGCCTGATTGTGGATCATCCGCTGTACACAGCATTGGGTAAGGATGTTGCCGAACGAACTCGGTCATATCTATCAATTTTCAGCGATCGTATCGAAGATGCCGCGGACGTGAAACTGATACGCAGCGAGACGAGCCGCGGCGGCGTGGTGGGGAGCGAAACATTCAAGGATCAGATTGAAGCCGCGCTGGCCCGGCGCGTCAGGCCAGGAAAGGCGGGCCGGCCAAAGGGCAACGATTAATATGACTCTGACACCAATTTTACCAATTTTAGAAGAAGGGCTCAAAAAGGGGGCAGGCTACTTTTTTGATTTGAAAAGTAGCCTGTCCCCTTTTTATCTGTTGCCGGATATTTTCTGGAGAATGTAGATAGCCTCTGCGGGGCCAATCATAGCGTCGTTGTTTACGTCGAGACGGCAATTGGGGGTGGACAAGGGGCAGACCAGGGGAGTATCCATGTTCGCCAGAAGTCTGAGCGCGATGATGGCGTCTTCGAGGCCGAGGCGGCAGTTGCCGGAAAGATCGCCTGGCGGGAACATGCTTGTAAGTGAAGCTAAGGCGTTGATTCGGCCGCCGGACGCGACCTTGTCGGCGAGGGCCGGTATCTTGTCGGATGTGTTGATGATCGCCGCCTTGATGTCTGCATAACCGACAGACGGGCACTGGCCGTAGATCAGCCCGGCGAGGCCTGCCACGTGCGGCGCCGCCATCGAGGTGCCTGTCATGTCCTTGTACGGATTGACCGTTGGCTTGTTGGTCAGCGCCACCCGCAGAGGGGCTTTGGAAAGCAGAGAGAGCAGCGCCTCTCCAGCGGTCTTTGAGATCGAGACAACCGGAATCCAGCTTCCCGGGGCGCCGAGCGTGCCTCCCTCGGTGTCAAAATTGTCGTCGTCATAAGGATCATCTTTGAGGTTGTTATAGATGATGACGCCGGCGGCCCCTTTCGCCATCGCGTTTGCGACTTTTTGACTGAAGTAGAATGCCTGTCCGTCGCAATTTCCCCTCTGGATCAGCGCGATGTTTCCTGAAACGGCCGCGGGAATCTGGTCCATCACTTCCGATTCGCACGTGTACCCCGAGTAGCCCATCCCACAGTCGTAGAGTGCGCCGGCGATTCCCTCTGCCGTTGTCAGTGCGGCGTACTCCATGCCGAGGGCGGGGTATTCCACAGCGGGTGATGCATCGACGGACCGCACGGAGGCGGTGGTTCCGGAAAGCGGTGCCGTGGAATAGATGGACTCGCCCGGCGCGGCGACATCGACGGTGGTTTTGCCGTAATTGCTGGAAGCTGCCAGTGCGTCCGAGGAGTCCGTACTGGCGACGGAGAGGATGTTGTCGAGACCAGGGCAAAAAATGTCTGTAGTGTCGTGTATAACATTGTCCACCATGTAGGAGGCCGGGTAGATTTTGCCGCCTTTGTCCATGTCGTTGCCGTAGTTGCCAGCGGCACAGACGGCGAGAATGCCCGCCTGCTTAAGGTTTTTAAAGGCCGTATATTCATTGAGCGAGGGTAATGATCCCCCGAAACTGCAATTGACGACATCCGCCCCGTTGGCGATAGCGTAATCGATCGCCTCTATAATATCGGCTTCCTCAAATGCGGTGCGGCCATCGGCCGTTACCTTGAGCGGCATTATCCGGATCTTCCAGTTCACGCCGGAGACGCCGACGCCGTTATTGCCCACAGCCCCGATGATTCCCGCGACATGCGTACCGTGGCCGGAGCTGTCCCCGGGATCGAACGGGTCGTTATCGTTATCGGCGAAATCCCAGCCGTAGATGTCGTCAGGATGGCCGTTGCCGTCGTCGTCAACACCGGGCTGGCCGTTTTGCTCCGCCGTGTTTACCCAGATATTGTCCCGCAGATCCGGATGTTTGTAATCCACACCGGAGTCAATGACGGCGACGATTACATCCCTGTTTCCGGTAGTTATGTTCCAAAGCGCCTCGGCCCCGATTTTTCTGAGATTCCACTGGCTGGGAAAGCCGGGGTCGTTCGGAGTCGCCTGCGGATAGCGCAGGGCATGCAGCTCGACGTGCTCGACGATCGCGGCTTCCTGATATTGCCTTATCGCCTCTGCCTCGGCAAGGCCGGTTTTGAGTTTTATCCGCTGCAACCGCAGTTTGGGGAGGTTTTTGATCACGACGCTTCCCAGCCGGGCGTGCAAGGCGGCGATTTGTTCCGGGGTTGCCCCATCCCTGAATTTTACCAGCAGCTCGCCGGCTTTATAGGCCGGTCTCTTTTCGCGACTGGCGCCGGCAGGGGGTGAGGACGGCATTGCCGGCGCACGAGCTCCGGCGGTAACGCCTTCCGGGGCCGCGATTTTTCCCGGCCGCTTTTGTGACGCGGCGCTTTCGCCGCTTGCGCCTGCCGTCCCCCCATCTAAGAGCACCGCCGGGGTTTCGCCGTTTGCCCCGGAGACGGCAAAGCTCCGCAAAACGCGCCAACTGTTGGTATCCGGCAAGTATTCATAAACAACGGCGCTGTTTTGGCAGATCGCCTTCAATGCCTCTGCGCTGGTCGCTGCGGATAGTTTGACGGTGATTTTGCCGGAAACCCCAGCGCCGATCGAGATATTGGTCTTCGTTTTTTGCGCCACCGCCCGCAAAAGCTCGGCGATCTCGACATCCCGGGCATCTATCGACACCCGCCCGTCATCACTCTCAACAACAAGATATGCTTGCGTATTTACACTTTCCGCAGAGCCCCCGGAGGAAGGCGGGTAAAAAAACGCACAGGCCGCAACGATGGCGGTGATGATTGTCATTTTAATTCCGGGGACAGTGTACATAACAGCTATTCCTTCTTCCGGGCCGGATACGCGTCCGTCTTTTTTACTGTTTACAATTGGCATGGCCGGGTGTCAAGGAAAGATAGAAATGACATTTCTTGATTGACGAGACAATACGCTAAAATGTCCCTGGTATCTTTCGAGGACGAGGTTGATTGAATTATTGCTTGATTTTTGCCCCTTACAAGAATACTGTTAAACCGCTTCTGATGTCCCCCACAATATAAGGTTGCATGAATTATTGATCCTGAGGAATCGGTATGAAACACTCACGGCGGCACGCCGTCGCAAAGTGGGATCAAAATCGCCGGGCAATCCCATCCCCACCCTTACCCTCCTCTTGAAGGGGCGGGAAGTTGCATGTGGTTATGAACGATAGGCGCTGGAGCGTGGGAATGGGAAGGCAGGGCAGGCGTACAGGTGTTTACCATAAATAAAACAAGCGGAATGATTGTCATGAAAGGAAGGTAAGCAAGATGGAAAAAAGAAATTTGCAGGCGTTGAACAAATCATGTTTCCGTTGGCTTGTAGCGCTAATTTTTTTGATTTCCATAGTTGTTATTTTTTCTGGCTGCTCCAGCAGCGATCCGGCGCCAAGAGCGTCCACGGTGACTACGACGCGCGATGCTCAAGGCACCTGGTCCATTGCCGGGGCGGATCAGGACAGACTCTATGACGTTTTTGAAGCAATGGGCTACGCCGTTGCCACCGATCGGCTCTGGCAAGGCGAAACCTTCCGGAGATCAGCCCGCGGGAGGCTGGCCGAGGTTTTCGGCGCCGGCACGGCCTCCGCTTTTCTGAACCAGGACAAGTTGGTGCGCACGACCAGCTATTCCGATCAGGAACTCCAGGATGGCTTTGCCGCGCTGGATGCGGAAGGAAAGGATGTAATCAACGGTTATGTAGCGGGTTTTAACAGACGCATTGCCGAGATTCGCAAGGATCCTACACTGCTTCCGTTTGAATTTTCCGCGGTCGGGATCACGAGTGCGACGCTGGAGGATTGGAGTTACAAGGATGTCCTGGCCTGGGCGTCATTGATGATGAGAAATTTCGATCCCGAAGCGCAGAAAACCGGACAGCTCGATAACGCCGCCTTGTACACGGGGCTCTTGACTCAATATGGACCGACCGTGGGGACGCAGATGTTTGAGGATTTGCGATGGCTCGACGATCCCGACGCCTTGACCTATATTACCAGTCCCGTTAAAGCTTCCCTTGCTGTCACGCAGGCCGTGCGGACACCGCTTATGGAAAATCCTCCGTCGGCATTTCCCGATCTGCGCGCGGTTGCCGCAAGCATCAACGAGACGCGGGAGCAGATCGATGAAAATCTGAAGGAAATCAATGCCTATGTAAAGATGGGCAGTTATGCCTGGGCGATAAAGGGAGCAAAAACGGCTACAGGCAACCCGATGATCTACTCAGGCCCGCAGATGGGCTTTACCGTACCCTCCATCATCGGCGAGGGTTCGATCAGGGCCGGCGGCTTGAATGTCTCCGGGATGATAATCACGGGTCTTCCGGCCATCGTCATCGGGCGCACGCCGCACCACGCGTGGTCAATGCAGGTGGGGCACGCCCACACGGTTGATTTCTACATGGAATCGGCGGCGGCGATGACCCTGAACAGGACGGAGACGATCAAGGTCGCCGGCGCGGCCGATGTCTCCCTGCCGATATACCGGACTGCCCATGGTCCCGTTATTAACGCTGTTCCCCCCATTTCCTGGAAATACGCCCACTGGGGGTATGAATTCAATTTTATCAAGGCGCAGCTTGAACTGGCCCGGGCGACCAGCATGGATCAGTTCGGGGCGGCCATTGAGAAAGTGCCTCTATCGCAGCACTACACGTATGCCGACCGTGATGGGAATATCGCGTACTGGATGTCGGGGAGGGATCCTGTCCGTCCCTACGGCGGTGAATGGAGAATGCCGCAGGGCGCAGCGGGAACGTCCCTTGAGTGGGATTCGGCAAGCCTGATTCCCCGGACAACCGATCGCAATACGAGCAAGGGCTACTATTGCGGCTGGAACAACAAGTCGCGCGCAGGCTACGTAAACTCTTGGAACAACACCGGATACTCTTTCGGCGCTGCCCACCGGGCCCAGGTCGTAGATGACTACCTCTCGGCAAACAACGGTCTTACCTATGACCAGGTCAAGGACCTTGCCCTCAATATCGCAACGACGGATTCCTTTGGCGGCGGCGGTAATCCCTGGAAGTTTGTTGCCAAGTATTTCATCCCGGCGGTAAACACTGCTCCCGATGCGCCTGTTGCCGCCCGTACAGCGGCGCTTGCCCTTCTTGCAGCTTGGGACGGACATTTCGTGGATGGGGGCGCCGCATCCTGGGCCACCGGAGCAAACCGCGCCGACGCCTGGATGCTGATGGACGCCTGGATCAAGGAGGTGCTGAATCTCACGTTTGAGGAATTGAATGCCAACGCCACGCTCCAAAAAGCGAAGAACAACTCGGTGCTCTTCAACGTCCTCCTGCATGGCCTGAAGGCTGGAGGAGTAAGCAACTATTACAACTGGTTCCAGAATGCCGATGGAACCAAGCCGCAGACCGCCGACGCGATTATCGTCAAGGCACTGGACAATACGCTCGCCGCACTGGGAGCTCAACCCTGGGGTACGGCCAAACGCGGCACCATCGATTTCAAACACGATATGCTGGGATTGGTTCACCAAATACCTTTCTCGTCCCGTTCCACTTATGCCCATGTTCTTGAATACGGCAGCGCCGGCCCCCTCAAGATTAAAAGCATGTTTCCGCTGGGAGGATCCGGTGATATCCGGGTTGGCGGCGGTGGGGCGCCCGCGTTTGACGCCAATTTCTTTACGATGTCCCCCGCGTACGACAATTTTGTTTACCGGGATTTCCCGCTGTTTTGACCGTAACTGTTTAAGTCCATAGGGTGCAATAAAACGCCTCGCCATTTTTGGAGAGGCGTTTTATTAATTCAGGGAGCAGCCGGGATGACCCCCAGCCTGCCTCCTCGCGGAGGCGGGACAGCGTAAATGGTAATTTCTGTGTTGCAGTACCCCTGCCGTCCTTGAAATAAGCTTGACATTGTGTTAGACGTCTGCGCACTGATTACGGGAAAGGGAATTGGTTGTCCATGCCGGTTTATGAATACACAGCGCTTGATGTCGGCGGTCGCAGAAAAAGTGGTGTTGTCGATGCCGGAAGCATTGCGGCCGCGCGCCAGAAGCTTCGCGAGGATAGCGTTTTCCCCGTTGAAATAGGCGAGTCTTCCGAAAGCAGACATAACGATACCACTGCAAATACCGTTGCCACCGGCCTTTTTCAGCGGGTAGGCCTCCAGGAAATCTCCGTTATGACGCGGCAGCTTGCGACGCTGATCGGGGCGGGGCTGCCGCTGGTGCCCTCGCTTTCGGCGCTGGCGCCCCAGATCAGAAATCAGCTCCTCCGGGCGACCATCGTCCGTATCCGCGAAGAGGTCAATGAGGGAAACAGCCTGACCGGAGCGCTGTCCCATTTTCCGAAGATTTTCCCACCGTTTTATGTCAACATGGTGCGCGCGGGAGAGGCGTCGGGGACGCTCAACCTTGTTCTGGAGCGGCTGGCCGATTTTCAGGAAAATCAGCAGGAGATGAGAACCAAGATCCGCACCGCCCTGGCATATCCGCTGTTCATGTTCGTCATCGGCAGCGGCGTTTTGTTTTTTCTGGTTACCTTTGTCGTTCCTAATATCACCAATATCTTCAGTGAGATGCATCAGACACTGCCGGCGATAACCGTTTTTCTGATCGTTGTCAGCGGGTTTTTGAAATCATTCTGGTGGATAATCGCCCTTGTTGTCGGCGCCGGTGTTGTCGGCTTGCGCTCCTCGATCAAAAAGACGGAAGCCGGGCGCAATTTCTGGGACCGGTTGAAGCTGAACTTTCCCCTTTTCGGCGTTCTCAACCGCAAGGTTGCCGTCGCGCGTTTCAGCCGCACGCTGGGGACGCTCCTCCAGAGCAGCGTCCCGCTGCTGTCGGCGCTCGAGATAGCCCGAAACGTGGTTGACAATCGTCTAATCGCCAACGAGATCAAAAGGGTGGCGAAGGATGTCGAAGAGGGGCAGAGTCTTTCCGTCCCGCTTTCAAAAAATCAGTTTTTCCCCCCGATCGCCGTCGAGATGATCGCCGTCGGGGAACAAAGCGGCAATGTCGAGAAGATGCTGTTCAAGGTTGCCGACGCCTACGAGAAAGAAGTAGAGGCCAATATCGTTATGGTTACCTCGCTTTTGGAGCCGGCGATGATCCTCGTGATGGGGGCTGTGGTGGGATTCATCGTGATTTCGATATTGCTGCCCATCTTTGAGATGAACCAGCTCGTCCGGTAGGCAGGAATTGACTTGTGAGGAGAAAGAATCATGGATAAAAGCAATCAGCGTCGCCTGAGAGCGGCAGGGCATAATGAAAGGCTCCGGGAAAAGGGGTTTACGCTCATCGAGCTGATGGTCGTGATCGTCATCCTCGGCATCCTGGCAGGTCTGATTGTCCCCCGGATAATGGGACGGCCGGACGAGGCGAGGCAGGCAAAGGCGAGAATCCAGATCGAGAGTCTCGAAACCGCCCTGAAACTTTACAAACTGGACACCGGGAACTACCCGACGACGGAGCAGGGGCTGCAGGCCCTGGTGGAGCCGCCGGCGGTCGGCGCCCAGGCGAGTAACTGGCGCCAGGGCGGATATCTGGAAAAGGGAAAAGTGCCGAAGGATCCGTGGGATCATGACTTTATCTATCTTTCCCCCGGCATTCACGGGGATTACGATCTGAGTTGTCGCGGCGCCGATGGCGAGCCCGGCGGGGAGGGGAAGAATCGGGATATCAATAGCTGGGAAGCTGAAAATTAATATTCATAAAGGGACCGACCGGGGATATACGCTGATAGAGCTGTCGGTTGTCGTCCTGCTGATCGGGATGATGCTGCTCGTCGCCGTGCCGCGCGTCCGGGATGCCGTGCTTTCCGATGACCTGAAGACGGCGACGCGCCGGCTCGTCGGTGCGTCCCGGGTGTTGAAAAATGATGCGGTTCGCGAGCAGGTGGACTACCTGCTGCATCTTGATCTTGCCCATCCGGGTTTCTGGGTGTTCAGCGCCGATACCACGCCGGAAAAGCTGGCCGAAATCCGCAAGCAGGCGACCCCTTTTGCCGAGGGGGTGAAAATAACAGACTTCATTCGGCCCGGTGCGGAAAAACAAACAGAGGGGGATGCCGAGATCCGCTTTCATCGCCAGGGGTACGTTGATCCGGCGGTTGTCCATCTGACCAGGAACGATCGCACGTTTACCGTTGTTTTCCAGCCGTTTCTCAATACGGTGACTGTTTATGAAAAATATGTGGATTATAAATTCGATGAAGACGGGCAGACCTTCAGTCGATAACGCCGCTTCTTCCCCGGGGAAGCGCGGGTTTACGCTTCTGGAGGTCATGATCGCGATGGCGATTCTGGCGATTGCCCTGGTCGCGGTGTACCGGTCGCAGTCGCAAAGCATTTCGATGGCGGGAGATTCGCGTTTTCAAACCACGGCCGCGCTTCTCGCTCAGGGCAGGATGGCCCAGTTGGACGCCGCCGATCCTGCCGGGGTCAAAGCCGAACGCGGCGATTTCGGGGATGACTTTCCCGGCTATAGCTGGCAGGTGGTGATAGAGGATACGGAAATCAAACTCATCAAAAAGCTTGTTGTTAAGGTTGTCAACAACCGGCTGACCAGGCGCAACGAATACCGCCTGATTCTCTACAAGGTAATGATTTAGTGAGAGAAAAAGGTTTTACGCTCATCGAGATACTGCTCGCCGTTTTAATCCTCGGGATCGTCATGACAACCGTTTATGCGTCCTATACGGGGACCTTCCGGATCATCGCGGAGACGAAAAAGGATGCCGAGCTTTACGGCATGGCGAGGGCTGCCCTGGATCGCATGGCGCGGGATCTGGAAGCGGTCTCGCCCTGGAAAGGGGCTTTCCCTTTTGTTGCCAAGCCGTATTCCCTGCTGGACCAGAATTTTACCGGCATGATCTTCCGCTCTGCCGCCCACGTCGCCTTCGGAATGGAGGAGCAGTCAGGCGGGGTCGCCGTTATCGAGTATATAGTTGAGGAAGAGAAAGAAGGGGAGGGGTTTGCCCTCTATCGCAGTGATTCGTTGAGTCGTGATCTGAAGGAGGATGAGCCGCCGCCCCAAAAATATTTGCTGTGCGACCGGATTGCCGGTCTGACCTACCTTTTCTACGACGACAAGGGGAAGGAATACGACGCATGGGATTCCGACGGAGGCGAAGAAAAACAGAGAAAAAAAGCCCCTACGATCGTCGAAATACGCATGTCTCTGGTAAATGCCAGAAATCCGGACAGCCCCTATCCGTTTATGACCCGGGTATATCTGCCTGTTACAGGGGCCCGATGATGCGGAGCGATGCAAGCATGACCAATCAACGGGGAGTAGCCCTGATCGTCGTGATCCTGATGATAAGCATCATCGTGGCGCTGACGATCCAGTTGAATCGCGATATGCGCTCAGAGGTCTATGAGTCGGCCAATCTGAGCGGCCAGATACAACTGCGTTATGTTGCAGAATCCGCCATTCATGCTGGCGAGGCGGTTCTGCTGATTGACAAAAACCAGTATGACGCGCTTACGGAGGATTGGGCGAATACGGAACTGTTCTCCCTGAGAGCGGCGGAATTTTTCGACAACGCCTCGTTCAAGCTGACGATAGAAGACCTGGGAGGCAGAATCCCGATAAACCTGCTTGTCAGCGGCAATGGCTACAATGTCCCCGTCCGGGAGATGCTGCTGCGCCTGCTTACCGGCCCCCATTTCCGTCTGGAGGAGGGAGCGGCCGAGGAGATCATCGACGCCATCAAGGACTGGATCGATGCGGACAGCGAGACAACCGGAAGGGGCGCCGAGAGCATGGTAAAAAATGCTACTCTTGATTGCATTGAAGAATTATTGATGATAAGGGGGGTCACCCGTGAGCTGTTTTACGGATCGGAGAAGTTTTACGGACTTTCCCGTTGTCTGACCGTTTTCGGCGATGGGAAGATCAACATCAATACCGCCCCCAAACCGGTGTTGCGGGCGCTGTCGGCCCAGATGACGGACGAGGCGGTGGAGGCGCTTGACAAGTACCGCCGCGACCAGAAGAAATCCGTCGCCGACCCCGGTTGGTATAACGGGGTTCCGGAAGCGACCGGTATGAATATCCCGGTGGGAAGCGTAACGGTCAAAAGCGATATCTTTCAGATTAAGGCAGCGGGAGTGCAGGGGAGAATGACAAAGCAGATTACCGCAATCGTCAGCAGGGATGCGGGCAGGAGAAAAGTTGTGGTTTTGACCTGGAGAGTGGAGTAATGCCGGAAAAATTTCTGGGCCTCGATATCGGCGCCGGGAGCATCAAGGCGGTGCTGCTCACCCGTGGTTTCCGGGGCGGAGGAGCCGTCGCGGGTTTTTGCCGTGTCGGGATTGAAGAAGCCGGGGGGGTTGAAGAGGCCCTGCGGCAGCTTTTTTCCGACCAGATGTTTACAGGTGCGATCTGTGTATCGGCGCTCCCCGCTTCCCAGTTTTCCTTTCGCAATATCCAACTGCCGTTTCGTGACGAACGGAAGATCAGGCAGACAGTGGCGTTCGCGGTGGAGCCCTTCATCCAGCAGCCCCTCGAAACGGTCCTGATTGACTATACGGTTGCCGAGCGAACAAAACAGACCAAACTGTTCACCGCGATTGCCGAAAGAACGCTGATCGACGACCGCCGAGCGCTTTTGTCCCCGCACGTCCGCGAAACGGCGGTGCTCGACATTGACGCCGTTCCGCTGGCTTCCTTTCTTGCCCGTAAGCCTGATTTTCCTGACTGTGCATTGCTGCTCGATATCGGCTGCAAGGATTCGACGGCTGTTTTTGCCGGGAAGAGGGGCATTTTCCATGTTCGCCATTTTTATTTCGGCGGGCAGAAAATCACCGAAGCCCTTGCCCAGACTTTGGGAATCGAGACGCAAGCGGCTGAAGAGTTTAAGATAAAAGGGGAATTTTCAGAAGAGGGGTTGGCAGCGCTCCGCAAGGTCTTGGAGCCATTTTTCGCCGAGCTGAAAAATACTGTCGCCTTTTTACAGCAGAAAGGCCAGATACCGGAGTTTCCTGCCAAAATCATCCTGACGGGTGGCGGTTCGCAAACGCCAGGCGTTGCCGAAGGGTTGTTAGGTCTCCTGGGTATTCCCGTCGAAAAAACCGATTTGCTTGCCGCAGGAGGCTTCGGAATCGACGCAGAGGCTCGTTCCTCCTGGGATGCGGCCGTTATGGATCAGGCCCTGGCGCTCTCGGCAAGACCCCTTGGGAAGGGGAACGGCTTCAACTTCCTCAAGCGCGAGAAGGAGACGCGGGTTGGGTCGGGAGAACTTCGCGGCATCATCAAAAAATCAGCAATAGCGGTCGGGGTGATCGTTCTTTTGGCCGGCCTTGAATTCGGTCTTGGCGATTACGCCATGCGTCTCCATCTGGCCCGTCTCAAGAAGGATGTTATCTCTGAATTCAAGAAGATAGACCCCGAGGCAACCAGGATTGTCGATCCGGTTGTGCAGCTCCGGGGCAAGATCGCCGAGGCCAAAAAACTGACGGCCGGCATCGGCGATGCGTTGTCGTCGGCTGCCGTTCTTGATATCTTCAGGGAGATTTCGGCAACGGCCCCGCCGGAGATCGCGCTTTCGGGGTTTTCACTCGAAGCGGATGAGATTGTTTTGAAGGGAGAGGCCCCGAATTTCGACGCGATGGACGCGTTCAAAAAGAAGCTGGAAAGCTCGAAATACGTTAAAGCGGTGACGGTTGGTTCCACCAGCCTGATGAAGGAGGAAAAAGGGGTGGAGTTTAATCTCAAGGTGATCAGAAAACGATGAAGCAGCTCTGGGAACAATTGACAAAGAGCCAGAAGCGGGCCCTGACGATAGGCCTGATCTTCGTTGCGGGGACCATTGTCATGCAGTTTGCCGTTTTCCCCTGGATAGACGCGCGCCAGAAGATGCAGGCGTCGATTGCGGCAAACGAAAAGACCCTCCGGGAGCTGGCGACGCTCGGTCGTGATTATGCGGTTCTCCGGCGTTCCTCAGAGGCCATGAAGAAGGTTATCGAAAAGAGGCTGCCCGGGTTCGCCCTTTTTTCCTATCTGGAGAAAAAGGCCAATGAAACCGGTCTGAAGGCGCACATAAAATCGATCAATCCGCTGAAGCCGACAGCGGCGGGGGCCTACGAGGAAACGGCCGTGGAGATAAAGATCGAAAATTTGACGATCAAGCAACTGGCCGATTTTTTATATAATGTGGAATCGCCGGAACAGATGGTGAGGATACGGAGGATGGCGATTGGCAAGATGAAGGAGGCGCCGGAATACCTCGTCGCGGATATCCAGGTGTACGCATATCAGAAGCCGACCGCGGAGGGACCCGTCCGATGAAGGCGAAGCTTAATGTTCATAAAATCAGCCGGGCCTTTTTCGGATATGCACTGGCAGGCGTCCTGATGCTGTTGTTTTTCCTGTACTTGCGTTTTCCTGGCGATGCCGTAAGGGATTATTTGAAGGCGTCGGCGGCGGCCCGTCACCCGGACATGCTCTTTGTCCTCGACTCCGTCGGGCCGGTAATCCCTCCCGGCATGGCGATGGAAAATCTGACCATCGGTTTTCGCGGCCGTCCCGAGGCGACACTCCACGCCGATCGCCTGACATTCTCCCCCGGCTGGCTTTCCGTCTTTCAGGGAAAGGCTGCGGTTGTGACGTCGGCATCCCTGTATGGGGGCGAGATCAACGGCAGCGGCGAGTTGGCGCAGGCCTTTTCGCTGCGGGGGCCGTTCTCGGGGAGCGTGCAGGTCAACGGGATACGTCTGGAAAAGTGTCTCATGCTCCAGGATTTTTTTTCCCGCCAGTTTTCCGGAACTCTTAAGGGTTCTTTTTCGGTGAACGGGGTTGCCGGGCCGCTTAAGAACGTCGCCGGGAAGCTGGAGGCAACGGTTACGAACGGGAGTTACCAGCTCCTGGAGAATATCGTGGGGTTTGACAAAATCGGTTTCAGCCGGATCGATCTGAAAATGGAGCTCCGCAACGGCGCCCTGAAAATCTCCAGCCTGACGGTAAACGGCGATAAAATTCGCATCACGCTGAAGGGAAACATCCTTTTGGCCGATGATTTGAAGGACAGCCGGATGGATTTGACCGGTTCGGTCGAGTTGCAGGGATTGGGGGGTAGGCGGATGCCGATTGCGATCGGCGGCGTGTTCGGAAATCCAACGGTGAAGTTGATGTAAATGGAGGGACGCGCTTAAGTCGCGTCCGTGGTGGTTGCTTTCTTTACTTTTAAGGGACTTACAGACGTGGATTTGGCTCGTTATTTTCGTTTTTCCTTTTCCGACCTCCAGGGGCTTTTCTCCCGGAGGACGGTTATTTTAATATTGATGGCCGTTTTGCTGTATCAGACGACGGGCGTATTTTACCGGGCCCTGACGCTCCAGTTGCTCCGCATGACCCCGCCTCCCGCTGCGGAAATCCAGGTGCAGGAGGCGGTTGCAGCGATCCGTGAGCCGCTGGATGCTTACAGACCCATCCTCGACAGAAATATCTTCGGCACAACGACCGAGGCAATCGAGGAGAAGCAGGCGAAAAACCAGCCGGCCCCGCAGCAGGATATAACGCTGCTTTTCGACTTGCGCGGCACAGTCGCCGGCGATGCAAAACATGGTTTTGCGGTAATCGAGGAGAAGGGATCGCACAAGCAGAAACTGGTCAAGATCGGCGATGTCATTTCCGGCGCCCGGGTTGTCCGGATCAAAAGAAATGCGCTTGATGTGCTGATAAACGACCAGGAGCGGACGCTCAAGATGGCGGATAAAACCGAGGCGCCGATTTTGCCGCCGTCTGGCGCAAGGGCGCTTCCCGTTTCCCCCGCCGTTCCCGGGGGAGGAACGGTCATAAATCGCAGCGAGATTTCCGATGCCCTTGCCGATATGGGGAGCCTGCTCCGCCAGGCGCAGGTGCGCCCCTACTTCAAGGGAGGGGTTGCCGAGGGCTTCATTATAACCAACATCCAGCCCGGAAGCATGTACCAGCGGATGGGAATCGTCAACGGGGACATTCTCCAAGGGGTTGACGGGCAGAGGATCCAGACGGCGGATGACCTGATATCGTTTCTCAACACCCTCAAGGGGGCTGCGGGGGCGGCCCTTTCGCTGCAGCGCGGAGGAAAGCCGCAGACGCTAAACTATCAGTTCCGGTAAGGAAACTGCGCCGCACCCGTTATTCCTCCCCCCGAGGGGGCGGCTTGGTGAGGGCGAGGGGAGTAAAGTAAGAGGAGGGAAGCGCCACTATTTTGGGGTTGTAAAGAATGTACGAGGCATACTTCGGGCTGAAGGAAAACCCATTTACCCTCTCTCCGGATCCGCGCTACCTGTATCTGAGCCCGCGGCATCGGGAGGCGTTGAACTGCCTGCTTTACGCGATACATGAAAAAAAGGGATTTATGGCGCTCACCGGCGGAATCGGGACCGGCAAAACAACCCTTTGCCGGTTCATGCTTGCTAATTTGGGCGATTCGGTAGCGACGGCGCTGATCTTCAATCCCGCCCTGTCCGATCTCGAACTCCTCAAAACGGTTAACCAGGAGTTTGGCATCAGAATCGGGAGGGGAAGGGGGACAAAAAAAAGGTATATAGACGCCCTCAACGACTTTTTGCTGGCAAATTTTTCCCGGGGGAAAAACGCCGTCCTGATCATAGATGAGGCGCAAAATCTGCCCCGCGAAACGCTGGAGCAGGTCAGAATGCTGTCGAATCTGGAGACGGCAAACGAGAAACTGCTTCAGATCGTACTGCTGGGGCAGCCGGAACTACGCGAGATGCTGATGCTGCCGTCGCTTCGGCAGTTGAACGAGCGCATAACGGTCCGTTATGACCTGAAGCCGCTCGTAAGAAAAGATGTGCGCGGTTACCTCGAGCATCGGCTCGCCGCCGCATCCGGCAACACGAGGGGGCTGTTTTCTCAGGCGAGTTATGGCTGTATTTACCGGGCCTCCGGGGGGATCCCGAGGAGAATCAACGCGATCTGCGACCGGGCGCTGCTTGTCGCCTATGGCAAGGATAAGCGCACGGTCGATCGGCGCATCGTCCGGGCGGCGATTCGCGATCTCGGCTCCAGCTATCTGGCCCGGACGTCCGGTCAGAGGAGGCGGTTTTGGCTGGAAATGGCCATTGCCCTGCTGCTCTGGGCGGTGATGACTATCCTCGGATACTTGCAGTGGCCGTGGTTTTGAGTACGGGCGGACAAGTGGCAATCAAACAGCTTGACGGAAAAGAAAAATGAGTTATATCAACGAGGCGCTCAGAAAGGCGCAAACAGAAAAGGATAATTGCCATGGGAGGTTGGATTATGTTGTTTCCCTCCCTTCCGAAGAGCGGGGGCGCCCGCGGCAAAAACGCGTTGCGGTTTTGGCGGCGATTGTCGTAATTGCCGCTGCGGGGGTGCTTATTTCCTTCAAATTTTTCTTTGCGCCGGTGTCCGTTGTTCAAAAGTTGCCGGAATCATCAGCAGAGCGGGGAACGGCCTTCGCCGGTTCGACTGAAAAACGGGAGGCGCGGAAAGCAGAAATGCCGGCGGCGGTTCTCGCGGCGGATGACGCCACCCTGAAGACGAGCGCGGCAAAACAATCTTCCGCAGAAGGGAAGAGGGTGCAGGACGAGAAAAAGACCGCGGATATAAAGCGTCTCTATGCAGAAGCGGTACTTGCCCAGCGCAACGGCAAATTCAGCACCGCCAAGATCCTCTACGGGGAGGTATTGACGCTTGATGCCGACAATGTAGAGGCGCTGAACAACCTGGGGGTTGTTTACCTGGCAGAAAAAAAGGACGACAAGGCGCTGGCCCTGTTTCGCCGGGCGGTTTTGCTGAAACGCGATTACGTCGATCCGTACTACAACATGGCCTGTCTTTACGCGCAGAAAAATGATATCGATCAGAGTCTCTGGAATCTCAAGATGGCGATATCCATAGATAAGGAAGTTAAAAACTGGGTAAAAAAGGATGCCGACATGAAAAAGGTAGTAGCATCGCCTAAATTTCAAGAAATAGACGGAGGGGTAAAAAACTGATGCCATCGGTAAACATTATTGAAGACAGGATTAAATCTCTATTCAGCCACGCGGCGCAAGCCTGGCGGGAGGGGAACGGCAGTCTTTGTGTAAATAAATCAAGGTATTCCTCCCTTATGTGGGCTTTCGCGATTTTTACCGCCCTGGTTTTCTCGCTTCCGGGGGTCTCCGTCGCCGCCCGCATCGCCGGGGAGGAACAGCCGGTAACAACCGCGTCGGAGCCAGCAGCGGTTGTGCCGCAGAAAACTGCCGTAGAGAAGAAAGCCGCGGCGACAGCGGAGAAAGCGGCAAAGACGGCAGAAACCGGAACGTCAACGGTTTC
>Ga0208373_1001976_pt1 | contig 24527 bp, 19 predicted proteins | sample RifOxyC2_FD_184036 | JGI IMG/M metagenome (GOLD analysis project Ga0208373, IMG submission 184036) | Soil microbial communities from Rifle, Colorado - Rifle Oxygen_injection C2 (SPAdes) | ecosystem: Environmental > Terrestrial > Deep subsurface > Rock core/Sediment | place: Rifle, Colorado... | reverse complement strand
CCCCCCCTGTTGACAGATTCACGCTAAAAACACGCTAACTTAATACAAATCAAGCGGTAATGCCAAAAATTATGGTATTTCGGCCATGAACAGGTCGTTCATCCCTCAGGACAAACCGTTAGCTCCCCGGAATTACACGATTTACTGTATCAGGTTTAGGCCGGTGTCTTTATCCAGGGTGCGTAATATGGTGGTTTTAAGGTCGGTCAGGGTAATCTCGCAGGTCGGGCCGACTACGGCCTCCTTGAGATGTCCGCCATAACAGAGCATATCCTCGGCGCTGACTGAGATATGGCTATGCACCACTACTTCTCCGTCTTTGCGGGTGATATTGCCGGTCAAACTGACGATCTCCAAAGCGCCGGACATCTGTTTGTAGCTGTATTGTTTTTTGACCGTGTCAAAGTGCGCCATCTCCACCTGACTGACCGCGCCGATGCCATTGAAGAATCCGGACAGGATATTTTCGTTGCGGCAGACCTCGCTCAACTTCTCAATTATCTTATCGCCCTTGGACATCACTATCAATAAATGGTCGTAACTTTTATGGTATTTCATAATCAAACTCCTGAATAAATATTAGCCACGAAGACACTAAGGCACGAAATTTATTTAGTCCTTAATATTTGTAAACTGATTTAGCCGATTTAAGCGGATTTATCTGATATCTGCTTAATCAGCATAATCTGCTCAATCTGCTTACCACTTATTATCATCCAGCCAGGTTTTGATAGTCCCGACCACGGATTTGACACAGCCGTCCTGGAACGGCGATATCAGTTTGGCCACTTGGGTTAGGCCGACAAACGCCTGCCTGCCCCCGGTCTGGCATAACCTGACATAATCCGCCCAAGCGCTGGCCCGGTCTTCCAAGGATTTCTTCCAGAACTGGAAGGCGCATATCTCGGCCAGGGTGTAATCAATATAATAAAACGGATGTTTGAAGATGTGCAACTGCTGGTGCCAGAATCCGCCGTTAGCCAGATACTGGTTGTCCTCGTAATCCCGGTGTGGTAGGTATTTCTGCTCTATGGCACGCCATTGCTTCTTGCGTTCGGCTGGCGTGGCATTTGGATTCTCGTAAACGAAGTGCTGGAATTCGTCCACGGTGACGCCATAAGGAATAAAGAGCATGGCGTTATTGAGATGTCCGAACCGGTATTTGCGGACGTCTTCCTTGAAGAACTTTTCCATCCACGGCCAGGTGAAGAATTCCATGCTCATGGAATGTATCTCGGCCGCCTCTGAGGTCGGGCTCTGGTATTCCGGCACTGTAAAATCGCGGGTGGCGTACGCCTGAAAGGCGTGGCCGGCCTCGTGGGTCAGGACGTCAATGTCGCCTGAAGTACCGTTAAAGTTGGAGAATATAAACGGCGCTTTGTATTTGCCGATAAAGGTGCAATAACCGCCCCCGGCCTTGTTGGGTTTGCTGACCAGGTCCATCAGTTCATTATCCAACATAAAGTCGAAGAACTCCTTGGTCTCAGGCGAGAGTTCGGAATACATAGCCCGTCCGTTGTTGATAATCCAGTCCGGGTCGCCCTTGGGCTTGGCGTTGCCGTCCTGGAAATTCAGGCCCTCGTCAAAGTATTTTAGTTTGTCCAGGCCCAGCCGGACCCGCTGTCGCTCGCGCAGGCCCGAGGCGATGGGCACGATAAATTCCTTTACCTGCTTGCGGAAATTAGCCACCATCTTGGCGTCGTAATCAGAACGGCCCATCCGGTCATAGCCCAACTGGACGAAATTCTTGTAACCGAGTTTATGGGCAATGGCCACCCGGATTTTGACTAGTTTGTCATAGAGTTCGTCCAGTTCGGCTTCGTGGCTGGACAGGAATCCGTATTTGGCCTTAGCCGCTTTTTGGCGCATCTGCCGGTCCGGCGAAATCAGGAACGGGCCCATCTGGGACAGGGTCCGCTCCTGGCCTTCAAACATTATCCGAGCCGAAGCTAAAAGAGCCGTGTATTCGGTCGAGAGCTTGTTTTCCATCTGCAGGTCCGGCACGATTTCGGGCTTAAAGACCTTGAGGGCCAATTCAGCCATAACAAAAAGATGCTTACCGACCTTGTTTTCCAGCCAGGCCCGGTGCTGGGATTTTATCAGAAGGGCGTAATAGCGGGTTTCGTATTGGCCCAGCAGCGGGCCGGTCTGGTCAAAATATGCCTGCTCGCTTTTGTAGAATTCGTCAGCCGTGTTGATGCTGTGGCGGATAGCCGCAATCGTGCCCATTGACCCGAATTCAATCCGAAGTTTATTGATGTCCGCCATCAGGGATTCCATTGCCTGCGGGGTCGGAGCTGATTCCAGTTTATCCAACAGTGCCTGATAACGGGTCTGGATGTCCTTGATATCCGGGCGCTGGTATCCAAATTCGCTGAATTTCATTTCAAGACCTTTCTAAACCACAGATTGCACAGATTACTCAGATTAAACGGACAATCTGTTTAATCCGTTAAAACTTGTAGTGAGTAAAACGAATCTATCCCGCTGTTAATGCTTTTCTATACGGCCAAAACTTACTTACCTTCTTCGACGAACTTCTTGATTTCCTCCAGATTCTCCAGGATGAGTTTGGCCTTGGATAATCCGAATGAGAACGGGAATTTATCGTTCTCGTCGCGCTTGAGCACAATTATCGGATTGCCTTTGTATTCGGTTCTTTCTACCATAAAAACATCCTTTCTTAGAGACTGTTAGCCCGTACGGGCGTTACAGCCTCTTAGATCCGCCTCAGGCGGATACCTTATTAATCAATCCTTAAACACGAATAATGACGCGGTTAAAAGCGCACCCAAGCCATAAAGGGCCAAAGTATTATTATATACCGGATAAGAATATGCCATCAGGATGATACCGATTATCATCATTTTAAAACTGGCCCGTTTCTTGCCTATCGTGAAAGCGGCCAGTCCGATACACCCAAACAACAGGCTTCCGAATAAATTAGTGAATGTCATCAGCCCTACCCTACCAAATCACACCCGGAATGGCAATTAATAACCGTTGCAATAATTCACCTATTTTTAATTTGTTGAAATCCTCTATTTTCCCCTCCCTTGATGGGAGGGGCTGGGGGAGGGTGAATTTAAAAGTAATCACCCTCTCCCTACCCTTCCCCATCAAAGGGGGAGGGATTCACCAAATCCGCCTCGTTTTATTTGTTGATTATTCCGATAATACTTGGTATAATTCTGAATATGACTACGACTGATATTTATAAGGGCTATAAAGGCCCAGCCAAAGAGAAACTCATCCAGTTCAATGTCAAGGTCTGGAGCGATGTCATCATCAATACCACCAAGGGCGAGTTCGAGGGCATCATCCTGCCCCGGTCCGAGACCGGCGACAGCCAGCATATCGTCCTGAAAATCCGGGCCGGATATAATACCGGCATCAATATCGATTCCATTACCGCCATCAAGGAACTGGGCTATAAAGAGGTCTTCTATAAAATCCCGGAAAAGGCGTTCCCGTTCGACCCGGCCAAGCCCAATGTCACGCTCCTGGGCACAGGCGGGACCATTGCCTCGCGCCTGGATTACCGGACCGGCGCGGTCATCCCGGCATTTACACCGGGCGAACTCTACGGCGCTGTGCCGGAACTGGCGGATATCTGCAACCTGAAAACCATCAAGCTCTTCGGGGTATTCAGCGAGAATATGGGGCCGGAACAGTATATCGCCACGGCTAAAGCCATCGGCCAGGAAATAGAAGCCGGCGCGGCCGGCATTGTCATCGGGCACGGCACTGATACCATGCACCACACCGCGGCCATCCTGTCATTTATGGTCCAGGACACGCCGGTGCCGATTGTCATGGTCGGCTCCCAGCGCTCCAGCGACCGGCCGTCCAGCGACGCAGCGCTGAACCTGATAAACTCGGTCCGGACCGCGGCCTACAGCGACGCGGCTGAGGTCATGGTCTGCATGTTCGGCCCGACCAGCGATAAATATTGCCTGTTGCACCGAGGCACCCGGGTGCGTAAGATGCATTCCAGTTACCGGAGTACATTCAGGACTATCGGCGGGATTCCCATCGGATTGGCATCGCCCACCGAATTCAAATTCTTTACCGAGGATTACAAACGCCGTCGCGCGGACAAGAAAGTCAAGATAGACACAGCCTTTAACGAAAAGGTGGCCATTGTCTATTATTATCCCAATATGAAACCGGATATGATTGATTCGCTGATTGACCACGGGTATGAAGGCATTGTCATTGCCGGCACCGGACTGGGGCACGTCAACAAGCCGCTCTATGCGCCGTTAAAGAAGGCGGTCGATAAGGGCATTACCGTAGTCATGACAGTTCAGACCCTCTGGGGCTATGTCCAGATGTATGTCTATGACACCGGACGTGATTTGATGGACCTGGGCGTCATCCCCTGCGCCAATATGCTTCCTGAGGTGGCCTATATGAAATTGTGCTGGGTGCTGGGGCATACCACCGAACCAGCCAAGGTCAAGGAGATGATGCTCACGCCGGTGGCCAATGAAATAACCGAACGCGAACCGCACGACGGCTACCTGATATTACAAGGCGGCCTGCCTGAGGTAGACCTGTTTATCTCACAGCATTTGAAGTAAAACACGCAACTGGCGACAAACCCCGTTAGAAAGTCATTTGTAAGAAGAGTAACCGCTGATAGCGCCCTTTCTAACGGGGTAAAAACAAATGCTTCAACAACCCGCTGTCGCCTGGCCTGGCAATGACAATCAACCCTTTTGGTTTTTTGCTCCAGCCCTTTTCTTCGGCGGTTTCAGGTTCGGCCGGATAGTCACTGATTCGCCGTTAATATCAGGGACAACAGAGATGCGAAAATCAACCCTTTTCCCGTTTACACTTGTTAAGATTCTTCCGTCTTGGGGCAGGCGTTTTTCCATGGTATTAAGACCGCTAAGAATCTTAATTCGGCTGATTACGGCTCCCTGCATTTTTTCCGGCGGCGGGGTGATTTCCTTGGTAACGCTGCCTATACGAAACCTGATACTCATCTTGTTATTCAGCCGCTCTATCCGGACATCTCTGGCCTTCTGGCAGACGGCATCCAACAGAATTGCGTCCAATAGTTGCATCGGATTTTTATCCTCCGTCTTAGCCGGTGATTCCGGAGCAGCGCCGGCAAGAGACACGACTGTTTCCGCTTCAAAGGTGCCATTTTCCAAGCCATCGGCTATCTTCTGGAAGATTTCATCCAGATTGCCTTTCTCTTCCCCGATTTTAACTATAGCCCGGATGGAAGTGGAAAAATAACCGGGGAATTCATCAAGGGTTTCTGATATGCTCCCGCCTAATCTAATCCGGCTCCGAATAGCCGCGACAACGGGCTTGAATCCCGGGTCGGATATTTCTTTTTCTATTATATCCAGAACGTTTAAAATGGGCATCCCCAGATTTAACAATACTCCGAATTTACGCCAGAATTTAACCAGTACCATTTCTTTTCCGGGAAGTGATTTGTTCGCCACATGCCTTTTGAGGTCATTCCAACTCTTAAACCCGTAATCCATAGCCAGGGCGTATTGCGCTTCATTGAGGCTAAGTTCCGAATCAAGAATTTCCTGGTCTGATGCCTTGGAAAAACGGGTTAACAGCCGGAGCGTCTCACAAACATCGGGGTCCTTATTGTCATGCGATTTTGCCAGGGTCTTTGCCTCATTTTTGAGGTGTTGTAAATTGGGCTTGTTAGGTAATATTCGTGACATAATAATCTCCTTTCATCATCTGCCCGGGGTCTGCATGCACAGGCTAAAAGAAGATTATTAAAATCTTCCGTGGTAAAAACTGAAGGTGAACTATGTTCTTCCCGCAGACCAGGCAGCATCCTTCAAATGCATATATATAATTTAATGAATATATTACTTTTGTCAAGTATTATATATATAAATCCCATGTTTTTATTAGGGCGCTTTACTCAATTCATACTATTTGCTCAGCGCATCTTGAGTAATTTAGGACCGAACGCGAACCGCACGACGGCTACCTGATATTGCAAGGCGGACTGCCTGAGGTGGACCTGTTTATCTCGCAGCATTTGAAGTAACAGATACGGATACTTTGCCACTAAGACACTAAGAAATTTCAGGATTCTTGCTGACTTTGTGGCGATATGTTTTTATTGGTTCCTATATTACTTTATCTTCTTGGCCAGCGCTTGTTGGAGCGCCGCGCCGTTAATCCGACCACGATAGGTTTTCATCACCACCCCACTATAATATGCCAGCATCTTTTCCTTCAGTTTAAACGCCTCTTTCCGATATGCTTTGAATGTGCCGGACTTCATTGCTTCGCTGATGGCCTTATCAAGCTGCGTTTCAGGTAAAACCTCCAGATGATTCGTTTTAATTATATCCTTTACCTTAACGCCCGGGGTTTGCGCCAAATAATTCATTATTCTGATAATGGCCTCTTTTTGGAACAGGCCTTTAGAGTAGAGCTCAAATAGCTCTTTGACTGATTCATCAGTGATTTTATCCGCTGGCACGCCCTTGTGTTTCAGCCCGGTCAGTTGCTGGGTCATGACTGCGCCAACTAAAGTAGGATTCATTTTATAGTCAGCGATTATTTTCTCAGCCAGAGGCGCTTTGTCAGAGATAGCCAAATCGCGCGCCACGGTATAAGCCATGCCCATCTTAGCATAGCGCTGTTCCTTAGCCCAGGGCGCTTCAGGCAGATGTTCCTTTATCTTGTTGACCCGGGCTTGGGTAATCGTGGTCGGCGGTGAATCGGTATCCGGATACATCCGATTGGCGCCGGGCAGAATCCGCTCAAAATCAGTCACCCCGTTTTTCAATGACCGGCGAGTCTCGTTAGGCACGCCGTTAATGGCATCCACCACGCGCAGACGCACCTCTTCCAGAGCGGTCTTGACATCGGCCGGACTGCCCCAGGTAACCACAGCCACATCATCCTTGCCCACAATTAAGGTCTTTTTAATCACTTCCAAATCAGCTACCGCGCCGTCATAAAACGAATATTTATCCGTTTGGAACATATTGGGCAGTTCATCAAGGCAGGCAATGATGCGCACCCGCTCGCTGATTTCATCGCCAAAGGTAACGCCCAGTTGAGTCGGATGATTGAGGATGCCGGCCAGGCCGGTCAGTTTGATTGCGCCAATCACATTCTTGCGGTAGATTGCCCCAAGCATAGCTACTGATTTAGTCCCTGACAGCTCCGCAGTCAAATCTTGCTTGACCACATTGAGATTCTTCTCGTTAATCCCGCGCTTGGCCAATATGCTCTTTATTTTAAGCAGATTCGCCTGGCGCAACGCCTCATTATGGAGCAGAGCCGGTATCATACAGGTCTGGGGCACGCCCTTGATTTCCACGCGCGAGCCGCCGGTGACGCTGGAATTGACATCCTGCCGGACCGAACCCAAGCCCCGGCGCACCTTTTTGGTGGCCCGAATCAACCGTCCGATTTCGTTGACTACTAAACGCGCCTCTTCGGGCGTTCTCATATCGGCCCCGGTTATCACCTCAATTAACGGCATACCCAGCCGGTCCGTCCGGAATGTTACCCGGTGCCCGATATTGCTGACCTGCCGGCAGGCGTCTTCCTCATAACAGATATGGCTGATGGTGATTTTCCGGTCCTGGAACGGAAGCCAGCCGTTGATGCCAACCACGGCTGTGCGCTGGAATCCGGTCGGGATACTGCCGTCTAAGTACTGCTTGCGCGAGATATGCATCTCGTCCACGATACTACAATTCAAGAGCAAGGCGATTTCAATGGCGATATCCAGGCCTTCCTGGTTAACGGTAAAAGGCGGGGTATCGTCCATCTCATAGGTGCAGACGGTTTCCCGGTTCAACTGGTAGACCACGTCTTTCTTGGTCTTGAATTCCATCAAAGCGCAGCCGTCGTATTCACCCAGTTCAGACAGGGTCGGCCTCATATGGCGCAGAATCTCGGCGTCATAAACCTTGGAATACCGGCCGGCCGGGCAATGGCAGAATAATTTCTTCTGTGTCAGGATTTGCTGGTGGATTTCTATACCGGACTTAAAACCTAACGCGCTGTAAAAAGCCAGATTATTGTAATCTGTTTTATTCATATCTTATATCACGCTATGAGATTGCTTCGCTACCGCTCGCAATGACACACTCATTACACTGATAATCAAGAGCAATGCAGATGTCGGTTAATCAAATCCTTTATCTTAGCCGGCTGACCGTATAATTTACGGCTCAAATCACGGTCGTTATAATTCTTCAGATTCCGGGCGATGCCGTCAATCACCTTGTGAGAAAATACGCTGTCCTTTTCGTAAACTGCCCGGTCGCGCACCAGGCAGTCAGCTGACTGCCAGCAGGACAGTGGCAACTGGGGCAGGGTCTTCTGGATTTTCTTGAATTCATCGTGGAAGATATTGACATCGACATAGAGTTTTTTAGCCAGGCTTAATGCGCCGGGCATCTGAAGCCCGTGCCGGGCGGCCGAAGCCAGTCCGGCCATAAGCAGATGCGCGTTGGCTGAACCATCCGGGCAACGGAATTCCACGGTCTGGCTATCACCCTTGCTTAATGACTTGGTCTTTTCCCTGGGGTTGGCATTACGGGCCATGTCACGCTTATTGCGCCAGCCCAACGGCACCCGAACCAGCACCGAACGATTGCGGTCACCCCAACAGATATTTGTCGGCGCTTCGTGCTTGGGCACCAATCGCAGATACGAAACCGGCACCGTATTACCGAACGCGGTCAGAGACGATGCCATCTTAAGATAGCCGGCAATAACCTTATGTGCCGTGTCGCTCAATTCGCCGTCCTGGACCATCATATTCCGTCCATTCTTAACCAGACGGGTATGAATATGCAGACCGCTTCCGGCATGACCGACCAAAAGCTTGGGCGCGAATGAAATGGTCACGCCATATTTATAACCCAAGGTCCTAAGCACCCATTTGGCCAGAACAATCTGGTCCGCGGCAGATTCTATATTAACCGGCAGAAATTCTATCTCATGCTGTTCCATTTCCATTTCGTCAGACGGGATATGTCCGACCTCGGCATGGCTGTATTTAATACTGCAGCCCATTGCCGCCAGTATATGAGACGCCTCAACCCTAAGGTGCTCCCACTTGGCAAACGGCGTTGAGGCATGGTAGCCGCGCTGGGCATCGTTCGGATAAAGCGGGTCCTGATTATAGAGAATGTAATATTCCAGTTCGCCCATAGCTTCCATTTCCAAGCCAGTGGCTGATTTCAGAGCCTGATTGGCCCGGGCCGTAATGAATTCCGGGGCGCTGGGCAACGGTTCGCCCTTGCTGGTATAATAAGAACAAAGGATATCTACTGCCGGTATATCCGAAAACGGATTTACAAAGGCCGTCCGGTAACGCGGGATGACATAAAGGTCGCTGGAGGCCGCGTCAATATACGGGAATAAGCTCGAGCCATCCACCCGTTCGCCGGCAGATAGAATCTGGTCCAGTTGCGCCCGGCTGTTAAAGGCAAAATTCAGGGTCTTTAACTTACTGTCCCCGCCGACATAATGGAAATTAAGCATTTGGACGTGGTTATTGACCATAAACTTAACCAGGTCTTGCTTGGTAAAATCCGCTGACGGCTTACTAAGATAACGAACAATGGAATGTGGATTCAATCCGTTTTCTTTCATAGTAACATTCTTTCATCATTCCGTCTTCCCATCATCTATCCTCTCCCAAAAAAGAAGAGGTAAAAGTGAGGGGATAATTTACAAGCCTAATTCTTTTAGTTTCTCTGGCATAGGATTGCCGTTTTTGTCCCAACCGCGCACATTATAATATTCATCCAGGAGTATATCTATATTGGCCTTGCTGATAACACTGCCTTTGGTCGGGCCGTTAACCACGGTTTCTTCAAACCACCGGGCCGGCGGGTAGTCAAATTGCCGTCCGAATGTATTGGCATGTTCCTTAATCAGGAACTGACGGGTCAGATTCCAGACCCGTTCCGATGCCTTGAGCATTTCATTCCAGGTGAAATCCAGTCCGGTGGCGGCTTTTAATAACTGGGGATAATAATCCAGGTTAAGTTCCAGTTCGACCCACTGCAGACGACAACACCCAACCATATCAAAAATCGGCCTGACGTGCTGAAGCTCCACCACCTTCTTAGCCTTGCCTTCGATGACCTCGCGGCCGACCTGAATATCATGGGTAATGGCCCAGGCCCGGTTGTGATGGGCGCCAATGTCGCAGGTCATATAAGCCAGCATCATGGCCGGCGCTTTGCGCGATTCATAGCCGGAAATTTCCAGGCCTTTGACCTGCATAGCGAACTTCTCCGAGCCTTTACCTAATTTCTCAGATGCGATTTTTACGCCGTCAGCCAGGAGGTCCCCGATACCCTGGCGGCGGGCAATCATATTAATTATCTTTTCAAACGCCTCGATACTGCCGAATTTCCAGTCCATCCCATCAGTATCCTGCTTGGTGATAATGCCCTTTTCATAGCATTCCATGGCAAAAGCCACCACCGAACCACCGGAGATGGTGTCAATGCCCAACTCGTCGCAGATATAATTGGCGTAGGTCAGGTCAGCCATATTGCCAATGGCGCAGTCGCCGCCGATTAAAGCGGCTGTTTCGTATTCCGGGCCTTCAACATAATAATCTTTTTTGTTCCGAACGGTCTTGGCGTATTTTCCGCAGGCACAGGGACAGCCGAAACAGGCCTTGTGATTGACCAAGGTCTGCTTAACCAGCTCGTCGCCGGAAATATTTTCAAAACCCTTAAGGTTACCGCTCTGGAAATTGCGGGTCGGGAATGAGCCCTGCTGGTTGGACCAAACAGTCACGCCGGCCGTGCCCTGAGCCACCCATTGTTTCCATCCGGCATGCTTGAAACAGTCAGCAAAGGCCTGCTTGCCGATTTCTAAAAGCTTATCCGGGTCAGCTACCTTGAGCGACTTAGTGCCTTTAACGGCTACGGCCTTGAGGTTTTTCGAACCCATAACTGCGCCGATGCCGGTCCGTCCGGCCTGGCGTCCGAAATCGTGGGAGATGCAGGCGAACTTAATTTTGTTCTCGCCGGCCGGGCCGATGGTGGCTATTTCAAAATCACGGCCTAAATCATTCTTAAGCATGTCTTCAGTTATCATTGCACCCTGGCCCCAGTATTTTGCGGCATCGCGGATTTCCACCTTGTCATTGTAGATATAGATATAGACCGGCTTCGGGGCGACGCCTTCAATAATAATCACATCGTAACCGGCGTATTTCACCTCAGCCGCCAGATGGCCGCCCATATTGCTGTCGCCGTAGGAATTGGTGGCCGGAGATTTAGATGCAAAGGTAATCTTGCCGCCAGCCGGCAGAAACAATCCCGATAGCGGGCCTGAAGCAATGAGCACCTTGTTATCCGGGCCGAGCGGGTCAATACCCGTCTTGATTTCATCATAGAGAATTCGAGCGGCAAAACCGCGCCCACCGATATAGTCTCTGATTAATTTCTCGGGCAGTGGCGCAGAAGATATTTTTCCGGTAGAAAGGTTTACCCTGAGAATCTTGCCTCCATAACCGAACATATAAATCTCCTTTTCTTAGAACTCCGCCATGGCGAATCATTTAGATAACGCCATTGCGTAATCTAATTCTTCACAGAAAGCACCTTGGTTCCGCAAAGCGGGATGCATTCCTTGCACAGGTCACACTTTATAGGCACCGAGCTATCCTCATGCATAAACATCACTTGGGTCGGACAGGATGTAACGCATTCGCCACAGCCCGTGCATTTATCAGCATCAATAATATAGACGCCATTTTTCTCTGAAATGGCCTCAACCGGGCAGACGCTGGCGCAGGTGCCGCATTGATTGCACACCCGCGGATCGTAATGCCCCGGCTTGGGGAATTTAGCATCAATAGCCAGAGCCGCTTTTTTGGGATTAACTTCTTTAAAATGATATAACGAACAAATGGTCAGACATACCCGGCAACCGGTACATTTTTTAGCATCTACATCTAAATACATATTTTAAGCTCCTTTTCTATGCTCGATAAGAAAACCAATTATACTAATTTAACTGCAACTTGGTCAAAGAAAAGTAGCTAACCATTTTTGTTGACCCCGGCATTAATTATAGTATTATCCTTTATATGCCAGCGTTGATTTTATTATTAACAATACTCTTATGCGGCTGCGCCGCTTCAAATCCTGCTGCAACTCAGACCTCTAGAATTCTGCCGACTCGAATACCATTTCAGATTAAAGATAAAGCCGTGATTGGTATCGTGCCGGTTTTATCACCTGAGCCATCCCGGAAAAAAGATTTCTACGACTATTTCCTGCCCCCGCCTAATCAGGATAAATACGATCAATCCCGGCGCTATACCGCAATCATAGCTAATAAGATTAGGGAAAATTTAGAACAGAAAGGATTTGTCCCGTTTGTGGCTACCCCGGCCCGGACCGAAGACCTTTACGCGCCAGAATTCTTTGAGGTCCTAAAAATATCCTGTCCGTCAGATTACTGCATCATCATTTACCTATATGAACTGCTCAATAGTGAAAAAAAGGTCGGCAGGACAGACTCTGAAAAGGAGAGTAGTTACCCGGTAGAACAATGGCAACATGATGCGGTCGCCCGCTCGCGGATTGAACTCTATGAATCCGCCAATATGAACCTAATTTGGCAGCATGATATAATGAATAAAGCCCTGATAATAACCGAGAAGAAAATATCTGGAAGCAAACCGCTGGATGATCTAGCTTATTCTTTAGAACAGCCGCATTATTACGAACAAATAAATAATGAGGTTATCATTAAAATATTCCAGGAGATGATAGATAGCTTTAAGGCACTCCCGGTCAATATAAATCTTAATCATAAAGTCAAAACAGATATTTATCTTTATGACAAAAAGATGGCCAATGACCGCACCCTCAAAGACACGATTATAACCGTTACTAATATCGCACTCATTAAAACAAACACGATTCTGCAGGCAAGTAAAGAACCAACCTCGGCAGTCAGACAGCAGTTTATTACCGACGTCAATGGCCGGGTCAGCGTTGAATTACCTGAAGGATTTTACCAGATTGAAGCATTCATTCCTACAACGACGGGCGAATCAAAAAGCAATACATTTAAATCTCTTATCCTCGGCGATGTCAGAAGAATAAATATCATACTGCAGTGATAAAAGACCTTTTTCAGCCGTTATCAATAGCTATCATTGGCGCATCACGCGAACCTGGCAAGCTCGGTCATACCACCCTAAAAAATATCATCCAGAGCGGCTATCAGGGACGGATATATCCGGTAAACAAGAACGCTGACGAGATATTAGGACTCAAATGCTATTCGGATGTCAGTAGCATTCCAGGCAATATTGACCTAATAATATTCTCAATCCCGGCTCAGCTCGTTCTGCCTATACTCAAATCAGCCATTGAAAGCAAAAAGAACCTTAAATCTGCCATTATTATCACAGCCGGATTCAAGGAAATCGGGCTGGAAGGCGCCCGGATGGAGAAGGAAATTCGCGAGGTTTTCAAACACAATAATATCCGGGCCATCGGCCCTAACGGCGTAGGATTCATTGATATGGCCACGCCGCTTAACGCCACCTTCCTGCCCTCAGAAAAACTGCCGCCACACGGACAAATTACCTTTTTCTCACAGTCCGGCGGCCTGTGCATGGCTATCCTGGACTGGACCATCCAGGAGCAAATAGGCATATCCAAATTAATAAGTTTAGGCAACAAGATAGACGTCGACGAAATAGACCTGATAGATTACCTGAGTCAGGACCAGGACACAAGCGTAATTTTGGGATACTTGGAGGCAATAGAAAACGGCCGTGGTTTTATGGAGGCAACTAAACGGGTTAGTAAGATAAAACCGATTGTCATGGTTAAAGGCGGCTCTAGTGAGGCCGGTTCCCGGGCGGCTTCGTCCCATACCGGCTCATTAGCCGGACAGGACCGGGCCTATCAGGCGGCTTTTGGCCAATCCGGCGTCATTCGGGTTGAAACGCTTCCGGAATTATTTGACGTCGCCCGGGCCTTTGCCACTTATTCAGGACTATCTTCAGCCTCAAAACAATCAGGTAAAAATATCAAGCTCAAAGGCCCACGTATCGCTATTATCACCAATGCCGGCGGACCGGCCGTTATGGCCACGGACCAGATTGAGAAATCAAAAATACTTCATATGGCCCAATTCACTGAAGAGACCATTGCCAAATTACGCAGCGGATTCCCACCCGGAGCTAATTTTTATAACCCAATTGATGTAATTGCCGATGCCACTTATGAACGCTACTCTCTGGCGCTTGAGGCGGCTCATAATGATAAAAATGTAGACGGCATACTAGCCATATTATTACCAGCCAGCAAGGAAAAACAGCCCGAAGCGATTGCTCAAGCCATCGTCGAGCTGTTCCAAAAAACCCAGAAACCAATCCTGGCCTGCTTTATGGGCGGCGAGATCGCCTCACGCGGGGTGGCCATCATAAAACAAGCCGGCTTACCCTGCTATCCCTACCCGGAACAGGCTATCGTCGCCTTCAAGGCCATGCTCCAGCATTATAACTGGCAGAATAAGGCTCAAGAACCGGCGATGATGTTAGTATCCAAGCCCGCGCCCGGCATAAAAAAATTACTGGGACCATCAAATAAAACAATTACCACTGATGAGGTTCTCAAAATAATTAACGGCTATGATATCCCCATTCCAGAATTCAAACTGTCTCAATCACTACCCCAGGCACTGAAATACGCCGAAGCAATCGGATATCCGGTAGTACTCAAACTCATCTCAGCCGAATTCTCGCACAAGACTGATGTGGGCGGCGTGAAACTGAATATCCATACGCCGGCCGAGTTAAACAAGGCCTACCGTGAGATTATTGAGAGCGCGGCCCGATTCTCGCCCGGGGCCATCATCAACGGAATCATGATTCAAAAAATGGTCTCCGGCGGTAAGGAAATTATTATCGGAGTATCACGCGACCGCCAATTCGGTCACCTAATCATGTTCGGGCTAGGCGGTATCTATGTGGAAGTACTCAAGGATGTATCATTCAGATTGGCGCCTTTAAAAATACCTGATGCGGAAGCTATGATCCGAGAGATAAAGACTTATCCGCTCCTCAAAGGCATCCGGGGCGAGGAACCATCCGACCTGCAGAATCTTAAGGAAACCATCCTCAAGATATCACAGTTAGTAACCGATTTCCCGCAGATTGCTGAACTGGATATAAATCCTTATAAGTTGTTTAATAAAGGCGGGATTGCAATTGATGCCAGGATTACAGTGAGTTAAGAGATATCCCGCACCTATCCTTCGGATGGGTGCGGGATATCTCGCTGTAACGCTCCGCTGTCGCTAACAGCGAGTAAAAGGCGGAACAGCTACTGACGCAAGGATTACTGTAACCTAAATGGAGGTGATTATGAAAACGCTGTTTGTTTCTTCTGTCAATGATGCGGCCGGTAAAAACATGGTCATTGCCGGCATCGGGAAAAAGATGCTAGCCGATAAATACCGGGTCGGATTCCTCAAACCACTGGCCAACAAGCCCCATCCCGCCTCTGGCGGGATAACCAGCGATGAAGACGCCCTGTTCTTCCATAATATCTTTAATCTCGAAGACCAGATTAAGCATCTCACATCATTGGTTGTCAACGACGAATTATTCAGGAATATCATTACCAGCAATGAAAAGATTAATCTCGCTGAAAAGGTCAAAGAGAACGTAGCCAAATTATCGCCTGACAAAGACATCCTGCTGGTCAAGGGCCTGGGCAGATTCTACCGCGGCTCGTCCCTGGGCTTAAGCGAACATAACCTCATCAGGGATTTCAACTGGCCGACCATCCTCATTGACGGCTTCCAGGCTAACCGGTTCGCCCTGCCCATTGATATCATTGACGGATTCATTATGGCCAAAAAGGTTCTGGGTAATCTTTTGAGCGGCGTAATATTCAACTACGTGCCGGCCAACCAGATTGAATATCTCACAAACAAGATAGTCCCCTTCCTGCAAAAGGAGCATAAGATAGAAACCTTGGGCATCATTCCGGCGCTACCCCGACTCAAGGCGCTATCCATCAGGGAAATAAAAACTATGCTCAAGGCCGAACTACTTTCCGGCATTGACCAGGAAGACAACACCGTTGAGGAATTCTGCATCTCAACCATGAATATGGAGAATGATATCAAATACTTCCGGGACACTAAATGCAATGCGGTCATAGTCAGCGGCGACCGGGTAGAAATACAACTGGCCGCGTTGGAGAGTCAGATAGAATGCCTGATACTAACCGGAAAGCTCTACCCGCCGGATATTGTCCTGTCCAAGGCCGAGGAACTGAACGTGCCGGTCCTGGTGGTCCGGGATACTTCTCTTGAAACCAGCCGTAAGATAGAGCGCCTCAGAAAACACTTTGGACTATATACGCCATCCAAGATTGACGAGGCCATAAAACTGGTCCAGAAAAATGTAAATATTAAGTCCATATATAAAAAATTAGGTTTATAATGGGAAATCTACTATTCGGCACAGCCGGCGTACCCAGAAGCGCCGGAGAACCGCATACCATTCCCGGACTGGAGCGTATAAAGGAACTGGGACTGGGCGCCATGGAACTGGAATTTGTCCAGGGCGTGCGCATGGGCGAAACACTGGCCAAAGAAGTTAACCAAAAACGCCAGGAATTGGGACTAACCTTAACGGTCCACGCGCCATATTTTATCAACCTCAACGCCAAGGAACCGGCCAAGATTGAAGCCAGCAAAAAACGGATATACGACAGTTGCCGCATCGGCGCTTTGTGCGGCGCCATTAATGTCACCTTTCATGCCGGATTTTATCTAGGTGACCCGCCTGAACAAACCTTTCAAGTTATTAAAAAGAATCTCAATGATATCATCCAGCGATTAAAAAATGACAAGATAGATATCAGATTGACCCCGGAACTTACCGGCAAAGCAAGCCAATTCGGGTCTCTGGAAGAACTTATCAGGTTGGCTAAGGAACTCCGCAGAGACCGCGACAGCGAATTGCCTATCGGCATGTGCATTGACTTTTCACACCTGCACGCGCGAAGTGCCGGCAAATATAACTCTTATAAGGAATGGACGGATGTCCTAAAACAGATAGAAAAAGAAGTGGGCGCGGGGTTCTTAAAGAATCTGCACATCCATACCTCAGGCATAAAATATTCAGTCAAGGGCGAGCAGGAACATCTCAACCTGCCGGAATCGGATATGAAGTATCAGGAATTATTAAAAGCGCTGAAAGAATACGAGGTCGGAGGGGTATTGATTTGCGAAAGCCCGAATCTGGAGGAAGATGCGCTACTGATGAAGTCGTATTACGAAAGCTTAGCCACAGATTAACCCCCACACCAATGTATTGATGTGGGGGTAAACGCAGATAGTCACAAATAACTAAAAAGCCCTCTCCCCGAATGCTTTCGGAGAGAGGGCTTTTATCGCCATTGATAATTGATTACGGAGCAAATTCATCAGCAATAATTGTATCCCTTGTAAGTATGCCCGACAGCGCATAAGTTTTTAGCGGATTTGAAGGAGCCCCTGAGCTAAGCGCGCCGGTAATATCGTTAACATATAGATTAGTTTTATTCCTGATGATGTAGAAATTCAATCCCAATCGATAACTCATAGTAGCATACAATCCATTATTAGGAACAAATGCGGCAGGGCCGCCGACTTGTGTAGCCACCTGCGGAATAATCCAATTTGCCATTGCCACCGCTGATTTAATCACATCGCCGACTGTTACTACAGGCATACCCAGAGGCGCTCCACTCATATCACCTTGAATAGTACCCAAAAGCGTCGATGAGAGGCAATAGTTGATAGACTCAACCATTTTCTGCATAGCCGGCGTAGTGGTAATTGCATTGGCATTAAAAATACTGTAGGTAATGTCATACCCCTGACCGGCAATTAATGTATCCATTACTGTCATAAATGAATAAACGGCTATAGATGCCCTAATCTTAACCAACGCGGCTTCGGTCACGGTTATAAGATTATCCACCCCACTCATAGGATTCAATTTCAGGTCCGCGGTAGTTATACCGGTTAGCCCTGCATTTGAAAGCACCAGAACAACTTCGTCTTCAGTCCAGCCGTTAGCCAATAAGGTGGTCAATGGAGAACAAACTAAAGTCCCGGTGGCATCAACCTTCCTTTTAACCATGGCGGTATAACTTATGCCATTATGGAGCGGGCCGATAACTGTATTACTCAAGACCACGGTGGCGCCTGTGGATAACGGGCTGGAAAATGTAAATAGCCCGTTGGCATCAGTCAAACTGGATAACTGCTCGCCTAAATTTTGGATTCCATCATCGTTGAGGTCTTCAAAAAACTTAGCGCCCACGATATAAGGGTCAACCGCAATATGCTTTACCACACTGCTGCCACTCTCGCTCTTGGTCCCGCCACAACTATAGCCCAAAACAAGCAATATTCCGATTACTCCGATTACCAGAACTGTTTTCTTTACGGTCATACTTATCTCCTTTGTTAGAAGGTGTGAGTGGCGATATTGTCGCTACGTTACAACCTCCGACATCCGCCTTTGGCAGGTATCTATATTTAATAAATGAGCACTCTTATATACAAATCTAACCTAGATTTGTCAATGATTATTTTGGATTGCCCCGTTAAAGATATTATTGGTCCTTCGTTTAATTTCATTCTGAGCGCAACGAAGAATCTCCTTCTAAGGGCAAAAAGAAACCCGCCGGGTTGTTCAGGGTGATAAAAAGACAACGATTTCTGCTGAGTACTTTATGTTGATTGGGACGGTGTCTTGAGCCGCTCCACAATTTTGCGGGTCCGGGTCTGGGCGAATTCCCAGACGTATTCATAAAGATGCAGGCCTTTGGAACAGGCGATTATCTCGCCGTCCTCGACCCCGATTTCGGAGGCCATATATTCCTTAAGCAACTGCAGTCCGGCCAGGTTGGAAGGCAGTCCGGCCCAGAGGTCCCAGGAACGGAAATAAATCATAAAATGGAGTTTGCCGTAACGCACCCGGGTGTCAATGATACGCAGACAGGGCGGGTCGACTAACTTAATATCCGACGGCATGCCGATTTCCATCACGGCCTGGTTAGTGCCGAAGCCCTGATTCTTGTAAATCTTTATCACCTCTTCAATTTGGTTAACCTGCAGAGGCATATCCTTAACCATATTCTTGAACGAGCCGTCGGCCGAGGCTTTTCCCTGTGCCGAAACCGGCCTCTCGCCGACCAGCCGCGCGCCGTAGGTATAATCCTCATTCTCCTGCTTATCGCCGGTCAGGAGATAATTCATATACTGTTCCACGTATTCCAGCGAGGTCGGTGCCGGGATGCCGCAACCCTCAGGCATCAGGGGGATAATCGGCCGGTGCGATGGATTGCGCACCTGAATAAAAGCATAATCAAATTCCAGTCGCCGCTGCCCGGCAAAACTGCCCCGGGTGATGGTATAGACGTGACCATGGTCCAGAATCTTGTTCAAGGCCTGAAACCAGGCATCATCCAAATCAAATGCCTCAATAAATACCGGTGTTAACTTGCCTTCGGTCTCTGACATAACACTGCCCTCTCAACCAGAGAAAAGATAAACACGAATATCACGAATGGAACGAATCCCACGAATAATTCTAATTCGTGTTATTCGCCTTTATTCGCTGGACGCGGTCCCTTCGGGTTCGTCTGATTCGTGTTCTCTCTTAATATTCTTTGAGGTTAATTTATTCGTATTCTATCTTGACTTCTATTATTTTATAAATTAGTATATATTATTAATGATTACCAGAAAAATCACCCTTGTAATCTTTTGCCTTTCCGCCCTGATAGCCGGACTTGTTCAATCAGCCCCTAAGGACGAGAAGAAAACCCTGCCGCCGGAACTCCAGGCCAAGGTTAATGACGCCATCAACAAAGGCACCGAATCCCTTTACCGCTACATCTCTACTGAAGAATTACCGACCATGCCGCTCAGGGATTATGAAGGATTTGACCATACCATGCGTTATGCAGACCTGATTCTCTATACTCTGGCGCATTGCGGAGTAGCCACCAATGAAGACTGGGATAAATTCGTCCAGCGGGTAACAGAAATGAAACTCGACCAAACCTACCACGTCTCCTTGCAAGCCATGGCGCTGGAGCACATTGACCGCGATAAATACCGGGAACGGATTGCCGATTGCGCCCAGTATCTAGTAGAAAACCAGTGCAAGAACGGCCAATGGTCTTACGGCAATGAACGGTCCTCGCCCCGCTGGGTCAAGACCGGCAAAGACAAGGAAAAAATAGTCGTGACCGGCGGCAGCAAAGGTTCGGGCGGACAAAATACCCCGCCGCCCAAAACCGCGTCAGGCTCAACCCAATCAAAGAACATCACGCCGATTAAGATCACAAGCACGCCCCAGGGACCGGCTACCGGCGATAATTCCAATAGCCAATATGCCATACTGGGCTTAAAGGCCTGCATTGAAAGCAATATCGCCATCCCGGACGCCACGCTGCAATCAGCCAAAAAGTGGTTCCTGGCTTCTCAAAACAAGGACGGTTCGTGGGGCTATTCCTCTTTGGGAATTACGCCATCGCCGGGTTACGGCTCTATGACTATGGGCGCGGTGGGCAGCCTGGTCATTGTCCGATATTACCTTAGGGAAACCAAGGATATCAACAAAGAAGCGTGGTTCAATAACGGGATGAAATGGCTCACCAATAAATACACAGTCACTAAAAATCCTGATGGCGCCTCTGAATGGCTTTACTATTATTTATATACCATGGAACGACTCGGGGTATTGGCCGAGCAGGAAAAAATCGGGAACAACAACTGGTATCTGGACGGAGCCAAGTTCCTGGTGGAAAAACAATCCGAATCAGGCGAATGGAACGACAATATCTCAGACACCTGTTTTGCCCTATTATTTCTGACCAAGGCCACTAAGCCATTGAAGATAGTGAAAACCGGGAAGTGATTCGATGTGATGTCACTCGAAACTATCTGAGGCATATAATGCAATATCCGCCAGAACCACAGAGTCCCGGTGTGAGACGACTAAAAGAAATGTCAAACCCATGCGTGGCGTCACTGGCGCCACTACGGGATAACTGGCTGTAACGCTAACAATGAATACCCGCCTACGTCCCTTTGTGACTATGGCGAGGTCTAAGAGCCAGTAATTTACTACGTTCAAACTGGCTCTAAGAAAAAAGCCCGGCACCCGGATATTCTCCGGATACCGGGCTGGTGAATACCTTACCTTCTTAAATTATCCTTAGTTTTCCGTGCGCCGCCTTCGGCGTGCTTCGTTTCACGGACAATTTACTACTTAAATTATCCTTAGTTCTTTGCCGACCTTTTTAATCTTGTCCAGTGCGAAGCGTAACTCCTCCTCGGTGTGGGCGGCGGTAACGATGGTCCGAATCCGGGCCGCGCCTTTGGCTACCATCGGGAATACTATCCTTAATCCGAACACGCCTTCGTCAAAGAGTTTCTGGCTGAACTGCTCGGTCTTGACCTCGTCTCCGATAATGATGGGCGTAATCGGGGTCTCAGACCGGCCGGTATTGAATCCCATCTTCTGGAGCTCGGTTTTAAAGAATTTGCTGTTGGACCAGAGTTTTTCATGGCGCCAGGTTTCTTCCTGGACGATTTCCATGGCCGCCAAGCAAGCCGCGGCTACGCCCGGAGGATGCGCCGTGGTGAATAAGAACGGCCGGGCAGTCTGAATCAGGTAATCTCTCAGGTTCTGGGAACCGGCGATATAGCCGCCCAGTGAACCCATGGCCTTGGAGAGCGTGCCCATATCAATATCCCATTTACCCTGAAGATTAAAATGGTCAACCGTACCGCGTCCGTTCTTGCCCAGGACGCCTTCGCCGTGCGCGTCGTCAACCATGGTGAATGCGCCGTATTGCTTGGCCAGTCGGGCGATATCAGGCAGAGGAGCGATGTCGCCATCCATGCTGAAAACGCCGTCCGTGATAATCATGATCCGCGGCGCGCCTTGCGATTCCTTGAGCACCTTTTCCAGCTCGGACATATCCTTATGCTTATAGACCTTGCGCTGGGCCTTGCTCAGGCGGACGCCGTCAATGATGCTGGCGTGATTGAGCTCGTCGCTGATGACCACGAACTTCTCGTCCTCGCCCTTGACCTTGCTGGAAAGCAACGCCTGAATCACGCCCCGGTTAGCCGCGATGCCGGCGACAAAGACCAGAGAAGCTTCCATGTGCTTGAATTCAGCCAGCTTCTTTTCCAGTTGGGTGTGGATTTCCATAGTCCCGATGATGGGCCGGACCGAGGCCGTGCCGGCGCCCCATTTTTCGGTGGCTTCAATCATCGCTTTTTTCATCTTGGGATGATTTGCCAGCCCGAGATAATTATTGGATGAAAGATTAACCACTTTCTTGCCGTTAACAATGCAGGTGGCCATCTGCTCGCTGCCCAGGGTTCGTAACGGCTGATACAACCCCTGCGATTTCAGGTCGTCCAGTTCCTTCTGAAGGAAATCTAACCCAGCCATAGTTACTCCTATTCTATAGAGCCAGTTAGGAATATATTGACTTACTGGCTCTTATCCCGGCAGTATTTGCCGGGATTTACATTCATTATTAGACGGTTTGTTTCACTTTAACGGGTTTTGTAATCTTACCAGCCGAGATACACCGGGTGCAGACCCTGATGCGTTTGGGTTTGCCGTCAACCATGGCCCGAATATACTGGAGATTGGGTTTAAACCATCTCCTGGTAATCCCGGTAATCTTTTTACCAACGCCGCCTTTTTTCTTGGCCAAGCCCCGCCGGACAATCGAATTACCGGTAGAGGGCTTTTTGCCGCAGATTTGACAAGTCCGAGACATATTATATTATCCTTTCTATACAGATTTTTCCATTCGTATACTTATATTTAAGGGATATAACCAAAGTATTAATAAAGTGTCAAGAAAATAGCAACGGGATTTAACTGACGTGAATTAAGGCGAAAGCATCCGACAATCCAGCTGGGACGGAATTCTAACAGCCTCTAAAATCGGGGCGAGTGGATTCGAACCACCGACCTCTTGCACCCCAAGCAAGCGCGCTAAGCCATCTGCGCCACGCCCCGTTTAGAATCTGTTAAAAACCCGATAAATATCTGTATTTTCCTGTTTAACCACCAACCTTGGCGCCAAAAGCGCCACGCCCCGTGAGAGAGTCTAAGAGCCTGTTTCACAACCTAACTACAGCACAGGGTGTCATTCTGAGCGTAGCGAAGAATCTCATTATAGACCGAATCAGACCCTTCGCTTCGCTCAGGGTGACAAAACAGCAAGGTTATGAAATACGCTTCAAGTCAATTTAAATCTAATCGGCATTTCCACGTTACTGGGCACCGGCCGGCCTTTTTTGGTAGCCGGGATAAATATCCAACCCTGAACGGTTTTAACCGCCGCCTCATCCAGCAACTTATACCCGGATGATTTAGCAATTTTAACGTTTCTTGCCAAGCCTTTTTCATCTATTTCCACTGATAAAATAACCAGCCCTTCCTGCCCGAGTTGGCGGGCCAGCCGGGGATAAGGCGGCAGTTTATTGGAGCCGTCCAGAATCGGCTTGGCTTCGGTAGTATACTCAGGAGCCGAGGCATCAGCCGGGTTATCCGGCCGGGAGATAACCGGCGCGTTTTCGCCTAAAATAGTAATTTCCGGGAACTGTTCCGGCTTCAACGGTTCGGCTTTGAGCAGGTCCGAGGGATTAATCCGGGCCGGCTGAAAATCAATCGTTCTGGTTTCCGGCTTGATATAAACGGTGCTGAACGACGTATCCGGCTGGGGCCGGCTTAAGCCGGGCGAGAAAATAAGCGCGCCCAGGATAATGGCATGCGCCGCGCCCGAGAGCAATATATAAAGCGATAAGCCGCTGGCCCAGGATGACGGATGGCTCAAGAAATATGTCAGCGCGCGCAGTTTCAGCATATTATTTAGACAGGGATAATATCTTCCCGGCATCCGGCGGCAAGGCCGGTGTTTGTTTTTGGATATCGGCGATAATATCAGTTGTTAAAATATTACTCGCCTCACCTTCTATATTCATAATAATCCGGTGCCTGAGAACGGGCCGGAGCATCTTAAGGATATCGTCTTGAGCCACATTGAGCCGTTCCTGCATCAGGGCCGATACCTTGGCGCCCAGGACGATGGCCTGGGCCGCCCGCGGGCTGGCGCCGTAACGGACATATTTCCGGACCAGTTCCGTGCTGTATTCATTATCCGGCTGGGTAGCCATAACCAGCTTCCCGACATATTCCACCAGATGCGATGCAATCGGAATCTGCCTGATAAGGTCCTGGTATTTCAGAATCTGCTCGCGATTAACCAAGCAAGAAATAGTTATTGATTTTTCCGTAGTGGTCCGATTGATAATCTCCTTAAGTTCCGCCAGGCCGGGCTGGGACATAATCACCTTGAACATAAAACGGTCCAATTGCGCCTCGGGCAGCGGATAAGTCCCCTCCATCTCTATCGGATTCTGGGTAGCCAGCACCGTAAAAGGCG